>Ga0209172_10000453_pt1 | contig 113928 bp, 113 predicted proteins | sample LarsenN4metaG_FD_184113 | JGI IMG/M metagenome (GOLD analysis project Ga0209172, IMG submission 184113) | Hot spring sediment bacterial and archeal communities from British Columbia, Canada, to study Microbial Dark Matter (Phase II) - Larsen... ... | reverse complement strand
ACATCAAGCTGGGCTTTGTGCTTTGCGCGCGGAAACCTAGCAGGTCTTGCTGCCGCCAATTCAATTCCCCATCCCGCCCCGCCGCTGATCCAGCGGGGCCGCTACCTGCCAACGCCGCTGCGGCCAACCCTGGTCAGCCTTCCGACTTTCCATCAACACGTTTTGCCAAATGGCCCCGCATGGTTCGGTCCACACGATACAATTCAACCCTTATGTCATTAGTTGTGTTGAAACCATAAGGTTGGTCGAATTTTTTTGTGGAAAACCAGTCTACTGAAGTTGATTTGAATAACTAAAGTCAACACTGGCGCTTTCCTGCACGATACGGCGTGGAGAGGTCTGTGCTCGTGCAGTTGTGGTGTTGTCTGCCAAGAGGAGAAAAAATGTCCCGTCTGATCGTCTTGTTGCTGCTGTGCAGTACGCCGTTACTGGCCCATGCGGCAGCGCTGGATGGCGCCAGCCTGAGCCTGCTGTGGGGCGTTCCCTTTGCCGGCATTCTGCTGTCGATTGCCTTGTTTCCGATTGTGGCGCCGGAGTTTTGGCACCACCACTTTGGCAAGATCACTGCCGGCTGGACCCTGCTGTTTCTGCTGCCCTTCACGCTGAGCTTTGGCGGTGCCACCGCGGCCGGCTTGGTGGTGCATGCGATGCTGGCCGAGTTCATTCCCTTCGTGGTGCTGCTGTTTGCGCTGTACACGGTGTCCGGCGGCATTCTGGTGGCGGGCAATCTGCACGGCTCGCCGGCGTTGAATACCGGCCTGCTGGCGTTGGGCACGGTGCTGGCATCGATCATGGGGACCACCGGGGCGGCGATGCTGCTGATCCGGCCGTTGATCAAGGCCAACGACAACCGCCGCCACAATGTCCATGTGGTGGTGTTTTTCATTTTCCTGGTGGCGAACATTGGCGGTGGCCTGACACCGTTGGGCGATCCGCCACTGTTCCTCGGTTTTCTGAAGGGGGTCGATTTCGGCTGGACCCTGCAGGCAATGGCATTGCCGGTGCTGCTGATGGCGGTGGCGTTGCTGCTGATTTTCTATGTGATCGACAGCTATCTGTTCCGGAAAGAGGGCGTGCTGCCGCGTGACCGGACCCCGGACTCACCGGTCCGCATCAGCGGCTTGCAGAACCTGCCGTTGCTGGGTGCGGTGATTGCCGCGGTGCTGCTGTCCGGCATCTGGAAGCCGGGCGTGGTCTTCGATGTGCTGGGCACGCCGGTAGCGCTGCAGAACCTGGTGCGCGACCTGCTGCTGCTGGCGATTGCCGCGCTGTCGCTGTGGCTGACGCCGAAAGCCATACGTGCAGGCAACGAATTCAACTGGGATCCGATGCTGGAGGTGGGCAAGCTGTTCGCCGGCATCTTCATTACCATCGGCCCGGTGCTGGCGGTACTGCAGGCCGGCGAGCAGGGGGCGCTGGCCGCCCTGGTGCAGCTGGTGACCACGCCGCAAGGCACCCCGGACAATGTGATGTACTTCTGGCTGACCGGTGTGCTGTCCAGTTTCCTCGACAATGCACCGACCTATCTGGTGTTCTTCAATCTGGCATCGGGCGATGCGGCAACGCTGATGGGGCCGCTGGCGCCGACGCTGCTGGCGATCTCGATGGGGGCGGTGTTCATGGGGGCGTGCACCTATATCGGCAACGCGCCCAACTTCATGGTCAAGGCCATTGCCCAGCAGCGCGGCATCGTGATGCCCAGCTTCTTCGGTTATATGGCCTGGTCGTTCGGCATCCTGCTGCCGCTGTTCCTGCTGCTGACGCCGATCGTGCTGTAAACCGTCGCGCACGGCATCCGGGCTGCCCGCTGTGGCAGCCTTTTTTGCTTGAAATCCGGTATCCTTGCTGTTTTTCCGTTTTCGCGATTCTGTCATGCACATCCATATCCTCGGTATCTGCGGCACCTTCATGGGCGGTATCGCCGCCATCGCCAAGGCCGCCGGCCACAAGGTTACCGGCTGCGACGCCAACGTCTACCCGCCGATGAGCACCCAGCTGCAGGCCATGGGCATCGAGCTGCTGCAGGGCTTTGGTGCCGAGCAGGCCGACATCGGTGCCGACGTGTTCGTGATCGGCAACGTGGTGACGCGCGGCAAGCCGCTGATGGAAGAAATCATGAACCGCGGCCTGCCGTACATCTCCGGCCCGCAGTGGCTGGCCGAGAACGTGCTGCACGACAAATGGGTGCTGGCGGTGGCCGGTACCCACGGCAAGACCACCACCAGCTCGATGCTTGCGTGGATCCTGCAGGATGCCGGCCTGGAACCGGGTTTCCTGATCGGCGGCATCCCGGAAAACTTCGGTATCTCCGCGCGATTGCCGGGTGCGCCGCGCCAGGACGCGGCCAGTACCAGCCCGTTCTTCGTGATCGAGGCCGACGAGTACGACACCGCCTTCTTCGACAAGCGCAGCAAATTCGTGCACTACCACCCGCGCACCGCGGTGCTGAACAACCTGGAATTCGACCACGCCGACATCTTTGCCGATCTGGCCGCGATCGAGACCCAGTTTCACCACCTGGTGCGCACCGTGCCGGGCAATGGCCTGATCGTGAGCAATGGCCGCGAGGCCAGCCTGGAGCGCGTGCTGGAACGCGGCTGCTGGACGCCGGTAGAGCAGTTTGGCAGCGATGCCGGCTGGCAGGCCGGCGCGGCGGCGGCCGACGGCAGCTTCGATGTGCTGCTGAACGGCGAGCTACTTGGCCGCGTGCAGTGGGACGTGCCGGGTGAGCATAACCGCCTCAACGCAGTAGCGGCCATTGCCGCCGCGCGCCATGTCGGCGTCACGCCGGCGCTGGCCATTGATGCACTGTCGCGCTTCAAGAGCGTGAAGCGGCGCATGGAAGTGAAGGGCACCGTGCGCGGCGTCACCGTGTACGACGACTTCGCCCACCATCCCACCGCCATCACCACCACCATTGCCGGCCTGCGCCACAAGGTTGGCCGCAAGCAGCGTATCCTGGCCGTGCTGGAGCCGCGCTCCAATACCATGAAGCTGGGCACCATGAAGGCGGCACTGCCCGAGTCGCTGGCCGATGGCGACGTGGTGTTCTGCTACGGTGCGGCCAACCTGGGCTGGAGCGTGGCCGAGGCGATGGCGCCACTGGGCAGCAAGGCGCAGTGCTTCGATGACATCGACGCGCTGGTGGCCGCCATCGTGGCCGAGGCACGCGACGGTGACCAGGTGCTGGTGATGAGCAACGGCGGCTTCGGCGGCATCCACGGCAAGCTGCTGAGCGCGCTGGCCGGTTAAGACTCCTTGCCGGTGCAATAACGCCAGACTGCGGTCTGGCGTTTTTTTATGGTGCGCTGCTTTCCACGCAATTGCGGCCGTTGGCCTTGGCGCGATATAGCGCCTTGTCGGCCAGCTTCAGCAGCTCGGACAGGTCGTGCGCGTGGCCGTTGCGGCTGGCGGCGACGCCTGCGGAGAAGGTCAGCTGCAGCTGCTGACCGTCGGTGTGGAACGACTGCGCGGCGATGCCGTTGCGCAGCACGTCGACGATGGCGTGTGCCTCGCCCAGCGAGGTATCCGGCAGCAGCAACGCAAACTCCTCGCCACCCATGCGCCCGGCCATCGCGCTGTCCGGCAGTGCCGCGCGCAGGTTGCTGGCGAAGTGTTGCAGCGCGGCATCGCCGGCGGCGTGGCCGTAGCGGTCGTTGATGTTCTTGAAGTGGTCGAGGTCGATCAGCGCCACGGCGACGGTGTCGTCGGCCAGCCGCGCGCGTTCCAGCGCCTTGCCGGCGAAGGACAGGAAGTGGCGGCGATTGGCCAGCCCGGTGAGGTCGTCCAGCGTGGCGCGCTGGTACAGCTCGTGCTGGGTGGCCTGCAGCTGCGCCAGTGCGCGTTCGGTGGCCTGCTTCTCGTCCTGCAGCCGCTGGGCGTGGGCGATGCGCTCGGTGATGTCGATCAGGCTGACGGCGATGGCGTGGCGTTCGCGGAATTGCAGGTAACGCATCGAGGTCATGCTCCAGCAGACCTTGTGGTTGTGGTTGTTGAGCTGTGCCTCGCGGTCGGTGACGATCTGCTGTTCCTGCAGTACCGCCAGCAGCTCCTCGCAGCGCTGCGGATTGTGGAACAGCGCCGGCAGCGTCTGTCGCTGCAGCATCTGCCGCGACATGCCCAGCATGCGCGCGGCGGCATCGTTGCTGGTGAGGATGGACAGCTCGCTGGCGTCGACGATCAGCACGCCGACCTGCACCGTTTCGATCAGCGTCTGCTGGTCGCGCTGTTCGTCGATCAGGGTGCGCATCTTTTCGCGCAGGCTGCTGTTGGTCAGCGCCAGCAGCTGCTGCGCATGGTTGAACTGGCTGCTGCTGTGCTCGACATGCAGCAGGATCTGGCTGATGCGCCACATCATCAGCAGCAGCAGGCAACTGAGCACCAGCGCGACACCGAGCAAGCTCAGCGCGAACAGGTTGAAGCTGCGGATGATCTGGCTGCTGCGGTAGTTGGCCGCCAGCAGCAGCGGCACCTGGCCCAGGCGGGTGGTGGCGACCTGGGTCAGGTTGTCGCCGTTGAAATCCATGCTGCCATTGCTGGCCAGCACGCTGCCGTTGATGTCGAGCACGGCGTAGGCGGGGTGATCCACCAGCTGTTCCGGATCCAGCAGCTCACTGACGCGCAGGAAACCGGTGAGCGCGCTGTGACAGCGCTCCAGCTCGCACAAGGGCAGCACCACTTGCAGCAGCTCGCTGTTGCCGGGCCGTTTGTCGATCACCGGCAGCGGCAGCACGGTCAGCGCCGGGTGCACCGCCGGGCTTTGCAGCCATTGCCGCACTTGCAGCGCGGCCGCTGCGCTCAGCGCCTGCTGCTGTCCGCGCAGCTGTTGCTGCTGGCTGGCGTCCACCAGCCACAGGCTGCCGCCCTGCAGCGGGAACAGCTGGGTGGCGTCGCGGGCCAGGCTGGGCTGGTCATTGGCGAACAGCTGCAATTCCTTGTACAGGTTGCGCAGCCGGTCATCCACCGCCGCGCTGGACAGGCGCAGCCATTCTGCCTGCTGCGTCTGTTGCTGGGCGCTGAGCAGCGACTGGCGCTGGCGCAGGCCCTCAATCACGCCGCCCCACATCACCGCTAGCACCAGCAGGGCCAGCACCCACGACAGGCGCAGCAGGCGGCGGGCGCGCTGCGCTTCCGGCGCTTGCTGTTCCGGCGGCAGGGTCGGCGTCATGCCTTGCCCTTGCCGATGTGCTGGCGATGCTGCTGGAACACCCAGCGCTCCCAGCGGCGGGTGTCGCTGTCGTGGCGCAGCGGCTGCAGCCGCGCCAGATGCTGGTAGCCGTCAGGGCGGGCCTGGCTGGCTTCGATGGTCACAAACAGGTACAGCGGGCAGCCGGACGGCGCGTGCGGATGCAGCTGCAGCAGGCCGCTGTCGCCGGCGCGGGCAGGCTGCTCGTCCTGCCACACCACCGCCTCCAGCCCGATGCGGCAGGGGCGCGCTGGCGGCAGTTGCGGATAGCGCGCCAGCAGGCCCAGCTCCAGCACGAAGTCGAGCTTGGCTTCCAAGCGTTGCAGCAGCGGGCTGCCGTCACTGTCCTGGTCCAGCGGCGCGGCGAGCACCGCCAGCGCCAGGCCGGTTTCCAGCTGCGCGGCGTGGCGGGTGGCTTCGTCCGGCGCCGGGTGGAAGCGCAGCGGAAAACAGCTGTCAAAGGAGACGGTGTCCAGTTCGGGCAGTGGCATACAAGGTTGGCCGCAGGCTACAGGAACAGGTGGCGGATGCCATCCAGTCCGACATGGTTGAGGGTGTAGCGGGCTTGGGCGCGCACCACCGGCTTGGCGTGGGTGGCGACGCCGACGCCGGCCTCGGCCAGCATCAGCAGGTCGTTGGCGCCGTCGCCCATGGCGATCACCTGCTCGGCGCGCAGGCCCAGTGCCTCGCGCTGCGCGATCAGCAGGCGGCGCTTGGCGGCGCCGTCGACGATGTCGCCGATGACGCGGCCGGTGAGCTTGCCGTCGACGATTTCCAGCTGGTTGGCGTGGCAGTAGTCGAGGTTCAGCTCCGCCTTCAGCCGCTCGGTGAAGTAGGTGAAGCCGCCGGAAACCAGCATGAATTTCACGCCGTGCTCACGACAGGCGGCCAGCAGCTCGCGGGCGCCGGCCATCAGCTGCAGGCGCTCATCGTAGACGCTGGCCAGCGCCGCTTCCGGCAGGCCGGCCAGCAAAGCGACGCGCGCTTTCAGCGATTCGGTAAAGTCCAGCTCGCCGCGCATCGAGCGTTCGGTAATCGCCGCCACTTGCGGTTTCAGCCCCTGCATGTCGGCGATCTCGTCGATGCACTCGATGGTGATCAGCGTCGAATCCATGTCCGATACCAGCAGCCCGAAATCGGCAAAGCGGCGCGCGCTGTCGACATAGTTGGCATCCACGCTCAGGCGCTCGGCGCGCGCCAGCACCAGCTCGCGGCGGGCGGGATCGACACCGTCGAGGCGCACCACGTTGGCCGCAACGCTGCGGCTGTCGCTGGCGCCGGACAGGGCGGCCAGTTCGGTGATGCGGGCTTGGTCGAGGGTAGGGGCTTGTAATACCAGGGTCTGTGGCGTGCTCATGCGTGGGCAGGGGTCGAGAGTGAACAGTGCCGACGATTATGCCATGTCACAGCCGATACTGGCGTCTGATCAGCGCGTCCAGCGCCAGCCGGCCGGGGCCGCAGGCCAGCAGCGTAAACAGCATCAGCCCCCACTGGTAGTGGAAGTCCAGCGCGGTGCCCTCCAGCGCCGGATAGCTGATCACCGCCACCGCGTTGAGCACGAACAGGCCGAGCGCGGCGAAGCGGCCGGCCAGCCCCAGCGCCAGTAGCACCGGCAGCAGCAGCTCGCCGCCGGTGCCCAGCCACGCGGCCAACGTTGGCGGCAGCAGCGGCACCGCGTACTCCTCGCTGAACAGGAACAGCGTGGTGTCCCAGTCCTCGATCTTGGTCAGCCCGGACTTGAAGAATACCCACGCCAGCCACAGGCGCAGCGCCAGCAGGGCGAGGTCTTGCAGTGGCGGCGCCAGTGGCGTGATCACGCGGCTGGACTGGCGCAGCAGACAGGCGATGGACGAGTTCATGGCTGGTTTCCTTGGGCTTGCGCAAACCAGCCGTGCTGCAGGCCGGTCAGCAGGGTGTCCTGTAATGCGAAATTGGGTGCGACGGCCAGCGCGGCGGTAGTGGCTTCGTCCAGCGTGGCGCCCTGTTGCAGGCGGTGCAGGAACGCGGCCGGCGCGTCGGCCACAGGGCGCAGCTGCATCTGGCCATGCTCACGCCACAGCAGCAGGTTTTCCGCCTGTGCCAGCGTGAGCGGCTGTTGCGTGGCACCCGGCTGGTGGTAGGCGTGAATCGCCGACAGCGCCCACGGTGAGCGCAACAGGCTGAGCGAGGCATCCAGCGGCAGGCGCAGCGCGCCCCATTGCGCGGGTGACAGCGCGGCGAGGGTGGCGACGTCGAGACGCGCACTGTCGGGGGCGTAATAGCCGCGATGCAGCGCCCACTCCATGCGCGCCACGTCCGGCAAATAGGGCCACTCGGCAGTAGGCGCAAAGCCGGCGATGAAGTCGGCAAAGCCGGCGCCGTAGCGGTGCAGGTTGCCGCTGTGCGACGGGGTGGCGCGCACGAATTCGCGGCTCAGCGCGCCGAAGAATTCTGCACCCAGCAGCTGCTGCACGATGGGGTAGACGAGGGCGAGCATCTCCATCAGCCCGACGCGGTAGTTGTTGCGGTACACCGCCAGCGCATGGGCCGGCAGCGTGGCATGCGCCTGCCACTGCGGTGCGGTGATGGCGTCCAGCAGTTCGTGCTGCCAGCGTTGTGCGTCATTCATGGCGCGCCCCCTGGCTGGTGGTGTCGAGAATGCGCTGTGCTGTTGCCGCCTCCGCCTGCAGCGTGTCCAGCGGCGGAATGTCGCTGTCCCACTCGATCAGGGTTGGCCGCGGCCCGATGCGGGCAATCACCGCGCGGTACAGCTGCCACACCGCCGGCGCCACCGGCCGGCTGTGGGTGTCGACCAGCAGGCTGCTGCCGTCGACCAGCAGGCTGCTGCCGTCGTCGAAGCGGCGTTCGCTGTGGCCGGCGAGGTGGATCTCGCCGATGGCGGCGGCCGGCAGCGCGTCGAGGAAGGCGTCGACATCCAGTCCGAGATTGACGTGGTTGACGTACAGATTGTTGACGTCGAGCAGGATGCCGCAGCTGGTGCGCTGCACCAGCTCGGCGAGGAATTCGGCTTCGCTCATCTCGTTGCCCGGAAACTGCAGGTAGCTGGACAGGTTTTCCAGTAGCAGCGGGCGGCCGATGGCGTCCTGCACTTCGGCCACGTTGGCCGCAACCTGCGCCAGCATGGCGCGGGTGTAGGGGATGGGCAGCAGGTCGTTGGCGTAGCGGTAGTCGGCATCGTGGTTGAACGACAGGTGCTCCGACACCGCGGCCGCCGGCACCTGCGCCAGCAGCCGCTGTAGCGATGCCAGGTGCTGCGGGGCGGGGCGCGCGGCGGAACCCAGGCCGAGGCCGACGCCATGCAGCGACAGCGGGTAGCTTGCGGCCAACCTTTGCAGCATTGCCAGCGGCTGGCCACCGTCAAAGAAGTTCTCGCTGTGCAGCTCGATCCAGCCCAGCGCGGGCAGGGTGTCCAGCACCTGGCGGTAGTGCGGCTGGCGCAGGCCGATGCCGGCGCAGGCGGGAAGCGGGGTGGTCATGATCGGCTTTCGCAAGAAAACGGCGGGGCAGGCGCCCCGCCCGGTGTGCAGGCTTACTTGCTGCCCGGCTGCAACATGCCGCCCAGTTGGGCGCAGCTGCCGGCGGCGACGTATTTCCACTCCGCCGGATCCTTGTCGAGTTTGGCCTGGCCGGCGCAGCTGTGGCCGTTGGCGGCGCAGTCGTTCTTGCCGGCGGCGGCGACGCCGTAGCATTTTTCCTTGCTGGCGGCGACGGCCGGGGCGGCTGCGCTCATGGCGATGACGGCGGTCAGGGCGGAGGCAAGCAGGGTGCTGGATGCGGACATGGTGTTTCTCCTGAATGGTCGGGGTGGTGGTTGATGAAATACGCGATGTCGCGCATTACCGCCTTTAGTCGCCTGCGGCATTGATTCATTACAGCATGCCCGAAAAAATTTTGGCATATCGATGGCGCGTGGGTCTGGGGCGGTGTGCTTGCCGCGGGCGCAAAAAACCCCGCGCCTTGGCACGGGGTGGCGGGTTTGCGTGCTCGCCGTCAGCCGGCGAGCCGCGTCAGATCACTCCCACTCGATGGTTGCTGGCGGCTTGCCCGATACATCGTAGACCACGCGGTTGAGGCCGCGGACTTCGTTGATGATGCGGTTGGACACGCGGCCGAGCAGGCTGTACGGCAGCTCTGCCCAGTGTGCGGTCATGAAGTCGCTGGTCACCACCGCGCGCAGTGCGCACACGTAGTCGTAGGTGCGGCCGTCGCCCATCACGCCCACCGATTTCACCGGCAGGAATACCGCGAACGCCTGGCTGGTCAGCTCGTACCAGTTCTTGCCGGTCTTCTCGTCGATGGTGTTGCGCAGCTCTTCGATGAAGATGGCGTCGGCACGGCGCAGCAGGTCGGCGTATTCCATTTTCACTTCGCCGAGGATGCGCACACCCAGGCCCGGACCCGGGAACGGGTGACGGTAGACCATGTCATGCGGCAGGCCCAGCGCCACGCCCAGCTGGCGCACTTCGTCCTTGAACAGGTCGCGCAGCGGCTCCAGCAGCTTCAGGTTCATGTCGTCCGGCAGGCCGCCGACGTTGTGGTGGCTCTTGATGGCGTGCGCCTTGCCAGTCTTGGCGCCGGCGGATTCGATCACGTCCGGATAGATGGTGCCCTGTGCCAGCCACTTGGCGTTGGTGAGCTTGCCGGATTCGCGCTGGAACACTTCGACGAATTCGCCGCCGATGATCTTGCGTTTCTTCTCCGGGTCGGACTCGCCGGCCAGCTTGCCCATGAACTGGGCGGTGGCATCGACCTGGATCACTTTCACACCCAGGTTCTGCGCGAACATTTCCATCACCATCTTGCCTTCGTTCAGGCGCAGCAGGCCGTGGTCGACGAAGACGCAGGTCAGCTGGTCGCCGATGGCGCGGTGAATCAGCGCGGCGGCTACCGAGGAATCGACACCGCCGGACAGGCCGAGGATGACTTCCTCGTCACCAACCTGGTCGCGGATCTTCTGTACCGCTTCCTCGATGTAGTTCGGCATGGTCCAGCTTGGCTTGGCGCCGGCCACGTGCAGCACGAAGCGGTGCAGCATCTCGGTGCCGCGCTTGGTGTGGGTCACTTCCGGGTGGAACTGCACCGCGTAGAAGCCGCGGGCCTCGTCGGCCATGGCGGCGATCGGGCAGGACGGGGTCTCGGCGATGACGTTGAAGCCGGCCGGCAGCGCAGTGACCTTGTCGCCGTGGCTCATCCACACGTCGAGGAAGCCGTTGCCGGCGTCGTCGATGCGGTCCTGCAGGCCTTCCAGGATCTTGGAGTGGTGGCGCGCCTGGATTTCGGCATAGCCGAATTCGCGGGTGTCGCCAGCCTCCACCTTGCCGCCCAGGCTCTGCGCCATGAACTGCATGCCGTAGCAGATGCCCAGCACCGGCAGGCCGAGCGAGAAGATGGCTGGATCAGCCTGGTAGTCGGATTCGTATACCGAGTTCGGGCCGCCGGACAGGATGATGGCTTTCGGGGCGAAGGTCTTGATGTCGGCCAGCGGCATGTCGAACGGGTGCAGCTCGCAGTAAACGTGCGCTTCGCGTACGCGGCGGGCGATCAGCTGGGAAACCTGGGAGCCGAAATCGAGGATGAGGATTTTGTCCATGACTGTCCTTGAATGTAAAAGACTGGTCGGGTCACCAGTCGGATTTGAATACGGGTACTCGGGGTCGGGCCTGCTGCTGGCAGGCGGGCGCTATTTCTTCAGTCGCCGCTCCGGAATGCGGTCGCTGCGCGCGATCAGCATCAGGATGCCAAGCAGGATCATGCCCAGCGCCAGGCTGTGGCTCAGGCGCAGCCTGCTGGTGTCAAACAGGTAGAGGGCAGCACCGGTATAGATCAGCATCGGGTTGGTCACAACGCTGGATTTGGTGATGCCGTCGATCAGCAGCAGGCCGGCGCCGGCGCTGGCCAGCAGGATGGCCAGCAGCGTGGTGGTGTCCGGCAGCAGTGCGGTGCTTTTCAGCAGCCACAGGGCGCCGAGGATGATGAGGATGAAGGCCTGGGTGGCGCTGGGTTTCATGGCTCAGCCCTTGTCGCGCATCAGGCGCTGTTTTTCACGCGTCCATTCGCGTTCTTTTTCCGACTGGCGCTTGTCGTGCTGCTTCTTGCCCTTGGCGAGGCCGATGTCGACCTTGATATTGCCTTTACTGTAGTGCAGGTTCAGCGCCACGATGGTGTAGCCGGCGCGCTCGACCTTGCCGATCAGGCGGCTGATCTGTTCCTGCTTCAGCAGCAGCTTGCGGTCGCGGATCGGATCGGGCTTGATATGGGTCGACGCGGATTGCAGTGCGGTAATATGGCAGCCAACGAGGTAGAATGCGCCATTGCGGTAAATGACGTAGCTTTCTTTCAGCTGCACGCGACCGGCGCGGATGGCTTTGACTTCCCAGCCTTCCAGTACCAGGCCGGCCTCGATGTTTTCTTCGATGAAGTAATCGTGAAACGCTTTGCGGTTGTCGATGATGCTCATGGCGGCGTGGCGGAAAGACGAAGCAGTAAACCCGATATTCTACCAGAACAAAGCGCATCGCCAAAGTATCGAAAATTCATGGGCTTGCTGCGGCCAACCTTGGTGTTGCTGCCGCGCCGGCCTTTTACGGACTCCCACACAGTTTTCATCATGCAAGTTGTCGAGAAAAATGTCCTGGTCGCCCACACCCCGGAACAGATGTTCCGCCTGGTGGACGACGTGGCGCACTACCCGCGCTTTTTACCGTGGTGCAGCAAGGGGGAAGAGCACTCCCGCGACGGCGACCAGCTGGTCGCCAGCCTGCACATCGACTACCTCAAGGTGCGGCAGCACTTCACCACCCGCAATATCAACGAGCCGTACAGCAGCATCCTGATGGAGCTGGTGGACGGGCCGTTCAAGCACCTGCAGGGGCGCTGGCACTTTCTGCCGCTGGGCGATGTCGGCTGCAAGGTGGAATTCCGCCTCAGTTACGAGTTCTCCAGCAAGATACTGGAGAAGCTGATCGGGCCGGTGTTCGGCCACATCTCCGGCACGCTGGTCGATGCTTTCATCAAGGAAGCGGACAAGGTGTACGGCGATGACTGACAGGCTGCAGCTGGAGGTCGCCTATGCGCGGCCGGAGCGGCAACTGATCGTCAAACTGTCGCTGCCGGCGGGCGCCACCGCACGCGAGGCGGTGCTGCAGTCCGGCATCGCCAGCGAATTTCCTGATATCGACCTCGCGCAGCTGAAACTGGGCATCTTCGGCAAGGCGGTGCCGGCGGAACACGTGCTGCGCGATCGCGATCGCGTGGAGATCTACCGCCCGCTGCAGGCCGATCCGAAGGAGGTGCGCCGCCGCCGCGCCGAGGCCGGCAAGGCGGAGTAGCGATGCACGGCCGCCGCTGTTTGCGGCCAACCTTGATCACGCCAGCGGCTTGCCGCTGGCGTTGTCATTTCTGAGCGGCCCGGCATGGTGGCGTTCCCCGGTACCTGTCGGCGTGGGGCTGGTGTTTGGCGGCAGAAAAGCAAACCGCCCGCAACGGGGTTGCAGGCGGTTTGGGTGCCCCGCGCACGAGCACTGCGTGCAGTGTCAGGCGGGGCTGTTTGACGCAGACGGCAGGGTCGAGGTGCCGTAATGTCGAACGCTTAGTGGAACTGTTCTTCTTCGGTGGAGCCGGTCAGCGCGGTCACCGAGGACTTGCCGCCCTGGATCACGGTGGTCACGTCGTCGAAGTAACCGGTGCCGACTTCCTGCTGGTGCGATACGAAGGTGTAGCCGCGGTCGCGGGCCGCGAATTCCGGCTCCTGCACCTTCTCCACGTAGGCGGACATGCCGCGTGCCACGTAGTCCTGCGCCAGATCGAACATGTTGTACCACATGGAGTGGATGCCGGCCAGGGTGATGAACTGGTACTTGTAGCCCATGGCGCCCAGCTCGCGCTGGAACTTGGCGATGGTGGCATCGTCCAGGTTTTTCTTCCAGTTGAACGATGGCGAGCAGTTGTAGGCCAGTAGTTTGCCTGGATGCTTGGCGTGCACGGCTTCGGCGAAGCGGCGGGCAAACTCCAGATCCGGGGTGCCGGTTTCGCACCATACCAGGTCGGCGTACTCGGCGTAGGCCACGGCGCGGCTGATGGCTTGCTCCAGACCTTTCTTGGTCTTGTAGAAGCCTTCGGCGGTGCGCTCGCCGGTCAGGAACGGCTTGTCGTTCTCGTCGTAGTCGCTGGTCAGCAGGTCGGCCGCTTCGGCGTCGGTACGGGCGATCACCAGGGTTGGTACGCCGTAGACGTCGGCTGCCATACGGGCGGCGATCAGCTTCTGTACCGCTTCCTGGGTCGGAACCAGGACCTTGCCGCCCATGTGGCCGCATTTCTTCACGGAAGCCAGCTGGTCTTCGAAGTGCACGCCACCGGCGCCGGCGCGGATCATCGCCTTCATCAGCTCGTAGGCGTTCAGCACGCCGCCGAAACCGGCTTCGGCATCGGCCACGATCGGTGCGTAGTAGTCAACGAAACCGGCATCGCCTTGTTCCACACCCTTGGAGTGCTGGATTTCGTCGGCACGGGTGAAAGCGTTGTTGATGCGCTCGACCACCTTCGGCACCGAGTCCACCGGATACAGCGACTGGTCCGGGTACATGGCGGAGTATTCGTTGTTGTCGGCGGCAACCTGCCAGCCGGACAGGTAGATCGCCTTGATGCCGGCTTTCACCTGCTGCATCGCCTGACCGCCGGTCAGTGCGCCCAGACAGTTGATGTACGGCTCGTTGTTCACCAGATTCCACAGCTTCTCGGCACCGTTGCGGGCCAGGGTGTGCTCTACCTGCACGGAGCCGCGCAGGCGCTCAACGTCAGCAGCGGTGTAGCCACGTTTGATGCCTTTCCAGCGCGGGTTGGTGTCCCAGTCGTGCTGGATGGCGGCGATGCGTTGTTCGCGAGTAGTCATGGTAAACCCTTCACTTGATAGTTTCGTTTTGCCGGATAAACCGGCGCTCCCAGTTTCTCTTGCTGCAGGCCGGTGATGCCGGTCTTTGGTGCGTTGCTAACCCGCCTGTTCTGGTGGCGGGCCTGACTGCCGGAAACCGCCCCGGATCCAGTGCTGGCGGGCCGTGCAGTAGCGCTGTTGTGGAATCATTTAAGCATAAAAAAATTGCGTTGTGTGCACTGCAGCACAAAAAAATCCTTTGTTTTCAAAAGGTAACAAAGGTGCACAAAAATGAATCACCGGCGCGCGCCGATCCTGATCGTTAACGAAAATAAAAGTAACTAAATGACCATTTACTTATTGTGGAGAAGATCTTGAAAACGGCGGGCTTGGCCTTATTTACCTGAGGTCTTTGTGAATTCAGCCAAACGGAAGCGATCATGCAGGAAAATCAAAATCCCCAAGCGGAAGAAGTGCTTGAACAAGTTGCCAACCCGGCCGAAGGCGCCGTCGTCAGTGACGCGGAGCGTGTCGCCCAGCTGGAAGTTGAACTAGCAGAAATGAAAGAGCAGTTTTTGCGCGCCAAGGCCGAAACTGAAAACCAGCGTCGCCGTGGCGTGGAAGAAGTGGCCAAGGCACAAAAGTTTGCCATCGAAAAATTCGCCTCCGAACTCATCGCGGTCAAGGACAGCCTGGAAATGGCGCTTCAGGACCAGTCCGGCCAGTTCGAAAACCTCAAATTCGGCGTCGACCTGACGCTGAAGCAGCTGCTGGCCGCCTTCGAGAAGGGCCAGATCAGCGAAATCAACCCGCTGGGCGAGAAGCTGGACCCGCATCGCCACCAGGCTATCAGCACCGAAGAGTCCGACGCCGAGCCGAATTCGGTGGTGCGCGTGATGCAAAAAGGGTATCTGATCGCCGATCGCGTGCTGCGTCCGGCAATGGTGGTGGTCGCCAAGGCCAAGAGCTGAGATTGCGACGACTAACCCTCTTGAAAACGCGGAAATAGCCAATATCTGGCAAGACAACCCCCCGGCGCACCACCGGCTGCGACGGGCAAGCAAACAGATTAAATCGAGATCAAATCGAAAGGATTCAGCACTATGGGCAAAATTATCGGTATTGACCTGGGCACCACCAACTCCTGCGTGGCCGTCGTTGAAAACGGCAACCCGCTGGTGATCGAGAACGCCGAAGGCGCACGCACCACCCCGTCCATCATCGCCTACATGGAAGACGGCGAGATCCTGGTCGGCGCCCCGGCCAAGCGCCAGGCGGTAACCAACCCGAAGAACACCCTGTACGCGGTGAAGCGCCTGATCGGCCGCCGTTTCGAAGACAAGGAAGTACAGAAAGACATCGACCTGATGCCTTTCCAGATCAAGAAGGCCGGTAACGGCGATGCGTGGGTTCAGGTGCGCGACAAGGAAATGGCGCCGCCGCAAATCTCCGCCGAAGTACTGCGCAAGATGAAGAAGGCCGCCGAAGACTACCTGGGCGAAGAAGTGACCGAAGCGGTGATCACCGTTCCGGCCTACTTCAACGACAGCCAGCGTCAGGCCACCAAGGATGCCGGCCGTATCGCCGGTCTGGACGTGAAGCGCATCATCAACGAACCGACCGCTGCCGCGCTGGCCTTTGGCCTGGCCAAGCAGGAAGGCGACCGCAAGATCGCCGTCTATGACCTCGGCGGCGGTACCTTCGACGTGTCGATCATCGAAATCGCCGACGTTGACGGCGAGCACCAGTTCGAAGTGCTGTCCACCAACGGCGACACCTTCCTGGGCGGCGAAGACTTCGACCAGCGCGTGATCGATTACATCGTGACCGAGTTCAAGAAGGACCAGGGCGTTGATCTGAAGAACGACGTGATGGCACTGCAGCGCCTGAAGGAAGCCGCGGAAAAGGCCAAGATCGAACTGTCGTCCGCCACCCAGACCGAAGTGAACCTGCCGTACATCACCATGGATGCGACCGGTCCGAAGCACCTGGCGATGAAGATCACCCGCGCCAAGTTCGAAAGCCTGGTCGACGACCTGGTACAGCGCTCCATCGAGCCGTGCAAGGTGGCGCTGAAAGACGCCGGCGTATCGCTGGCCGACATCACCGACGTGATCCTGGTCGGCGGTCAGACCCGCATGCCGAAAGTACAGGAAGCGGTGAAGGCCTTCTTCGGCAAGGAACCGCGCCGTGACGTGAACCCGGACGAAGCCGTGGCCGTGGGCGCTGCGATCCAGGGTTCGGTACTGTCCGGCGATCGCAAGGACGTGCTGCTGCTGGACGTGACCCCGCTGTCGCTGGGTATCGAGACCATGGGCGGCATCATGACCAAGCTGATCCAGAAGAACACCACCATCCCGACCAAGGCGTCGCAGGTGTTCTCCACCGCTGAAGACAACCAGACCGCGGTGACCATCCACGTGCTGCAGGGCGAGCGCGAGAAGGCTTCCGCGAACAAGTCGCTGGGCCAGTTCAACCTGGGGGACATTCCGGCTGCCGCCCGTGGCGTGCCGCAGATCGAGGTCGAGTTCAACATCGACGCCAACGGCATCCTGCACGTATCCGCCAAGGACAAGGCCACCAGCAAGCAGGCCAACATCACCATCCAGGCCTCCAGCGGTCTGTCCGAAGACGAAATCCAGCAAATGGTGCGTGACGCCGAGCTGAATGCGGAAGAAGACAAGAAGCTGCACGAGCTGGTACAGGCCCGCAACCAGGGTGAAGGCCTGATCCACAGCGTGAAGAAATCGCTGGCCGAACACGGCGACAAGATCTCCGCCGAAGAGAAGACCACCATCGAAGCCGCGCTGAAGGATGCGGAAGAAGTGGTCAAGGGCGACGACAAGGAAGCCATTGACGCCAAGATCGAAGAGCTGATGAAGGCATCGCACAAACTGGCCGAGCAGATGTACGCGGCGCAGGGTGCGGAAGGTGCCGCCAACACCGAAGCGGACGCCGGCAAGCAGGACGACGGCAACGTCGTTGACGCCGAGTTCGAAGAAGTGAAGAAAGACAAGTAATCGGCTGACGGTCGACAAGGCACAGGGCTCGCGCGGGCGCTGTGCTTTTTCATTGGTAAAACTTGCGGCCAACCTTCTCGGTTGGGCGCACTGGTGAGACAGCATGGCTAAAAAGGACTTTTACGAGGTACTGGGCGTCAATCGCGATGCGTCGGACGACGACATCAAGAAGGCCTATCGCAAGCTGGCGATGAAGTACCACCCGGACCGTAATCCGGACAGCAAGGACGCCGAAGAAAAGTTCAAGGAGGTCAAGGCCGCGTATGAAATCCTGTCCGATGGCCAGAAACGTGCCGCCTACGACCAGTACGGCCACGCCGGGGTAGACCCGCAGGCCGGCATGGGCGGCGGCGGTGCCGGCTTTGGCGGCTTCGATTTCGGCGACATCTTCAGTGACATCTTCGGCGGCCAGCGCGGCGGTGGCGGCGGTGGTCGTGCCAATGTCTATCGCGGCTCCGACCTGCGCTACAACATGGAGATCACGCTGGAAGAAGCGGCACGCGGTTGCGAGAAGCAGATCCGCATCCCGTCGCACGAAAACTGCGACGTGTGCCACGGCTCCGGCGCCAAGCCGGGCACCCAGCCGAAGACCTGCACCACCTGCGGCGGTCATGGCCAGGTGCGCATGAGCCAGGGCTTCTTCTCCATCCAGCAGACCTGCCCGACCTGCCACGGCAGCGGCAAGCAGATCACCGATCCGTGCCACAAGTGCCACGGTGCCGGGCAGGTGAAGACGCACAAGACGCTGAACGTGAAGATCCCGGCTGGTGTCGACGAGGGAGACCGCATCCGCCTGTCCGGCGAGGGCGAACCGGGGCAGAACGGCGGCCCGGCCGGCGACCTGTTCGTGGTCACCCACATCAAGAAGCACAGCGTATTCGAGCGCGACGGCATGGATCTGCATTGCGAAATGCCGATCAGCTTCGCCACCGCGGCGTTGGGCGGCGAGGTGGAGATCCCGACCCTGGACGGCATGGTCAAGGTCAAGATCGCGTCGGAAACGCAGAGCGGCAAGGTATACCGCGTGCGCGGCAAGGGCGTGAAATCGGTGCGCGGCCATGATGTCGGCGACCTGATGTGCCACGTCATCGTGGAAACCCCGGTCAGCCTCACCGAGCGGCAGAAGGAATTGCTGCGCGAATTCGAGGCCATCAGCCAAGGCGATGTTGCCACGCACAATCCGCGCGCCAACTCCTTCATGGACAAGCTGAAAGACTTTTTTGGCTGATTAGTGTTGTTTTCAGTTGTTTCAATGGCGCGCCGTCAAGCAAGTTTGACGGCGCGTTTTGTTTTTTGGCGCAAGGATGTGCCGTTATTTTGCGGATTGTCGGACAAATAATGGCTAATGTATCCAGGCTACTATTCACGCGGAACTTGTTTCAGTAATGTTCTGCTCTCGCGAAACAGGCGCATGACCTGTGCGATAGCACGCTACAGCTTACTAGGCTGTGGCGGCCACAACACCGTCGGAGCGGGTACAGACCCTCCCTTGAAACTGAGGAGTAAACATGCAGGCAGCAGTTGATTTTCTGAATGGCTGGATCTGGAGCAAGGGATTGATCTTCCTTTGCCTGGGCGTTGGTTTGTTCTTTTCCATTCGCAGCCGTTTTGCCCAGGTGCGCCATTTCGGCGAAATGATCCGTTTGATGTTTGACGGCAAGTCCAGCGACAGCGGCGTGTCGTCGTTCCAGGCGCTGGCGATGACGCTGGCCGGTCGTGTCGGTACCGGCAACATCGCCGGTGTTGCTACCGCGATCACCTTCGGTGGCCCCGGTGCCGTGTTCTGGATGTGGATGGTTGCCTTCCTGGGCGCCAGCTCGGCCTTCGTCGAGTCCACCCTCGGCCAGATCTACAAGGAAAAGATCAACGGTGAATACCGTGGCGGTCCGGCCTTCTATATCGAGAAGGGCCTCGGCATGAAGCCGTTCGCGATCGTATTCGCCATCGCCACCATCTTCGCCTGCGGCGTGCTGCTGCCGGGTACCCAGTCCAACTCGATCGGTGCCGGCCTGCAGAACGCACTGGGCATTGACCCGAACGTGACGGCTGCCATTCTGGCGCTGATGCTGGGCTTCATCATCTTCGGTGGCGTGAAGCGTATCGCTTCCTTTGCCGAAATCGTGGTGCCGTTCATGGCGCTGGGTTACATCCTGGTGGCCTGCGTGATCGTGGCGCTGAACATTCACGAACTGCCGCACGTACTCAGCCTGATCTTCAAGAGCGCTTTCGGCTTCGATGCCGGCTTTGGTGCCATCCTCGGCATGGCGATCCAGTGGGGCGTGAAGCGTGGCGTGTACTCCAACGAAGCCGGTCAGGGTACCGGCCCGCACGCATCGTCCGCCGCTTCGGTATCGCATCCTGCCAAGCAGGGTCTGGTACAGGCGTTCTCGGTCTACATCGACACCCTGTTCGTGTGCTCCGCGACCGCCTTCATGCTGCTGATTACCGGCCAGTACAACGTACAGGGTCCGGATGGCAACGCATTGCATACCGGTATCGCCGGTGTGGCTGCAGGCCCGGGCTATGTGCAGACCGCGATGGAAAACATCATGCCGGGCTTCGGTTCCATCTTCGTGGCCGTGGCACTGTTCTTCTTCGCCTTCACCACCATCATTGCCTACTACTACATCGCTGAAACCAACATCGCCTACCTGAGCCGCAAGGTAAACCGTCCTTGGCTGACGCTGGTGTTGAAGATCGGCATCATGGCGACCGTGGTATACGGCACCGTGAAGACCGCCGATCTGGCCTGGGGCCTGGGTGATATCGGTGTCGGCATGATGGCATGGATGAACATCGCCGCCATCCTGATGCTGCAGAAGCCGGCCTTTGTTGCGCTGCGCGACTACGAGGCGCAGCTGGCACAAGGTGTGGATCCGGTGTTCCACCCTGAAAAACTGGGTATCAAGGGCGCCGACTACTGGACCGGCCACCAGTCGGAAGACAATCTGGAAGAAGAGCGCAAGCACGGCGGTCAACCGGTCTACGACCGAGTTTGATAGACTTACCGTAATCCGCATCATCATTGACGCCGGGGCAACCCGGCGTTTTTTCATTGGACCACCGACATGGATTTACTGCACAGCACCTGGTTCTGGATCGTGATCATCGGCGCGCCGCTGGGCACCGTGCTCGGCACTCTGGCGCGTCTGTCGCAAAAACAGCCACCGATCGAGCTGCCGCCCGGCGTGGCGCCGGGCACCTACGCCCGCCGCGAACAGGCCGAGCAGGATGACGACGCGGCGTCGCGCTGACGCCGCGCGGCGTTGCGGCCAACCTTGCGCTGCCGCAAATGGCGCTGAACTTCTGCTGTGCCCGCTGTCCCAGTCTTGCTATCTTTAGCGCCTTCCTTTTGAACCGTTTGCCGCGAAAGACCCTCATGTTTGCCAACCGCTACTTCCCCGCGACCCGACTGCGTCGCATGCGCCGTGACGATTTCTCCCGCCGCCTGATGCGCGAGAACGTGCTGACCACCAACGACCTGATCTATCCGGTATTCGTGCTGGAAGGGCAGGGGCGCGAGCAGGCGGTGACGTCGATGCCGGGCGTGGTGCGCCAGAGCCTGGACAAGCTGCTGTTTACCGCCGAAGACGCGCTGCAGCTGGGCATTCCGATGCTGTCGATCTTCCCGGTGGTGGAAACCGGCAAGGACAATTCCGGCAAGGAAGCCTACAACCCGGACGGGCTGGTGCCGACCGTGGTGCGCGAGCTGAAGGCGCGTTTCCCCGAGCTTGGCATCATGACCGACCTCGCGCTCGACCCGTACACCATTCACGGTCAGGACGGCCTGCTCGACGACAGCGGCTACGTGCTGAACGACGAAACCACCGAAGTGCTGGTGCAGCAGGCGCTGTGCCACGCCGAAGCCGGCGCCGACGTACTCGGCCCGTCCGACATGATGGACGGCCGCATCGGCGCCATCCGCAGCGCGCTGGAAGAAGACGGCTACATCCACACCAGAATTCTGGCCTACAGCGCCAAGTACGCGTCCGCCTTCTACGGCCCGTTCCGCGACGCGGTCGGCTCTGCGGCCAACCTTGGCAAGGCTGACAAGTACACCTACCAGATGGACCCGGCCAACCTCGACGAGGCGATCCAGGAAGTGGCGATGGATCTGGAAGAGGGCGCCGACATGGTGATGATCAAGCCGGGCATGCCCTATCTGGACGTGATCCGCCGCATCAAGGACACCTTCAAGGTGCCGACCTACGCCTACCAGGTGTCCGGCGAATACGCGATGCTGAAAGCCGCCGCGCAGAACGGCTGGCTGGACGAAGAGAAGTGCATGATGGAAAGCCTGCTCGCCTTCAAGCGCGCCGGCGCCGACGGCATCCTCACCTACTTCGCGCTGGACGCGGCACGGCTGCTGCGTCGCTGATACACGCAGCACGCTCAGCAACAATGCGGCCAACGTTGGCCGCATTTTTCATGGGCGCAGCGTCAGGGCGCCAGCATGCCGCTTTCCAGTTGCCGCCAGATTTGTGGCCACTGCGCCGCCCAGCAGCAGTGATGGTCGAAGCCCGGAAACGAGACGATAAGCTGCTGTTGTGCCGGCGCACGGCGGGCGAAGGACTGCGCGATGAGCGCGGGAATGACGCGATCCTGCTGGCCAAGCAGATGCCATTGCGGTATCGGCGCCAGTCGTTCGGCCGCATCGGCGGGGTTGAGCGAATGGCGCAGCGGGCTGATGCGGTGATGCTCGGTCCAGGCCTGGCTGTCCAGATTGCCTGCAACGCTGATCAGGCGGTCGACGTCCTGCCGTCTGGCGCCGACCAGCGCCGCCACCGCCGCACCGCCGGAGTAACCGATCAGGCTTATCTGCCTGGCGCCATAACGGGTTTTCAGCTGGCTGATCGCCTCGTCGGTGGCCTGGATCACGTCGGCGGAAAAGCGGGCGTCCGTCCAGTAACGCTGTGCGCAGCGCCGGTCTTGCGCCGCCAGGTACTGGCAGGGGCGGGCCAGGTACACCGCATTGCCATCGGGCTGGGCAAGGGCGAGGCGCAGCGCCAGCGGGTCGATGGGGGTCGGATCGCCGGACGGTTGCTCGCGGTTGAGCCAGGCAAAGCCGTCGCCTTCGATGTAGACGCTCAGCGGCTTGTCGGCCCGGATGTGTGCCGGGCCATAGCTGCGCAGCATGAAGGTGCTGCTCATCAGGGTGCTCGCCTGCCAGTTGCCTGGCAGGGTCAGCGCCTGCGCCGTGGTGGCGCGCTCGGCCGGCGTCGGCAGCGTGCTGCACGCAGCCAGCCATAGCAGCGGCAGCAAGCGGTAGCGGAGGGCAGGGGGTCTGCTGTTGTCGGTTGTCGTCATCATGAAAAAGGCCACAACCCGGTGACGGGTTGTGGCCGGGTGAGCATGGGTTATTTAGAACGCCCAGCGTGCCTTGAGCGATGCCGTCTGGTTCAGGAAGGCTTCCCGGTGTTCGGCATCATAACGCAAGGTGATCTCGGTACCGTTGGCGGTGGTGTGCGTCAGGCCGACGCCGGCTCGCGCCGACCATGGCTCCGCATCCAGGCCGTAGGTGGTAAACGCGGCACCGGGAGCACCGGCAAAGGTGGCGGTGATGCTGGAGCGCTTGGCCATGGTGTCGTAGCCGACACCCAGGTTGGCCGACAGGCTGGTGTTGTCACTCAGCTGGTGGCTGATCTTGCCGTCCAGACCCAGCACCAGTTCTTCACTGTCACGGCTACCCACGTTCAGGTTCAGCAGGCCGGCACCACTTTCCTGGTAGGCCTTGTCCTTGATCCAGGTGTAGTCGGCGCGGATGGACGGGGTGATGCTGGTGGCGGCGCTCAACTGGTAGGTGCGGCCAAGGCCGGCACCGGCGTGGGCGGTGTAGCTGGTGTACTCGGAAGTCGCGGTGCTGTTGGTAAAGGCGATGCTGCGACGGCCCTTGTTGCTGTTCTGGCCCACGTCTACCTGGAAGTTGACTTCGCTGTTGTTGCCCAGGCTGTAGCTGCCGTAGCCGACCAGCTGGAACACGTCCACATCGGCACTCTGTTTGGCCACGTTCGAATTGCTGTCCACGTCGGCTTTGGCGTAGGCCATGGCCGTGCCAAGACGCAGCTTGTCGTTCACGGCGCTGTCGACACCAAATGCCACGCCGGTGGTGGTCGATTTGAAGCCGGACACGCCTTGCTGGTCATCCTGATCTGCCCACGAACCGAACGGCTTCACCCACACGTATTTGTCGCCGAAGAAGCCGTCACCGGCAGACAGGCCGCGGTTGGATTCGATGCGGGCCTGGATCACCTTGTTGATGCCGGACAGCGCGTTGCCTGCTGCCGCCATGGAGCCGCCGGTCAGCAGGGGCAGCGTCTGGCTGGCTGCCGCGGAGATTTCCTGGTCGCCAGAAAGGTTGGCATTGGTGAACAGGTTTAATAGCGAAGCATTATTGTCGATGACTGATGCAGCTCCGTAACTTGGTGAGTTGATCATCGTGGTTGCGGCCCCCAGAACGCTCAAAGCACTAGGCGCCGCCTCTCCGCCAACGCCAACGGGTGCCCCAAAGACATAAAAACCGATTGGCAGGGTAAATGTTGTGTCGGAATCATAGGTGGAAATGACAACGTAGTAGTTTGTCCCTGCAATAAGAGTTTGACTCAGTTTGGGGCATCTGATTGTCAAACTGCCACAGTTAGCCATGGTTACACCACCACTACCAGTGCCGTCACTATCATCATTGAGTGCAATTGCGTTAGTGCTAGGAGCTGCGCTACTGAAACTGCCTGAGTAGAGCACCATAACGGCATCAAAACTGGCCGAAGACATGCCAAATGTGTAGCTACCGTTAGCTGATGGAGTAAATAGTTGTGATGCATAATGAAAGGTGTTGCCGCTACCGGATAGTCCGTTAATGCCAAATAGGTTCGAAGAACCGATGCTCATCGTCCCAGTTGTCACACCCGTAGTGCCAGTGGCAAGCGAGAATGTGGTTAGGGTTGCACTGTGAGCAAAATTGGGTACAAGAGCTAGAGAAAGCAGAGCACCCGATACAAGATTTGCCATTATTCCTGTTTTCAATTTTTCTATCCTTAATATCAAGTACATCTGGTTAAAACGAGACTTGATAGATAGTACATTGAATATTTTAACGAATCTTGATTAAATGCAAATTGTATATTTAATTTGTATTTTTATGCTTATAAGTGTTGTCAAAATACTAATCGGTATTTGGTGGGTGCGCGCTTTTTGCGCTGAAAGTCAGGCAATCTCGGCCGCTTGCCTCGCGTACGTCCTGCAGCGGCAGCCGCTTGCTCTTGAAGTCCATGGCGCGGCAGCCGTAGGGGAAGCGGGCGTCGTGGGTGATGTAGTAGTGGACGCAAGCGCGGCAATGCGGCACGGGAGGGCTGGGGCGGTTCACGGTCGGGTTCGGCGCGGGAATGGGACGTGGATTGTCGCACAGCCGTGGCGTTGCCGGCTGGGCGGGGGGTAACACTCACCTGGTGAAAATCGTGTGCAACTGTCCCTGATAAAGTCATCGGCGCGGGTCTAGAATGGTGACAGAACGATGCTTGCCGGCCCCAGCCAACGGCGCCGGCTTCCACGCTGAACAACAGGGACCCTCCCGCATGAACCACACCTATCTCGCTCATCTGCAAGCCACGCTGGCGCAAATCCGTGCCGACGGTTTCGAGAAACCGGAACGCGTGATCGCCACGCCGCAACGTGCCGGCATCACCCTGTCCGGTGGCCGCGAGGTGCTGAACTTCTGTGCCAACAACTACCTGGGCCTGGCCGACGACGCACGCCTGATCGCGGCGGCGAAACAGGGGCTGGACGATTACGGCTATGGCTGCGCCTCGGTGCGTTTCATCTGCGGCACGCAGCAGGTGCACAAGGATCTGGAAGCGGCGATCTCCGGCTTCCTCGGCACCGACGACACCATCCTCTATTCCAGCTGTTTCGATGCCAACGGCGGCGTGTTCGAGACCCTGCTCACCGAAGACGACGCGGTGATCTCCGACGAGCTGAACCACGCCTCCATCATCGACGGTGTGCGCCTGTGCAAGGCCAAGCGCTTCCGCTACAAAAACAACGACATGGCCGATCTGGAAACCCAGCTCAAGGCCGCCGAAGAAGCCGGTGCCCGCTTCAAGCTGATCGTCACCGACGGCGTGTTCTCTATGGACGGCATCATCGCCGACCTGAAAACCCTGTGCGACGTCGCCGAACGCTACGGCGCCATCGTTATGGTGGATGATTCGCACGCCGTCGGCTTCATGGGCGAGCACGGCGCCGGCACCCCTGAGCTGTGTGGCGTCAGCGACCGCGTCGACATCTACACCGGCACGCTGGGCAAGGCGCTCGGCGGCGCGTCCGGCGGTTATGTCTCCGGCCGCAAGCCGATCATCGACCTGCTGCGCCAGCGTTCGCGGCCGTACCTGTTCTCCAACACCCTGGCGCCGGCCATCGCCGCCGCCAGCCTGAAGGTGTTGCAGATACTGGCTACCGAAGAGGGCGCTGAGCTGCGCGCCAACCTGAAGCGCAACGCCGACTACTTCCGTCAGGCAATGAGCGAGGCCGGTTTCAGCCTGGTGCCGGGCCAGCATCCGATCATTCCGGTGATGCTGGGCGATGCCAAGCTGGCTGGCGAGATGGCGGCGGCACTGCTGGCGGAAGGCGTGTTCGTCACCGGTTTCTCCTACCCGGTGGTGCCGAAGGGCAAGGCGCGCATCCGTACCCAGATGTCGGCCGGCCACAGCCTGGCGCAGGTGCAGCACACCGTGGCCGCCTTCATCAAGGTTGGCCGCGAGCTGGGCGTGATCTGATTCTTGCGGTGGCCACGGCGGCGCTGCCTGCCGCGTGGCCCGCGTGTTCCGTTTCACCGCGCCGCCGCCTGTTGCGGCGCACTACAGGATAAAACATGAAAGCTCTTGCCAAACTGCAGGCCGCCCCCGGCCTGTCGATGACCGATGTGCCGCATCCGGAAGTCGGCCACAACGACCTGCTGATCAAGATCACCAAGACCGCGATCTGCGGCACCGACATCCACATCTGGAACTGGGATGACTGGGCGCAGAAGACCATTCCGGTGCCGATGCACGTCGGCCACGAGTATGTCGGCGTCGTCGCCGGCATGGGTTCGGAAGTGCAGGGCTTCAAGATCGGCGACCGCGTGTCCGGCGAAGGCCACATCACCTGCGGCCACTGCCGCAACTGTCGCGCCGGCCGTCGCCACCTGTGCCGCAACACCACCGGTGTCGGTGTCAACCGCGAAGGCGCGTTCGCCGAATACCTGGTGATCCCGGCCTTCAACGCCTTCCCGATCCCGGACGACATCTCCGATGACCTGGCCTCGATCTTCGACCCGTTCGGTAATGCGGTGCACACCGCGCTGTCGTTCAACCTGGTCGGCGAGGACGTGCTGATCACCGGCGCAGGCCCGATCGGCATCATGGCGGTGGCGATTGCCAAGCACGTCGGCGCGCGCCACGTGGTCATCACCGACGTCAACGACTTCCGCCTCGATCTGGCGCGCAAGATGGGCGCCACCCGCGCGGTGAACGTGGCTCAGGAAGACCTGAAAACGGTGATGCAGGAACTGCACATGAGCGAAGGCTTCGATGTCGGCCTGGAAATGTCCGGCAACCCGCACGCCTTCCGCCAGATGCTGGAAACGATGAACCACGGTGGCAAGGTGGCGCTCTTGGGCATCCCGCCGGCCAATACGTCCATCGACTGGAACCAGGTGATCTTCAAGGGTCTGGAGATCAAGGGCATCTACGGTCGCGAGATGTTCGAGACCTGGTACAAGATGGTGGCACTGATCCAGTCCGGGCTGGATATTTCGCCCATCATCACCCACCACTTCAAGGTCGACGATTTCGAAGCCGGCTTCGCCGCCATGCTGTCCGGACAGAGCGGCAAGGTGATTCTGGACTGGCAGTAAGCGCAATATGATGTTTGCGGCCAACCTTTGCCACAAGGTTGGCCGCAATGGATGGCAGAGCAAGGCACGATGCGGTTAGAATCGTGCCTTGTTTTTCATCTTTGAAACGCCGCGACATGCTCACTTTTCAGGAAATCATCCTCACCCTGCAGCACTACTGGAACCGTCAGGGCTGCGCCTTGCTCCAGCCGTACGATACCGAAGTGGGCGCAGGCACCTCGCATACCGCCACCTTCCTGCGCGCCCTCGGCCCGGAACCGTGGCACGCCGCCTACGTGCAGCCCAGCCGTCGCCCGAAAGACGGCCGCTACGGCGAGAACCCCAACCGCCTGTTCCAGCACCACCAGTTCCAGGTGGTACTGAAGCCGTCGCCACCGAATATCCAGGATCTGTACCTGGGCTCGCTGCGCGAGCTGGGCATCGATCCGACCGTGCACGACATCCGCTTTGTCGAGGACGACTGGGAAAACCCGACCCTCGGCGCCTGGGGTCTGGGCTGGGAAGTGTGGCTCAACGGCATGGAAGTGACGCAGTTCACCTACTTCCAGCAGGTCGGCGGCCTCGATTGCAAGCCGGTGCTGGGCGAGATCACCTACGGCCTGGAACGGCTGGCGATGTACCTGCAGGACATCGAGAATGTGTACGAGCTGGTGTGGACCTACCTGCCGGACGGCACGCCGGTGAGCTACGGCGACGTGTTCTTCCAGAACGAAGTCGAGCAGTCGCGCTTTGCCTTCGAGCACAGCAATGTCGAGCTGCTGTTCAAGCAGTTCGGCGACTACGAAGCCGAGGCCAAGCGCCTGCTGGACGCCGGCCTGCCGCTGCCCGGCTATGAGATGATTCTCAAGGCCGGCCACACCTTCAACTTGCTGGACGCGCGCGGCGCCATCTCGGTGACCGAACGTGCCGCCTACATCGGCCGCATCCGCAACCTGGCCCGTGGCGTGGCGCAAGCCTACTACGCCGCGCGCGAGGCGCTGGGCTTCCCGATGTGCAAGAAAGACTGATGCCATGAAGACGTGGGCAGCGCTGTTCTTTGTGCTGTTGGCCACGCTGGCCGCGCTCAGCTGGTATGTGCGCAGTCAGCAGGTGGAGCCGCAACCGGAAGGGCAGTTCCAGGTGTACCAGAGCGGTACCGGCCTGGAGCTGTCGCTGGAGCTGGCCACCATCGCCAACGTCAAGGACGGCCTTGTCCGTTTCGTCAACCAGGAGCGGTTCAGCGAGCGCAAGACCCAGAAAGAGCTGGGCATCCGCTATCACATCCGCCGTCTCGAAGGCCGTGCCGACTGCAACGCGGGCCAGTATGCGTTCATCAGCGCCTCGTACTGGACCGCCAGCGGCCAGCACGTGTACACGCAGATGTTCCCGTTGCAGCGTTTCAACTGGACCTTCGTGCCGGTGGTCGCCGATTCGACGGCCGATACCATGCTGCGCCTGGTGTGCCGACTCGCCCCCAATGCTCCTAGCTTGAAGATTGAATGACCATGACTGCTACCCTGTTGATTGAGCTGCTCACCGAAGAGCTGCCGCCGAAAGCCCTGGAAAAGCTGGCCGCCAGCTTTGCCGATACCATTACCGACGAACTGAAAAAACTGCAGTTCGTCGCCGGCAACGTGCAGTCGCACGTGTTCGCCAGCCCGCGCCGCCTGGCGGTGCAGATCCCGGATGTCGCCGCCATCCAGCCCGAGCAGCACAGCGTGCGCCGCGGCCCGGCGGTCGCCAGCGGCACGAAGGACGGCCAGCCGACTCCGGCACTGGCCGGCTTCGCCCGCTCCTGCGGCGTGGAAGTGAGCCAGCTCATCACCGTGCACGACGGCAAGCAGGACGTGTACGCCTATGAATCGACCAAGGCCGGCGAAAGCCTGTCCGCGGTACTGTCCGGCATCGTCGCCAGCGCGCTGAAAAAACTGCCGGCACCGAAGCTGATGCGCTGGGGCGACCTCGACGTGCAGTTCGTGCGTCCGGTACACGGCCTGATGATGCTGCATGGCGATCAGGTCGTCGCCGGCGAGGTGCTGGGGCTGCAAAGCGGCAACGTCACCCGCGGCCACCGCTTCCTGTCTGCCGGTGAGGTGACCATCCCTAGCGCCGATGCCTACCCGCGCACGCTGGCGGAAGAGGGCAAGGTGATCGCCAGCTTCCTCGCCCGCCGTGAGCTGGTGCGCCAGCGCCTGTCGCACGCCGCCGCCAAGTTGAACGCCACCATCGCTGCGCCGGACGCGCTGTTCGACGAGGTGACCGGCCTGGTGGAGTGGCCGGTGGTGCTGGAAGCCGGCTTCGAGGCCGAGTTCCTGAACGTGCCGCAGGAATGCCTGATCCTGACCATGCAGCAGAACCAGAAGTACTTCCCGCTGCTGGACGCCGCCGGCAAGCTGATGAACCGCTTCCTGCTGGTGTCCAACCTGGAGGCCGCCGACCCGCGCTACATCGTGGGCGGTAACGAGCGCGTGCTGCGCGCGCGCCTGTCCGACGCCAAGTTCTTCTACGAACAGGACCAGAAGCACCGTCTCGACAGCCGCCTGCCGCGGCTGGAACACGTGGTCTACCACAACAAGATCGGCAACCAGCTGGAACGCATCACCCGCCTGACCAGCATCGCGTCCGCGATTGCCGCCAAGCTCGGCGCCGACAGCTCGCTGGCTGGCCGTGCCGCCTACCTGGCCAAGGCCGACCTGGTGTCGGACATGGTCGGTGAATTCCCCGAGCTGCAGGGCATCATGGGTCGCTACTACGCGCGCCTGGACGGCGAAGACGACGTGGTGGCCGACGCCATCGAAGGCCACTACCACCCGCGCTTTGCCGGTGACACGCTGCCGCAGGGCGCCATCGCCACCGCGGTGGCACTGGCCGACAAGCTGGAAACCATCGTCGGCATCTGGGGCATCGGCCTGATCCCGACCGGCGACAAGGACCCGTTCGCGCTGCGCCGTGCCGCGCTGGGCGTGTTGCGCATGGTGCTGGAACAGCCGCTGGACCTGAAGGCGCTGATCAGCGATGCCGCCGCCGCCTTCCCGGCCGGCCTGCTGTCCGCCACGGTGGTGGACGAGGTGTACGCCTTCTGCCTGGAGCGGCTGAAGAACTACCTCGCCAACGACTACAAGGGCGACGAGATCGACGCCGTGCTGGCGCTGGCGCCGACGCAGCTGAACGAAGTCGGTGCCATCCTGGCCGCCGTCGCGCAGTTCAAGGCGCTGCCGGAAGCCGCAACGTTGGCCGCGGCCAACAAGCGGGTGAAGAACATCCTGAAGAAGACCGAGGGCGACATCGCCGCGGTGAACCCGGCGCTGTTTGCCGAGGACGCCGAGCGCGCGCTGTTCGCGGCGGTGGAAGCGCTGGCTCCGGCGGTGGACGCCAAGTTCGCCGCCCACGACTTCGCCGGCGCGCTGACCCAGCTGGCTTCGCTGCGTGCGCCGGTGGATGCCTTCTTCGATGGCGTGATGGTGATGGCCGATGATCTGGCGGTGCGGGCGAACCGCATCGCGCTCTTGGCAAGGTTGGCCGCACTGTTCAACCGCGTGGCCGACATCTCGCTGCTGGCCGAGTAAGGATTGGCGCTGCCGGCGCCAGCACCCGCCTGACCGGCTCCCCAAACCGGGGCATCGCACGATGCTCCGGTTTGTGTTGCCGGGGCGGCGGGCACGATGGCCGGCAGTGATGCTGCCGGTTTTGTGGGGCTTGCGGTCGCGACCGTGGCCAGAACTAGGAGTGTTGCTTGAAACTCGTCATCCTCGATCGTGACGGCGTGATCAATGAAGATCGCGACGATTTCGTCAAAAACACCATGGAATGGCAGCCGCTGCCGAAGAGCTGCGACGCCATCGCCAACCTGACCCAGGCCGGCTGGCACGTGGTGGTCGCCACCAACCAGTCCGGCATCGGCCGCGGCCTGTTCGACATGCACGCGCTCAATGCGATGCACGAGAAGATGCACCGGCTGGTGGGCCAGGCCGGCGGCCGCATCGACGCGGTGGTGTTCTGTCCGCACACCGCCGACGACCAGTGTCACTGCCGCAAGCCGCAGCCGGGCATGGTCGAAGACATCATGGCGCGCTTCAATGTGCGCGGCGAAGGCCTGCCCATGGTCGGCGACAGCCTGCGCGACCTGCAGGCGATTGCCGCGGTCGGCGGCCGGCCGCTGCTGGTGAAGACCGGCAAGGGTTTGCGCACGCTGGAAAAGGGCGGCCTGCCGGAGGGCACGCAGGTGTTCGACAACCTGTTTGCCGCCGCCGACTACCTGATTAACCTGGAAAACTGAACTGCCCATGTTGCTGATTCGTAACCTGATCTACTGGCTGCTGGTGGCCATCGTCACGCCGCTGTTCTTCCTCGGCCTGTTCATCGGTGCGCCGTTGCCGCGCCGTACCCGTCACGTGATCGGCGAGAGCTGGGCACGGCTGTTGACCTGGCTGCTGTGGCACGTGGTCGGCCTGCGCTACCGCGTGATCGGTGCCGAGAACATCGTCAAGGAGCCGGCGATCATCTGCGCCAAGCACCAGTCCGGCTGGGAAACGCTGGCGCTGCAGGAGATCTTTCCGTCGCAGGTGTTCGTCGCCAAGAAGGAACTGCTGTGGATTCCGTTCTTCGGCTGGGGGCTGGCGCTGACCAACCCGATCACCATCAACCGTTCCGACCGCGCCAATGCCAACCGCCTGATGCTGGAGCAGGGCACCAACCGCAAGCAGCACGGCTTCTGGATCAGCGTGTTTCCGGAAGGCACCCGCACCCGCCCCGGCGTGGCCGGCAAGTACAAGCTGGGCGCGGCGCGGATGGCGAAGCAGCTGGACATGCCGCTGGTGCCGGTGGCGCACAACGCCGGCGAATTCTGGCCGCGCAACGCCTTTCTGAAGCATCCGGGCGAGATCACGCTGGTGATCGGCCCGGCGATTTATCCGCGCGACGATGTCGGCCCGGAAGCGATGACGCGGCAGGCGGAAGCCTGGATCGAGGCGCGCCAGCGCGAGATCGGCGGCGTCGGCCCGTTTGCCCACCCCGATGAACGCAAAGCACGCGCCGCTTAGCCTGCAGCTGCCGCACGGCGTGGTGACGGTGCGCCTGATCCGCCGCGCGCGGCAGAGTGTCGGCATCCGCATCAAGGACGGCGCAGTGGAGCTGATCGCGCCGCCGGCGGTGCCGCTGGCCTACCTGCACGAGGTGCTGGCCAAGAAAAGCGGCTGGATCGCCAGCCATCTGGCGCGCCACCACGCCGAGCAGGGCGAGCGCGCGCTGACGCAGGGCCAGGTGCTGCTGGGCGGCGAGAGCTACCGCCTGCACTGCGTCGCCGCCAGCCGCCACCAGGCGCAGCTGCTCGGCGATACCCTGCACCTGGCCGGGCCGATGCTGGAACAGCCGGCACGGCTGGCCGCCAGCGTGGTCGGCTACCTGCAGCAGGAGGCGCGGCAGCGCTTTGCCGCGCGGCTGGAACAGTGGCAGCCGCGTGCGGCGCGGCCGCTGTCCGGCTGGGGGCTGTCGTCGGCGCGCACGCGCTGGGGCAGCTGTACCGGCAAGGGCGTGGTGCGCCTCAACTGGCGGCTGGTGCAGGCGCCGGAATCGGTGCTCGACTACGTGATCGCGCACGAGCTGGCGCACCTCTTGCACATGAACCATTCGCCGGCGTTCTGGGCTGAGGTCGGCCGCCTCTATCCCGGCTGGCACGGCGCGCGGCAGTGGCTGAAGCAGCACGGCGACAGCCTGTTTCGCTACGGCTGAGTACCGCGCAAACACATTGTTCTGGTCGGTGCGGCTTTGCTTTCGCCTGCGCCGTCCCCATCTGATCTGCCTCGCTGCCTGATTGCGGCCAACCTTTTCCGGAAAACACCATGCGCCTGCTACATACCATGATCCGCGTTGGCAACCTCGACCGCGCCATTGCCTTCTACACCGAGGTGCTGGGCATGACCCTGCTGCGCCGCCACGACTACCCCGACGGCCGTTTCACCCTCGCCTTTGTCGGTTACGGCGACGAGGACAGCAACAGCGTGATCGAGCTGACCCACAACTGGGATACCGATAGCTACGAGCTGGGCAACGCCTTTGGCCATCTGGCGGTGGAAGTGGCCGACGCCTACGCCGCCTGTGACGCGGTACGCGCCAAGGGCGGCAAGGTGGTGCGTGAGGCGGGGCCGATGAAGCACGGCAGCACCGTGATCGCCTTCGTGGAAGACCCGGACGGCTACAAGATCGAGTTCATCCAGCGCGGCACGCGCTAAGCGCCTGTTCACGATCTGCTGTGACTGATTTCAACGGGGCGATACCGCGTTGAAAACGGCATTCGGAATGCTCATTGACCCCAAGTCAATTCCGAGTCCTCAGCCGTTTTCGCCTTGTCTCGCGTGAGCTCGCGAGATCGTGAGTGCGTGTTAACTATCCACCGCCACACGGCCAGTCGCAGCGATGCGGCTGGCCGTTTGCTGCCTGCGCGCCGGTGGCGTGGATGTGGCGGCAGTGACGGCGGCGACTCGGTTACAATGAACGCCATTCGGATAAGGGAAGTGCCGCTTGCATGCTGATCCTCAATCAACGTCAGAAAGACCTGCTGGCCTGGGTTAACCGCGAGGGTTATGTCGCGGTCGAGAAAATGGCCGCCCATTTCGCCGTCACCCACCAGACCATTCGCCGCGACATCACGCTGCTGGCCGAGCACAAGCTGCTGCAGCGCTACCACGGCGGCGCCAGCGTGCTGTCCAGCGTCGAGAACGTCGCCTACGACGCGCGCCAGGTGCTGATGATCGACGAAAAGCGCCGTATCGCGCGCGCGCTGGCGGCGGAAATCCCCGACAACGCCTCGCTGTTCATCAACCTTGGCACCACCACCGAGGAGGTGGCCAAGGCGCTGAGCCAGCATCGCGGCCTGCGCGTGATCACCAACAACTTCCACATCGCCAACCTGATGTGCGACTACCCCGACTGCGAGGTGCTGGTCGCCGGCGGCGCGCTGCGCAAGCGCGACCGCGGCCTGACCGGCGAGGCGACGGTGCAGTTCATCCGTCAGTTCAAGGTCGACTACGGCATCATCGGCGTGTCCTGTATCGAGCACGGCGGCGTGCTGCGCGACTACGACTACCGCGAGGTGCTGACCACGCAGGCGATCATGCAGCAGTCGCGGCAGGTGTGGCTGGCGGCCGACCATTCCAAGTTCGACCGTCCGGCGCTGGTGGAGCTGGGACACCTGTCGCAGGTGGACGCGCTGTTTACCGACCAGCCGGTGAGTGCGGAAATGGCCGAGGTGCTGGCCGCCGGTGATACCCGGCTGGTGGTGGCGGCCTGATGCTGATCGGCGAGCTGGCTGCGCTGACCGGCGCCACGCGCAAGGCGATCCGCCTCTACGAGGCGCAGGGCTTGCTGCCGGTGCCGCAGCGCCGCGGCAACTACCGTGTCTATCAGCCGCTGGACGTGCATCTGGTCAGCATGATCCGCCGCGCGCAGACGGTGGGCTTCAGCCTGGCGGAGCTGAAAGAGCTGGCGGTACTGAAGGCCGCCTCCGGCAGCTTCCCGCTGGCGGTGGCGCAGCGGCTGATCCGGCAGAAACAGCGGCATTTCCAGCAGGAAGTGCAACGGCTGCAGGCCTTGCAGCAGCAGCTGACGCAGCTGGAGACCGAGCTGGCGCTGAATTACGGCGACGCCCCCGTCACCTGCACTTGACCTTGCCCTGTAGGGCAAGCTTTACGCTGATGCTTCCTTATCCCATCAGGAGCATTTGCGATGACATCCCTGCCTTTTGAACGCATGACCGCGCTGGTCAGCGGCGCCTCTTCCGGCATCGGCCGCTGTTTTGCCGAGGCGCTGGCGCAGCGCGGCTGCCACCTCATTCTCACCGCCCGTTCCGGCGACGCGCTGCAACAGCTGGCCGCGCAACTGCGGGCACAACACGGCATCCGGGTGCTGGTCATCGCCGCCGATCTGGCGCAAGCCGGTGCGGCGGCGGCGCTGTACGCCGAGGTCACGGCCGCGGGCTGGACGGTGGACCTGCTGGTCAACAATGCCGGCTTCGGCAAATGGCGCCATTTTCTCGACGAAGACGCCGACACCTACCAGTGCATGCTGATGCTGAACATCGTGGCGCTGACCGAACTGACGCGGCTGTTGCTGCCGGCGATGCAGGCGCGCCGGCTGGGGGCGGTGATCAACGTGGCCTCGACGGCAGCGTTCCAGCCCTTGCCGTATATCGCGGTCTATGGCGCGTCCAAGGCCTATGTGCTGCACCTGACCGAGGCGCTGGCCACCGAGTACGAGGACAGCGGCGTGCGCTTTCTGGCGCTGTGTCCGGGCAATACCCGCACCCGCTTTACCGAGGTGGCCAACGCCGATGTGTCGGGCATGGCGGCGGCCTCGCCGGAATCGGTGGTGGCATCGGCACTGCGAGCGCTGGATGCGGGGCGGCACTACCACGTGCCGGGCCGGATGAATTACCTGACGGCCCAGCTGCCGCGCTGGCTGACGCGGCGCCAGGTGACGCGACTGGTCGCGACGCTGTTTGCCAAACGCATTATGCCAAAGGTATCGTGAGGGGCGGCGGGCACGCGGCCCGCCGGGCGACGGATGTGCTTACCTGAAAGGAAACAAGATGGCGACTTCACCCCAGTGGTGGCTGTTTGCCGGAGCGGCGCTGCTGATGGTGCTGACCCCCGGCCCCAATATGCTTTACCTGCTGTCACGCAGCCTGTGCCAGGGACGCCGGGCCGGCATTATCTCGCTGCTGGGCGTGGTGGCCGGTTTCCTGCTGCACATGCTGTCTGCCGCGCAGGGGCTGACGGCACTGTTTCTGGCCGTGCCGCTGGCCTACGCGCTGCTGAAATGGGGGGGTGCCGCCTACCTGATGTGGCTGGCCTGGCAGGCGCTGCGCCCCGGTGCGCGCTCGCCGTTTGCCACGCGCAGCCTGACGGCGGATTCGCCACGGCGCCTGTTCATGATGGGCTTCCTCACCAATGTGCTGAACCCCAAGATCGCGGTGTTTTACCTGTCCATCCTGCCGCAATTCATCGTGCCGGGAGCGGGCAGCGTGTTCCGGCAAAGCCTGCTGCTGGGGCTGACCCAGATTGCCATCAGTTTTGCGGTCAACCTGCTGATCGTGCTGTTTGCCGCCCGCCTGGCCGCGGGCTTTGCCGCCAGACCGCGTTGGCTGGCGACGCAGCGCTATGTGATGGGGAGCGTGCTGGCCGCGCTGGCCGTACGCATGGCACTGCAACCGCAGCGCGCCGGTTAAGCGCCTGTTCACGATCTGCTGTGCCTTGATCTCAATGGGGCGATACGGCGTTGAAAACAGCCTCGGCTGCCTGTTTATCACCAGCTAAATGCCGCTTTCTCCGCCGTTTTCGCCTTGTCTCGCGTGAGCGCGCGGGATCGTGAACACGCTCCAGCACGCTGCGGCCAACCTTTTAGCCTTGGTGTGCTTGCGTCTCGCGCACACTGGCTGCCGGCTGGCTGCTGCGGTACGCCGCCAGCCAGCGTTCTACCGCGTCCTCGGCGCCGGCCGGCAGGTGCAGGCGCAGCTTGCTGCGCCGCCACAGCACGTCGTCGGCGCAGGTCGCCCATTCCTTGTCCACCAGATAGCGCAGCTCGGCCTCGTACAGTCCGGGCTGGATTTCTGCGCCCAGTGCCGCAAGGTTGGCCGCAGTGCCCAGTAGCGGGTAGACACGGCTGCCGTAGGCGCGCGCCAGCCGCGTGGCCAGCGCCGGCGGCAGCCACGGCTTGGCCTGCTGCAGGCTGCACACGAAGGCGTCGAAGTCGCCACCGGGCAGGTCGCCGCCGGGCAGATGCTGGCCGGCGGTCCAACTTGGGCGCGTGTTGCCCAAGAGCGGCGCCAGCTGGTCGACCGCCTGTTCCGCCAGCTTGCGGTAGGTGGTGATCTTGCCGCCGAACACCGACAGCAGCGGCGCGCCGTCGCTGTCCAGCTCTAGCGCGTAGTCGCGGGTGACGCCGCTGGCGTTGTCGTGCTCGTCGTCCAGCAGCGGGCGCACCCCGGAGTAGGTGGCCACCACGTCGGCGGGGCTGATCTGCTGCGCGAAGTAGCGGTTGCTCATCGCACACAGGTAGGCGATCTCGTCGCGGTCGATGGCTACCTTGGCGGCATCGTCGTGGTATTCGACGTCGGTGGTGCCGATCAGGGTGAAGTCCTGCTCGTAGGGAATGGCGAAGATGATGCGCTTGTCCGGGTTCTGGAAGATGTAGGCAAAGTCGTGATCGAACAGCTTTTTCACGATGATGTGGCTGCCCTTCACCAGCCGAATCGCCTTGCGTGCCGGCGCGTGGATCACGCCGCCGAGCAGCTGCTGCACCCACGGCCCGCCGGCGTTGACCAGCGCGCGGGCGCGCACCTGCTGCTGGCCGTGTTCGCCGTGCAGGGTGCACAGCCAGCCGTCGCCGTCGCGCTGGGCGGCGACACAGGCGGTGCGGGTGCGGATGCTGGCGCCGCGCTCGGCGGCGTCCATCGCGTTGAGCACCACCAGCCGCGCGTCGTTGACCCAGCCGTCGGAGTAGACGAAACCCTGGTGGTAGCGGCTTTTCAGCGGGCTACCGGCCGGGTGGCGCTCGAAGCGGATGCGCTCGCTGCCGGGCAGGCGGCGACGACGGGCCAGGTGGTCGTACAGGAACAGGCCGCAGCGGATCAGCCACGCCGGGCGCTGTTCGGCGTCGTGCGGCATCACGAAGCGCAGCGGCCACATGATGTGCGGCGCGGCGTCGAGCAGCCCTTCGCGCTCCTGCAGCGCCTTGCGCACCAGCGAGAATTCGTAATATTCCAGATAGCGCAGCCCGCCGTGGATCAGCTTGGTGCTGGCCGACGAGGTGTGCGCCGCCAGATCGTCCTTTTCACAGAGCAGCACTTTCAGGCCGCGACCGGCGGCGTCACGGGCGATGCCGGCACCGTTGATGCCACCACCGATCACGAGCAGATCATAACTTTCCACGAGCTTTCCTTTGCACGGCGCGCCGCCCTGACGGCGTGGCGCTTGTTGTCTCTTGATAATAGAAGATAGATAAAAACGAACACAAAAGCAACATTAAACGATCAAAAATGTTTGTTTTGTGTTTTTGTACGGCGCAAAAAAAGACGCCCGAAGGCGTCGAGGGAGAGTGCAGTCCGTGTGAGACACCGCGCCGCCGTGGCGCGGTTGGTGTCGGGATCAGGCCACGCTGTGCGCCACTGCGGCCAACGTTGCGCCCAGCAGCGAGCCGATCACCGGCACCCAGCTGTAGCGCCAGTCGCTGTCGCGCTTGCCCTTGATCGGCAGGATGGCGTGCATGATGCGCGGCGCCAGGTCGCGCGCCGGGCTCATCGCGTAGCCGGTGGTGCCGCCCAGCGACACGCCGATGCCCAGCACCAGCAAGGCCACCGGCAGCGCGTCCATCGCGCCCAGCGATACCTTCGGCGACACCATACTGAGGATGGCGAACACCAGCACGAAGGTGGCCAGCACTTCCGACAGCAGGTTGCCGCCGGTGCTGCGGATCGCCGGGCCGGTGCAGAACACCGCCAGCTTGGTGTCGGCGCAGTCGGTATGGTCGAAGTGGTCGCGGTAGATCAGCCACATCAACAGCGCGCCGGCCATGCCGCCCAGCATCTGCGCCGCGATATAGCCGGGGGCGTCGGCCCAGGCAAACTTGCCGGCCACCGCCAGCGCCACGGTGACCGCCGGGTTGAGGTGGGCGCCGCTGATGGCGGCGACGCTGAACACGCCGACAAACACCGCCATCGCCCAGCCGAAGGCGATCACGATCAGGCCGCTGTTATGGCCCTTGGTCCCTTTCAGGATCACGTTGGCAACCACGCCGTTGCCGAGCAGCACCAGCAGCGCGGTGCCGATGAATTCGCCGAATAGTGGATTCATGTTGAAACTCCGTAGCGAACGCGGGGCAGCACGCTGCCGCCGCGGGAAAACAGGATGGGGAGGGTGCCGCGCCGGCAGCGTCTGGCTACTGGCGCGGCGTCTGGCTTAGAGCCTGTGCACGATCTGCTGTGACTTGATCTCAACGGGGCGATACGGCGTTAAGTACGATTCAGGAATGTGCATTTACTATTTGTAAACGCCGCTTCCTCAGCCGTTTTCGCCTTGTCTCGCGTGAGCTCGCTAGATCGTGAACACGCTCTCAGGCCGCATCATTGGCCCAGCTGATCGCGGCGCGGGTGGCGCGCTGCCAGCCGGCGACGTAGCGCTCGACGGTGGCGGCATCCAGCTGCGGCGAGAAGCGGGTGTCCAGCTGCCACTGCCCCTGGATGTCGTCGGTGCCCTGCCAGTAGCCGACGGCGAGGCCGGCGAGATACGCCGCCCCCAGCGCGGTGGTCTCGGTGATCTTCGGCCGTGCGACCTGGGTGCCGAGGATGTCGCTCTGGAACTGCATCAGCACATTGTTGACGCAGGCACCGCCGTCGACGCGCAGCTCGGCGATGGTGATGCCGGAATCGGCCTGCATCGCGCCCAGCACGTCCATGGTCTGGAACGCGATGCTGTCCAGCGCGGCACGGGCAATGTGGGCGGCGCCGGTGCCCTGCGTCATGCCGACGATGGTGCCGCGCGCATCGGAGTTCCAGTGCGGCGCCCCCAGCCCGGCGAAGGCTGGCACCAGGTACACGCCATCGCTGTCCTTCACCTCGGCCGCCAGCGGGCCGACATCGTGCGAGTGCTTGATGATGCCGAGGCCGTCGCGCAGCCATTTCACCACCGAGCCGCCGATGAAGATGCTGCCTTCCAGCGCGTACTGCACCTTGTCGCCGACCTGCCAGGCGATGGTGGTCAGCAGCTGGTTGTGCGACGCGATCGGGGTGTCGCCGGTATTCATCATCATGAAGCAGCCGGTGCCGTAGGTGTTCTTCACCATGCCCGGCGTGGTGCACTGCTGGCCGAACAGCGCCGCCTGCTGGTCACCGGCGACGCCGGCGATCGGGATCGCCACCCCCAGGTGCGCGGCGTGGGTGTGACCGTAGACTTCGCTGGAGCTTTTCACCTGCGGCAGCATGCTGGCCGGGATGCCCATGATGTCGAGCAGCTCGTCGTCCCACTGCAGGCGGTGGATGTCGTACAGCATGGTGCGCGAGGCGTTGGACACGTCGGTGACGTGCACCGCGCCGTGGGTCAGCTGCCAGATCAGCCAGCTGTCGATGGTGCCGAAGGCCAGCTTGCCGGCATTGGCGCGCTCGCGGGCGCCGGGCACGTTTTCCAGGATCCAGCGCACCTTGGTGGCGGAGAAGTAGGAGTCGACCAACAACCCGGTCTTGTTGCGGATGGTGTCGGCCAGGCCGCGCTCGCGGATCTCGTCGCAGAACGGCGCGGTGCGGCGGTCTTGCCATACGATGGCGTTGTACACCGGCTGGCCGGTGTCGCGGTCCCACACCACCGTGGTTTCACGCTGGTTGGTGATGCCGATGGCGGCGATCTTGCTGCCGGGGATGCCGGCGCGTGCCAGTGCCTCGGCGGCGACGCCGACCTGGCCGGCCCAGATTTCCATCGCGTCGTGTTCGACCCAGCCCGGCTGCGGGTAGATCTGGCGGAATTCCTTCTGTGCCGAGGCGACGATGTCGCCACTGCGGTTGAATACAATTGCCCGGGAGCTGGTCGTGCCCTGATCCAGCGCCAGAATGAATTGATCTTGCATTTGAGAAGTCTCCTCGGCCGCGGGCCGTGTTGTGAGTTGTTTCTTTGTTGTTTGTTTTTGTGTTTATTTTGTTGTTTTTGCTTTCGTTCGAATTGTAGTGCCGCCAAAGCGGCTGTCAATTCGCACCGTCAAAAAGTTGACACAAAGCCCGGATGTTGCAGTGCGGAGTGTGGTGTAGTCGTGCGGCTACAAGTTGTTGCGATGCAAGGCAAAAATGCCGTTTCCCGGTCGGGAAAACGGCATCATGCGCGCACAGAGCGCGTTGCGCGGATGTTGCAGTGCAAAGGTTGGCCGCAGGGCCTCGACATCTGTTCAAGGTCTGTCGCGCTCACGCAAGACAAGACAAAACCGGCGGGGGCAGCGGCGTTTAGCTGGAGATAAACAGGCTGCCGAAGGCGTGCTTAACGCCGTATTGCCCCATTGCGATCAGCTGCCGCAGACACTGAACAGGTTCTCAGCCGGGCGGCAGCATCAGGCAGTGCAATGCGGCTGGCACCAGTTCGAAGCTGACCGGTGCGCTGCCGCACAGCTCGCCGTCCAGCTCCAGCGGGCAGTCCGCCGCCGCGCCGTCCACCTGCAGCTGGCGGCCGCGCAGGTAGCGCACCCGCGGGTCACGCAGCGGCTGCGCCGCGCGCAGTTGCGGCAGCAGGCGCAGGAAGTCCAGGCCATTGCCGTCGCGGATCAGCACCAGCTCGAACAGGCCATCGTTGACGCTGGCCTGCGGCGCGATGCCCAGCCCGCTGCCGAAGTAGCGGCCGTTGGCCACCGACAGGCACAGGAAACGGCCGCTGATGGTTTCGCCGTCCAGCGTCAGCCGCATCGGCCGCGGCCGGAAGCGCAGCAGCGCCGCCAGCACCGCACTGCAGAAGGCGGCACTGGCCGGCAGCCACGCCGGCAGGCGCTTCACCCGCCGCACGATGTCGCTGCTGATGCCGAGCGAGGCGATGTTGTTGCACCAGCGCACCTGCGGCTGGCCGTCGCTGCCGCGGGTGGTGACGCGGATCAGGTCCAGCGGGTAGGCGTGGCCGGCGGCGATCAGCGCCAGCAAGTCGTCGCTGTGGCGGCCGCTGCCCAGCGTGCGCACGAAGTCGTTGCCGGTGCCGCTGGGCAGTACCCCCAGCACCAGCTGCTGCCGCTGCACCGCCGGCACACTCATCAGGCCGTTGACCACCTCGTGCACGGTGCCGTCGCCACCGACGGCGATCACCCAGCGCGCGCCGGACAGCGCCGCCTCGCGCGCGAGGCGGGTGGCGCTGCTGGCGGAGGTGGTCAGCAGCACGTCGACGCTGAACCGGTCGCGGAACGGTTGCAGCAGCTGCTGCGGCAGGCCGTCGGGGCAGTGGCGGCCGTGGATGATGAACACGATGCGGGAGGCGGGCGTAGACGGGGACATGGTGAGGATCGCGAGGCAGATCGCGCCATTATGCCGCCATCGCGCGTTCGCGCAATGGCGCAATGGCGCAAGGTTGGCCGCAAGCGTTGCGGCCAACCTTGCGCAGGGTTCAGCGCGTGTCCACGATCCCGCATGCTCACGCGAGACAAGGCGAAAACGGCTGAGGGCGGCGTTGAGCTGGATACAAACCAGCAGCCGAAGCCGTTTTCAACGCGGTATCACCCCCACTGAGATCAAGCCGCAGCAGATCGTGAACAGGCGCTCAGGCGTTGAGCCTGGCCAGCAGCGCGTGGGCGACCGCTTCGGACGAGGCCGGGTTCTGGCCGGTGATCAGCAGGCCGTCCTCGACGAGAAACGGCGCCCAGTCGGGGCCTTTCTCGTAACGGGCGCCGCGCGCCTGCAGTGCGTCTTCCAGCAGCAGCGGCACGATGTGGCTCAGCTGCACCGCCTCTTCCTCGCTGTTGCTGAAGCCGGTGACGCGCTTGCCGGCGACCAGCGCCTTGCCGTCGGCGCCGGTGACATTGACCAGCACCGCCGGCGCGTGGCACACCGTGGCTACCGGTTTGCCGGCGGCGAGGGTGGCGGCGATCAGGCGCTGCGAGTCGGCGTTGTCGACCAGATCCCACAGCGGGCCGTGGCCGCCGGGGTAGAACACCGCGTCGTAGTGGCTGGCGTCGATGCTGTCCAGCGGCAGCGTTTCCGCCAGTCGCGCCTGCAGCGTGGCGTCGGCATTGAAGCGCTCGGTGGCCGGGGTGCTGAACGCCGGGTCGGCGCTTTTCGGGTCGATCGGCGGCTGCCCGCCGCGCGGCGAGGCAAGGGTGATGGCGACGCCCTGATCGGCCAATGCGTAGTAGGGCGCGGCGAACTCCTCGATCCAGAAGCCGGTTTTGTGGCCGCTGTTGCCGAGCCGGTCGTGGCTGGTGAGCACAAACAGTACGTGTTTCATGGGCGTCTCCATCTATAGCAGGCAAGGTTGGCCGCAAGCGTTGCGGCCAACCCTGGGTTGCGGCGCGCTGCCGCGGATGGCAGCGTCAGCGCATTACAGCGCCGGGTAGTCGGTGTAGCCTTCGGCGCCGCCGCCGTAGAAGGTTTCCGGCTGCGGCGGGTTCAGCTCCGCGCCGCGGGCAAAGCGCGCCGGCAGATCCGGGTTGGCGATGAACGGACGACCGAAGGCGACCGCGTCGATCAGCCCGGCGCCGATCAGGCGCTCGGCCTTGTCTACGGTATAGCCGCCGGCGGCGATAATCGGGTGCGGATAGATGGCGCGGATCCTGGCGCGGAAGTCATCCGGCCACGCGGGGCCGCCGGCCCAGTCCGGCTCCGACAGGTGCAGGAAGGCGATGTTGCGCTTGGCGATCTCGCCGATCAGGTACAGCGCCATCTCCTGCTGATCGGTCTCCGACAGGCCGTTGAACACCCCCAGCGGCGACAGGCGGATGCCGACGTGGGCGGCATCCCACTCGGCGATCACCGCGTCCAGTACTTCCAGCACGATGCGGGCGCGGTTCTCGACGCTGCCGCCGTACTGGTCGGTGCGAACGTTGGCCGCCGGCGACAGGAACTGGTCCAGCAGGTAGCCGTGGGCACCGTGGATCTCGACCAGGTCGAAGCCGGCGCGGCGCGCGTTATCGGTGGCGCGGCGGTAGTCCTCGATCAGGTCGGCGATTTCGGCGGTTTCCAGCGCGCGCGGGGTGGAGGTCGGGCTGCGTACCAGCTGGCCCATTTCGTCGCGGATATTGGTGTTGCTGTCGGCGCGGATCGCCGACGGTGCCAGTGGCGCGTCGCCGTTCGGCTGCAGGCTGCTGTGCGAGATGCGGCCGGTGTGCCACAGCTGGATGGCGATCTTGCCGCCGGCGGCGTGCACCGCGTCGTTGACCTCGCGCCAGGCGCGCACCTGTTCCTCGCTGTAGATGCCCGGCGCGCCGGCGTAGCCCTTGGCGGTCGGCGAGATGTGGGTGCCTTCGTTGATGATCAGGCCGGCACCGGCACGCTGGCGGTAGTAGTCGATCGCCAGTGCGGTCGGCACGTCGCCCGGCTCGGTATTGCGCAGGCGGGTCAGCGGTGCCATCAGCACGCGGTTGGCGAGGGTAATGGCACCGAGGTGCAGCGGGGTCAGCAGTTTGTCGGCTTGCATGGGGCGTGGTCCTTTTTCGGTAAAGAGGCGGCGATACGGGTGCTACTCACGTCCTGCGGGCAGGCAGGGCGCTCGGGTAAAACGGGGTGCGGCCAACGTTGGCCGCGCGCTGCGCCGGCGGTTGTCGGCAGGCAGGCAATTTTCTTTCTGCTTACTAATAGACCGGTCGTCTATTTTTGTGCCATAAAAAACCGCTCGCCCGCGGCGAACGGTACTGCGTGTCTCAGGCGGCGTTGCAGGGCAACAGCAGGCCTTGGGTGTGGGTCATCGCCGCTTGCAGCGGCGCCAGACTGTGCTGGGTCTTGTACATCAGCGCCGCGCCCAGCCACAGGCTGTACAACGCATAGGCGGTGTCATCGGCCGGCAGCTGCGGCTTGATCGAGCCATCCTGCTGTCCGCTGCGGATACAGGCCGCCAGCTTGCGCACGATGGCATCCATGCCGTCGCTCAGCGCCACGCGCATCGGCTCCGACATGTCGGACACCTCGGCCGCCAGCTTCACCGCCAAGCAGCTTTGCGATTCGCAGCTGGCGTGGTTGTCCAGCCATTGCTGGAAGTAGGCCAGCAGCCGTTCGCGGCCATTACCATGCTGGCTGTCGGTCAGCAGATCGCCGACCCGCTCGCGGTAACCGGCGAAATAGCGCGCCAGCAACGCCACACCAAAGTCTTCCTTCGACTTGAAGTAGTGATAGAACGACCCCTTCGGTACCTTGGCCTCGGACAGCAGCTCGGAGAGCCCCATCGCGGTAAAACTACGGCCGTGGATCAGCACCTCGCCGACGGCAAGGATGTGTTCGCGGGTATCGGGGTATAGGCTTTGACGTGACATGGTTTAAATATATTAGACCGGTCGTCTTGGTGTCAAGCACTGTGTTGGGGCAGGGTGGTTTTTTGTGCAAATAGAGTCGAAAACTGTTTAATAAAGTCGAAAACAAGAGCCGGCGGTTCTGTGGCCACTGACCTTTAAGCTGGCCCTGCCGGTCAACTTTGATGCTGAGCGCGTACAGTTCGCTGCGTCCCTTGCAAGAAGCGGAATGAAGGCGACAACTCGAGTGGTTGGTCTCTTGGACTATACTGCCGTCACTGATTTCAAGCAGCGCTTTCCCAAGACATATGGCTTGGTCCCTCAGCATAAGGAATAGCGTTCTAACATGGCGCTTAACCTCGCGCCCTTCGGTCGCTGGACAGCCAAAAGCTGCGCTTTTGGCTGCCGGTTAGCTCTACGTTAGCCATCGCATGCATCGATCTATCGCCTTCACTCTCCTGCTGATCTTCTCTCCGTTCGCCACAGCGCAAGATGGGGCAAAGTTCACTTCCTTCGCGGGGTTCGATCTTGGGAAGGCCACGCTTGCTCAAGTTGCAAAGAGACTCGGCCCAGCGAAGATTCTTGAGAAAGGGGAAGCAGGGGAATACGAAGCGAAAATTTGCTATCGCATGCCGGGCGGCACCATCTACTTCCTTTCCGGCGAAATGGGCGGTCCAGATCACGACCTGCTTGGCCTTGGAATTGCAGGCTCGTCCGGCTCTCGGTCATGCGCTGAGTTTCGTGGGTCTGAAGTCCCATCACTTGAACTCGGAGGCCTTCGCCTTGGGCTCTCCAAGGCGGAATTCTCGCGAGTCGTGGGCGGCAAGGTCGAGTGGGACGGTGACGTTGGCCGTGTCGCTTTTGAGAGCCGTCGTCCAATAACACCCGCAGAATTTTCTTCGTTGCCCAAAGGAGCCAAAGAAGCGGCTGAATCTGGTCAACTGCAAGACTACTTTGATGTGGTTGTGTCCGTGGTTGGTACGTTTGTACGGGGCAAGCTCTCGGCCTTCCAGGTTTGGAAGGTGGAAACGCTTTGAGTCCGCGACGGCTACCCCTCTAGCAAGCACCGCCAAATCAATACTTGTCCTTGATGCCGTGTGCGACGTCGTGATGGGGTTGCACGGTGTGGGTTCAGCGCCAAGCCTGCAGTGCCATTTCCCCGCTGAGGGCAAGCAGAGTTCCCCCCATCAGCAAACGCTGCACGAGTAGCCAGCCCGGGCGACAGGACAGAAACCGCGCGATTCTGCCGGAAAATAACGCCATACTGCCATTTACCAAGGCAAACACCACAATCAGCAAGGAACCCAACAACAAGGATTGCTGCAGGACATGACCACGCTGGTGGTCGATGAATTGCGGAAGTAGGGTCAGGAAAATCATCGCCAATTTGGGATTGAGCAGGCTGGTGCTGGCGCCCATTAAAAACAGCTTGCTTGGACGTTCCTGCGGTAACTGTCCGCGAATCTGTAAGGGCGACTGACCACCCGGTCGGATGACATGCCAGCCAAGGTAGGCCAGATATGCCGCCCCCCCTGCACTCAGGACGCGAGCAGCATAGGGCAGCGTTTGGAAGAAAGCGGTGATACCAAATGCCGCGCCAAACATATAGAACAGATAGCCAATGAGCACGCCACTAAGCGAAATCAGCCCAGCTCTCCGTCCTTGCGCAATGGAGCGAGAAATCACATAGAGCATATTGGGGCCCGGTGTGATCGCCATCATGGTGCCAACCGTCAGAAAGCCATAAAGCGAAGCAGCTTCTTGCATTTTGATCACTCCCATCAGTTTCTCGCGAATATCCGTAAAAAGTTCTTGCACCCATCCGTCGCAAGGCCAGCCGTGGCGCATCGAACTTGCTCAATGGCAATGAGTATTCGACGTCGACATGATTTAGTAAAACGAATTAAACTTAGTTGATTGCTCAGATTTGCTGATTAAATGAAAAAACTGGATTTGGACGTACTCGCCATGCTGGTAGCCGTGGCAGATAGTGGCAGCTTCATTGCCGGTGCCGAGCAGGTACACCGCTCGCCATCCGCACTCAGTATGCAGATCAAGGCGCTGGAAGCCGCACTGGGGAAGCCATTGTTCATTCGAAACACCCGCAATCTGGTGCTCACGCCAGATGGCCATACCCTGCTGGGTTATGCACGCCAGATGCTGGCATTGCGCGATGAAGCATGGGCCGAGATGGTCCGTCCGGAAATCAGAGGCCGCGTACGCATAGGTATGCCGGACGACTATGCCTCCTCTCTGCTGCCACCGGTATTGAGGAAGTTCTCAGCCACTTACCCCAGAGTCGAGATTCAGGTAGTCGGCCGGCCCAGCCATGAGTTGGCGCTGCAAATCAAAGACAACACTCTCGACCTCGCCTGCATCACCAGAACCAAAGGCTGCCCAGGGGAGTTCATCCGCCTGGAACCCATGACATGGGTTGGATCGGCAGCAAGCCGACCAATATGGAAGGAGCGCCCTCTGTCCATCGCTGTGTTTGCTGAAGGCAGCGTCGCCCGCGCCAACGCCATCAAGGCACTGCAGGGGGCCAGCATCCCCTATCGCATGTCGTATGAAAGCCCCAGCATTCAAGGTCTGGTGAGCATGGTCGATGCCGGTCTGGCTATTGCTCCGCTGGCACGTTGCGGTGTTCCTGCACATTTGATTCAGCTGGGCGTGGCCGAGGGCTTGCCTCGCCTGGCGGAACTGGAAATGGTCCTGGCGCGCAGTGCACAGTCCACAAGACCACCTTGCGATTTTCTTGCCGAATTGATTTTCCAGGAATTGAGGTATTGAATGCCCGCGATCGATGCCGATGCGCATCATCTTCATGGTGGACTCCTCGTTTCTATTGACTGGTTTGTTGACACTTTCAGTCTGGCACGTTGATGCCGTATCAGGAGGGAGGAGTCCATCCCATGGATTCAGTGTTACGCATTTCGCATTTCGCAGGTCTTGAAGAGTTAGCGCGATGCTCAGCGGCGTAACAACAGCCACAGTCCGCCTGAACAGAGCAACAGACCACCAAGTCGCTCCACTGTAGGTTGCTCTCGGTACAGCAGATAGCCAAGTGGTAGGAGCATCAAGGTGGTCAGCACATTAGTGCTCAAGGCGGTGTAACCCATGCTCCAGCCAGCGCGGTAGGCGAGTAGGAAGCCCACCTCAATGCCAATGATGCCAAGGGACGCGCCCAGGACGCTCCAGTTGAGCTGACTCAGGCTACGGCTACCGGTTGGATAGAGCGCCATGCCCGCCAGGCTAATCAACAAAGCGAAGGCATAAATGACCACAAGTGAAAAGAACGGGTTGAGCGTGGCGGGCAGGTGCTTGAGTGACAGGTGATAAGTTACCGAGCCAGCCACCGCCACTAGAATTGTTATGAAATACATGATGATGTCCTAGGGTAAGGGGGTGGTCGATTGTGGCTCAATGGACAGGTTATAGGTAGACTGTATTTTATTGAACTAGCTATAAGGTTTTATTATGGCCACTGATCTCGATACGGGGTTGCTACGTGCTTTTGTGACAGTGCTACGTGCTGGCAGCATTAACCGGGCAGCCAGTGGACTCGCACGTACACAGCCGGCGCTGAGCCAGCAGATCCGCAAATTGGAAGAGCATGTCGGTCAGACGCTGCTGCTGCGTTCGCCACGCGGCATAGTGCCAACCATGGCCGGGGCAGCGTTGTTGCCATACGCCGAACGTATCCTGGCACTGACCGACGAATTGGTCCCCGGTTGTGGGGCGGGTGAGCAGGATGAGGAGAGGTGTTATCACATCGGCTTGATCGAGGATGTCGTTGGGGCGCGACTGGTGACAGTGCTGAGCGATTTCGTTGCAGCTCATCCTCGTTGGCAGCTGAGCATCACGGTGGCGTCAACCACCCGGCTAGGTGAATTACTCGCTGTCGGCGAGCTCGATCTGATCATCGCGGACCCTGCCTGGCCGCTGGGCTTGACGCCACGGTGGCAGGTCTCCTGCCCTTTGCTGTGGGCTGGCCTGACAACTCTCGACCTGACGACCTCTACGTTACCGCTGGTGCTATTTGCGGCACCGTGCCTGTGGCGTGATATTTCACTTGCCAGTTTGCAGCAGGCCGGGGTGGCATGGCGTTGCGTATTCGAGAGCTCAAATCTGCAGGCGGTGCAGGTGGCATTGCAGGCAGGGCTTGGCATCAGTGCCCTACTTGCGGGCACGTTACCAGCAGGGGTACAGGTTCTGCGCCATGAGCACTTGCCGGACTTGCCGCCGGTACAGTTGGCACTGTATACGCGTGATGGTGCCGAGTCTGGGGTGGAGCAATTAAGCCGGTTGTTCTACAGGGAGATTAGTGGGTTGTCGCTTCGGGTAGAGCCGGTTGGTGCAAGTTACCCCTAGCTTGCAGATTTTACGCAAATGCTGCTGGATTATCGGGCAGGAATGGCTACAGAAGCCGGGACAGTCCACACCCATGCTACACCAGGAAAAACCAGTAAGAGGGTAACTGCCATACCAACCTTGTCTGAGTCTGAAAAGGCAGTTAAGGCCCACCCAAGCATCGAAACTGACCCAGTCCAAAGTTGGGCCAGCAGCGTAGCCTGATAGCTCAGTAGCAGCGTCAGCAAAGTAGCTGCGGATTGCGGACTGTGGTGGAGCTTGGTGCGCCAAGGTTTGTGGTCACTATCGGCGAATACGAGCGCCACCATTGGTTGCTCAAATCGCCTGTCAGCTTTCGTCCGGCGTGACCATGCGCATGGGGCGAGTCCCGATCTTCGCTCCGGTGACCTCATCCACGGCGATTGCTTTAATTTCCGTGCCCGTTTCCGCGTCGAAGAAACGGGTCAGCTTGCCGCCGCCCCGGTATTGGCGCCCCCACGCGCCAATCATGAACAGCACCGGCAAAAAATCGCGACCGGCGGCGGTCAGCAGATATTCCTCGCGCGGCGGGTGTTCCGAGTAGCGCCGCTTCTCCAGCAAGCCTTCCTCAGTCAGTGTCGCCAGCCGGCGGGTCAGCATCGTCGGTGCAATGCCCAGGCTTTTCCTGAATTGGTCAAAGCGGGTGAGGCCGGCATGGGCGTCCCGCAGGATCAATATGCTCCACGCGTCCCCGGCGACAGCCAGGCTGCGCGCGATCGGGCACGGGTTATCGCAACTATTTTCGTTGTCCATACTATTTTGGTAGTGACTTTCCGGTGAATTGCCAGTATTGTTCATATCAATTCGATACTAACACCTCGACGACAAGCAATCCACCGTCACGGAGATTTCATTGATGGGCACGAACAATACAGGTATCGCTCCGGTAAGCGGGGCATCTTCTGGCATTGGCGCCGCCGCAGCGGCGCGGCCGATGGGCGATGTGAAATGGAAGGATGTACCGACCCGCACGATAGCCGTTGGCGGAGTAGCTTTCGCCTACCGGGAGCTTGGCCCGGATTCCGGCGTGCCGGTGATCTTCCTGCACCACCTGATGGCCGTGCTCGACGACTGGGATCCACGGGTTATCGACGGCATCGCCGCACAGCGCCGGGTCATCGCCTTCGACAATCGCGGGGTCGGCGCCTCGGGAGGATTGGTCCCGCACACCATCGAGGAGATGGGGCGCGATGCCATCGCCTTCATCCGCGCCCTGGGCTTCAAGAAGGTCGATCTGCTCGGCTTCTCAATGGGCGGTGGCGTGGCACAGACGGTGGCTCTGCAGGCGCCTGACCTCGTACGGAGGATGATCCTCGCAGGAACGGGCCCACGGGGTGGCGGAGGCATCGACGAGGTCACCAAAGTCGCGGTTCTTGCCTACATCAAGGCGGCGTTGACCTGGAGCGACGCGAGGAATTTCCTGTTCTTCCCCCGCACGCCGGAAGGCAAGCGCGCGGCGCGGGATTACTTCGCCGCACTGAACGAGCGCACCCAAGGCCGTGACAAGCCCATTTCCCTGCAGGCCCGACGTGCGCAACTGCAGGCGATTCGTCACTGGGGCTTGAACACCCCCCATGATCTCTCCGCCATCAAACAACCTGTGTTCGTGGCTAACGGCGACAACGACCTCATGGTCGACAGCAGCCTGTCCGCCGATATGGCTCGCCGGTTGCCGAATGCCCGACTCACGATCTACCCCGATTCCGGTCACGGCGGCGTGTTCCAGTACTACCGGGCCTTTGTCCCCGCCGTGCTGGACTTCCTCGCCGACTGATCCGCTCCGACCAGAATGAAAAACCAAGGATGGAAAATCACCATATGAAAGCGCTCACCTTCAAACGCTACGGCAAGTCGCCTGAGATCGGGCTCAGCGAGGTGCCGCACCCCACGCTCAAGGAAGACGAACTGCTGGTACAGGTTCACGCTGCCGGCCTGAACCCGATCGACTACGTAGTTCCGACCGGGATGTTCAAACCAGTTCTGCATTTCCAGCTTCCGGCCACATTGGGCAGCGATCTGGCCGGCGTGGTGACCGAGGTTGGCCGCAACGTGACTCGCTTCAAGCCAGGCGATGCCGTCTTCGCCAGCATCTTCGACCTTGGCACTGGGTCGATTGCCGAATTCGCGGTGGTACCGGAGCGCGCTGCCGCGCTGAAACCGGCCAATCTGGACTTCGTGCAGGCTGCCTCGATCCCGATGGTCGGACTCACCTCGTGGCAAGCGTTGAAGGAGCGCGCCAATCTTCAGGCCGGCCAGAAGGTGTTCATTCCGGCCGGCTCCGGCGGGATCGGTACCTTTGCGATCCAGCTGGCCAAGCACCTTGGTGCCAGGGTGGGCACCACCACCAGTACCGGTAACGTCGAACTGGTACGCGGTCTGGGGGCCGACGAGGTGGTTGACTACAAGCAGCAGGCATTCGAAAACCTGCTGCATGGCTACGACGCGGTGTTGGGCACCGTGCGGGGAGACACCCTTGAAAAATCCCTCACCATCCTCAAGCCGGGAAGCAAGGTCGTCTCGCTGATCGGCCCGCTGGATGCCGCATTCGCGCGCGCCAGAGGCTTGAACGTCGTGCTGACCTTCGTGTTCGGGCTGATGAGCCGCAAGATCATGCGCCTTGCCAGGCAGCGGGGCGTTAGCTACTCGTTTCTGTTCGTACGCCCGGACGGCGGCCAACTTGGCCACATTGGCCAGCTCCTCGAGACGGAACGCATCCGGCCGGTGATCGATAAGGTGTTTCCGTTCGAGCAGGCCAAGGAGGCGCTTGAGTACCTTGCCCAAGGACGATCCAAGGGCAAAGTGGTCGTCAAGATGCGGTGAACCGTCGCCATTAAGCTCCCAGTTTTTACCCACCAGACCAACAGAAGAAAACCATGAACGCATCCAGAAAAATCGCGGTTGTAACCGGCGCTTCATCCGGCATTGGCGCCATCTATGCCGATCGTCTGGCCCGGCGCGGCTATGACCTGCTGCTCGTCGCCCGACGCGGTGAGCGCCTGCAGACGCTCGCCGCACGGCTGGAGCAGGCTTACGACGTCAAGGCCGAAACGCTGGTGGCCGACCTTGAGCAAGAAGCCGATCTCACGCGGCTGGAAACCGTGCTCGCAAGCAACCCCGCCATCCGGGTGCTGGTGAACAACGCCGGTATTGCCAGGCTGAGCCAGGTTGCCGACGCACCGGCGCAAGACTCGCTGTCGCAGATCGCGTTGAACATCACCGCGCTGACGCGCTTGACCCATGCGGTGCTGCCGGCGTTCAAGGCACGCAACGATGGGGTCATCATCAATATTGCTTCGGCGCTGGCGCTGCATGCGCTGCCGGTAAGCGCCGTCTACAGCGGCACCAAGGGCTTCGTGCTCCATTTCAGCCGTGGCCTGCAGCAGGAACTGGCGAATACCGGCATCCGGGTCCAGGTGGTGCTGCCTGCCGCCACCGCCACCGATCTTTGGGATATCTCCGGCGTGCCGCTGGCGGCACTGGCGCCAGACACGGTGATGTCTGTCGAGCATCTGGTCGACGCCGCATTGGCCGGTTTCGACCAGGGAGAGTCGGTCACTTTGCCATCCATGGCGGATACCGCGCTCTGGGAGCGATACGACACGGCACGCGCCGAGCTGTTCGCCGCGATGCAGACCGGCCAGCCTGCGCCGCGACTGCTTGCCCTCTGAGCGCAATCGGGTGCAGCACCCTTGTTGCCATCCGGCTTGACCCAACCCCGACACCCTGGAAACGTTTATGAGCAGCCCACTCTTCACCCCCACCCAACTCGGCAGCCTGTCGCTGAAGAACCGCATCGTCATGGCGCCGCTGACGCGCAGCCGCGCAACCGGCAACCTGCCCAATGAACTGATGGAACAGTATTACCGCCTGCGGGCGGAGGCCGGACTGATCATTACCGAAGGCACCTCGCCATCGCCCAACGGCCTGGGTTATGCGCGCATTCCCGGACTGTTCAGCGCAGAACAGGTGCAGGGCTGGCGACGGGTGACCGATGGCGTCCATCAGGCCGGCGGCCGGATTTTTGTGCAGCTGATGCACACCGGGCGGGTCAGCCATCACGCAAACATGCCGGCTGGCGCCAGCGTTCTGGCGCCCTCGGCGCTCGCCGTTCCCGGCGAGATGTGGACCGATAGCGACGGCATGCAGCCGCATCCCGTACCACGCGAAATGAGCGAAGCGGACATTGCGCACAGCATCGCCGAATATGCCGCGTCGGCCAGACTGGCGATAGAGGCCGGTTTCGATGGCGTCGAACTGCATGCGGCCAACGGCTACCTGATCGACCAGTTCCTCAATACGGCTTCCAATCAGCGCCATGATCGCTGGGGCGGCTCGGTCGAAAACCGTATCCGCTTCGCGGTCGAAGTCGCCAGGGCAACCGTCGCCGCCATTGGCGCCGAGCGCGTTGGCATGCGGATCTCGCCGTACGGCGTCTTCAATGCCCAGCTGCCGGATGCCGAGATGGACGAGGTGTACCTGCGTCTGATCGAGGAGTTGAATGCGCTCGGCCTGCTCTATATCCACGTCGTGGATCACAGCGCCATGGGGGCGCCGGAAGTCAGCCCCGAGTTGAAAGCCAGGCTCCGTGCCGCGTTCAACGGGCAATACATTCTCTCCGGTGGCTACGATGTCGCCCGCGCCGATGCCGATCTCGACGCCCAGCGTGGCGACCTGGTGGCGTTCGGTCGCCCGTTTATCTCGAATCCGGATCTGGTCGCCAAGCTGAAGTCGGAACAGCAACTGGTGGCGCCTGATTTCGCTACCTTCTACACGCCTGGAGCAAAGGGCTACACCGATTATTGAAGCCAGACTAAGGTCACATGGCTGCCATTGAGGCGACGGGTGTGAAACTGGCAGCGTTAGAGGCAGAAGCGGACATCTCGCCTCTCTGGGGAAGTTGACCGCTTCGGCCGACAAACGGCTTGCCGCATGGTTGACCAGGCCGCAGGTCGGGCAAAGCGGGCGCCCAGGCTCAGCGGGAGTTGTCCGCTACCTCTGTGATTCATCCCCGTGGCGCTCAACGGCCACTGCCAGTGCAGCACCGCCTGCCCACCTCAGGACGCGATTTGCAGCGTCTCGATCCGGTTGCGGCCGTTTTGCTTGGCGACATACAGCTGCCGGTCGACGGCCTGGATGAAGTCGGTGGTGGTCAGCCTGTCGCCTGGCATCACGGTGCCGACGCCAATGCTGACGGTGACGCGCTGGCCGTGCGGCGATTGCGAGTGGGCGATTGCCAGTTTCTCGATCAGGCGCTGGCAGCGCTCGGCGACGCGCTGCGCGCCGTTGGCGTCGGTTTCCGGCAGCATGATGATGAATTCCTCGCCGCCGTAACGCGCGACCAGATCGCGCGGGCCGGCCAAGGCCAGATTCAGCGTTTGCGCGATGCGGGTCAGGCAGTGGTCACCGGCGATGTGCCCGTACAGGTCGTTGAACTGCTTGAAGAAATCGACATCGAACAGGATCAGCGACAGCGGCAGACGGCTGCTGCGCGTGTTTTGCCACTCCAGGTCCAGGCTGGTGTCGAAGCGGCGCCGGTTGGCAATACCGGTCAGCCCATCCTTGAACGACAGCGCTTCCAGCTCTTTTTGCAGCACCAGCAGTTTTTCTTCCGTTTTTTTGCGCTCGCTGATATCGAACATGAAGCCGATCAGCGATTCGACCTCTCCCTGCGCATTGCGCACCACGTGGACGACATCGCGTATCCACACGTAGCCGTTTTCCTTGGTCAGCGCCCGGTAGTCGGCTTCGTGGTCGACCCCGGCCTTGGATTGCGCAACGCAGAAATTCACCACGTTGTCGCGATCCTCCGGATGGATGCGCTGCGCCCAGTCGTTGGCGGACGCCCAGCTTTCCTGGCTCCAGCCCAGCAAGGCCTCGATTTGCGGGCCGATGTAGGCAAACTGCATGGTGGCCCAGTCGATTTTCCACGGGATGGCCTTGGTCGACTCCAGAAGGGTTTTATAAACCGCGTTGTCGCTGCTGAGTTCGCTTACGTCGGACATGCCTCACGTCTCCTTGAACGGTGTCGGGGTAGGGGCGGCTGGGCGCAGGGTGTCGGGACTCATCACCGCGGCCTGCCCATGGCGCTGGCAACAGTATGCCATTGCCACCGATGGCCGGGCTTGCATGGCCGCCATGCGGCGGCCGTGGCTCACCGTGTCGTCTGCAATTGATGCAGTTCGGCGACAGTCATGGTGAAAACCAGCTTGTCGGCGCCCTCGTTCGCATAGCAATGCGGCATGTCGGTCCTGGCGACGGCAGAGCAGCCCTCCGCGATGATCAGTTCGGTGTTGTCCACCGTCAGCTTCAGCTGCCCTTGCTCGACATGAAAAAGCTCGAAGGTGCCGGCCGGGTGTCCGGCGGACTCGAAGCGCTCGCCCGGGTGCAGCTGCCAGCGCCACAGTTCGATCATGTTGGGGCCGCTGGTTCCGGCCAGCAGGCGGGCGCTGCCGCCAGCGGGGCCGCTCCACAGCGTCGGGATGTCCTTGCTGTCGATGAGATGGGCGGAAGGGGCGCTGGCTACATTCACGATATCGGCCACCGACACGCCCAGCGCCGCCGCGAGCTTGCACAGGATGGCGATGCTGGGGTTGGCGATGCACTTCTCGATTTCGACCAGCATGCCCTTGCTGACGCCAGCGCGGCGGGACAGCTCGTCCAGCGAGAGCTTCTGCTGCTTTCTGTGCTGTTTGAGTTTGCCGGCAACCGCGGCGCTGACGAACTGCACATCGGCACCGGAATCGGTCGATATATTGACTTTTTTGGTCATTGGTCACTAACATGAGATAAATAAGTCACCAGAGGATTCTCCAATGCGCGCCATCCTGCCGTCAATCGCACCAGCCATTACCGCGCTGGCCCCGGATTTCCGGGCGCTCAGCATCAGCGTCGACGCTGCCGCCATCGTCAATCCGGGCATTGCCACCGCCGCACTCAGCCGGGCCTGCCAGTCGCTGTCCGCCGGCGAGGCCGCGTGGGCGGATGCCCACCTGCTGGCGTGGGCGGAGGTGTTCCGCAAGTTTGGCGCCAAGCCGCAGCGCACGCCTTGCTCGGCCGAAGCCCTGCGCAAGCGCGTGCTGCGCGACGGCAGCCTGCCGAGCATTGACCCGATCGTGGACCTCTACAACGCCATCAGCATCGAATACGCCGTCCCGGTCGGCGGTGAAAACTTTGCGGCATACGTCGGCGCGCCAAGACTGGTCATCGCCGACGGCACCGAGCGCTTCGACACCATGAAGGACGGCGTGCTGGCCCACGAGTCGCCGGACGCCGGGGAAGTGGTGTGGCGTGACGATGTCGGCGTCACCTGCCGGCGCTGGAACTGGCGGCAAGGCGTCCGGACCCGGCTGAGTGCCGAGGCACAGCAGATGTGGTTCATCCTGGAAAGCTTGCCGGCGATGCCGCTGGCGGCGCTGCATGCCGCCGGCGCGCAGCTGGCGCAGGACCTGCAATACATGATGCCCGGCGCCCGCATCGATTCGCAGCTCATCGGCTGCGGGCCGCAGTAAAGAAAGGCAAGGTCCGGCCATGCTTCCCTCCATTACCTTTCTGCTGGCCGCCGCGCTGCTGGCGATCACCCCCGGCCCCGGCATTGCCTATGTCGTCGCGCGCACGGTGGCCGGCGGCAAAGCCGAAGGCGTCGCCTCGTCACTGGGCACCGCGCTCGGTGGCATGGCGCATGTCCTTGCCGCCGCGCTCGGCTTGTCGTTGCTGATTGCGCAGTCGGCGCTGGCTTACGCGCTGGTGCAATATCTCGGCGCGGCGTATCTGGTGTACCTCGGCATCCGGCTGCTGGCATCGCGCGCCGGGTCTGCGGCACTGCCGACGCTGCCGCGTGCCGGCGCCGGCAAGGCACTGCGCGACGGCGCCATCGTCGAAGTGCTGAACGTGAAGACGGCCATGTTCTTCCTTGCCTTCATCCCGCAATTTGTGTCCACGCAGCAGGCGCTGGAGTTCATCCTGCTCGGCAGCATCTGCGTGCTGTTGAATACCGCGGTTGACTTGATCGCGGTGGCGGCGGCCAGCCGCTTTGTCGCCGGCGGTGTCAGCAGGGCGGGCAGGGCGCGATGGCTGTCGCGGCTATCCGGCACCACCATGCTGGCACTCGGCGTCATGGTCGCGCTGGCCCAGCGCTAGCGTTCACCCCCCGGTGGCGGTCCGCAGCCGCCGCCATCACTCAGGCGGCCGGGTGCCGCCAGGCCAGCGTCACGATCCGGCCATCGAACAGCGCGGCCGCCGCCAATGTCATCCGGCCCTCACCCTGGAGCCAGCATGTACCTACCCGCTCATTTCAACGAGTCCCGCACCGAGATCCTGCAGCAATGCATCGCCCGGCATCCGTTTGGTATCCTGATTACGCACGGCAAGGGCGGGCTGGATGCCAATCACTTGCCGTTCGAGCTGGCGGCGAACGAAGGCACGCTCGGTGTCCTGCGCGCCCATGTGGCCCGCGCCAACCCGCTATGGCAGCAGGTGGCGAATGGCGACGAAGTGCTGGTCGTCTTTCGTGCCGGCGATGGCTATGTCTCCCCGAACTGGTACCCGAGCAAGCACGAGTCGCACCGGCAGGTGCCGACCTGGAACGACATCGTGGTCCATGCCTATGGCCGGATTCACGTTCACGATGACGAGCGTTTCGTGCGGGGCGTGGTCGCCCGCCTGACCCGCAGCCACGAGGCCGCGCAGGCCAAACCGTGGCAGATGAGCGATGCCCCAGCGACTATCTGGACGCCGCGCTCAAGTCTATCGTCGGCCTGCAGATCGAGATCACCCGCCTGCTTGGCAAGAGCAAGCTGGGACAGGACGAAATCACCGGCGACATCCTCGGCGCCGGCCATGCGCTCAAGGGCTGCGGCAACCATCAAATCGGCGACGCCATGCTCGCCCACGGCGCCGCAAAGCCGGATTAGCCGCCCCCAAAGCAGAAAAGCCGGCCCTTGGTCAGGGGCCGGCCAGGATCGGCAATGAAAAGGCCGCGCGGCAACACGCTAGCCGGCGATAAAGTCGGCGAGCTGCCGCCACATTAACAGCGGGTTGGAATACATCGGAAAGTGGCCGCAATGCGGCACTTCGCTGAGTCTCACCCCGTGCCGCTCGATATGCGCCAGATAGCTGAGGCCGGCATTCTGCGCGCCGTACATGAACATCTTGCGACAGGGCAGCGCCAGAAACTGCTCCATCAGCCGGCCGTGATCCGACAACGCTACCATGGAACTGAAAATGCCGCGCACCGCCGCGGCGCGCACCTTGTGGCGCAGGCTGGAGGCGTACAGGGCGCTGGCGTAGGCCGGTGCGTGGCGGGTGCGTTCGATAAAGGCATCGAAAAACGCCTCGGCGTCGGCATTCGGGTAATCGACGATCTGGCGGCTCAGAAAGCAGTCTTCCGGCGCGATATTGCCTTCGATATCGGTAAAGCTGAGCACGCGTTCGCCCAGCTGGCTGGCCAGCAGCAAGGCGGTGAGGCCGCCCATCGAGTGGCCGACCAGATGGAAGCGATCCACCCGGTAGTGCGCCAGCACCCGTAGCGCGGCGTGCAGCAGCAGGCTGATCGACACCTGCGCCAGATCGGCGCAAACCGTGTCGCCGCAGCCGGGCGCGTCATAGGCGATGAACGGATGCCCGTCGAAGGCGGCGTGCCGCACGATGTCGGCGTAGTCTTCCTTGCTCGAGCCGAAACCGTGCAGAAACAGGATCGGCGCCTTGTCGCCGCCACGGTGGAGGGCGGCGATGTCGACGGCCACGCCATCGATGTCGAACGCCAGCCGCTGGCTGGCAAATTGTTGGCTTGTCATGCTGTGTTCCAATAAGCAGCTGCGCTTGCGGCCAACCTTGTGCCCAAGGTTGGCCGCAAGCGCCGGGTTGCAGTTAACGGGGGCTCATCACCGCGGTGCAGAACTCGCCGATCGCCGCACACGCCTGCTGCAGCGCGGCATCATCCAGCGCGTAGGCGATGCGGATATACGGCGCCAGGCCAAAGGCGCTGCCCTGTACCACGGCGACGCCGGCTTCATTCAGCAGCGCCATCGCCACGTCTTCGTCGCTGGCCAGCAATTTGCCGGCCGGGCTGGTCTTGCCCAGCAGTTCCTCGCAGCAGGCAAACACGTAGAACGCGCCGCCGGGCTGGGCGCAGGACAGCCCCGGCGTGGCGTTGAGCTGCCGCACCATGCGGTCGCGGCGGGTTTCGAAGACCTCGCGCGAGCGGCTGATGAAATCCTGCGGCCCGGTCAGCGCGGCCAGTGCCGCCTGCTGCGAGATGGCGCTGGCACCTGAGGTCTGCTGCCCCTGTAGCTTTTCCATGGCCTCCAGTAGCCAGCGCGGGCCGGTGGCGTAGCCGATGCGCCAGCCCGTCATGGCGTAGGCCTTCGACACCCCGTTCATGGTCAGGGTGCGCGCCTGCAGCTGCGGTTCGACCTGCGCCAGGGTAAAGAACGGCTGGCCGTCGAACAGCAGGTGTTCGTAGATGTCGTCGGCCAGCACCAGCACGTGCGGGTGATCCAGCAGCACCTCTGCCAGCGCCTGCAGCTCGGCACGGCTGTAGACTGCGCCGGTGGGGTTGGATGGCGAGTTCAGGATCAGCCAGCGCGTCTGTGGGGTGATGGCGGCGGCCAGCGTTGCCGCCGTCAGCTTGAAGCCGCTGTCGTGGCCGCAGGGCACTACCACCGGGTGCGCACCGCACAGCTGCACGATTTCCGGGTAGCTCACCCAGTACGGCGCCGGCACGATCACCTCGTCGCCCTCATTCAGGGTGGCAGCCAGCGCGTTGAAAATCACCTGCTTGCCGCCGGAGCAGACAATGGTGTCCTGCCACTGCACGTCCAGCCCGTTTTCGCGGCGGAACTTGCTGGCCACCGCCTCGCGCAGCGCACGGGTGCCGGCCACCTGGGTGTAGCGGGTGTGGCCGCCGTTGATGGCGGCGATGGCGGCGGCGCGAATGTGTTCCGGCGTATCGAAATCCGGTTCGCCGGCACACAGCGAGATGATGTGGATGCCGGCGGCGCGCAGCGCGGCCACGCGGTCCATCACCTTGTAGGTGGCGGAAGGTTTGGCCGTGGCCAGGTGTTTGTTCAGGTATTGGGTCGTCATGGTCATGCCCTCTCGCGCCAGTGGTCCAGCCCCATCAGCTGCAGGGTGGTCGCACCCTGGCTCAGCTGGCGCATCATCACGCTTTCCTTGGCGGCGCGCGCTTCGCCGGCCTGCAGCGTGCCGGCCACCGCGGCGGCGGGCACGATGACCACGCCGTCATCGTCGGCCACCAGCAGATCGCCGGCGGCCACCGGCACCCCGCCAAAAATCATCGGCAGGCCGACGGCCGGGGCGCTGGCCTTCACCGTGCCGCGCACCGACACGCCGCGGGCAAACACCGGGAAGCGGCGCTTGCCGATGGCGGCGACATCGCGCACGCCGCCGTTGATCACCAGCCCGACGATGCCGGCGGCCTCGGCGGCGACGGTCAGCACCTCGCCCCAGTAGCCGGCGATGAAGTCGCCGGTGTCCACCACCAGCACGCTGCCGCGCGGTGCGCGCTCCAGCGCGATGTGGATGGACAGGTTGTCGCCGGGGGAGCAGACCAGCGGGTAGGCCGGCGCGGCGATGAAGGCGCCGGGCCACAGGCTGCGAATCTGCGGGTCTACCGCGCAAGGTTGGCCGCAGGCCTCGTACAGCGTGGCGCTGCCCAGCACGGCGCAGCGTGCGGCCAACGTTGGCTTGTGTTCAGCGGTGTTCATCACGCTTTCCTTTGCAGTGTGTGGTAACCCAGCGCCGCGCGCGCGGCGGCCAGGGTGCTGCCCTGCGCCAGCTGCTGGCGGATCGCGGCTTCCACCGTCTCGATCTGCTGCGCCAGTGCCGCCACCTCGGCGGCGCGCTCGCGCGGCACCACCACCACGCCGTTGGCGTCGGCCACCACGATGTCGCGGGCGGCGACACGCGCGCTGCCGATCGACACCGTGCCGCCCACCGCCTCCACCTGCACCCGGTCCTTGCCGGTGCGCATGAAGCGGCCACGGCTGAACAGCGGATAGCCTTCGCCCAGCGCCTTGTTGACGTCGCGGCATACGCCGTCGATCACGGTGCCGGCGATCTGCCGTAGCCCGGCGTACTGGGTCATGATGTCGCCCCACACCGTGCAGTCGCGGCGGCCGTCGTTGTCGATCACCACCACGTCGCCGGCGGCGACCTCGTCGATGAAATCGCCGACGCTGCCGGCCGGGCTGCTGGCCGACACATACTTGACGGTAAACGCCGGCCCCACCACCACCTGCCGGTAGTTATCCAGCGGCATGATGCCCAGGCACTGCCCCGGCAGGCCCAGCTTGTCCATGGCATCGGACACGCCGGCGGTATCCAGCCCGGCGAACAGGGCCACCAGTTCACGATCTGCTGCGTTCATTTGCCGGCCTCCTGCTGGATGGCGTCGAATTGCCGGTCGTGCATCACTTCTTCTACCGAGCGGCCGCTGCGCACCGCCGCCACCATGCCGTGCTGGCGCCGTGCGATGCGCTCGGCCAGGTTCAGCACCGCCTCGATCTGTGCCGCCGGTACAAACACCGTGCCGCAGCGGTCGGCCAGCACGTAGTCGCCTTCCGCTACTTGTACGCCGGCCATGTTCACCGGCTGGCCGGACGACAGCTGGATCACGCGGTTGCGCGCGCTGATCATGGTGACGCCGCGGCCATACAGCGGGTAGCCGATGTCGGCGCTGCCGTCGATGTCGCGGCTGAGGCCGTCGATCACCGTGCCGCGCACGCCCTTCACCTGCGCGGCATTGGCCAGGATGTCGCCCCAGCAGGAAATGCCGTCCACGCCGCCGGCGATCACCAGCACGCGCTCCGTGCTGTCGATGGCGGCGATCACCGGCGAGATCAGGTGCACCGTCGGCGCCGCATCGGACTTGCGGCCCAGTTGCACGGTACTGGCGCGGCCAACCAGCTTGGGGCAGTCCCACAGCGGGCGCAGGCCATAGGTGGCGCCGGGCAGATTGAGGAAATCGAGCGCGTCGGACAGCGTGTTGCTGTCCTGCTGCTGCAAACGCGCGAGTAAAGAAGGCTGGCTCATCGGACTCTCCTGTTGGGGGGCTTGTGTGCCGCTACTTTCCGCCCTACAGTTCGATAGGTAAATTCCGAAATTTGTAATGTTTACATACGCCAAACCTATCAAAAATCATGATCAACTTTCGTCTCATCCGCCACCTGTGGCTGTTCCTGGCCGTGGCCGAGGAACAACACTTCGGCCGTGCCGCCAAGCGCCTCGGCATGTCGCAACCGCCGCTGACCGAGCAGATCCAGATCCTGGAGCAGGCACTGAAGGTGAAGCTGTTCGAGCGTTCGCGCCGTGGCGCGCAGCTGACGGCGGTGGGGCAGGCGATCCTGCCGGCGATGAAGAAATTCGCCGAACAGCTGGAAAGCCTGGAGCTGGCGGTACGCGAGGCGGCCGCCGGGCAGATCGGCACCATCACCATCGGCGCGATCACCTCGGCGATTCTGGACGTGCTGCCGGGCCTGATCGAACAGATCAAGCAGCAGCACCCGGGGCTGACGGTGGCGGTAAAGGAAATCGACAGCTACGAGGCGCTGCCGGCGCTGCTCAGCGGCGACATCGACCTGGCGTTTGCGCGGCTGGAAGGCGATCTGGGCGAGCACATCAGCGCGCTGCCGCTACGCGCGGACCGGCTGGCGGTGGCATTGCCGGCGACGCACCCGCTGTGCGGCCAGGCGCAGCTGGCGCTGCACGATCTGGCCGGCGAGGATTTCATCATGTTCGCGCGCAAGGTCAGCCCGATCTCGTTCGACCGGCTGACCGCGGCCTGCCACAGCAGCGGCTTTTCGCCGCGCATCCTGCACGAGGTGCGCTCGGTGACGTCGCAGATCGCCTTTGTCGGCTGCAATCAGGGGGTGGCGCTGGTGCCGGCATCGGTGCAGGGCATGGCGCCGGCCAGCGTGGTGATCCGGCCGCTGGCGGACGAGTTGCACGTGGTCACCACCGCCATGGCCTGGAACACGCAGCGGCAGAACCACCTGCTTGCCGCGGTGCTGGAGACGGTGCTCAGCTACCGCGCGGCCAACGGCTGAGGTGCTGCGGCCAACCCTGGACGGCGAACGCTTAGCGGCGGCTGGCCAGCAGCACCCCGCTAATCACCAGCACCGTGCCGGCCAGCTGCGACAGCGACACCGCCTCGTGCAGCAGCCACCAGCCAAAAAAGATCGTCAGCACCGGCCCCAGCATGCCGATCAGCACCGCGCGGGCGGCGCCAATATGGCGGATCGCCAGCGACTGCCAGACGATGGGCAGGATGGTGGAAAACAGGGCCATGCCCAGGCCGTAGCCATAGACCGGCGCCGGCAGCAGCAACTGCTGCCACGGCCGGCTGAGCAGGAAGTGCAGCGCCACGGCCGCGGTCGCCACCAGGATGGACAGCAGCGAAAAGCGCATCGCCCCCAGCCGCTTGATGGCCACCTCCGAGCCGGCACTGTACAGCGCGTACAGCACCGCGCAGCCAAACACAAAACCGGCGCCGAGCGCCACGCTGTGCACATCATTGCTCTGGCTGGCGTCATGCACGAAGGCAATCGCAATCCCGGCATACGACAGCATCGCGGCCAGCATGATGCTGCGCTCCGCGGGTTTGCCCAGGAACAGCACGCCGATCAGGATGGTGAGGGTGGGGTAGGTGAACAGGATCAGCCGTTCCAGCCCGGCCGAGATGTATTGCAGGCCATAGAAATCGAGCATGCTGGAGCCGTAATAGCCGATGCCGCCCAGCAACAGCAGCATGCCGACATCGCGCCGCGTCAGGCGCGGCATGCCCCGCAACACCGGCACACAGGCCACCATGACAAAGGGCAGGCAAAACACCATTCTCAGCGTCAGCAGGGTGACGGCATCCACCGGCGCGGTGGCGTAGGCAAGCTTGACGAAGATGGCCTTGAAGGAAAAGCCGAAGGCGGCCAGAAAGGCAAACATCACCCCCAGCCGGTCGGGCTTGCTCAGGATATTTCTCACTGGTGCGATCTCGAAAGCGGTCAGCCCCCATGCTCGTTGCTGACGCCGGCGCTGTGAAATACCTTTTGCCTAAGCTTGTGATAGGCGGAACAGATCAGACGGTGCCGCCCGCGTGGCGGCAGTAACCGGCCTTGCTAGTCATTAACCGTGGGCTGGAACATTACCGGCTAACGTCAACAGGCTGCTTCCAGAATGGAAGCAGCTTTTTTATTGGGCAAAAAACACAATATGCCAATGATTAACCTGCTGATCAAATGGGTATTTGATGATGCTATTTAATTGGTGAATTGATTTTTTATTGGTGTTGGTTTTTTTGCTGTCGTGCTTTATCAATTCGCTGCCGGGTGTTTGTTTTCAATATTGTCAGGGTATTTATTAAATACCTCGCGGGTATGGAATTGTTGGTAATTTGCTTTTGAACCTAGGTTCAACCGTCAGGAGGGGGCACACCCTCCATCCATACCAACCGGTTCGTCGGTTTGCGACGGACACACGACACATCTGCATCCCGCAGCGGATGACGCGAGAGAGAGCATGATAGACAAGACTGTTTCTTCCCTTGAAGAGGCCGTGGCCGGCATCTTCGACGGGGCCACGGTGATGATCGGCGGCTTCGGCATCGCCGGCCAGCCGGCCGAGCTGATCGATGCGCTGATCGCCCACGGCGCCCGCGACCTCACCATCGTCAACAACAATGCCGGCAACGGCGAGATCGGCCTCGCGGCGCTGCTCAAGGCGCGGCGCGTGAAGAAGATCATCTGTTCCTTCCCGCGGCAGGCGGATTCCCAAGTGTTCGATGCGCTGTACCACGCCGGCGAGATCGAGCTGGAGCTGGTGCCGCAGGGCAATCTGGCGGCGCGCATCCAGGCCGCCGGCGCCGGCCTTGGCGCCATCTACACGCCGACCGGCTACGGCACCCTGCTGGCCGAGGGCAAGGAAACGCGCGAGATCGACGGCCGGCACTACGTGCTGGAGTACCCGATCCGCGCCGACTTCGCGCTGATCAAGGCCTTCCGTGGCGACCGCTGGGGCAACCTGGTGTACCGCAAGGCGGCGCGCAACTTCGGCCCGATCATGGCCGCCGCCGCGACCGTCACCATCGCCCAGGTGGGCGAAGTGGTGCCGCTGGGCGCGCTGGACCCGGAGTCCATCGTCACCCCCGGCATTTTCGTACAACGCGTCGTGGCAGTGCCGGGCCTTGCCCAGGCGCGCGTCGCCTGAGGGAGCAAGCGCATGAACAGACTGAACCGTAACCAGATGGCCGAGCGCGTGGCGCAGGACATTCCGGAAGGCGCCTACGTCAACCTCGGCATCGGCCTGCCGACCAGGGTCGCCAACTACCTGCCCACCGACCGCGAGATTTTCCTGCACAGCGAGAACGGCCTGCTCGGGATGGGGCCGGCGCCGGCGCCGGGCATGGAAGACCCGGAGCTGATGAATGCCGGCAAGGAGCCGGTGACGCTGCTGCAAGGCGGCGCCTTTTTCCATCACGGTGATTCCTTCGCCATGATGCGCGGCGGCCATCTCGACATCTGCGTGCTGGGCGCCTTCCAGGTGTCGGCCGGCGGCGATCTGGCCAACTGGCACACCGGCGCCGCGGACGCCATCCCGGCGGTAGGCGGGGCGATGGATCTGGCCATCGGCGCCAAGCAGGTGTTCGTGATGATGGAGCACCTGAGCAAGAGCGGCGAATGCAAGATCGTGCCGTACTGCAGCTACCCGGTAACCGGTATCGGCTGCGTCGACCGCATCTACACCGATCTGGCGGTGATCGACATCACCGCGCACGGCCTGCTGGTGCGCGAAATGGTCGACGGCCTCGACTTCGCCGAGCTGCAGCGCCTGACGCCGGTACCGCTGACGTTGGCCGCAACGGCCGCCACGGCCGTGGCCGCGTAAGGGGGATGATCATGGAACATGCCTACATCTGTGATGCCATCCGCACCCCGTTCGGCCGCTACGGCGGCACCCTGTCCGGCATGCGCGCCGACGATCTGGGCGCCTTGCCGCTCAAGGCGCTGATGGCGCGCAACCCCAATGTCGACTGGGGCGCCATCGACGACGTGATCTACGGCTGCGCCAACCAGGCCGGCGAGGACAACCGCAACGTGGCGCGCATGTCCAGCTTGCTGGCCGGCCTGCCGCCGGAAGTGGCGGGCACCACCGTCAACCGCCTGTGCGGCTCCAGTCTGGACGCCATCGGCATCGCCGCGCGCGCGATCAAGAGCGGCGAGACCGGGCTACTGATCGCCGGCGGCGTGGAGAGCATGAGCCGCGCGCCGTTCGTGATGGGCAAGGCCGATAGCGCCTTCTCGCGCAATATGAAGATCGAGGACACCACCATCGGCTGGCGTCTGGTCAACCCGCTGATGAAGGCACAGTACGGCGTCGATTCGATGCCGGAAACCGCCGAAAACGTGGCCACCGATTTCCACATCAGCCGTGCCGACCAGGACGCCTTCGCGCTGCGCAGCCAGCAGCGCTACGCCGCCGCCCACGAGTGCGGCCGCTTCGCCGACGAGCTGATCGCGGTCAGCATCGCGCAGAAGAAGGGCGATCCGGTCATCTTCGCCAAGGACGAGCATCCGCGAGCCACCACGCCGGAGGCGCTGGCCCGGCTCAAGGGGGTGGTGCGTGCCGATGGTACGGTGACCGCCGGTAATGCTTCCGGCGTCAACGACGGCGCCTGCGCGCTGTTGCTGGCCAATGCCGCGACGGCGGCGCGCTACGGGCTGACGCCGCGGGCGCGCATCGTGGCGATGGCCACCGCCGGTGTGGCGCCGCGCATCATGGGCTTCGGCCCGGCGCCGGCGGTGCGCAAGGTGCTGGCGCTGGCAGGGCTGCGTCTGGACCAGATCGACCTGATCGAGCTGAACGAGGCCTTCGCCGCGCAGGCGCTGGCGGTCACGCGTGATCTCGGCCTCGCCGACGACGACGCGCGCGTCAACCCCAACGGCGGCGCCATCGCCATCGGCCACCCGCTGGGCGCCTCCGGCGCACGGCTGGTGACCACCGCCGCCTATCAGCTGGCGCGCAGCGGCGGCCGTTACGCGCTGTGCACCATGTGCATCGGCGCGGGGCAGGGCATCGCGCTGATCATCGAACGCGTTTAATCCACCGGCCCCACCGGCCGTTGCGGCCAACCTTGGCGCACCAGGGTTGGCCGCAGCCGGCAGGGCCGACATCCGGAGCATCATCTTGCCTTATCTCGATCTTGACGACCGGCGCCTGCACTACCGCCTCGACGGCGCGGCCGGCGCACCGGTACTGCTGTTGTCCAACTCGCTGGGCACCACCCTCGACATGTGGCAGCCGCAGCTGGCGGCGCTGGGCCAGCACTGCCGCCTGCTGCGCTACGACACCCGTGGCCACGGCGGCTCCACGCTGGGCAGCGGCGCCTGCAGCATCGCGCAGCTGGGCGGCGACGTGCTGGCGCTGCTGGACGCGCTGGACATCGAGCGCGTGCATTTTTGCGGCATCTCGATGGGCGGGCTGACCGGGCAGTGGCTGGGCGTGCACGCGCCGCAGCGCCTGCACAAGCTGGTGTTGTGCAATACCGCGGCGCGCATCGGCAACGCCGAAGGCTGGCACAGCCGCGCGGCGCTGGTGCGGCAAGAGGGCATGGCCGAGGTGGCCGCCGGCGCCGCCGCACGCTGGTTCACCGCCGACTACATTGCCGCCGAGGAAACGCTGGTGGCCGGCCTGCTGCGGCAGCTGGTGGAGTGTGACGCGGCGGGTTACGCCGCCTGTTGCGACGCGCTGGCGACGGCCGACCTGCGCGACGCCATTGCCGGCATCACGCTGCCGACGCTGGTGGTGGCCGGCCTGCAGGACCCGGTCACGACGCCGGCCGACGCCGACTTCATCGCCGGCCGGATAGCAGGCGCGCAGCGCGTCGACCTGCTGGCCTCGCATCTGTCCTCCATTGAGGCTGCGGTGGCGTTCAACAATGTACTGCTGCGCTTCCTGAACGCCTGACCCTGAGCCGGCGGCCGGCCGGTCCCCCCGCCCGTTAACCGTTCCGTGTTTATTCGCCATTCTTATTTATTCAAATAAAAGTGGCGAATAAACACGTCTGTTGTTTTCATTTTGTTTTATTGGTGGCCGCGTTCGCGTGAATACTGCGCGGGTATTATCGGATACTCAATCAGTATTAGACGCCATGTTTATTTGACCGCAGCATGGTTTCCTGTATCGGCACCGATTTGGTGTGCCGGTTATTCAGGTGGCGGAGAAATCCGGCAAGAGGTTTCCCGTTTACACCAGTCTGTTGTCATTACACGCGGAGAGCGTCATGAGTCAGGAACGCATCAAGAAAACGGTCAATGTGCAGACATTGATCAACGAACAAGGATTGTCCGGCTATCAGAAGCTGGTTTTGTTTTTCTGTTTTTCCATCCTCGCACTGGACGGGCTGGATACCGCCGCCGTCGGCTATATCGCACCGCTGCTGGTGGCCGAGTGGGGCATCGAGCGTTCCGCACTGGCGCCGGCGTTGAGCGCCGCGCTGTTCGGGCTGGCGTTTGGCGCGCTGGCCGCCGGCCCCTGCGCCGACCGCTTTGGCCGCAAGGTGACGCTGATCGTGGCGACCGTGTTTTTCGCGCTGTTCAGCCTGCTGACCGCGCTGGCCTATGACATCCCCAGCCTGGCCCTGATCCGCTTCCTGACCGGGCTGGGTCTTGGTGCGGCGATGCCCAATGCGGTGACGCTGATGGCGGAGCTGGCGCCGGCGCGCTGCCGCTCGTTGGTGATCAATACCGTCTATGTCGGCTTTCCGCTGGGGGCGGCGGCGGGCGGTTTTGTGGCGGCGTGGCTGATCCCGCACTACGGCTGGCAGGGCATCTTCATTCTCGGCGGTGTGCTGCCCCTGCTGCTGTTGCCGTTCCTGATCCGCTCGCTGCCGGAGTCGGTGTCCTACATGACCGCGCGCGGCTATCCGCTGCCTCGCATCCGGGCGGTGCTGGAGCGCATCTGCCGCTGCGACCTGGGCCACGTCGAGCGCTTCGTGCTGGCCGAGGCACCGGCCAAGTCCGGCGACTCCTCGCTGCGCCTGATCCTGTCGCGCTCCTATGTGCTGGGCACGCTGATGCTGTGGATCACTTACTTCATGGGCCTGCTGATTTTCTACCTGCTGACCAGCTGGATGCCGCTGATGATGAAGGACGCCGGTTTCTCCATCGAAAAAGCGGCGCTGCTGACCGCGATTTTCCCGCTGGGCGGTGGCATCGGCACCCTGGTGAGCGGGGTGCTGATGGACAAGTTCAATCCGGGGCGGGTGCTGAGTGTTGTCTACGTGCTGGCGGCGCTGTTGCTGATCGCGGTCGGGCAGAGCATGGATAACGTGGCCGTGTTTGCGGTGCTGATCTTCCTGGCCGGGGTGATGGTGACCGGTGCCCAGGCCTCGCTGCCGGCACTGGCGGCGCCGATCTATCCGACCGCCGCGCGCGCCACCGGCATGGCGTGGATGCTGGGCATCGGCCGCTTTGGCGGTATCGCCGGGGCGTTGCTGGGCGGCGTGCTGCTGTCGATGAAGCTGCCGTTCAGCCAGATAGTGGTGCTGCTGGCGATCCCGGCGGCGCTGGCGATGCTGGCACTGTGGCTGCTGTCGCTCAAGATGGCGCGGCCGGCGGCGGATGCCACCGGGACGCTGGCGCGTTCCGCCAGCTGAGTCATCGCCGCGGGTGGCGCGAACCGCCGCCGGCTGGATGCTTGCCACGCGCTCGCGGCCAACGTTGGCCGCGAGCGTGTGGCCTTCCCGGCTGGCGCCCGCCGCCGCGGCTTCGCAATCGACAGGCAAGGGAGGGATCACGATGGAAAGATGGAGCGCGACTTATCTGCGCGTCTGGCCGGCGCTGCAGTTACTGCTGTGCGTGGTGGCGCAGTTCTGGGTCGGGGATGGCATCGCGCGCGGCGCGCTGCTGCTGGCCGGCGCACTGGCGCTGGCGCAATGGCTGCAGGGTTGCTGGCAACAGCGCGCTGAACGGCAGCAGCAGGCGGCTGTGGCGGCAGCACCGCCGGTAGCGATGGCCTTGCCGGCGCTGCGCTTCCGGACGGAGGCGCAGCCGCCTGCCGTCGCGCCCGATCGTCCCGCGCCGCCGCCTCCGGCCGTGCTGCCGGACGACGCGGCCGGCAAGCTGGCCGACGATGCGGCGCAGCTGTCTGCGCTGCAGGCACAATCCTGGCACGACATGGCGCGGGCGAGCAGCGTGGCCAGCTCGTCCGGCAGCCTGGTCGCCGGCAGCGCGCGGGCGCTGGCCGAGGCGACGCAGCAGATCGATGCGCTGGCAGTGCACACCGAACACAGTGCCGAGGTGTTTCAGCAGTTGTCGGCGCAGTCGCAGCGCATCGGCCGCATCGTGGGCAGCATCCAGGACATTGCCAAGCAGACCAATCTGCTGGCGCTGAACGCGGCGATCGAGGCGGCGCGCGCCGGCGAGTACGGGCGCGGTTTTGCCGTGGTGGCGGACGAGGTGCGCCGCCTGTCCGAACGCGCCGCCGCGGCCAGTGACGAGATCGGCAACATCGCCGGCAACCTCAGTCAGGCGGCGGGGGCGGCCGAGGCCGGCGTGGCGCTGGCGCGCGGCCATGCCCAGGCCGGGCGCAGTCTTGCCGACGAGGCGCAGGCGGCGATGCAGCAGCTCATCCGCGACGCGGCGCTGCGGGTCGAGATCGTGCAGGGCATCATCGCTTCCTTGCAGCAGCAGCGCCGCCTGGGCGAGTCGCTGCAGGGCGGGGTGGCCGCGTGGCAGCAGCAGTCCGCGCAGATACACGCCCGGCTGCAGCCGGCCGCGGCAAGCAGCGCCGTGGCTCAGTAGCGGATGTAGTCGATTTTCTCTTCTTCGTAGATGCGGATGATCATCTCGATCAGCAGCTTGATCTCGCGCGACTCATCCAGCAGCCGGGTGCTGAGGATGATGGGGGAGACCATGTTGTGGTCCTGCAGCGGCAGGTAGCACACGTCCTCGCGCTTCAGCCCCTGCACGCTGGCGGGCACGATGGCGACGCCTTCGCCGGCGGCCACCAGGCCGATGGCGACCTGCAGTTCGCGCGCCTCGTAGATCTTTTTCGGTTCCAGGCCGCGGTCGTGGAACGAGGCCAGTATCTGGTCGGCAAAGCTCGGCCTAGGTGCCTTCGGAAACACGATCAGCGTGTCGTCGACGAGATCCAGCAGGCTGATCATCGGCCTGTCGGTTAGCGCATGGCCCGACGGTAGCGCCGCGACCAGCCGTTCCTCGCGCAGCACGATGCGGCGCACATTGGGATCTTCGTGGCGGATGCGGCCGAAGCCGACGTCGATCTTGCCTTCCTTCAGCGCGCTGATCTGCTCCATCGAGGTCATCTCGTGCAGCGTCAGCTCGGTGGTGTTCTGTTCGCTGCGGAAGCGGCGGATCACCTTGGGCAGCATGCCGTACAGGGTGGAGCCGACAAAACCGATCGACAGCTTGCGCTCGATGGTGCCGATGCGGCGCGTCATCGCCTCCAGCTCGCGGGTCTGCGACAGCAGCTGGCGGGCATGGGCATAGAAGAACTGGCCGGCCTCGGTCAGCGTCAGCGGCCGCGAGCCGCGCACCAGCAAGGGCACCCCCAGCTCCTCTTCCAGCTGCTGTATCTGCCGGCTCAGCGGTGGCTGCGCGATATGCAGGCGTTCGGCGGCGCGGGTGATGTTTCCCTCCTCCGCGACCACCACAAAATAGCGCAAATGGCGCAAATCCATCTTCATACCTCCAAGGTATAGAAAACATACTAAATCAGTGTTGGTCGCGGAAATTTTAGCCGTGTATTGTTGATTTTGAAATTTCCAACACGAATTCTATACCGAAAAAACATGATCCGCTCAATAGAAACCATACTCGCAGACGTGCCCACCATACGCCCTCACAAGCTGTCGGTGGCCACGATGAGCACCCAAACGCTGGTCCTGATCCGCGTCCTTTGCGATGACGGCATCGAGGGTTGGGGGGAGGCGACCACCATCGGTGGCCTGAGCTACGGCGAGGAAAGCCCGGAAAGCATCAAGGCCAATATCGACACCCATATCGCACCGCAGATTGTCGGCATGGACGCGACCAAGGTGGCGCGGGTGATGGCCCGCATTCGCAAGACGATCCAGGGCAACCGCTTCGCCAAATGCGCGATCGAAACCGCGCTGCTGGATGCGCAGGCCAAGCGGCTGGGCATGCCGCTGAGCGAGTTGCTCGGCGGCCGGGTGCGCGATGCCTTGCCGGTGGCGTGGACGCTGGCCAGCGGCGATACCGCCCGCGACATTGCCGAGGCCGAGCAGATGCTGGCGCAGCGCCGGCACCGCATTTTCAAGCTGAAGATCGGCCTGCGCAGCGTGCAGGACGATGTGGCACACGTGCTGGCGATCAAGAAGGCACTCGGTGACGAGGTCAGCGTGCGCGTCGACGTCAACCAGGCGTGGAGCGAGCTGGATGCGGTGTCCGGCATCGCGGCGCTGGAGGCCGGCGGCATCGACCTGATCGAGCAGCCGGTGCGCGCCGAGCAGCGTGCGTCGCTGGCACGGCTGGCCAGCCGTTTCAGCGTGCCGCTGATGGCCGACGAGGCCCTGCACGGCCCGCAGAGCGCCTTTGAGCTGGCCGCGTCGGCCGGCGCCGATGTGTTCGCGGTGAAGATCGCGCAGTCCGGCGGCCTGCTGCCGGCGCGACTGGTCGGCGAGCTGGCGCAGCTGGCGGGAATCGGCCTGTACGGCGGCACCATGCTGGAAGGTGCCGTCGGCACCGCCGCCTCGGCGCACCTGTTTTCCACCTTTGCCTCGCTCAGCCACGGCACCGAGCTGTTCGGCCCGCTGCTGCTGACCGAGGAAATCCTGTGCGAGCCGCTGCAGTACCGGGATTTCATGCTGCAGGTGCCGACCGGGCCGGGGCTGGGTATCCAGATCGATCGCGACAAGCTCGCCCGCCTGCGCCGCCAGTAACGCCGTCGCTGACCTTATCCCGAATCGAAGAGGAGCAAACCATGCTGTTTCACGTACGAATGGATGTGAAGTTACCGCACGACATGGCCGACAGCGTTGCGGCCAACCTGAAGCAAGTGGAGAAGGACAAGGCGCAGGCACTGCAGCGCAGCGGCACCTGGCGCCACCTGTGGCGCATCGCCGGCCAGTACTCGAACGTCAGCATTTTTGACGTGGCGGATGTCGAGGAGCTGCACCAGCTGCTGTCCACGCTGCCACTGTTTCCGTACATGACCATCCAGGTCATGCCCCTGTGTCGTCATCCGTCTTCGGTGCATGACGACGACCGTTGAATGAACAAGGCCCGCAGAAGGCCTGAGCCGTAAACCCGCGTCAACCGCAACCCCGAGTCACAACACAACAGCACTACAGAGGAGTACAAAAATGAATCACGCAGAAATCGATGCCCTGGTGAAAAGCTTCATCGTTGATACCGCTACCGGCGACGTGAATCCACGGGTCCAGCAAGTGGTCGTGCGCCTGACCAGCGACCTGTTCAAGGCGATCGAGGACCTGGACCTCACCCCGAGCGAGATCTGGAAAGGCCTGGAGTACTTTGCCGAAGCCGGTGCCACCCACGAGCTGGGCCTCTTGGCGCCAGGTATCGGCCTGGAGCGTTTCATCGACATTCGCCAGGATGAGGCCGAGGCCCGCGCCGGCCTGAACGGCGGCACGCCGCGCACCATCGAAGGTCCGCTGTATGTGGCCGGCGCGCCGAAGAGCACCGGTTTTGCCCGCCTGGACGATGGCACCGAGTCCGAGCAGGGTGAAGTGCTGTTCATGCAGGGCACCGTCTACGGTGCCGACGGCAAGCCGCTGCCGGGCGCGCAGGTGGAGGTGTGGCACGCCAACCTGATGGGCAACTACTCCTTCTTCGACAAGAGCCAGTCCCACTTCAACCTGCGTCGCACCATCATCACCGACGAGCAGGGCCGCTACCAGTTCCGCAGCATCGTGCCGATGGGCTACGGCTGTCCGCCGGAAGGCACCACCCAGCGCCTGCTGACGCAGCTGGGCCGTCACGGCCGTCGCCCGGCGCACATCCACTTCTTCGTGTCGGCGGCGGAGCATCGCAAGCTGACCACCCAGATCAATATCGAGGGTGACGAATACTGCTGGGATGACTTCGCCTTTGCCAGCCGCGAGGGCCTGGTGCCGTCGGTAACCCGCATCAGCGATCCTGCCGAACTGGACCAGAAACAGCTGGACAAGCCGTTCGCCGCCATCGATTTCGATTTCCACCTCTACGGTGAGACGGCCGTCGTACCGAGCAGCATCGTTGAGCGCCAGCGCGCCAGCGCCTGATCGATACCGGGCATCAAGCCACAGGGACGGATCACGCCAGGCGTGATCCGTCTGACCAGACCGAGGAGTACGGAAATGATCCCCATCCATCCCGATGCCACGCCGAAGCTGCGGCAGCTGGACGACTACCTGATCGAGAACCCGCAGACCGGCGACTACCGGCTGCACCGCAGCGTCTTCACCGACGAAGCGCTGTTCGAACTCGAGATGAAGCACATCTTCGAAGGCAACTGGATCTATCTCGCGCACGAGAGCCAGATCCCGAACAACAACGACTACTACACCACCAATATGGGGCGCCAGCCGATCTTCATCGCGCGCAACCGCCAGGGTGAGCTGAACGCCTTCGTCAACGCCTGTACCCACCGCGGCGCGACGCTGTGCCGCCACAAGCGCGGCAACAAGGCGACCTATACCTGCCCGTTCCACGGCTGGACCTTCAACAACAGCGGCAAGCTGCTGAAGGTGAAAGACCCGGAAGACGCCGGCTACCCGGACTGCTTCAACAAGGAAGGCTCGCACGACCTGAAGAAGGTGGCGCGCTTCGAGAACTACCGCGGCTTCCTGTTCGGCAGCCTCAATGCGGACGTCAAGCCGCTGCAGGACTACCTCGGCGAGGCCACCAAGATCATCGACATGATCGTCGAGCAGTCGCCGGACGGGCTGGAAGTGCTGCGCGGCTCGTCGACCTACACCTTTGACGGTAACTGGAAGCTGACCGCCGAAAACGGCGCCGACGGCTACCACGTCTCGGCCGTGCACTGGAACTACGCCGCCACCACCAGCCACCGCAAGGAACAGAACGCGCGCGAAGACAACACCCGCGCGATGGATGCCGGCAAGTGGGGCAAGCAGGGCGGTGGCTTCTACGCCTTCGAGCACGGTCACATGCTGCTGTGGACGCAGTGGGCGAACCCGGAAGACCGCCCGAACTTCGCGCGCCGCGACGAATACGCCGACAAGCTCGGCCCGGAAATGGCCGACTGGATGGTGCGCAACTCGCGCAACCTGTGCCTGTACCCCAACGTGTACCTGATGGACCAGTTCGGCTCGCAGATCCGCGTGGTGCGGCCGCTGTCGGTGGGCAAGTCCGAAGTGACCATCTACTGCATCGCGCCCAAGGGCGAACCGGCCGATGCGCGCGCCCGCCGCATCCGCCAGTACGAGGACTTCTTCAACGCCAGCGGCATGGCGACGCCGGACGACCTGGAAGAATTCCGCGCCTGCCAGCAAGGCTATGCCGGCCGTGCCGTGGAGTGGAACGACATGTGCCGCGGCGCCACGCACTGGATCGAAGGCGCCGACGACGCCGCCCGCAAGATCGGCCTGAAGCCGGTGCTCAGCGGGGTCAAGACCGAGGACGAGGGCCTGTACACGGTGCAGCACCGCTACTGGCTGGACGTGATGAAGAAAGCCGTTGCCACGGAAGGGGGTCAGGCATGAGTACCGTGAACATGGAGCAGATTCGCGCTTTTCTCTACCGCGAAAGCCGCCTGCTGGACGACGAGCAGTGGGACGACTGGCTGGCGTGCTACCACCCCGACGCCGAGTTCTGGATGCCGTCCTGGGACGACGACGACACCCTGGTCTCCGATCCGCAGCGCGAAATCTCGCTGATCTACTACCCGAATCGCCAGGGGCTGGAAGACCGCGTGTTCCGCATCAAGACCGAGCGCTCCAGCGCCACCATGCCGGACACCCGCACCAGCCACAACATCAGCAATGTCGAGCTGGAGGCGCAGGAGGGCGCGCAGGTCACGGTGCGCTTCAACTGGCACACGCTGAGCCACCGTTACAAGACCGATTACAGCCACTTCGGCATGGCGCGCTACGTGATCGATTTTGCCGGGGACAGTCCGAAAATCCGCAACAAGTATGTGGTGCTGAAAAACGATTACATCCACCAGGTAATCGACATCTACCACATCTGATCCGCCAGGCAGGAATACACCATGAGTTATCAGATTGCACTTCAGTTTGAGGATGGCGTCACCCGTTTCATCAGCTGCAACGACAACGAGACGCTATCCGATGCCGCCTATCGCCAGAAGATCAACATCCCGCTGGATTGTCGTGACGGCGCCTGCGGCACCTGTCGCGGCCTGTGCGAGTCCGGCAGCTACGAGCTGCCGCCGTCCAGCTACATCGACGACGCGCTGACCGCAGAAGAAGCCGGCCAGGGTTATATCCTCGCCTGCCAGACGCGGCCGAAATCCGATTGCGTGATCCGGATCCCGGCCTCGTCGCAGGCGTGCAAGACCGGCGTGACCACCTTTGACGGCACGCTGGCGGCGGTGGAAACCCTGTCCGACTCCACCATCGGCTTCGCCATCGAACTGGATGCTGCGGCCAACCTTGGTTTCCTGCCCGGCCAGTATGTGAAGGTCAACATCCCCGGCAGCGAGCTGTCGCGTGCCTACTCTTTCAGCTCGCCGCCGGGCGCCGCGCAGGCGGCCTTCGTGGTGCGCAATGTGCCGGGCGGCCGCATGAGCCACTTCCTGAGCCACGACGCCAGCCCCGGCCAGCGCATCAGCTTCAGCGGCCCGTACGGCAGCTTCTATCTGCGCGAGGTGGTGCGTCCGGTGCTGTTCCTCGCCGGCGGCACCGGCATCGCGCCCTTCCTGTCGATGCTGGCGGTGCTGGCCGAATCCGGCAGCCCGCAGCCGCTGCGCATGGTGTTCGGCGTCACCAACGATGTCGACCTGGTGGCGCTGGAACAGCTGGAGGCCGCCCATGTCCGCCTGCCGCAGTTCGAGTACCGCAGCTGCGTGGCGGCGGCCGACAGCGAGCATCCGCGCAAGGGCTACGTCACCGGCCACATCGACCCGGCGTGGCTCAATGGCGGCGACGTCGACATCTACCTGTGCGGCCCGGTGGCGATGGTCGATGCGGTGCGCCAGTGGCTGGCCGACTCGGGCATTACCCCGGCCAACTTCTACTACGAGAAATTCTCGGCCAGCAGCGAGGCGTGACGCGATGCGACAGCAACAATGTTTTGACGAAAAAGTCGTGATGGTGACCGGGGCGGCGCAGGGCATCGGCCGCGGCGTCGCCATCGCGGCGGCACAGGAGGGGGCGATGCTGGTGCTGGTCGACCGCTCCGACTACGTGCACGAGGTGGCCGGCGAGATCAAGGCCGACGGTGGCCGCGCCATCGTGATCTCCGCCGATCTGGAGACCTACGCCGGCGCGCAGCAGGCGGTGACGGCGGCGCTGGACGAGTTCGGCCGCATCGACGTGCTGGTCAACAACGTCGGCGGCACCATCTGGGCCAAGCCGTACCAGGAGTACGACGAGACCCAAATCGAGGCCGAGATCCGCCGCTCGCTGTTCCCGACGCTGTGGTGCTGCCGCGCGGTGCTGCCGCCGATGATCGCGCGCCGACAGGGGGTGATCGTGAACGTGTCCTCCATCGCCACCCGCGGCATCTACCGCATTCCGTACTCGGCGGCCAAGGGCGGCGTCAACGCGCTGACCGCAAGCCTCGCCTTCGAGCACGCCGGGGACGGCATCCGCGTCAATGCGGTGGCCACCGGCGGCACCGAGGCGCCGCCGCGCAAGGTGCCGCGCAACGCGGCGCCGATGAGCGCGCAGGAGGCCGGCTGGTACCAGGGCATCGTCGACCAGACCATCGCCTCCAGCCTGATGCACCGTTACGGCACCATCGCAGAGCAGGTGGCGGCGATCCTGTTCCTGGCGTCGGAGGAGTCCTCCTACATCACCGGCACGGTGTTGCCGGTCGGTGGTGGTGATCTGGGCTAGTTGTTGTTTTTTCGAGTTCCCCTTTCCTTGCTGCGCGTCTTTGGCCGTTCCCACGGCGAAGGGCGCGCCTTTTTTTGCTGGCAAGGTTGGCCGCAAGCGCGGGCGGGGCAATGACAGAACGCAGCACCGCCGCGTGCGGCGGCGCAAGGCGTGAATATGGAAGGAGCGAAGATGGGGTCTGAACAAGGCAAGACCGGCGGCGACGGCCCGCTGGTGCACCTGCGGCGGGACTGGTCGTTGTCGGCCGTCAGTGCCGGCTTTCTGGCGGTGCTGGTGTCCTACGCCGGGCCGCTGGCGATCTTTTTCCATGCGGCGGAGGTCGGCCACTTCAGCCACGACATGGTGGCGTCGTGGGTGTGGGCGATTTCGATCGGCGCCGCGCTGTCCGGCATCTTGCTGAGCTGGACAACAAAGGTGCCGGTGATCACCGCCTGGTCGGCGCCCGGCACCGCGCTGCTGGTGACGCTGTTCCCGGCGCTGCCGCTGCCGCAGGTGGTGGGCGCCTACATCACCGCGGCGCTGATCCTCTTCCTGATCGGCTGTTCCGGCTATTTCGACCGCATCATGGCGCGGATTCCCCGCGGCATCGCGGCGGGGATGATGGCGGGCATCCTGTTCCAGTTCGGGGTGCAGGCGTTCAGCTCGGCGGCGGCGGCGCCACTGCTGGGCGTCAGCATGGTGCTGGCCTATCTGCTGTTCCGCCGCCTGTTGCCGCGCTACTGCATCGTGCTGGTGTTGCTGGTCGGTGTGCTGCTGTCGCTGGCGACGGGGCAGCTGCATGACGGCGGGGCGAGCTTCAGCCTGACGTGGCCGCAGTTCATCGCGCCGCAGTGGAGCATCGCGGCGACGCTGAGTCTGGCCATCCCGCTGGTCATCGTCAGCCTCACCGGACAGTTCCTGCCGGGGATGGCCATTCTGCGCGGTGCCGGCTATGCCATTGCGGCGCGGCCTATCCTGCTGGTCACCAGCGTGGCCTCGCTGCTGGTCGCCTGTTTTGGCGGGGTGACCATTGTGGTGGCCGCGATCACCGCGGCGCTGTGTACCGGCAAGGACGCGCATGAAGACTCGGGCAAGCGCTACGTGGCGGGGATTGCCAATGGCGTGTTCTATCTGCTGGGCGGGCTGTTTTCGGGGGCGATCGTGCTGCTGTTCGCGGCGCTGTCCAAGGCGCTGGTCGCCATTCTGGCCGGGGTGGCGCTGATCGGCGCGATCACGGCCAACCTGCTGGCGGTGCTGCAGGACGAGGAGCAGCGCGAGGCGTCCATGATCGCCTTCCTGGCGACCGCCTCCGGCATGAGCTACGCCGGGCTCGGCGCCGCGTTCTGGGGCGTGCTGATCGGCAGCATCGCCAGCTATGTGCTGCGCAAGCCGGTGGCCAGCGGCCGCGTCAAGACGGGCACGGCTTGAGATTGAGATGGTAGACCAGGGCCGCGCCCGGGGCGGCATCGGTGGTGTCCAGCGACGCCATGGCTGCGCCGCGCCGCAGCTCGCCATCGAGGCTTAGCGCGATGCTGACATCAAGCATCGCCGCCGCGCCGCAGCCGACCCGTTTCATTTGTCCGGCGCCGATGTTTTCCGTAAACAGGTAGTCGTTTTCATGCGGGCCTTTGATCTTGCGTTTGAAAACGCGGCCGTGTGCGTTGTCGCGTGGCCCCAGGAAATATTGCACGTCGAGTGCGGTTTCCTGTTTCGCCGCCAGTTTGGCAAAGCCGCGGTAGTCGACCCTGTAGACACCGATGGAATAACCGGCCGGTAAATTGAGCGGGGACGTGATGCGGCAGACTTTGCGTTGCGCGCCGCTCACGGCATTCGCGTTGTTGGCGACGGTGAACTGGTCAAACAAGATGCTCAGGGTGGTGCCATCGGGCGAGCTGATGACGGAGTAGCTGCCCGCGGGGCAACCGTTGCTTTCCTGGGCCTGTGCCGGCAGGCACAGCAGCCCGGCACAGGCGAGAAGACTACGCAGCAGCCAGGTCATGGTCGTTTCCTTTCATGAACCGGGCGGCACCTGCTGCCAGGCACCGCCCGCGATGGGCTCAGCGGCAATTGCGCCACTGCAGGTGGTAGATGATCGAGGCATTGACGTCTTCGGAATCGATCGACGCCATGGCTTCCCTGTTGGAAACCGTGTTCACGCGCATGCTCGAGTTGGTGCGCAGGTTGACGTCCTCGCCACAACGCGACCAGATGATCGACTCGGCAGTCAGCGTGTTGCTGATCAGATAGTCTTCATCAATGGGACCGCGAAATCGCCGCTGGAAGGTCGGGCCACGGGTGCCGGCGAAGAAGTACTCGACGTTGAACTGCGAGGTCGCCGACTGCGGCAGGTGATTAAAGCCACGGAAGTCGATTTTCAGGATCGACACGCTCAGTCCTTGCGGCACGTGCACGGGGATGGCGATATTGCAGCTCTTGCGGTCAAAGCTTTTGCCGCTGCTCCCACCGACGCTGACCTGGTATTCGTCGAATAACAGACTCAAGGATTTGGCATCCGGACTCAGGGTGACATCGACGGTGCCGGCCGGACAACCGGTCCCGCCGTAGCCTGGCTCGCCCAGCGCAATGTCGTCGGCGTAAGCTGCCGTGCCGAGCAGCAGGGTGGTCATTAACAGAATGATTTTTTTCATGTTGCATCTCCTCGTATGACGAGTCCTGCTTGCGCAAGACGGCATGACCGGTGCGGCTTGGTGCGGAACGCGGTGCGTCACGCCTGATTGCCGTCGCTGGCCTTATCGCCGTTTGCCGCGTTGCCCCCGCGCGTACTGCCATGGTTGGCGTTGGCGCCTGGGTTCATGCTGGCTTGGCTAGTTGCAGCTTGTGGCGCCGTGCTGTTGGCGTCTGTCTGCTGACGCACATAATCACCGACCGCCGTCGCTGCCGTGCCGCGCACGCAGGGGATGGGGGATGGCCTGGGCAGCGGGTGCTGCCGGCAGGGCGGTTTGGGGCAGGGATTGTGGCCGGGGGCGCTGCGTGACAGCGGCGCCCCGTTTTTATGGCGTGGGTGGCGGGCGGGGGCTGGGAGGCACCCGGCGCTTACACCGCCGGCGGCACCACCGCGGCGGCTTGCAGATGCTGCAGGATTACCTGCCCGCCGCACAGGATGTCATCGCTGATGGCGCGGGCGGCGGCCGGGCCGTCATGGGTACGGATGGCGGCCAGCACCGGGTAGTGGAAGTCGAGCATGTCGTCGCCGCCGTCACCGTAGACGTCAGCAATCAGCGGCCCCATCTGCAGCCAGATGCGGTACAGGATGCCCTGCAGGAAGGGCATGCCGGCGATGTCGACCAGCGCGAAGTGAAAGCGCTGGTTCAGGTCGCAGCCGCGGGCGGTGTCGCCTTCGGCAATCGCCTGTTCGTTCTGCCGCACCAGCTCTTCCAGCTGCGCGATCTGCTCGGCGCTGGCATTCTGCGCCGCCATTTCTGCGGCCAACCCTTCCAGCTTGATGCGGATGGCGCGGATCTCCAGATAGCGCGCCACCGTCATGTGCGGCACGCGGATGTCGCGCGCCGATTTCATCGCCAGCGCCTGTTCCTGTACCAGCCGCAGGATGGCATCGCGCACCGGGGTGACGCTGGTGCCCAGCCGCGCCGCCAGCTCGCGGATCTTCAGCCGCTCGCCGGGCTTGAGCTTGCCCTGGATCAGGGCATTGCACAGCAGGTGGTAGACGGTGCTACCGAGGTTGTCGTGTTCCAGCGTGTCCAGCGCGTCGGTCATGGTGGGGCGTGCCGCAAGATTGAATGGCCCGATTCTAGCATCGGTGTTTGCAAATATGATGCATCAAATAAACACAAGGTACGTCGCGCGCGGTGCGGCAAGGTTGGCCGCAGGGCCGGCAAGTCCCGTGCGGCAGTGTTTGGCGGCAGCGGCAAGCACGCGGTACGGCACTGGCGGTGTCACGCTTGCAATTAAAAAATGCAACAAATATGATGCATCATAAATTTGATGCCGTGATGTCACGGCACGCTAGCCAGCGCCGCACGGTCGGCATGGCCACCGGCCCGCCGCAACGGCCGCCACCACCGCAACCAGGAGTCTGCCATGCCGGATCAAAAGCGCTACATGCTGTTGACGGGGGCCAGTCGCGGCATCGGTCACGCCACCGTCAAGCTGTTCCAGGAACACAACTGGCACATCTTCACCGTGTCGCGGCAGCCGTTCTCCGAGGATTGCCGCTGGCCGTCGGCGCGCGCCAGCCATGTGCAGGCCGATCTGGCCGACCTGTCCTGCCTCGATGTGCTGGTGGCCGAGGTGCGCAGCCGGCTGCCGGATGGCGAGCTGCACGCGCTGGTGAACAATGCCGGCATCTCGCCCAAGGGGCCGAATGGCGCGCGGCTGGGCATCCTGGACAGCGATATGGACACCTGGGGCCGGGTGCTGAACGTCAACCTGGTGTCCACCGCGCTGCTGGCGCGGGGGCTGTTTCCGGAGCTGAAAAAAGGGCAGGGCAGCATCGTCAACGTCACCTCCATCGCCGGTTCGCGCGTGCACCCGTTTGCCGGCGTCGCCTACGCCGCGTCCAAGGCCGGGCTGGCGGCGCTGACCCGCGAACTGGCGCACGAGTTCGCGCCGCACGGCATCCGCGCCAATGCCATCGCCCCCGGCGAGATCGACACTGCCATTCTGTCGCCGGACACCGCCAAAATCGTCGAGCACGATGTGCCGATGCAGCGCCTGGGCACGCCGCACGAGGTGGCGGAGGCGATCTACTTCCTGTGCTCCAACCGTTCTTCCTATATCAACGGCTCGGAAATCCACATCAACGGAGGCCAGCATGTCTGACAGCATCGATCAGCTGTTTTCCACCATGGGCAGCGCCACCACGCCCGAGGCCGCCAGCGCGCTGCTGTGGCAGCACTACGGCCTGCGCGGCAGCGCCAGCGTGCTTAACAGCGAGCGCGACCAGAACTTCCACATCCGCGGCGACGACGGCCGGCAGTACGTGCTGAAGCTGACGCACCCGGCCGAGGCGCGCGGTGTCACCGATTTCCAGACCCGCGCGCTGCTGCATGCCGCCAGCCGCGACCCGGCGCTGCCGATTCCACGCGTGATCCCGCGGCTGGATGGCGAGCCGTATGCGGCGATTACCTTGCCGGACGGCACGCAGCGGGTGCTGCGGCTGCTCAGCTACCTTGGCGGCCAACCTTTGCACCAGATCACGCGCAGCGCCGCCCAGCGCCGCCATCTGGGACAGACGCTGGCGCGGCTGGATCTGGCGCTCGGCGATTTTGTGCATCCGTCCGCCGACCACGCGCTGCTGTGGGACATCCAGCACAGCGAGCGGCTGCAGCCACTGCTGGCCGAGCTGCCGCCGGGGCCGCAAACCGACACGCTGGCGGCGTTTGTCGAACATTTCCGGCACGAAATCCAGCCGGCGCTGGCCGGCCTGCGCCGGCAGGTGATCCACAACGACCTCAACCCCTACAACGTGCTGGTGGATGCGCAGGATCAGGTCACCACCAGCGGGCTGATCGACTTTGGCGACATGGTGCAGGCGCCGTTGATCAACGAGCTGGCGGTGGCCTGTTCCTACCAGCTGTCCGGCAATGCCAACCCGCTGGATACCGCCGCCGAGCTGATCGCCGGCTATCACCAGCTATGCCCGCTGCGGCGCGAAGAAGTGTTGCTGCTGTACGAGCTGATCCTCACCCGGCTGTGCATGACGGTGACCATCACCGGCTGGCGCGCCAGCCGCTACCCGGAAAACAAGACCTACATCCTGCGCAACAACGGCCTGAGCTGGGACGGGCTGCAACGGCTGCAAGCCGTCGGCCGCGAGCAGGCGCAGGCATTTTTGCTGCAGGTGTGCGGCATGAAAGGACAAGCATGAGCAGCAAGGACCAACGCATGGCCAATGCCTTCGATCCGGCCACCGCAGGCAGCCTGCCGGCGCGCGAGCAGGCGCTGATCCAACGCCGGCAGCAGGTGCTGGGGCAGGCCTACCGGCTGTTCTACCAGCAGCCGCTGCATGTGGTGCGCGGCGAGGGGGTGTGGCTGTACGACCCGGACGGCAACGCCTATCTGGACGTGTACAACAACGTCGCCTCGGTCGGGCACAGCCACCCGCGGGTGGTGGATGCCATCGCCCGCCAGGCGGCGACGCTGAATACCCACACCCGCTACTTGGGCGACATCATCCTCGACTACGCCGAGCGGCTGCTGGCGACGCTGCCGGCGGCCGTCAGCCAGGCGATGTTCACCTGCACCGGCAGCGAGGCCAACGATCTGGCGCTGCGGCTGGCGGCCAACTACAGCGGCGGTGCCGGTGTGATCGTCACTAGCCATGCCTATCACGGCGTTACCAGCAGCGTGGCGGCGTGCTCGCCGGCCTTCGGCCACAACGTGCCGCTGGGCGTGCACGTGCGCACCGTGCCGGCGCCCGACGCTTACCGCTACCCGAACGAGGACGTGGGCGCGCGCTTTACCCGCCACGTCGAGCAGGCCATTGCCGACCTGCAGCGGCACGGCATCCGCCCGGCGGCGCTGCTGGTGGATACGCTGTTTACCAGCGACGGGGTGTTTGCCGAGCCGGCGGGCTTTCTCGCCGGTGCGGTGGAAGCGATCCGCGCCGCCGGCGGGCTGTTCATCGCCGACGAAGTGCAGGCCGGCTTTGCCCGCAGCGGCAGCCACTTCTGGGGCTTCCAGCGCCACGGCATCACCCCGGACATCGTCACCATGGGCAAGCCGATGGGCAACGGCCATCCCATCGCCGGGCTGGCGGCTCGGCCGGAGATCATCGACGCCTTCGGTCGCCAGGTGCGCTACTTCAATACCTTTGGCGGCAACCCGGTGTCGTGCGCTGCCGGCATGGCGGTGCTGGACATCATCCGCGACGAGGGCCTGCAGCAGAACGCGCACGACACCGGCGCCTATCTGAAGGCCGGCTTCGAAAGGTTGGCCGCAAAGCACGAGCTGATCGGCGATGTGCGCGCCGCCGGTTTCTTCCTGGGGGTGGAGCTGGTGAGCGACCGGCAGCGCAAGACGGCGGCCACGGCGGAGACCGGCCGCATCGTCAACGCGCTGCGCGAGCGCCGCATCCTGATCAGCGCCACCGGCCCTGCCGGCAACATCCTCAAGCTGCGGCCGCAGCTGCCGTTCTCGCGCGCCAACGCCGACCAGCTGCTGGGCACGCTGGACGAGGTGCTGGCCGGGCTGTAGCGCGGCTGGCGCGGCGCCGGGGTGTTTCGGGGTTGCCGGCGGATGCCGCGCCGCCCCGTTGCCGGTTCCGGCAAGGTGCATTCCATTAAAACGCCCCAGCGGGGGACAAACGCATTGGTTCACTGAATTTTTCGGACAGGAACTGGGCCAGTTTATCAAGCAGTCGCGCCTGCGCTTTCACCACATCGCTCACCTGGCCACCGGTAACGGCCTCACTGGCGTGGAACACCCCGGTCAGCAACGGCCGGTCCCGTCCCTTGGCAAGCAGGCGCCAACCAGCCTCCAGCTCGGCCTCCTTGCCGGGGGCCAGCCGGAACACCCTCACATCAAGCAGGAGCGAAAAATCGGTCGGCGCCAAGGCGGGCTGCGGCCAAGCGTACACGGTGCCCAGGCCTGACTGGCGCGACAAATCCAGGGCCACCGCCTGCGCGAGCAGTCGCGGCAGGCTGGCGACCCAGCGCTGCTCCTCGGCCAGCAGCAAGCGGCCATCCGCCTGTTCCAGCACCAGCTGGGGATGGTCTACGCCAGCCGGCAAGGTCACCGGCCCCACCAGCAGACTGGCGCCGGAAGTCAGCTCGCCCGGAGCCGGTGCGATGGCGGCGAGGTCATGGAAGGTGGCAGGCACGGAGGCACAGCCCACCAGCATCAGTACCGCCAGGAGTGCGAAGTGGCATTTCATTGGGCGTCTCCTTGCTTGCCGCGGATCAGTGCTTCGGGATGACGGTCGAGATAGTCGACCAGGGCACGGACGCTGCGCGCGGTTTCGCTGACCTCAAGCGCGGCGTTGCGCATGTCCTGCTGTAGCGGGGAGTTGGCCTGCAGCACTTGCTGGGTGTCGTCCAGCGTCTTTTGCAGCTTGTCCAGTGTTTGCGTGGCCTGCGGCAGCATCTTGTCGTCGATGTTGCCCATCAGTTGGCGGGTGGCGGCCAGCATGGCGCGCAGTTCGTGAACGGACTGGTCCAGTCCTGCGCTGATGGATTCCAGCGGCATCTTGTCCAGCTTGCGGGCGATGCGTTGCATCATGGCCTGCAGCTCTTCCAGATCGCCCGGGATGGTCGGCATCACGTCCATGTCCTGCTCGTGTCCCAGTTGTGCCGGCTTGGCGTCGCGGACGAAGTCCAGCGCCACGAACAGCTGGCCGGTGATCAGGCTGCCGGAGCGCAACTGGGCGCGCAGGCCGTTTGTCACCATTTGCTTGAGCGACAGTTGCTGGCGAAGGCTGCGGTCCTTGTCGAGATTGCTCGACATGGCCAGCAAGCGGCTGGGAAAGATGCGCACATCCACCAGCATGTTGAAATCCTTGCGCGCCTTGTCCTGTTCCAGGCCGATGGCCGTCACCTCGCCAATGACAATGCCACGGAAGTCCACCGGCGCACCCACGGAGAGGCCACGCACCGACTGCTGGAATTTGAGCCGTATCGGATACACCTCGTGATCCGCCGTGCGCATGGCCACATCGCGGGTTTCCGCCAGGCCGAATACCGCGTTTGCAGCCGCTGGCTGCGCGTTATCGCCAGAGGAGGGTGACTCGAAGGCGATGCCACCCAGCGCGATGGCCGTCAGAGACTGTGTGTTTACCTTCAGCCCGTTGGCGGAAATGGAAAGGTCTACGCCGCTGGCGTGCCAGAAGCGGGTATCCGGCACCACGAAGCGATCGTAGGGGGCGTTGATGAAGACGGTGAGGTCCAGCCCCTGCCCACTCTTGTCGAGGGCGTAGGCGACCACTTGTCCTACCGGCACCCGGCGGAAGTACACCGGCGCGCCGATGTCCAGCGAGCCGAGATCGGCGGATTTCAGCACGAACTGCCTGCCCGGCAGGTCGCCGGTGATGATGGGAGGCACGTCCAGACCGGTGAAACGCTGGCTGCTGGTCTTGCTCCGCCCCGCGTCCATGCCGATATAGGCACCGGACAGCAGGGTGCCGAGACCGGACACGCTGCCGCCGGCGATGCGCGGCCGGACGATCCAGAAGCGACTGTCGCTGGTGAGATAGGGCTCGGCCTCCTTGCTTATCTGCGCGGTGGCAATGATGCTCTTGCGGTCCTCGCTCACTTTTACCGAGGTCACCTCGCCGATGTCCACATCCCGGTACTTGATGCGCGTCTTGCCGGCCTCCAGGCCTTCGGCGTTGCGAAAAGCGATGGTAATGGTGGGACCGCGCGACAGGATGGCTTGCACAGTCAGGTAGCCCCCTATCAGCGCGGCCACCACCGGGATCAGCCACACCAGCGAGGGTGACCAGCGCCGTCGTTCCTCCAGCCTGGCCTGCGGCAATTCCTGTTGCACCGGTTCGTCCGGCGCGTCGTCACGCTTGTCGATCATCATTTACCTCGATGGGATCCCAGATGAGCCTGGGGTCGAAACACATGGCGGACAGCATGGTGAGCACCACTACCGCGCCGAAGGCCATGGCGCCAGGGCCGGCCTTGATGCTGGCCAGCGACTGCAGCTGCACCAGCGACACCAGCAGCGCCACGACATAAATATCCAGCATCGACCACGGGCCGATGGCTTCCAGTAAGCGGTACAGCCGCGTGCGTTGCCGCGGCGCCCAGCGCGAGCGGCACTGTACGGTGACCAGCAACAGCAGCATGGCCAGAATCTTGAGCAGCGGCACCAGCACGCTGGCAATGAAGACCACCAGTGCCAGCGGCCAGGAGCCGCTTTGCCAGAGGAACACCACGCCGCTCATGATGGTGTCGCTCTGCGTACCGGACAGCATGACGGTTTCCATGATGGGCAGCAGATTGGCCGGCAGATAACAGATGATGGCGGCCAGCAGGAAGGCCCAGGCGTATTCCACGCTGCGCTTCTTGCGCGCCCTCACCTCGGCCCCGCAGCGTGGACAGACGGCCGCCGTGCCGAGACGTTCATCCACGCCCCGGCACAACAGGCCGCAAGCGTGGCAATGCCACCAGCCGCGCGCGGCGGCGGAATTCAGCGGATAGTGCGGCATGCTTCGTATCGCTCCCACAGCAGGGCCGCGTCGAAGCGGCTGGCACTGGTAGCCAGCAGCACGATCAGCACGAAAAACGACCACAGCCCGATACCGGGATGTACCTGGGCCAGATGGGCCAACTTGACCAGCGACACCAGCACGCCGAGCAAGAATACTTCCACCATCCCCCAGGGGTGCAGCATCTGGATCGCGCGCATCACGCTGGGGAAGCCGCGCGGCACACGGCCCAGCGTCAATGGCAGCAATAGGTAGAGCAAGGCCAGCAACTCGATGCCCGGCAGCAGCACACCGGTGAACAGCACCAGCATGGCCACCGGCAGCATGTCCTGACGCATCAGTTGTGAGACGGTGCCCAGCAGCGTGGTGGCGGTGCGCACCCCGCCCACCTCCAGTCCCACCACGGGAAACACATTGGCCAGCGCGAAGACGAACAGGGTGGCCAACACCAGCGCCAGCGAGGCCTGTGGCTGATCACCGGGCGCGCGATGCAGCAGTGCGCCGCAGCGGCAGCAGACCACGTTTTGCGTGACGGCCACCGGCAGTACCTGCAGCAAGTCACATTCGTGGCAAGCGGTCTTGGCGTGATGATGCGTGCTGCTTTTACTATTCGACATCATTGGATGTTGGGCTTTTTTTGAAAAGCTGGCGCCAGATAAAAATCATTCAAATGAATGTCGCGGGTTGCTTATTTGACGAGAGTTCCTGTTGGTCTTTGTTCATGGAGTCAATCAGTAAATCCAGCGCCGCGCTCGAGACCTTGAAAATGCCATGGTAGGGTTGGGTTAATTCCAGTATCAGGAAATTTGTACTGGCAACGGCCAAGGACCCCATGGACAGCAGAAAAGCAGAAAACAAGCTGGCCTCACCTGTACAGCCATATAGAAAAAACAACAGGCATGCCCAGCCAAAAATGATGAATAGCAACAGTGACGGAACCTGGTTCGACAGGTTTCTGATGATATTGGATTGAGTGGTTACAAAGTTGCTGGAAAGTTGCCGGATGGCATTAATGTCATCTTGCGTTACGCCGGGCATGCTTTCCGCGATCTTGTTGATCTCGATCATGCCATCGATGTCGTCAGAAAGATTGGCATAGCCTACCTTTTTCCAGTGCGTGCCATTTTTTTCAGGCCAGTAGCGACAATGCAGGGCGATGACAATTTCCCTCAGGATGTGACGAGAGGGATTGTCCTTGGACTGAAATCTCTTTAGCAGCAGGTCGATATTGGCCAGGACGGTTACTAGTGAATTCAAGTCGGCCTGATGACCGTTAAAGGCATTGTAGGATGACGACACCAGCAAACCCAGAACGATAGCGAACAGCGTGCCAACCAGTCCCGATATGGAACGGGCCATGTCCATTGGAAAACTCATCTGGAACGGGATGAATTCATGAATGGACATGCCAAGAATCGCAAAACAAAGCACCATAAGGGCAACCAGGGCACAGCGGCTCAGCGTACTCATAGACAACCCATCTTATTTATCGTTAAACAGCCTGGCGGCTTTCTGGTGTGAAGTCCGGTAACCGGGGCATGGCCACCTTGTTGAACGAGTTGTTACGGTTTGCCCATTGTCCGTTCTTGCCCTCGTTACGCGTGCTTCGATCACCGCTTCATACCAGACGATGGCAGGGGGCGGACATTTCGCACAAAGAGGGACGGCAAAGTCGGCACGCAGCGTGTCTGCTTGCCCTGTTATCCGTTAAATAACTATACCGTATGGTAAAATTATGTTGGCAGAGCGGAACCACTGTCAAGGTCTAATGAAGCCAGGACGGGGGCAAGACTATGGCGTGGCAAGGCGGCGGGTTTGTGTCGCCTGTTGCCGGCAACGGCTGCGGCTTGCGACCGTCAGCAGATTCGTTCGGCGGCGGCAACGGCTTCAGCCACCCAGCAGCGCGATCACTTCCTCGTCTTCCACCTGCGGGAAGTGGCGGTAGAACTGACCGACGGCCTGGAAGTAGGGCGGCGCGTGCAGGCAGACCACCTCGTCGGCCAGCGGGCGCACCAGCTCCAGCGCATCGGGCGAGGCCACCGGCACGGCACAGACCAGCTGCGCCGGCTTTTTGTGGCGCAGCGCGTGCAGTGCCGCCAGCATGGTGGCGCCGGTCGCCAGGCCGTCGTCGACCACGATCACCAGTCGGCCGGCGGGGTCCAGCGGCGGCCGGATCGGGGTGTAGTTTTCCCGTCGCGCGCGGATGGTCGCCAGTTGCGTCTGTTTCTCGCGCTCGATGTAAGCCTGATCCGCGCCCATCGCCGCCGCGTACGGTGCCAGGTAGGTCCAGCCGCTTTCATCGACAGCACCGATGGCGGTTTCCGCATGGCGCGGTGCACGCAGCTTGCGCACCAGCACGACATCGAAATCCCCGTCCAGCGCGTCGGCGAGCAACCTGGCCATCGGCACCGCGCCGCGCGGGATCGCCAGCACCAGCGGGTGCTGGGCGCGGTAGGGCTGCAGCCGTGCGGCCAACTGGCGCGCGGCATCATCGCGGTTTGCAAACATGGCGTTTTCCGTCCGGGTCAGTGGGGGCGATCGGGCTGCAACAGCTCGATCTTGAAGTCGCTTTCAAACGGCGGCACATGGCACTCGATGATGTCCGGGGGCGCAATCTCCAGCCGGGTGCCGACCACGTCGGCGGCCAGCGGCAGACAGCGGCCGGCCCGCTCCACCAGCACCGCCACCCGGATGGCGGCGGGTTGCTTCTGCACCAGATAATTCACCACTTTCAGGATGGAGTGCCCGCTGTAGAGCACGTCGTCGACTACCAGCAGGGTGTAGCCGGAGAGATCCAGCGCCGCGTGCTGCGCCTGTTCGGTGAGCTGCGTTTCCGGGTGCAGCAGGGTGAGATCGTCGGCGTAGCGCTTGACCAGCAGGTCCAGCCGCAACGGCAGCGCCATGCCATGCACCGCCACCAGCCGCTCGGTGAGCAGGTCGGCCAGTGGCGCACCACGGCGGCGGATGCCGATCACCGCCACGCGTTGCCGGCCGCGCAGCAGGCCGGCGCTCCGCGCGGCCATGGCATCGAGCAGATCCTTCAGTTGCGCCGCGTCAAACAGGCAGGTTCGTGAACCGGGTGTCATGGCGGGAGTCACCTCGCTGCAAGTTGCTGCCAGCGGCCGCCCCGGGCAAGGTTGGCCGCAAGCGGGCGCGCGTTGTGTTTCCTGCTGCCGGTATCACAAGGCGGGTGTCACGCGCGCATGGCATCGCCCTTGTTGTTGCGGGCTGTCCTGTGTATAGCAAGCGGCCTGGCAGCGGGCAAGCCGGGGGCGGCGTGTCACGGACGCCTCGGGTCAGATGCCCAGGATGGCATTGACCGGGATCGAGATGCGCGATTCGCTGCCGGCATGGGCTTCGGTGCCATGTTCCAGCCAGTTGGGGAACACCAGTAGCTGGCCGGCTTCCGGGGCAATGGAAATCTCGCTGCCGGCGTTGGGGCGCAAGCTGCCCTGCCATGGTGACAACAGCGCGCCGGGTCGCGGGTCACGCAGCACGATGGGTCCGCTGCCGGTGGGTACCTTCAGGTAGTAACAGGCACTGAGCAGTGCTCCGGCGTGATTGTGAAAGGTGTTGTAGCCGCCCGCGTCGTGCACATTGGCCCAGGCTTTCAGCTGGTAGCGATGCAGTGGCGGGCCCATTTCGTTGAAGATGAAATCGAAAACGGTGCGTACCGCCTGTGCCAGCGGCTGAAAAAGCGGGTCATCAAACAGTGTCTGCGTACTGTTCCAGCCCATGCGGTTGGAGCGTCCCTCCGCAACCGGATTCTGCTGCCGCCACGATTCGATCTGTGTTGTCCATTGCGGCACGTGCTCGTTCAGGGTTGACAGGCTGACCGACCAGACCCGGGTCGGAAACAGCTCCATGTGGGCAAGATTGAGTTGCGGCATCGAGGTATTTTTCAAAGTTTGTTTATAAAGTGCGCTACATACCGGCAGTGTTGCTGTGGTGGTCATGTGCAGACAGTTTGTGGTCTTGGCGACGCAACGCCTGTATTGGCGGGCTGTCATCCCTGTTTTCGAGTATGGAAAACCACAGTAGGGATAATAAATTGCTCGATGTTATGACATTTTATTTTCAAGTTGTCTTTATGTAATCACAATGTCGCCACCTGTACCAGACTTAGGAATAGCCATGCCCACCCCATTCTCTGCCCGTCCTGCCTGCGGCCAACCTGCCAGCAAGCAAAAACCGCTGGTGCTGGCCACCGCCGCCGCCTGTTTTGCATTGGCCGCCGGTTCGGCGCAAGCGGTCGGCTGCGCTACCTCCGTCACCACCGAGACAACCACGGCGGCGACGGTGTGTAGCAACCTGACCGTTAGCTCTGCCGGTGCCATCGATGTGAGCGGCAGCACTGCCGTTACCATCAGTACCGGCAACGAGTTTTCTACCTCCATTGACAACAGTGGCCGCATTACCGGTAGCACGGCGATCTACTTGCAGGATGATTCGAGCAGTCATGAAACCCAGATCTACAACCGCAGCAGCGGCGTGATTGTGGGACAGAGTCATGCCGTGAACCGTGCCGGCGGCCTGGAAGCACAGGCGATCAGTATCTATAACCAGGGCCAGATCGCCGGCTCCATCGTCGCCACCGACCTGCTCAATATGAACGGCGGGGTGGTGACGCTCAAGACCAATGCCGACAGGGACGACCTGCGCAATAGCGGCACTGCCGGCACCGCACAGCTGAGCGGCTATTTCAGCCAGGAGTCCGGCGCCACGCTGCGGGTCGCCATTGTCTCCACCAGTGACGAGGGCAGCTACAGCTACCTGCAGGCGGCCAACGTTGAGCTGGACGGCACGCTGGATGTGGACGTGAAGGCCAACAGCGGCCTGAGCCTGAGTTCCGGCCTCAACTCCTTCGGCATCATTCACGGGTCGAGCTCCCTCAACGGCACCTTCTCGCAGATCACCGACAACAGTGCGCTGTTCAACTTCGAGCAGCGGGTGCTCTCCAACACCCTGTACATCGATGCCGTGCGCGCACAGACGGTGGAGCAGGCGGCGCGTGACAACAGCAATACCCCGGGGCTGGGCGCGGCACAGGTGCTGGACTCCGGTGCCTCCGGTCTGCAAGAAGTGGTCGATGCGCTGGGCCAGCTGGCCACGGCACAGGAAGTGTCCGACGCGGTGTCGCAGACCCTGCCGCTGCATACCGGTGCTTCCATCGCCGCGACGCAGGATGCGCTGTCCAGCGTTAACCAGATCGTGCAGGCACGTATCGAAGGCAGTACCGGCCTGTCGGCCGGTGACCAGGCGTTCAGCGACCGTTATGTGTGGGTAAAACCGTTCGGCTCCTGGGCGGAGCAGGAAAACCGTGACGGCGTGGCCGGCTATGATGCACGCACCCGTGGCCTGACGCTCGGGGTCGACGGTGCCTTGTCGCCGCAGCTGCGTCTGGGTGGCGCGCTGGCCTATGCCAATATCGATATCGACGGCAAGTCCACGGTGGCGAAGCAGAGCAGCGAAGTGGATGTCTATCAGCTGGTCGGCTACGGCAGCTACAGCCTGGACGAGCGCACCAACCTGAATTTCCAGGTGGACGTTGGCCAGGGCAACTCGCAGGGCGAGCGCCGGATCGCGTTCACCCAGTCCACGGCCTCTTCCGACTATGACAGCTTCACCGCGCATGCCGGCCTGGGTATCGGTCGCAGCTATGCGCTGGATAGCAGTACCACGGTCATTCCGTCGCTGCGTGCCGACTACACCTGGATCAAGGATCAGGCCTACAGCGAAACCGGTGCCGGCGCACTGAACCTGCAGGTGCAAAGCCGTAAGTCGGATGCACTGGTACTGGCGCTAGAAGGCAAACTGAACAAGGATCTCGGCAACGGCACCCAGCTGCAGGCCAACCTCGGCGTCGGTTACGATACCCTCAACGAGCGCTCGTCCATCGTGTCGGCCTTTGCCGGCGCGCCCAATGCGGCGTTTGTCACCTACGGTGCAGAACCCAGCCCGTGGCAGGTGCGTGGCGGCTTCGGCCTGACCCACAAAACCGCCAGCGGCATGGAAATCACCGGCCGTTACGATGCGCTGTACAAGACCGACTTCCTGAACCAGACCGTGTCGGTCAAACTGCGCTGGATGTTCTAAGCCAGCCGGTTTTATGACTGACCATGGCAGTGGCGCGCGCCACTGCCATTTTTTATGCTTTTTTTCATGACCTACATACTCGAGTTGCAGCCTGCCCGTTCGCCGGTTTACCGCTACGGGCTGTCCCAGCCGGTTCAGACCCTCCGCTTCCGCTCTGCGGCGCTGGCGCCAGACGCCGACTGGCAGGCGGCCGACGCCTGGCTGGCGGCGACATTCCGGCTACCGCTCACGCCCGCTGCCGTGGACCCCCTGTGGACGGCTGGCGAACAGTGCGTGGCGCAGTGGGCCTGGCGCGTGCTGCAGTTGGCCGCACAGCTGCAGCGGCTGGCACGCATCCCGGTATTCACGCCGGGGGTGATCACGCGGCTGCTGCCGGCGGTGGCGGATGGCTGGCAGGTAGAGGCGGCGATTGCGCAAGTGGCCTATTTTCCGGCGGCGGATGTCACACGCTGTTACGAGGCCGCCGCCATCGTGCTGAGCGGCTATCTCGCCAACCCCGGCCACTTTGCCGCGAGCGAAGTGTTGTACCGGCAACTGGAAGCGACGCTGATCGGGCCGGTGTGCCGGCACAATCCGACCGACGACACCACCTTGTCGCTGCTGGCCGCCGCCGCGGCGGCCAAACTGCCTTGGCAGCACCTGGGGCAGGGCTGCTACCAGATCGGCTGGGGCGGTCATGCGCGACGGCTGCAGCAGGGCGGGCTGGCGACGGATTCGATGCTCGGCATCCAGGTCAGCGGCAACAAGGTGCTGACCCGGCGCTGGCTGGCCAGTGCCGGCATGCCGGTGCCGGAGCAGCGGCTGCTGGCGACGGAGGCCGATGCGGTACTGGCATGGCGCGAAATGGCGACACCGCTGGTGTTCAAGCCGGCCAGTGGCGAGGGCGGGCAGGGGGTGAGCGTCGGCGTGGCGGACGAGACCGCCGCTCGCCTGGCCTTCCGGCTGGCGGCCGCCGTGGCCGGCGAGGTGATTGTCGAGCGCCAGGTCGCCGGCGACACCCATCACCTGCAGGTGGTGGATGGCGAGCTGCTGTTCGTGATGCGCCGTCGGCCGGCGGCGCTGGTCGCCGATGGCCGCCATGATCTCGCGCACTGCCTGGCTGCGGAGAACCGCCGGCGACAGGAGGAGATGCTGTGGTGGCGCCTGCCGCCGCTGCCGCAGGATCTGGCCGCGACCGCTTGCCTCGCCCGGCAGGGCCATGACTGGTACAGCATCCCGCCCGCCGGCACGCCGTTCTTCCTGCGCGACATCCCCAGCAATATCGACGGTGCGCAGGACGAGGATGTGACCTGGCTCGTGCATCCGGACAACATCGCGCTGGCCTGCCGTGCCGCTCGCCGGCTGGGGCTGGCGATGGCCGGGGTGGACATCATTTCGCCTGATATCCGGCGCCCGTGGCATGAAAACGGCGCGGTGATCAACGAGGTCAATCATGCGCCGCAGCTGGGCGCCGGCACGCTATACCGGCGCTATCTGCCTGCCATGCTGCGGCAGCTGTGGCCCGCTGGCGGCCGCATCCCGGTCGAGGTCTATATCGGCGCCGCGGCCGCACTGGCAACGGCACGCCAGCGGCAGGCGGCGTGGGCGGCGCAGGGCGTCAGCTGCTTTATCTGTAGCGATGAGTTCTGTCTCGATGCGCACGGTCAGCCGCTGGCGATGACGGGAGACGCGGCTCACCGGCTGCAGGCGCTGTTGCTGGAGCCGCGGGTGCAGGCCGTGCTGCTGGTGAGCAATGGCCACTGGCTGGCGGCCGGGCTGCCGCTCGATCGCATTTCGCTGCTGGAGGTGGTGCCCGAGACCCCGTGCGACCAAGCGCCGGTGGATGCCGGGCAATGGCTGGCGCTGCTGCAAGCGTACCTGCCACCCGCTGAAGAGGAGTAGCAATGACGATGACGACCTTGCCTTCCCTTGCTGACGGCACGATCCGGCAGCCACAGCAGGTGTTGAGCATCCGCCTTGGCCCGCTGCCGGTCGACATGGACTGGTCAATGCTGGATGGCTGGCTGCACGCCTGGCTGGAGTCACCGTTGGCCGAGCCAGCGCTGCCGGATGCACCGCATGACCCGGTCGAGGTGCAGCTGCAGCGCCTTGCCTGGCGCATAGCCGTCGCCACGCCGGCGCTGTTGCGCGCCTGCGGCATACCGCTGCTGGCCGACGGCAAGGTGCTGGCCATCACGCCGCCGCAGGATGGGGCGGCGACCTGGCAGTGCGACATCGCCTTTGCGCAACTGGATGGCGTACCGGCCGCGCTGCTGCTGCAGGCCTGTGACTGCTGCGTCCGCTGGCTGCAGGCGGTGGCATGGCAGGCGGCAGGCGGTGATCCGGTGGCGGCGTTTTTCCAGTCGCTGGCGCAGGACATCCTGCCGCGGCTTCTGCCGCACGCCATCGCCGCGCCGTCGGGCATGGCACTGCTGCAGGCTGCGGCCAACGCCGGCATCCCGTGGCGGCACGAGGGCAACGGCGTGTTCCAGCTGGGCTGGGGCGTGCATCTGCGGCACGCCTTCACCAGCCGGCTGGATAACGATTCCTCGATCGGCATCCGCGCGGCGGGCAACAAGCAGCTGGCCGCGGAGTGGTTGCGGCAGGCGGGGCTGCCCACGGCTGTGCAGCGGCTGGCCGGCAACGGCGAGCAGGCCAGCGCCGCGGCGCAGGAGCTGGGCTGGCCGCTGGTGGTGAAACCGCTGGCGCGTGATCGTGGCGAAGGTGTCAGCACCGGGATCGGCAACCGCTCGCAGCTGCAGCTGGCGCTGGACAAGGCCGCGCATTTTGGCTGGCCGCTGCTGCTGGAGCAGCAGGCCCCCGGCGTCTGCCATCGCATTCTGGTGGTCGGCGGGCGGGTGATGTATGTGGTCAAGCGCCTGCCGGTGGCGGTGCAAGGCGATGGTGTGCGCAGCGTCCAGGCGCTGATCGATGCGGCCAACTTGCAGCAGCTGGCCCTGCCGCCGTGGCGGCGCGCGCCACCGTTGCGGGCCGATGACGACACCCGTGCCTGCCTGCGCGAGGCGGGACTGCAGCTGGCGTCGGTGCCGGCGGCAGGGGCGTGGATCGCGTTGCGCGCGATCGAATCGTCGGCCGATGGCGGTCGCGACGAAGACATGCTGGCCGCCACCCACCCGGACAATCTGGCGCTGGCGCTGCGTGCGGCGGCGCTGTTTGGCCTGGAGGTGGCCGGCATCGACATGATCACGCCTGACATCGGCCAACCCTGGCATGCCAACGGCGCCATCATCAACGAGATCAATGCCGCGCCGGCGCTGGGCGCCAGCCAGAGTTCGCGCGACGCGATGCCGCGGCTGATGCAGCAGCTGTTTCCGACAGGGGGGCGTATCCCGGTCGAGCTGTTCGTCGGCGGCGCCATGGCCGAGGCGGCGGCACGGCAACGCCGCGACGAGCTGCAGCGTGCCGGGGTGGCGTGCTACTTCACCACCGCACAGCACAGCGAGGACGCCACCGGGCAGCGTCATCACCTGGCCTGCGACAGCCTGTACCAGTGCTGCCTGGCGCTCTTGAGCGACCGCAGCGTTGGCGCGCTGATGATCGCCGTCACGCCAGAGCAGTGGCGAGAAGAGGCGCTGCCGCTGGATCGGGTGGCGCGGGTATTGCAGTGTGCGGATGCCTGAGCCGTGAAGGTCACACGCCGGCTGGCTGGCATCACCTGCACGCGGCCGCGCGGCTGGCGGTTGCGGCCAACCTTGCCGCTCCGAGCTGCCGCCGCGCATTCCTCACGCAAACGCGACTACCTCACGACCGCTGCACCAGGGTTGACAGCACGAAGCAGGTGTTGATGTTTTGCACGCCGGCGAGGGTGCTGATCTGGCTCCAGATCTGGTTGATGCGCTCGTGGGAGTCGGCCTCCAGCCGCACCATCAGGTCGATCTCGCCGCTGAGGATGGCGCATTCCACCACTTCCGGAATCTTGGCGAGCACGCTGGTGACATCTGCACCACGCATGCGGTCCTTGCGGTAGACCAGCATCACCGCGCGCACCGCGTGTGCGCTGGCGTTGCCGGCGCGGCGGATGGTGTAGCCGCTGATCACCTTCTGTCCTTCGAGGCGGTCGATACGTTGCCGCACCGATTGCCGCGACAGGCCCAGCCGGGTGGCCAGTGTCGCCAGCGGAATGCGGGCGTCGGCGGTCAGCTCGTCGAGGATGTGCTGGTCGATGGCGTCGAGTTTCATGGTCGGTCAGCTCCGGAACGGGCGGCGGCGCCGCCCGCTAGGGGTCACAGTGTGGCAAGCGCCTGCAGTACGTCGCGCTTCAGGTCTTCGACATGCTCGATGCCGACCGAGTAGCGGACGAAGTTGAGCGGGATGTCGGCGGCCTGCATCTGCGCCGGGCTCATGGTGCCGGCCCACATCGCGGCGGTGTGGATGGCCAGCGAGTCGACGCCGCCGAGGTTGCCGGCGTTGTGCGGGATCTGCAGCGCGGCGACGAAGCGCTCGGCCTCGGCATAGCCGCCGCGCACACCAAACGCCACCACGCCGCCGTAGCCCTGCATCTGCGTGCGCGCCAGTTCGTGCTGCGGGTGGCTCTCCAGCCCCGGGTAGTACACGCGCTCGACCTGCGGTTGTTGTTCGAGGAAGCGGGCCAGCGCCAGCGCATTGGCGTTGATGCGCTCGACGCGCATCGGCAGCGTGCGCAGGCCGCGCAGCAGCAGCCAGGCGTCCATCGGCGACAGCACCGCACCCAGCGTGATGTGGGTGTGCCAGATTTCCTCGGCCAGCGCCTTGCTGGTGCAGATCACGCCGCCGCTCATGTCGTGGTGGCCGCCCAGGTATTTGGTGGCGCTGTGGATCACGATGTCCACGCCCAGCGCGTGCGGGCGCTGGTTGATCGGCGAGGAGAAGGTGTTGTCGGCCACGGTCAGGATGCCGTGCGCCTTCGCCACGCGGGTGACGGCGGCGATGTCGGTCAGCATCAGCACCGGGTTGACCGGGCTTTCCAGCAGGATCAGCCGGGTGTTGGGGCGGATCGCCGCTTCGAAGGCGGCGGCGTCTTCCTGCTCCACCAGCGTCACCTCGATGCCGAAGCGCGGCAGCATGTCGTCCAGCAGCTTGCTGGTGCTCATGTAGTGCCGGCGCTGGCCGATGACGTGGTCGCCGGCCTTGACCAGCGCCAGCACCGTGGTGGCGATGGCGCCCATGCCGGAGGCGGTGACCAGTGCCGTCTCGGTGCCCTCCAGCTGTGCCATCACGGTTTTCACCCGTTCGTGTACCGGGTTGCCGTAGCGGGTGTAGTTGCGCGGGTGCTGCGGCTCGCTGGACATCGCGATGAACTCGGCGCTGTCCTCGGCCTTGAAGACCGCCGAGTAGTGGATGGCCGGCGCGACGCCCTTTTCGTCGGTGACGTCGGCATCGGCATGGATCACCATGGTTTCCAGTTGATAGTCCATATTGTTCTCGCTGGGTTGGTTGCGCGCGGACGGGGTCAGCGCGGTTGGTGTAGGTTCAGGCGCGCCTCGCCGTACTTGATCAGCAGCGACAGCACGGCGGCGATGACGATATACAGCAGGCCGGCCAGCAGCAGCGCATCGGTGGTGTAGGCCTCGATCGACAGCCGTCGCGCCACGCCGGTGAGGTCGAGCACGGTGATGGTGCTGGCCAGCGCGGTGGATTTCAGCTGCAGCACGATCTCGTTGCCCAGCGTCGGCGCGACGATGCCGATGGCACGCGGCACCACGATGTACCAGGTGACCATCAGCCGGCTCATGCCGAAGGCGGTGGCCGCCTCCTTTTCGCCGGCCGGCACGCCGAGAATGCCGCCGCGGATGTCTTCCGCCATGTACGCCGCCAGGTTCAGCGTCAGCGCCAAGAGCGCACAGGAGAAGGCGTCGTCGAGCAGCAGCCACAGCACGGAATCACGCACCCACTCGAACTGCGCCAGGCCGTAGTAGAGGATGAAGATCTGCACCAGCAGCGGCGTGCCGCGAAACGCGGACATGAACAGGCGGCTGGGCAGCGCGATCCAGCGCCGCGGCGAGGTGCGGGCCACCGCCAGCGGCACCGCCAGCGCGAAGCCGAGCACACAGGAGAACAGCAGCAACTGCAGCGAGATCCACAGTCCGTCGAGCAGCGCCGGCCACGATTGGCTCAATAGCAAGGCAAGTTGATCCATGAGGGTTCCTTTCACGCCGGGCTGGCGTAACCGCGATTGGCGCGCTTTTCAAAGTAGGCAAACGCGGGGTTGGAGACGGCCAGCAGCAGCAGGTAGACCACCGCCACCGCGGCGTAGAACACGAAGGGCTGCTTGGTGAACTGCGCGGCGATGCTGGCCTTGCGCAGCATGTCCTCCAGCCCGACGATCGAGACCAGCGAGGTGTCCTTCAGCAGGTTCTGCCACATGTTGTTGAGGCTGGGCAGGCAGATGCGCCACGCTTGCGGCAGCTGCACGCACCAGAAGATCTGCCAGCGCGACAGGCCGTAGGAGCGCGCCGCCTCCAGCTGCCCCTTGGGCACCGCCAGGAAGGCGCCGCGGAACACTTCCGACGCGTAGGCGCCGAACACCAGCGCCAGCGCCACCACGCCACCGGCAAACGGGCTGAGGCTCAGCGTGCCGGCGAAGTGGGTGTTGATCAGGTTGGACAGGCCGAAGTAGCAGATCAGCAGGATCAGGAATTCGGGAATGCCGCGCAGGACGTTGCTGACCAGATAGGCGGCCTGCCGCAGCCAGCGCAGTGCCGACATCTTGGCGGCGGCGCCGGCCAGCCCCAGCAGCAGGCCGAAGCACAGCGAGGTGAACGCCAGTTCCAGCGTCAGGCCGGCGCCTTCCAGCAGCTGGGCGCTGTAGTCGAATAGTGCAGCCATGGAGAGTCTCCAGTGCGGGCCGCCGTGCTGGCGGCCCTGCGGGTGGGGTTATTGCGGCAGGATGCTGAACGGGAAGTAGCGCTTGTTGACGGTCTGGAAGTAGCCGTTCTGGTGCACGCCGAGAATGGCCAGGTCGAACTGCGCCTTGAGTTTGCTGTCGCCCTTGCGCACGGCAATGGCGGTGCCGGCGCCAAAGATGGCGTCATCGGTGATGGCCTGGCCGGCAAAGGCGAAGCCCGCCTGCTGGCCGCTCTTGGCCAGCCAGTCGTGGGCCACGGTGCTGTCGGCGAACACCGCCTGGATGCGGCCGGACTCCAGGTCCAGCCAGGCAGCGTCCAGCGACTGGTAGACCTTGACGTTGATGCCGCTGCTGCTCGTCGGCAGGCGGTTGCGGAAATAGCTTTCATGGGTGGAGGCGGTCTGCACGCCGACGGTCTTGCCGCGCAGCGTGGCCGGCTGGTGGCTGATGCCGCTGCCTTTCTTCGCCACCAGGTGGACCGGCGCGGTGGTGAAGATGCGGCTGAAGTCCACCGACTTTTCCCGCTCCGCGGTTCTCGACATCTGGGCCAGCACCGCATCGATCTGGCGCGCCTTCAGCGCCGGGATCAGCGCGTCGAAGTCCATGGTCACCCACTGACAGGTCACCTTCATCGCGGTGCACATCTTGTTGCCGATTTCGATCTCCATCCCCTGCAGCTTGCCGGAGGCGTCCTTGTATTCGAACGGGGCGTAGTCGGCGAGGGTGCCGATGCGGACCACCTGCTGCGCGTGGGCGGTGCTGATCAGGGTCAGGGCGGTGAGGGCGGAGAACACGAGCTTTTTCATGGCAATTTCCTTTGGGTGGGGGCGGCAATCACAGGATGCTGGACAGGAATTTCTGGAAACGGGGCGACTGCTGGCGGGTGAACACTTCGTCGGGGCAGCCGTCTTCTTCGATCTTGCCCTGGTGCACGAACACCACGCGGCTGGCGACCTCGCGCGCGAAGCCCATCTCGTGGGTGACCACCAGCATGGTGCGGCCGTCCTCGGCCAGCGCGCGCATCACCTTCAGCACTTCGCCCACCAGCTCCGGGTCCAGCGCCGAGGTCGGCTCGTCGAACAGCAGCACTTCCGGGTCGGTGGCCAGCGCGCGGGCAATGGCCACCCGCTGCTGCTGGCCGCCAGAGAGCTGGGCAGGGTAGGCGTGGCACTTGCCGGCCATGCCCACCTTTTCCAGCATCTCCAGCGCCTTGGCTTCGGCCTCCTGGCGGCCGAGGCCGAGCACCTTTTGCGGCACGAACATCACGTTCTGCAGCACCGTCATGTGCGCCCACAGATTGAACTGCTGGAACACCATCGCCAGCTTGCGGCGGATGCGGGTGATCTGCCGCGGGTCGGCCAGCGTCAGTCCGCCATCGCGCGTCGCCTTCATCTCCAGATGCTCGCCGTTGATGGTCAGGCGCCCGGCGTCCGGGGTTTCCAGCAGGTTGATGCAGCGCAGCAGGGTGCTTTTGCCGGAGCCGCTGCTGCCCAGGATCGAGATCACGTCGTGCTTGTGCGCGGTGAGCGAAATGCCTTTCAGGATCTCGACGCTGCCGAACGACTTGTGCAGGTCCTCGATGGCCAGCACCGGCGCTGGCGGCGAAAAAGCGGGATGGGCTAGGGATGTCATGGGTGATCCTCTCTTTCTCGATTTGTGGACGTCTTTTTTTGTATGCAACTTCCGGCGGCGGCAGCGCCGCCGGCACGACGACTTGGAACAGGCGCTTAGCGCGCGCCCAGGCGCTTGCGTTTGAAACAGATCACCTTGGGCTGCGACATCTCAGCGATGGCGAAGCGCACCCCCTCGCGTCCCAGCGAGCCGTACTTGAAACCGCCGAACGGCATGCCGTCGAAGCGGAAGTCGGAGGAGTCGTTGATCATCACCCCGCCGGCCTGCAGCCGTTCCGCCACCCCCAGCGCCGTTTCCAGGTGGCTGGTGAAGATGCCGGCCTGCAGGCTGCTGTCGCTATCGTTGGCCGCAGCCAGCGCGCTATCCAGATCGTCGAACGGGGCGACGATCACCACCGGCGCGAACACCTCCTCGCGCCAGACGCTGGCTGTGGTCGGCACGTCGGCGAGGATGGTCGGCGCGTACAGCGCACCCTGGCGCTGGTGGCCGCACAGCACGGTGGCACCCTCTGCGATCGCCTCGTCCACCCAGCTTTCGATGCGGCAGGCCTGCGCCTCGCTGATCATCGGCCCCATGTCGGTGGCCTCGTCCAGCGGGTCGCCCACCCGCATCGCGGCGGTCAGCTCGGTCAGGTAGCGGGTGAACAGCTCGTACACCGGGCGCGCGATCAGCAGGCGCTGGGTGCCGATGCAGTTCTGCCCGGCGGCCCAGAACGCGCCGGAGACGCAGGATTCGGCGGCGTCGCGCAGGTCGCAGTCGGCCATCACGATCACCGGCGCGTTGCCGCCCAGGTCCATCGCCAGCTTCTTCAGCCCCGCTTCGCGGGTGATGGCTTCGCCGCTGACCGGGCCGCCGGTGAAGCTGACCATGCGGATCGCCTTGTCGCGCACCAGCGGCGCGGCCACCTCGCTGCCGCCGTGCACCAGCTGCAGCGCGTCGCGCGGCACGCCGGCCTGCCACAGGCACTCCGCCAGCCGCACCGCCGACAGCGGTGCCAGCAGCGACGGCTTGAGGATCACCGCATTGCCGGCGGCCAGCGCCGGCCCCAGCTTGTGGGCGACCAGGTTGAGCGGGTCGTTGAACGGGGTGATGGCGAGGATCACGCCCAGCGGCTCGTGGGTGAAATAGCCGCTGCGGTCCTCGGCGCCGGCGTAGGCATCGAACGGGATGATCTCGCCGCCGTGGCGCTTGGCCTCCTCCGCCGACAGCCGCAGCGTGTTGACGCAGCGCGCCACCTCCTTGCGCGCCTGGCGCAGCGCCTTGCCGGACTCCAGCACGATGGTGCGGGCAAACTCGGCGGCCTGTTGCTCGACCATGGTCGCGGCACGCTGCAGCAGCTCGGCGCGCTGGTGGCGCGGCAGCGCTGCGGCCAACGTTGCGCCATGGCGGGCGCGGGTCACGACGGCCGGCAGCGCCTCGACCGCGGTCAGCTCGACGCTGCCGACCACGCTGCCGTCGAACGGCGATTGCACTTCGCAGCGCATGGCTTGGTGCTTGAGTGGCGCGTTCATGCTTGCACCTCCTGGCCGCGGGTCTGGCCGGCCAGCTCGATCAGGTCGGACAGCACGGCGAAGGCGGTTTCCACGCGGCCGGCGCCGGGGCCGCTGATGGTGACGCCGCCCAGCACGTCGGTGTCGAAGGTGATCGCGTTGGTGACACCGCCGATCGCCGCCAGTGGGTGGCCGGCCGGCAATTCGCGCGGCTCGACGCTGGCGCTGACGCTGCCATCCGGGTGACGGGTGGCGGCGCCGACCAGTCGCCAGCTGCGTCCGGCGGCCTGCGCGGCTTGGATGTCGGCACTGGTGAGGCCGGTGATGCCGCGGCAGGCGACATCGGCGCGGGTCAGCCCGGCCTGCCACAGCGTGTTGGCGAGAATCACCACCTTCAGCTGTACGTCGCCGCCGCCGAGGTCGGCGCTGGGGTCGGCCTCGGCGTAGCCGAGTGCCTGCGCCTCGCGCACCGCGTCGTCGAAGTCGTGGCCCTGCGCCAGCCGCTCCAGCACGAAGTTGGAGGTGCCGTTGAGGATGCCGGCAAAGCCGTTGATCTCGCAGCCGCGCAGCGTGGTGCTGATCTGGCGCAGCACCGGCGTGCCGCTCATCACCGCGCCCTCGTACTTGATGGCGGCACCGTTGGCTGCAGCCAGCTGGGTGAGCGACTGCTGTGCCAGCGCGATCGGGCCCTTGTTGGTGGTGATCACGTGCTTGCCGTGGCTCAGCGCGGCACGGCAGTGCGACAGCGCCGGCTCGCCGGTGTGCGGGTCGGTGAAGGTGGCCTCGACCACCACGTCCACGTAGTCGGCGGTCACCAGCTCCAGGGTGGCGGCCAGGTCGATATGCTCGCTGATGCGGGTGGCCGGGTCGCGGCGCAGCGCGTCGGTGGCGAAGCCGCTGTCGGCGGTGGCCAGCAGCGCGTCCAGATCGATCCCCTGCGGGTTGCTGACCACGCCCAGGCGCAGGTCGGCCAGCGCGGTGATGCGGAAGTCGAGGCCGTTCAGCTTGCCTTGCTTGGCCTTGAGCAGGGCCACCAGACCCTGGTTCACGCCGCCGAAACCAATCAGTGCCAATCGGAAAGTCATCGCTAGATCCCTTCGTGTTCGAGTGTGGAACTTCATGTTACGGCGGCAAAATGGCGCCAACAATCGACAAAATGACGCTAAAAACGGTTATTTTGTTGCAATTTGGCTGCTGTCGGCTGCGCTTTGCCCGTCGCCCTCCACAGGGATGAACAGCGAGGTTTTCAGCGTGTTGAGCACCACGTTGGTGGTGATGCGGCGGATCATCGGGTTGTTCTCCATCACCCGCGCCGTCAGGCGGTCGTAGGCCTCGACATCCTGCGCGGTGATGATGACGATCAGGTCGGCGGCGCCGGTCACGTAGTAGATCTGCTGGATGGCGTCGATCTGCTTCGCCCACTCGCGGAAGCGGTTGACGGTGTCGTAGTTGTCGCGCTCGATTTCCATGGCGGCGACAAAGCTCATTGGCCGCCCGACCAGCGCGCGGTCGAGCACGGCCACCTCGGCGGTGATGATCTTTTCCGCGCGCAGTCGCTTGAGGCGTTTCTGCACGGCGGAGGCGGACAGGCCGATGGCCTCGGCAATCACCTCTGCCTTGACCGAGCAGTCGCGCTGCATGATGGTGAGGATCTTCTGGTCGAACGAATCAAGCGTTGTGCTCATGGCGGGTACCGGGAAATTAGAGATAGAACGCGGTGGCCGTGTCGGCCCCCGCACAGCGGCGCACCTGGTCCAGCGCCTGGATCAGTGCGCGCTTGCGCTCGGCGTCGCCGCCGTCCAGGCGTACCGCCGGCAGTTCGATGCGGTCAACGCCCGCTGGCAGCGGATAGGCCCGTTCCGAGCCTTGCTGGCGCTTGGCGATCAGCGCGCTGCCCTGCAGAGCCAGCAGCGTCATCTGCAGCGAGCAGGGGGCCGGCAGTGCCAGTGCGCCGGCCAGCGGCAGCAGCAGCGGGCTGATTTGCTGCAATAGCGGAATCTCGTACACCCCCGGCCACCACGCTTGCGCGTGCGGCGGCCAGCAGCCGGTGGGCAGTACGGCGACCATTTCCACGCTGCGGTCGCTGCGCAGCAGGGCATAGGCTTGCACCCGGCCGTCGGCGTCGGCAGCGGCGTGACAGCACAGGCCCGCCGGGTGCGGCACCGGCGGCGTCAGCGGGATGCCGGCCGGGCGTAATTGCTGCAGCAGTGCCAGCGCGTGCTGCCGCTGCGCGGCAGACAGCGGGTGACCGGCGACGCCGGGGGCCGGCAACAGCCGGCAGCGCCACTGCGGGCCGGGCGGCATCACGACACCGCCGTCGTGCAGCAACGGCAATTCGCCGGCAGAAAATGGTTCACGCATACGACCCCCTCCCGTCTTGCTGCCGCCCCGGACCCGGGCTGTGGCAGCGACACCTTGACTGTCATTATGCAGAGAGTGATCGCGGCGAAAGCGCAATGTGATGCGCTTTTGTTACGCAGATGCGCCAATTTTCAGGATTATGTTCCGTCTGGCTGCGTTGATGACGGCGGCAAACGTTGGCCGCGGCAAAACAAAACCCGCACCGGGGCGGTGCGGGTTGCGGGGTTCAGGCCTGGTGCCGGTGTGGCTTACTTGAACGGGTAGATGTCGTTGCTGAAGTACTTGTCCTGGATCTTCTTGTAGGTGCCGTCCTTCAGGATTTTCTTCAGTGCCACGTTGATCTTGGCCAGCAGTTCCTTGTTGCCTTTCTGTACCGCAATGCCGCAGCCCTGGTAGTACTTCGGATCGTTGAACACCGGGCCGACAAAGGCGTAGCCCTTGCCCTTGCCGGTTTTCAGGAAGTCTTCCTCACCCACGGTGGATTCCAGGAACACCGCGTCCAGACGCTGGCTGGACAGGTCGAGGAAGGCGTCGGTGATCTTGCCGTAGACCTTGATCTGCGCGCCTTTCGGTTTCAGCTTGTCGTTGGCTTCCTGTTGCTGCACGGCGCTGCGCAGCACGCCGATGTTCTTGCCCTTGTACCAGGCGTCGTTGATCTGGGTACCTTCCTTGGCCAGCAGGCGGCCGGGCACGTTGAAGTACATGTCGCTGAAATCGACGATCTTGGCGCGTTCCGCGGTGATGCTCATCGAGGCGATGGCGACTTCAAACTTCTTGGCCTGCAGCGCCGGCACGATGCCGTCGAAGTCCATCGCTTTCAGTTCGCACTGCAGCTTGGCCTCGGTACAGATGGCGCGGGCGATGTCCGGATCGAAGCCGGTGATGCTGCCGTCGGCGGCCTGTTTCGAGAACGGCGGGTAGCTGACATCGGTGACGATGCGGATGGTTTGGGCTTGTGCCAGCAGTGGCAGCGAGCAGATGGCGGTCAGCGCCAGCAGGTGTTTGTAGTTCATGTTGTCTCCGTTTTCCTTTGTCGTTGCGGTGTGTGTCGCACTCCGCGGCTGTTTCTATCTTAATCGCGGACGCGTGCCAACCGTGCGTCAATTGTGTATACATTTGTGCGGCTTTTTTGCCAGTGCGACATGAAAAATCCGGCGGCGACGCATTTCTGGCGCTTGACTGCCATCAATGCCGCGCTGGCGCGAGTGGCTACAATGGCCGCTGACCCGTCGCCATCCGGCGCGACACCGGGCCGGGACGGCCTCCCGGCACCACGCCCGCACTCCGCCATGGCCAAGAAATTCCCGCTGCACCCCAAGCACCCGGAGCGCATCTGCTGGGGCTGCGACAAGTACTGCCCGGCCAGCTCCCTGCAGTGTGGCAACGGTTCCGGCCGCACCCAGCACCCGGCCGAGATGCTCGGCGACGACTGGTATCTGTGGGGCGACTGGGGCATCACCCCGGACGATGATGTGGCGCAGCCGGCGCCCACCACACCGCCTGTCGCCAGCGGCAGCTGAGCGCCGTCGCGGGCAAAGGTTGGCCGCACACCAGTGCCGGCCCGCGGTCATCGCGACCGCGGCCAGGCGCCGTCGCACCGCCCGCCACTTGCGTACAGGTGACATCGCTGTACAGAAGCGGCACCGTCGCCGCTAGTCCTTTCCAGTAAGAAAAAATTTTATCTCCTTGATAAGGCTGGACAATTTTTCGTGTCTGGCCGATTGCTGCGCCGCACCAGGCACGCCGCCGGCCGTTGTGGGGCGCGGGGATTGCTGAAATGATGCGTACGCAACAGGCTGGGTGCGTCCGTTCGCGCCGCCGGCGCCGCTAAATGCCGTCGCCGCATCGGGTGTCGCGGTGGCCGTGCTCCCGCCGTGCGCGTTGCCTGTCATCCCTATTCATCCGCTGCCATCGGCAGCGTCAGCCGCCAAGGAGTGAAGCATGTTCCTGCCCGTCATTGCCGCCCGGCAACAGCCCGTCCCGCCGTTCGCGGGGGCAGGCCGATGACGGCGCCGCTGCAGTTGGCGGTGCTGCTGCTGCCGCCGTGTTCGCCGTTCGGCATCGGCTGCTTCGCCGAGCCGTTCCTGCAGGCCAACCGCCTGGCCGGCAAGACGCTGTACCAGTTGCGCTTCTATAGCTGGAACGGCCAGCCGCTGCCGATGGCCGGCGGCATGCGCTACCCGGTGAGCGGCGCGCTGCGCGATGCCGAGGCCTGTGACCAGCTGTTCGTGCTCAGCGAGGGCGTGCTGCCGTTCAGCGATGCCGCGCTGTGCTGCCATGCGCTGGCGCTGCTGGCGTCCCGCGTGTCGCTGCTGGGCGGGGTGCACTGCGGTGCCTGGTGGCTGGCCAGTGCCGGGCTGCTCGACGGCTACCACGCCACCATCCACTGGCCGGAACAGCCGGCCTTTGCCGAGCGCTTTCGCAATGTGGTGGCGTCGCAGCATGTGTACGAGCTGGATCGCGGCCGCTTTACCTGTGCCGGCGGCCTGGCGCAGATCGACGGCACGCTGGCGCTGATCGGGCGCCAGCACGGCGTCGAGCTGGTGGAGTCCATCGCCGCGGTGCTGTGCGCCGAGCGTGTGCGCGGCAGCGACGAACGCCAGCGCGTGCCGCTGCTGGCGCGGGTCGGCGAGAAGCACCCCAAGCTGACCGAGGCGGTGATGCTGATGGAAGCCAATATCGAGGAGCCGCTGACCACCGACGAGCTGGCGCGGCTCACCAACCAGTCGCGGCGCCAGCTGGCACGCCTGTTCAAGCAATACCTCGACGATTCGCCGTCGCGCTACTACCTGCAGCTGCGGCTGGAGCGCGCGCGGCAGCTGCTGCGCAACACTGGCAAGTCGGTGGTGCAGATCGGCTTGCTGTGCGGTTTTTCTTCCGGACCGCACTTTTCCACCGTGTACCGCACCCATTTCGGCATCTCGCCGCGCGAGGAGCGCTTCCCTGGCGACAGCGACCTCGCCGACGAGGGCTGAGCCGCCGCCTGCGGCCAACGTTGGCCGCAGGCGACCCCGCTGGCCCGAACAGTTCGTCGCCCGGATAAGCGCAGCGCCTCCGGGAACATCGGAATCCCTCCCGGATGCGCCTGTGGCTGATCCGGACGCCTTGCTGACACGCGATGCGGCCAACCTTGCCCACTGCTGGCCCAAACAGAAAGCTGCGTGTCTTGATTCTGGACGGAAAGTTTGACGCACCTGCCTAGAATGGCTCCATCTCAACGCCAGATGAAGGATTCCCAGATGTCCGCTCCCGTTACCCGCCAAACCTTTGATGAAGTGATGGTTCCCAACTACGCCCCGGCCGCGTTCGTACCGGTCAAGGGTGAAGGCTCCCGCCTGTGGGACCAGCAGGGCAAGGAATACATCGATTTCGCCAGCGGCATCGCCGTAACCAGCCTGGGCCATCTGCATCCGGAACTGACCAAGGTTCTGCACGAGCAGGTCGACCGCCTGTGGCACCTGTCCAATACCTTCACCAACGAGCCGGCGCTGAAACTGGCGCGCCGCCTGACCGAAACCACCTTTGCCGAGAAGGTGTTCTTCTGCAACTCCGGCGCCGAAGCCAACGAAGCCGCACTGAAGCTGGCGCGTCGTTACGCCTTCGACCACTTCGGCGGCGACAAGACCGGCATCGTGTCCTGCAAGCAGGCCTTCCACGGCCGTACCCTGTTCACCGTGTCGGTGGGCGGTCAGCCGAAGTACACCGAAGGCTTCGCCCCGCTGCCGGGTGACCTGAACCACATCGAATTCAACAACCTGGAAGCCGCCGAGGCCGCCATCAATGCCGGTACCTGCGCCGTGATAGTGGAGCCGGTACAGGGCGAGGGCGGCGTGCTGCCGGCCACCAAGGCCTACCTGCAGAAGCTGCGCGAGCTGTGCGACCAGCACAACGCGCTGCTGATTTTCGACGAAGTGCAGATCGGTGTCGGCCGCTCCGGCGCGCTGTACGCCTACCAGGCCTACGGCGTGACCCCGGACATCCTGACCAGCGCCAAGGCGCTGGGCAACGGCTTCCCGGTCGCCGCGATGCTGACCAGCAACAAGGTTGCCGCCTCCTTCGTGGTCGGCACCCACGGTTCCACCTACGGCGGCAACCCGCTGGCCTGCGTCGTGGCCGACAAGGTGCTGGAACTGATCGACACCCCTGAGGTACTGGACGGCGTCAGCAAGCGTCACCAGCTGCTGAAGGATGGCCTGGCCGCCATCAACGCCAAGCACGGCGTGTTCAAGGAAGTGCGCGGCATGGGCCTGCTGATCGGCGCCGAGTTGCAGGGCGCGTTCCACAACAAGGCCAAGGACATCGTCAACGCCGCCGCCAAGCACGGCCTGATGGTGCTGGTGGCCGGCACCAACGTGCTGCGCATCGTGCCGTCGCTGGTGATTCCGGAAGCCGACCTGAAGGAAGGCCTGGCGCGTCTGGATGCCACCATCGCCGAACTGGTGACCAAGGCGGAAACCGCCAAACAGGCGCAACCGGCCTAATGCCATACACGGCGGCGACCAAGTATCGCCGCCGTTTTTCCCTACAGAGGAAGATCCATGCTCCTAGTCCGTCCGAGCAAGCTGTCCGACCTGCCGCAGATTGAACGCATGGCGCGTTCCGACGGCCCGGTACTGCACTCCCTGCCGCCCGACCGCGATCGCCTGCAGCAGCGGGTGGATGATTCCGTGCACTCGCTGCGCGCCGACGTCGATTGTCCCGGCGAGGAAAGCTATCTGTTCGTGCTGGAAGACACCGCCACCGGCCAGCTGCACGGCACCGCCGGCATCATGGCCGTCGCCGGCTTCTCCGAGCCGTTCTACGCCTTCCGCAACGAAGTGCTGGTGCACGCCTCGCGCGAGCTGAAGGTGAACCACCGCGTACACGCGCTAGTGAGCTCGCACGAGCTGACCGGCCGCACCCGCCTGACCGGCTTCTACTTCGACGAAGCGGCGCTCGGTCGCGGCATGGCCGCGCCGCAGCTGCTGTCGCGGGCACGCATGATGTTCATCGCCCAGCACCGCGAACGCTTCAACAACGAGATCTTCTCGGTGCTGCCGGGCGTCACCGACGACAACGGCCGCTCGCCGTTCTGGGACGCGGTCGGCTTCAAGTTCTTCCGTCGCGACTTTGCCGAGATGGAGCTGGCCTCCGGTGGCCGCAGCCGCACCTTCATCGCCGAGATGATGCAGGTCGATCCACTGTACGTGCCGCTGATCGCCGAGGAAGCGCAGCGGGTGATGGGCGAGCCGCACAGCGGCGCGCGCACCAACTACCGCTGCCACCTGGCCGAAGGCCTGGAGCCGGATCATTTCGTCGACCTGTTCGACGCCGGCCCGGTGCTCACCGCGCAGCTGGATGTCTGTCGCTCGGTACGTTACAGCCGCCTGCACACCGCCCGTCGCGGCGTGGTCAGCGGCGCCACCGTGCCGTATCTGGTCAGCAACACGCTGACCGCCGAATTCCGTTGCCTGCTGGTGGATCTGCCGCCGCTGCAGGGCGACGAAGTCACGCTGCCGACCGCGGTAGCCGACGCGCTTGAGATCGTGGATGGCGACGCCGTGCGTTGCGTTCCGTTGCAGACCGAAGGGGGCCGCTGATGATCGTATTGAGAATGTGCCGGCCGGACGACGTCGACGCGCTGGTGATGCTGGGCCACAAGGCCGGCCCCGGCCTGACCACGCTGAAGCCGGACCCGGTCGCGCAGGGCGCGCGCCTTGAGCGCGTGCAGCGCACCATCGCCGGCGAACTGCCGCTGGCGGAGCAGGGCTACCTGTTCGTGCTGGAAGACACGGCCAGCGGCAAGGTGGTCGGGGTGTGCGGCATCGAGGTCGCCGTCGGTCTCGACCAGGCGTTCTGGACCTACCGCATGGACACCTTCGTGCACGCCAGCCGCGAGCTGGGGCTGTGGACGCGCATGGACAAGCTGCACATGTCGCACGGTCTGACCGGCTATTCCGAGCTGTGCACGCTGTTCCTCGACCCGGATTTCCGCGTCAACGGCAACGGCTCGCTGCTGTCCAAGGCGCGCTTCATGTTCATCGGCCAGTTCCGCGAACGCTTTGCCGAGCGCATCTGCGCCGAAATGCGCGGCTACTTCGACGAAAACGGCGAATCGCCGTTCTGGAAGGCGCTGGGCGCGCACTTCTACCGCATCGACTTCCACGAGGCCGATCGCCTGGTGGCGCTGGGCAAGAAGTCCTTCCTCGCCGAGCTGATGCCGCGCTACCCGGTGTACATCGACTTCCTGCCGCAGGACGCCCGCGACTGCATCGGCAAGGTGCACAAGGAAACCGAACCGGCGCGCCGCATGCTGGAAGTGGAAGGCCTGCGCCTGGAGCAGCACGTGGACATCTTCGAAGGCGGCCCGGTGCTGGAAGCGCGCATCGACGACCTGCGCGTGATGCGCGACAGCCAGCTGTGCCAGGTGGAAATCGTGGCCGAAACCGCCGCCGACGCGCCGCGCCAGCTGGTGGCCAACGGCGAGCTGGCCGACTTCCGCGTGATCCTGGCTGCGGCCAACGTCAGCGATGGCGTGGTGCATCTTTCTGCCGAACAGGCGCGCGCGCTGCAGGTGAAAGCCGGCGACCGTGTGCGCGTGATGCCGCAGAACCCGGTCAAGTAAACCGAACACTTATTGCCGGCAGCCGCTGCGCTGCCGGTTGACCAACACAACCGGGCGCCTCGAAAAGCTAGCGTTTTCGAGGTGTCCAGACAGGAATACAGCAATGAGCCAACTCTTCATCGACGGCGCCTGGACCACCGGTCGCGGCGCATCCTTCGTCTCGCTCAACCCGGCCAACGGCCAGCCGGTATGGGAAGGCCACGCCGCCTCTGCCGCCGACATCGGCGCCGCCTTTGCCGCCGCGCGCCGCGCGTTTGACGACTGGCGCTGCCGCTCGCTGGACGAGCGCATCGCGCTGGTACGCCGCTTTGCCGAAGTGCTGGGCGAGCACAAGGAAGAGATGGCTCGCGCCATCGGCGTGGAAACCGGCAAGCCGCTGTGGGAATCGCGCCAGGAAGTGGCGGCCATGGTCGGCAAGATCGACATCTCCATCCGCGCCTACAACGAGCGCACCGGTGAAAAGCGCGGCGAGCTGGCCGGCGACGCCACCGTGCTGCGCCACCGTCCGCAC
>Ga0209172_10000451_pt1 | contig 113964 bp, 103 predicted proteins | sample LarsenN4metaG_FD_184113 | JGI IMG/M metagenome (GOLD analysis project Ga0209172, IMG submission 184113) | Hot spring sediment bacterial and archeal communities from British Columbia, Canada, to study Microbial Dark Matter (Phase II) - Larsen... ... | reverse complement strand
GCATTTCGAGAAGGATATCTCCCTCCGTCGCGTCGACGAGGCGCAACATGGCCTTGCCGGTCGTCGTCTTTCCGCAGCCGCTCTCGCCGACGAGGCAGAACAGTTCGCCGCGTTTCACGTCGAACGAGACACCATCGAGGGCACGGACCCACTGGGGCTTCCCGCCGAGGAGCTCCCGGAGGAGGCCTCTCCGCAACGGGAACCAGACCTTGAGGTCGCGGATCCGGATCAAGGCTTCGCCATCTGGACCGGCCGTTTGGGCACCTCCGTGACTTGCGGATATAGAAAGCATGCCGCGCGACGCCCGGGACCGACCGAGTCTAGCCCGGGTTCCGCGCGGGTGCAGCGATCGAACGCGAGCCTGCACCGGGGATGGAAGACGCATCCCTCCGGGGGCGAGATGAGGCTTGGGACATCCCCTGGGATGGCAGCGGGCAGTTCCCTCAGCCCGCGGATGTCCGGAAACGCGGTCACGAGCCCCTGACTGTACGGATGCTTGGGGTCGGTGAAAACGTCCATCGTGCTACCCTCCTCCACGATTTTCCCGGCATACATGATCGCGACCTTGTCCGTGGTCTCCGCGAGCACGGACAGATCATGGGAAATCAGGATCATCGACAGGCCGAGTTCTCTCTTGAGCCGTTCGAGGAGTTCGAGGATCTGTGCCTGGATCATCACGTCGAGCGCGGTTACGGGTTCGTCCGCGATTACGAGCCTCGGGTTGCACGCCAGGGCCATCGCGATCATGACGCGCTGTCGCATTCCCCCGGAAAACTCGTGGGGATAGTCGTTGATGCGTTCGCGCGAAATGCCCACGAGCTGGAGCAGGTCTCCTGCTCGCTTCAGAGCCTCGTCCCTGTCGATGTCGTCATGCAGGACGATGGGCTCTGCGATCTGACGCCCGATACGCTGGACAGGGTTGAGGGAATTCATGGCGCCTTGGAAGATGATCGAAATCTCCTTCCAGCGGACCCTTCGCATGGTGATCTCCGACGCGCGCACGAGGTCCCGACCCCGAAAACGAATAGATCCGCCGACGATTTTGCCGTTGGATGGCAAGAGACGCATCAGGGCCAGGGCCGCCGTCGTCTTCCCACAACCGCTCTCGCCTGCGAGGCCCATGGCCTCGCCTTCGCCCATCGTGAACGAAGCCCCCTCGACTGCGTGGACGGTGCCGGTCGTCGTATCGAACTCCACAGCCAGGTCGTTGACCTCGAGGAGGGCCGTCTCATCGCCTCCGCAGGCGTGGGTTCAGGATTTCATCCAAGGCATATCCGAACAGGTAGAAGCCGAAGACGAGGACCACCAAACACAGGCCGGGGACGACGAGCCATTGCCACATCCCAATCGTGATGGCGTCGCGCCCGGAAGCTTCCGCGATGATGCGGCCCCAGCTCACGGCGTTCCTGACGGACAGGTTCAGGAAGGCCAGGACGCTTTCCGAGATGATCGAGACCGCGATCGTCAGGATGGCATTCGCGAACGTCAGCGGGAAGGCGTTGGGAAAGATGTGTCGCAGGACGATGTGGAGGTTCGAGGAACCGATCATCTTGCCGCGCTCCACGAACATCCGCTCCTTCAGGCTGAGGACCTGCCCGCGGATGACCCGGGCCGTCACGGACCATCCCGTGAAGCCGATCACGAGGATGATTCCGAGCAAATCGAGGTTCCCGATTCGGGCGGCGATGACGATCATGAGGACGAGCCATGGGATGGAGAGGACGACGTCATTGAATCGCATAATGGCCTCGTCCACCCAGCCGCCCACGAATCCGGAGACGAGGCCGACGCCTGTACCGATGACGCTCGCGACGATTGCAGAGAAAACGCCGATGATCAGGGAGATCTGCGTTCCCCAGATGACTTGGGAGTAGATGTCCCGTCCCAGATGGCTCACACCCAACGGGTGCTGGACGGTCGGCTTGCTCAGTGGAAGGGCATCGGGTACGATGTCCAGGGGTCCGTACGGGGCGAGCAAAGGGGCCGCGACACCTAGGAAGACGAAGAAAAACACGATGATGAGCCCTGTCATCGCGGTCCGGCTGTGGAGAATATGTGACCCAACGCTCCCCATCCGACGCAGGACCACCGTCGTCCTCGCTCGGAACGGCGAGACGACCCGCGCCGGCTGAACGACTTCCGCACCCACGGAACCACCTACGTGACCTTGATCCTGGGGTCTAGCCAGAGGAGAACGAAGTCCGAAATGAGGTTCGCGACGACGACGGCCACTCCGCCAATGACGACGATGAACTGAAGGAGGGGAAAGTCGAGGTTTTCAATGGCCTCGATGGTCCGATATCCGATCCCGCGGTATCCGAAAACGACCTCGACCTGGTACGCGCCTCCGAGGACGAACGCGATGTCCAGCGCGATCAGGGCGATCATTGGAGGCATTCCGTTGGGAAGGAGATGGCGCCGCACCACCTGGCCTTCGCTCAGCCCTTTCGCGCGGGCGGTCACCACGAAGTCCTCCGTCATGACGTCGATGAGGGAACTGCGCATGACGAGGGAAATGCCTGCAAGCGTCCCAAGGGCCAGGGTCGTCGCCGGAAGGATGAGGTGCAAGATCGCATCCGAGACGTGGACCCAGTCCCACGCCCAAGGAAGCAGCCGATCGTCGAAGTAACCGTAGCTGGGGAGGGTGGGCCACCAGGTGAACCATTGCTGCATGACCGAATTCTTTTGGAAGGCAGCTTGGAGAAGAATCCCAAGCCAGAAGATCGGCATCCCGTAGAAGAAGATCCCAACGCCCGTGGAAACCAAATCAAAGGCCTTCCCACGCCGAACGGCCGCGTAAGAGCCGATTACGATACCGAGAATGATCGTGATGATCGTAGAGGTCCCGACCAGGAGCAAGGTCCAACCGAGGTCCCGGATGAGGATTTCCGCCACGGGTACTTTGTGGAAATACGAGATGCCCCAATCGAAGGTGAAGAGGCGCTGGAGATAGATCAGGAACTGCTCCACCGGCGATTTGTCAAGGCCGAACAAGGCGATTTGGTATTCCCGGAATCCCACGTACTTAGGGTCTCGCGGCACGATGGCCAGATCCGCGCTTCCTGGCATCAGCCGGATGAGCACGTAGTTCAGGCAGATGATTCCGAATATCGTTATCAGGGCGTTCACGATTCGTCGGACTGCGACTCTCGCGAGCTTCGCCGTGTGGCATCATCCTCCTGACTCGGAGTACTGCGTCCTTGCCGGTCTTGTCACGGCGCTGGCGGAGGTGGCTGCTCCCTCGGTGGTCCTTCCTCTTGCCGCTTCTCCTCCTTGGCCATCCTCCGCCTGCGCAAGGCGACGGCAGCGACGCCCAGGATGATGGCGAGGGCGATCGCGATCGGTACGCCGTAGTTGAGCCATGGATTCGCAGCCGGCGCTGGGCCCGGGCCGGGCGGGGGTCCGGCCGTCGGCGTCTCCCAGATGGGTATTACGGCGGTCTTCGTCTGCACGTGTCCCGCCCCTGTCTGGTTGTCCGTCACGGTGACGGTCAGGGTGAAGTTCCCGGACTCGGAGTACACATGGGCCTGCGAGACGACCTTCGGTGTATCGGGCGTTGCGCCGCTTGTTAGGTTGGTCGCCGAGGTGCCGTCACCGAAGTTCCAGGCGACAAAGAGCGGATCTCCTTCTGGGTCCGAAACCGTCACGGAGAACGTGATCGATTCGTTGACCCATCCATGGCTGATACCGCCGGTCACGGCGGGCAGTTCGTAGGCCAACGCGGCGCTCGGGGGCAGGTTGGCGCCCGCCACGCTGATCGTCGCCGTCGTCGTTGCGCACACCGGCCACTCGGAATCCTTCACCTGCACCTTGATTGTGTACTGGCCGGGCTGGGCATACGTGTGCGGCACGCTGCTCGTGGTCGTAGTCTCGGACGCAGTCCCGTCACCGAAGTCCCACGTGAAGGTCAACGGTTCCCCAGTCGGATCCAATGCGACCACACTGACTGCCGCCGGACTGCCTGCGACAAAGTCCACCGATGGGAACGCGGACACGACCGGCGGCGGGTTGTCGTATGGATGGACCTGGAACCACAGGTTGGGCAGGTCACTGTCGAGGACCAATCCTGGGGACTTGGTCCAGTTACCCCAGTTCTCCCACCCATATCCGAGATCCTGGGCGCTCGTGACCGCGTATCGGTCGTTCGCGTAGTAGGGGATGATGTAAGACGCATAGTCGTACAGCATCCTCTGCATTTCGTCCGTGAGCTGTCGCCGCTGCTTCTCGTCGACGGTGACGAGAGATTCGTTATACAACGCGTCGTAGGTGGCGTTCGAATACCCATTGTCGCTGGTCGGGCCAATGGCCTCCGTTGTCTGGACCTGCAAGATGTCCAGGGAGGGATCCGACACGGCACTGAAGATCCAGTCCCACAACCAGACATCGTAGTCGAGGGCTTTCCAGATGCTGTTCATCTGGTTTACGGGCTTCACTTCGTATCCCGGCGAGGGGTTGCCCCTCTCGTCGGTCGGCTGGAAGCCGCTCTGTCGTAACCACGCCGATATGAGCGCTACTGCAGGTTCGAACTCCGCTTGCGAATCCGGCGTATATAGCCGGAAGATGAGGCCGTTCTCCGCCGCACCGGTCGTCGCGTTCTTCTGGTAAAGCGGCGTCGCGCCGGGATTGAGGGTCCCCGTGGAGTCGTACTGCCAGCCCGCATCGTTGAGCATCTGGCGGGCCGCCGCCGTGTCGAACGGATACTCCTCAGCCGCCGGAATGTCCAGATGCCAGGGATTGCTTGCCGGGATCAAGGTGTCTCCGACCGTGGCCAGGCCCAGATAGGCGAAGTCGACGATCGCCTGCCGGTCGATGCTCATTGCAATGGCCTTTCGGACGACTTGGTTCGTCGCCAAGACCTGGTTGTTATTCCCGGTCCTGAACTGCGTGAAACCGGCCGCCACGAGAGCATCACGTTGCGCGTCCGTCATCACGTTGATGGCAAATTCCCCGACGAACCCGCCGGGCACGGACATCCTGGTGATTCGGGGGTCGTCCAGAGCAGTGAGGAAGCTGGCCACAGGGATGTTGAAGATCGCGTCGAGTTCGCTTGTGCCGGCGTTGAAATCGTTCACCATCGTGGTCGAGGACGTGAACATGAGGAAACGCACTTCGTCCGGCCGCGAGATTCGGCAGTAGGCGTCCACGCCGTAGTAGTTTGGATTCCGGCGAAAGATGATAGTGGAAGCGAGGTCGCTGTTCGGATCCAAGTACATCGCGCCAGAGCCGACCGGGTACGGCGTCGGTTGCTGCGTTACGGGATTCCGGACGTCGGCCCACAGGTATTGTGGCAAGATGGGGATCGCGGTGAGCGTTGAGTCCATCGCGGCGAATGGCGCCTTCGTCACGATCTGCACCGTGTAGGTATCGACCTTCGTCACGCTCGCGAGTTGCGTCGTGTAAGAGTTGAGAACACTGCCGGAGTTGGTCGCCACCAGGTTGTAGGAGAAGACCACATCGTCCGCAGTGACCGGGTGGCTCCGGTCCGTGGGGTTCGTCGGATCCGTGAAGTACGCGTTCTGGACCAGATGGAAGGTCCAGGTCACGTTGTCAGGGGCAACCTCCCAGGCGAACGCTAGATCGGGGGCGATCTTGTACGATCCGTCCCTCGTGACAAGCGTGCTGTAGACGTTATACACGACGACGAATTCCATGAGGAGCGTGATGGCGTTCGGATTGACCGTTACCGCTGTGAGTGCGGTGACCCCGATTCGAAGGGACCGGAAAGGCGCCTGCGAGGGCGACGGACTTGAGACCGAGGCTGCAGCGGTCCGCGGAACGAACAGCATCACCGAAGCGAGGATGGAGAAGATGATAACCAGTGCGACCGCCATCGCGGCGACACGCGTACACCGAACTAGCCCAACGGGATTCGATCCGCCCTCCTCCCGCATAGTCCAACCACCGTCAGCGAGCGCACGAAAAAGGATGTCGCGTCGTGACACGAGGGGATTCGAGCGACGCTATATAAGAGTTCTCCGAGTGTACTTCTTTGGGACAAGGTCCGGACCGGCCCGCCCAACGGGTTATCGATCCTGGGACCCACCCAGCGAAACCTTCGGCCACGAGCCGCGCGGGCCGTCACGGGGTATACAACGATTGGCTCTGTTCGTGCATGAACTGCGGCAGGTAGAAGTGCCCGCCCGCGGCCTTCCCCGAGATCCCGGACATCTTCCATCCGCCGAAGGGCTGGACGCCGACGACCGCGCCCGTCGTCGTGCCGGCCTCGCGGTTCGCGTATAGGACGCCGGCATGGACGTCGCGGAAGAATCGGTCCAGCTCGGAGGCATCTCCCGTGACGATCCCCGCGGTGAGGCCGTAGTCCACGTCGTTCGCGACCTTCACCGCGTCCTCGAACCCATCGACCTCGATCACGGACAGGATCGGGACGAACAGCTCCTCCCTGTTGATCCAGTGGGACCGGGGCAGGCCGTCTACGATCGTGGGCTCGACGAACCAGCTGTCCCCCTTCAGGACCATCCCGCCCGCGAGGATCTTCCCGCGGGACTTCTTGGCGTCGCGGATCGCCCTGTCGTATGTCTTCACGGCGGCCTCGTTGATCACGGGACCTAGGTATACGTCGCGCTTCGTCGGGTCGCCGATCTTGATCTTCTGCGTCTCCCGCAGGAGCTTCTCAAGGAAGGGCTTCTTCACGTGCTTGTCCACGAGGACCCGGGAGCATGCGGAGCACTTCTGTCCGCCGTACCCAAATGCGGCGCGCATGACGCCGCGCGCGGCCTTGTCCAGGTCTGCGGTCGCCGTGACGATCGTCGGGTTCTTGCCGCCGAGTTCCGTGATGATCGGCTTCGGGAAGCCCTTGTTCACGGTCCTGAACGCTTTGAGTCCAACCTCCCGGGAGCCGGTGAAGACGAAACCGTCGATCCTCTTGTTCTCGATGAGCTCCTGGCCGACCGTCGCACCGGGACCCGTCACGTAGTTGAACACGCCGGGGGGCAGGCCGGCCTCGTGGAACAGCTCGCACAGCTTCAGGCCCATGTACGGGGTGTCGCTCGCGGGCTTGAACACGACCGTGTTCCCCGTGATCAGCGCACCGCTCGACATGCCGCCGGCGATCGCGAAGGGAAAATTGAACGGGGCCACGACGGCCCACACCCCGTACGGCTTGAGCACCGCGCGGGCCGACTCCCCCGGGAGGTACTGCCCCATCTCGTATTCGTAGCCGCGGTTCGCCTCCATCTCCTCGCAGTACCAACGGATCAGGTCCGCCGTCTCGTCGACGTCGGCCATGGCCTCGTAGCGGTTCTTCCCGTTCTCGAAGGACATGAGCGCGGAATAGTAGAACTTCCTCTCGCTGATCAGGTCGGCCGCGCGCCGGAAGATCCGCACGCGCTCCGGCCACGGGGTCGCGGACCACATCGGGAACGCCTTCCGCGCCGCCTCGATCGCCTTCCTCGCGACCGCGCGGTTCCCCTTCTGGAAGACCCCCAGGACGAGCTTCGTGTTGAAGGGACTCACGTCCTTGAAGGTCTCTCGGGACCACACCTCCTTGCCGTCGATGAACATCGGATGCTTCTGTCCGAATTCCTGGCGGACCTTCTCGACCGCCTCCTCATACGCGAGATGGAACTGCTCCGTGGTCCCGTTCTCGACCGCATTCTGCCACGTCCTCTCGTTGCGGAAAACCATGGGTCCTCACCCCGTGCGCCCGGTCCATGGCGGACGACCGAAAATAAAGTTTCGGTCTTTACGGACGAGGGGCGTGTGCTCGCCTCACTGGATGTAGGAGTCTGCGGAGCCCTCGTACTTGTCGTACGTCGCCAGCGCGGAGATTTGCGCGAGCAGCTCCCGGGCCCATTCCCGCGTGTACGCGTTCGGCGGGACGTCCTTCGTCGTCTCGAGCCATTCGAAGATCTCCTTCATGGCCGCGCGTTGCTCGTCTTTCGTGAGCCGTTCGCCCAGGTGCCCCACCGCGGCCTCGAGGCGGGCCATCGAAAGCACAAACTCGCGGCACTGGGCGACGAACTTCGCGTGCTCTTCCCTCGTCATCCGTCCCGACCCGGATTGTGGACGCCGCGGCGGCGCGATAAAGGTTACTACCCGTCGAGACCGTGAAGGTATCCGCTGATATCTGCGCGAACCGGCGGACTCCGGCAGGAATTCTTCCATGAGGCCACGAGGAGATTCGGCCGTTTCGTAGGGTCACCGACCGACGAGTACACGGTCTCTTGCCGGTCCTGGGTCAGGGTCCCGCTGAGGAGGCGCAGTCCCGTGCCAAAGGTTCATGGCCGCCGCGACCCTCACGCCACAGGATGGTGGTCTTCGTCCGCGCCGCCCGCATCGAGGAGGTGCCGCCCGGGTCGGCGAGAGTCGTCGTGGTGCAGGGCGTCCCCGTCGCCCTGTTCAATGTGGCCGGCCGGTTCCACGCGGTCTCAAACGTCTGCCTCCATCGCGGCGGTCCAATCGGAGAGGGCTCGCTCGACGGCGCGGTGGTCACGTGTCCGCTCCACGGGTGGGAGTACGATGTCCGCACGGGAGAGAACACGACGAATCCCGCGGCCCGCCTCCGGACGTTCCCGGTCCGCCTGGAAGGAGACGAGGTCTTCGTAGGCGTGTGACGTCTGGCGTGGGCGCGACATCTCAAAGTTTATTCCGGCGCGGCCGGTTCCGCGACCCACCGTGGACGTCGACATCCTATGGTCCCTCTTCGTGGCCCTCAGCGGGTTGGCCTTCCTCGCGAACCTCGCCTCGCTGGCCCAGGGCCTCCGCCTGCGAGGCCGTGTACGCACCGCCCTCCGGATGGCCTTCGGCGGGTACCTGCCGCGGGTCGTCGTAGTCCTCCCGGTCCGCGGTCTCGACGCGGGCTTCGATGACAATCTCCGGGCCATCCTGTCCCAGGCCTATCCCTCGTATCGGCTGCTCGTCGTCGCCGACATCCCGGACGATCCCGCGGCCGTGCGGATTCGCGCCTTAGCGCGCGGATTCCCGCGCGTGTCCGTCGTGGAGGTCCTCTCGGATCCCGGGGGCATGGGCGGGAAGGTGAACGCGCTTCGCACGGGATTGCGACATCTCTCGCCGGAGGACGAGGTCGTCGTCTTCGCGGACGCGGACATCCGTCCTCCGAAGGACTGGTTGAGGCAACTCGTGCAGCCCCTCGCGGACGTCACCGTCGGCGCGAGCACGGGGTTCCGATGGTATGTCCCTCAGCGGCCTGCGTTCTGGTCCCTCCTTCGGTCGGAGTGGAACGCGGTGAGCGCGAACGTGCTGTTCGACCCCGCCAGGACGTACACCTGGGGCGGCTCCACCGCCATCCGGAAGGAACGCATCGCGGCCCTCGACTTGGAGTCGCGCTGGCGGGACGTCCTGAGCGATGACCTCGTGCTCACGGAGGGGCTCCGGGCCGCGCGCCTCCGGATCGCATTCGCGCCCGCTGCGCTCGTGGCCACGGTCGAGGACTGCGGCCGTGCCGCGGCGGTGGAATGGTGCCTCCGGCAGATGACGATGGCCTCCCTCTACCAGCGACACCTGCGGCGGTATGCGACGGCCGCGTTCGCGCTCTTCGACGGTTCCGTGCTCCTCGGACTCGTGTCCGTCGCATTGATGCCACTCCTTTCATGGTCCTTCGCGGTCCCGGCCGCACTGTTCCTGTTCACTTGGCCCGCGACGATCGTGAAAGCTTCCCTTCGCCGCCGCGCGCTGTTCTCCGCCTCCCCCTCGGTGGCTGCGCTCTGGAGGCCACCCGCGTGGCGCGTCTGGATCGCGACCCTAGCGGTCCCCTGGCTGATGGCCTGGGGGCTCCTCCGCACGCGTCGCATCACGACGGTCCGGTGGCGCGGGCGGACGTACGATGTCCGGGATCCGAGGCGCGTCCGGCTCGTGGGGACGACGGACGTCTCTCCCCCGTCATCGTGACCTCGGCGGCGAGCCGTCAGCCTGCTCGTGGAGCGGGTTCCCCCCGGCCGCTCGCTCCCGGAGGCTCTCCTGGAATTTCGCGAGCTCGGTGAGGATCGCGTTCCGCCGCTCGCTTCGACGCAGCGTCTGGACCATCGAAGCGACGGGAGGGATCAGTGCGACGACGATCGCACCAAGGACGAGGGGCGTCGTGATTCCCTGGCCCGCGGCCGTAGTCGCCCACAGGATCCCCGCCACCAGGACGGGCGGCAGGAAGAAGGCGAGGAAGACGCCGCTGATCGAGACGAGCGGCTTGCGGGTTTCCGCTTGCATCGCGAGGACCTCCCGGTCCGCGAGGGCCCTCGCGGACGTCACCATCGGTTCGCCATGGCGGAGGAAGCGGTCGCGGATCGCCGCCATGGCCCCCTGGTACCCGGGGGATTCCGCGCGGAACGTGCGAATCGCGCCGGGGGTGAACCGCACGAGCCGCCTCCGGCCGTCCTTCGTCTCGATTCCGATGCCGACGTGAACGAGCGTCCCCGCGGACGATGCGAACGGGGACATGAACGATCCCGCGACCTCGTAGCTCGACGGGTAGACGTCTCGCACCTCGGACCAAGGGAAGTACCGCCGCTCGCCCAGGAGGCGGCGCCAGAAGGGCAGCGAGATTTCGATTCCTTCCTCGTAGACGTACATCGGGCTCGGCTTGAAGGCCAGGATCGCGAGCACGACGAGGGCGAGGGGGAGGAAGCAGAGGCCGCCGAGGGGCCAGAGGCCTTCGGGCGCGGCGGCGATCGGCCCGAGGACGAACGTCACCGCGACAAGGAGGATCAGGAGTGCGATGGACATCGGGTTCGCGGGGATGGGCCGGTACGCGTACAGGAGCGGCCCGCGTCCGTCGGAGGCCATCGTGCCGCGGCCAACGCAGCGCGGGTAATTAGCGTCTTAGGGTGGTGGGGCGGCGGACCCGCGATGGACGGGACCGCGGCCGGCGCGGTCCCACGGCGGTCGGGAGACCGTCGCGCAAATCCTTTTGCCGCGCCTCCGATACCGCCTCCGGATGCTCGCCCTCGGGATTGAAGGCACGGCCCACACGGCGGGTGTGGGCATCGTCGACGAGGCCTGCCGCGTCCGCGCGAACGTATATGACATGGTGAGGTCGGAGACCGGGGGGATCCACCCGCGCGAGGCGGCAAACCACCACGCGGAGGTCGTCGTGCCGTTGATCGCCAAGGCGGTCGATGGGGCCGGCGTGGACCTGGGCGACATCGACATCGTCGCGTTCTCCCAGGGCCCCGGACTCGGTCCGTGCCTGCGCACCGTCGCGACCGCGGCGAGGGCTCTGGCCCTCTCCCTGGACGTGCCGATCATCGGCGTGAACCATTGCGTGGCTCATCTGGAGATCGGACGCGGCCTAACGGGCTGCGAGGACCCTGCCCTCCTGTACGTCAGCGGTGGCAACACACAGGTCATCGCGTTCGCGCGCGGCCGGTACCGCGTCTTCGGCGAGACGCTCGACATTGGCATCGGCAATATGCTCGACAAGTTCGCGCGGGAGGCGGGCCTCCCATTCCCGGGAGGGCCGTTCCTGGAGGAACTCGCCCTCGAGGGCACGAAGCTCCTGTCCCTCCCGTACAGCGTGAAGGGCATGGATGTCGCGTTTAGCGGCATGCTGACGGCCGCCTTGGCCCTGAAGAGCAAAGGGGCGTCCCTCGAGGACCTTGCGTATTCGATCCAGGAGACCGCATTCGCGATGCTCACGGAGGTCACGGAGCGGGCGATGGCGCACGTGGGCAAGGAGGAGGTCCTCCTAGGCGGGGGCGTGGCGCGGAATCGGCGACTCCAAGAGATGGTGGGACGGATGGCCTCGGACCGCGGCGCGAGGATGTTCGTGCCGCCGGGGGATCTGTGCATTGACAACGGCGCGATGATCGCATGGACGGGCCTGTTGATGCACCGGGCCGGCGTGCGGATGCCCCTCCGCGAGACCGTGGTGGACCAGCGTTTCCGGACGGACGAGGTGGCGGTCACATGGCGATGATCCCGCCCTTCGCGGTCCGGCCGATCGAGGAGGGCGACGCCCCGCTGATCCTGCTCCTCGCGCGGACGCTGGACAAATGGTTCAACGTGGAGGGGCTGAGGACGATGGCGAAGGATCTGGAGACCCATGCGGGGTTCGTTGCGGTCCGTGGGGATCGTGTCCTCGGATTTGTCACCTGGGAGCCCATCGACAAGGAGGTCGCGAACATGTCATGGATCGGCGTGGCCGAGACGGAACAACGATCCGGGATCGGCCGGGCCCTCCTGGCCGCTCTGAAGGCGGATCTCCGCCGGCGAGGATTCCGCACCATCGAGGTCTCGACCGTCGCGGAGAGCGTCGACTACGAGCCGTACGCGGCCACCCGACGGTTCTACCGCGCGATGGGCTTCGTCGACTACCGCGTCGATCCGTTGTACTTCGGCGAGGGAGAGGGCCGGTACGACCGGCTTCGGATGCGGCTCCAGCTCACGTCGCCCGAGCCGACGGCTCCCGCCTGATGGCTCCGTCGCGACGCCCGGATCCACGAGCCGCGGTCGCGGTTCACGCGCGCTTCGCGATCTCCTCGACGCCCTTCCCACGATCGATCGCGCAACCCATCGCCGATAAGGTCGCCTCGATGCCCGTGAAGCACGCAGCGAGGTCCCCGAAGGAGCAGATACCCATGTGCCCGATTCGGAAGATCTTCCCCTTGAGCTGGCCCTGGCCGCCCGCCAGGATCACGCGGTGTTGTTCGCGCAGGATTTTCCGGAACTTCGCGTCGTCGACGTTCGGCGGATGACGAATCGCGCTGACCGTGTTCGACGCGAACCTCGGATCGGGGAAGAGGTCGAGGTCGATTGCACCGATCGCGGCTCTCGCCGCCTCCGCGAGCCGTCTCGTTCGAGCGATTCGGTTCTCCAATCCTTCCTCCTTGAGCATCCGCAACGCTTCGCGGAACGCGAGGAATAGCGGGACGGCGGGCGTGTACGGGGTGTCCTGCTTCAGGAGCCCGTCCACGTGGGCCTTGAGGTTCGTGTAGAACGACGTTTCCGAGTGCAGCGACTCGACCGCGCGCTTCGACAGGGCAAGCGCGGCTATTCCCGGAGGCGCGGCGAGGCACTTCTGCGAGCCCATGACGAGCGCGTCGATCCCCCATGCCTCGAAGCGGCTCTCCAGTCCCGCCACCGCGGTGATCCCATCGACGATGAGCAGCGCGTCGCGCTTCTTCACGGCCTGCGCGATCTCGGCAATGGGATTCGTGAGCCCCGTCGAGGTCTCGTTCCAGCAGACGGTCACCGCCTTGTAGTCGTCCTCGTCGAGCGCAGCCGCCACCCGCGCGGGATCCACCGGCTTGCCCCACTCGAAAGCGAGCGGCGTCGGGCTCGCGAACACGGCGCACAGATCGTTGAACCGCTCGCTGAACTTCCCGTTCACGAGGTTCAGGACCTTGTCCTGTTTCCTCAGGAGGCCCGACACCGCGGCCTCCAGCCCCGCGGTGCCGGATCCGGAGAGGATCGCGACCTCGCCGCTCGTGCCGAACATGTACTGCACGAGTCCGCGAAGCTCCGTCAGGATCTCCTTGAACTCAGGGCCGCGATGGTTCAGCGCGGGCAGTGCCATCGCCCGCAACACGCGCGGATGCATCTTCACGGGACCGGGCAGCATGAACACGGTGTCCTCGGGGTCGATCATCGCGGCGCGCTAAGGGCGCCCCTGCAATAAACGATTGGTCGTTAGAGAACGGAGAATCCTGCACACGCGGGGCGCAGATTGCACAAGCGCGAGCGTTCCACGCGAAGAGAGATTCTTTCAGGTGATAAGATTCCAGGAACTGTTATATATTGAGAGGCTCATGCGGCAGACAAGCGTCGGTCGAACAAGGTCGTTTCGACCTACGCGGGCTGACGGTCGCTCATGGACGAAGAGACGGAGAAGATCACGCTTCGCCTCCCGCAGCGGTACCTGAAGGCGTTGGACTTCCTCGTGGAGGTCGACGATTTCCCGAGCCGCTCGGAGGCCGTGCGGGCCGCCATCCGCGATTTCGTCTACGCGCGCGTCGAGTTGGTCACGGACAAACTCAAGAAGATCGAGGAAGCCGAGCGCACGATGGCGCAGATGGACTCGTTCAAGCGAGAATACATGCAGAAGTGAGCCAGGCCTCAGGGATGGGATGCCGCCGGAGGGGTGACCGGACCGGATCCGTCGTCACGATTACCTCCCCCCCAACTGGGTGGCCCCCGAGCCACCCTCTTTTCTTTCCCTTCGACGGAGGGGACCGCCTAGATTTCAGTTCCGAGATTCACGGCTGATAAGGGGCCCGCCACGTACATCTCGTCCGCGAGTCGTGCGGGCGCGCGATGGCGACGCTCTCCCACGAGGCGGCTCGGCCGCCTCCGCCGCCTCCGGAAGAGACGGTCGCGGAACCGTCGCTGATGAAGCGCTTCCAAAAATTCCTCTGGCTGTGGAGTGGGATGTTTAGCATCGCTGCCCTCTTCCTCGCGTTCGCGAGCTACTTCGGCCTCGGCGGCGCAGGGTCGAACCTCCAGGCCGCGGGGACGAACTTCCTCGCCGCGATCGCGTCCGCGGCCCTCTTCGGGCTCGTGTCCCTGCTGCACTTCGGGCCCGCATCGAGCTGAGCCATCGCGTCCGGCGACCGAGCGCGTGCCCAACGTTTAATACGAATCGGCTCGTTCGCGGCCTCCGTGGAGCGGGAGACCTGGATTCGGGCGGGGATGGTGCTGACGGTACTTGTGCTGCTCGGCCTCGTCTTGATTACCCCGGGCCTGCTCGGGCGGTCTCCCGAGCTCATCGCGTACCCGATCCTGATCGTCGGCCTGACACGCGACAATTCGACGCTCGTCGTCGACGTCGGCGGCGGCGTCGGCGCGTACATGTACGAGAACGCGACACTCGAGGTGCTTCGCCTGGACGCGAACGGGACGTTCAACGAGACGATCATGGAGAATGACACGTATGGCATGCACATGCGGGTACCCGTGAATCCGGAGCCAAGCACGTTCAGCCTCCACACGTTGTTCGTCGACCGTCAGAGTAACTATTTCGAGACGAACGTGACCGTCCGCGTGTTCCGGGACGATGACGAGAGAATGGTCCTGGCGTTCGCGTTTCCGGATCCCCAGGACCAGACCCCGGGGGAGACCCGCAAGTATCCGCCCGCGGAGGACTTCCGGTGGGTCCTCCCGCTCCGGGGGCGCCTGGCATGAGAATTTCCCGCTGGACGCTACTGTGGCTGCTGACCGTCGCGGTGCTCGTCGTCGTGGAGCTGAGCATCGTCACCGGCATACTGACCCTCGGCAACATCGTCGGTTTCTTCGTCCTCTTCGTCTTCGCCCTGGTCGTGATCAGCGTCCTCGCGATCGTCGGCGCGGTCTTTGTGGGCATGTTCGTGAGCCATCGGATCCTGTCGACGAAGGGCTTCACCCCGTTCGAGCAGGAGATGCTCCGGATGCGGCAAGAGGTCCGGGACCTCGCGGAGCGGATCGACGCGATCTCCGCGAAGCTCGGGGCGCGCCGGCCGGAGAAGCCGAGGGGTCCCTAGGCCAGCCGCTCCGGGCACACGCTCCGGCGGGAGCAGTGGACGCACTTGCCGGGCCGGTTGTGGTTCCGGTGCGCCTCACCCTTCCTCGCCGCGGCCCGCATCTCCTGCAGCTTCGCGAGGACGAGATTCTTCGTGTCCTCGTTGTACTCGATCTCGTGGCTCGTGGCGCCGTAGCGGACGATCCCATACGGCGGCGCGCTCCCGTACTCTTCCTCCATGAGCAGGCAATACGCGGCGACCTGCAGGATGTGGGAGAACAGCGGGCCCCGTGGTGTGCGCCCCGTCTTGATCTCGACGGGGACGTGGTGTTCCCCTTCGACTATGACGAGATCCGGGCGGCCCGAGAGGCCGTACTTCTCGGAGACGAAGAGCTTCGGCTTCTCCCGGTCGGAGTCAACGTAGGCGAGGTCTCCGCGGATCGCGTACTTCTGCCGAGCCGCGCGGGCGGCCTCCATCGCCCGGAGGGACGCGTACAGGAACGAGCTGGCGCCGATCAGCCAGAGCAGGGCGAGCGCTTCGAAGCCGAGGGAGAGGCTCTCGCTCACGGTCCCCCGGAGGAGGGCCGCGGCGACCGCGATCACCGCGGCGGCCATCGCGCACACGAGGAGGATCCGCTCCGAGAGGAGGCGCTCCAGGGGCGTCGCGATCGTCTCCGCGCGGTATAGGAAGAACACCGAGGACAGGAGCCAGATGAGGGCGATTGCGCTCAGGATCTGCGTGATCTGGAACGTGGGGCTCAGGAACGCGAGGCCGACGAGGGCGACGATCGACGCGGCGATCGCGAAGTACATGACGCCGACCTCGGCCTCTCGCGCGCGGACCTCGTGGGCCTCAATCCCCTTCAGATCCTCCGAGACCGCTGCGTGCTTCCTCTCGCCCTCGACGATCTCCGGACCTTCCTCGGGCGCGAGCCCGCGGCTGAGCCACCAGCTCAGTGGGCAATATCCGTACTTCTCCACGTCCGCGGCGGAGATGAGTTCCTGCGCGCCCACGCGATTCCATCGGCGCAGGGGGCTTTAGACCTTTGGAAGTCCTTCTCATCGTGTAGAGTGAGGCGACTGCGGCGGCCGCGACGATGATGTAGATCGCTGCGACCGCGGCGGGATCCTCGATCCGGAGGTCCGCCACGCCACCAAGGCCCACCCAGTCCGCGAGTAGGGCGCGCTCGAACGTCGCTGCGAGCGCGGGGTCCTCGAGGATCAGTCCGACCTCCCGGTTCTCCGTGGCCGACGCGTTGGCCCAGTTCATGCTCGAGACGAAGACGAAGGCCGAATCGACCACGAGGCCCTTGTTGTGCACGCGTTCGATCCGTCCCATGGGCTCGACGAGCCGGACCTCGAGGTCGAGGGCCTCCGCGGCCGCGCGAGCGTTGAGGGTCGCGGCGACGTCGTCGTTCCCCGCTGTCCCCGGGTCCGTGTTCCACCAGCTCCCGTCGAGGAGAATCCGGACGCGCACGCCGCGTCGGGCCGCGTCGAACGCGGCCTCGAGGAAAGGATTCGGCACGTCGCCCCACGTCTCCTCCAAGTAGAACGCCTCGATCCAGATTGAATCCATCGCGGATGCGAGGAGGCCGAGGACGCCGCCGGGTTCGAGGACGGTGTCCGGCGCGATGACGAGGCGCAGGCGCCGGCCCGCGGTGGCTCCGGGCGCCCATGGCGGCGCGGGCGGAGGCGGGCCCAGGACGTCCTCGATGGGCTCGACCGCGACGGAGTCCCGTCGCCGAGGATCGAAGTCGGACTCGAACACGCGGCCGATCTCCGTGGCCAAGGTCTCGTCCTCGAGGACGATGGACCAACCACGGTTCCCAGACCCGCCGGGAACGGGGAATCCCGCATCGCCGAAGTTCTCGGAGCTCACCAGGACCCGTTGTCCGTCGACGATCGCGTACTTCGCGTGCAGGTATCGGTACCGCTTCACGATGTCCGCGCCGCCGAGGAGCCATCGGACCTCCGCGCCGGCATGGGCCAGGGCTCCGGCAAGGCGCTTCCCGTCGGCCTCGACGCCTCCGACGGGGGAGCCGTCGAGCAGGACCCGCACGCGGACTCCCCGCGCAGCCGCGGCGGAGAGCCCCGCGGCGATCGCCTCGCTGGTCAGTGTGTACACGGAGACGTCGATCGTGGCAATGCCGGACGCGATCAGGGAGAGGATCGCATCGCGGCCGTCCTCGGGCGAGAGGATCGCCCGGGCCGCCGCTGACGACGCGAGGTCTCCGAACTCGAAGGCCGACTGGCCGAGCCGCTCGGAGCGCATTCCATCCCAGTCCTCCCGAGAGTCACGATCGATCGGGATGCCGCCGAGGGATGCCCGCACCGCGACGTGGCCTTCCGACTGGGCGCGGGCCGGCGGTCCTTCCCATCCGTCTCCCGAGTACGCGCTGTCACCATAGACGAAGGCGTCCACGACCGCTCCCGTTGGATCCAGGAGGAGGACCTCGTCCCCCGTGTCCGCGAGCCGGAGGATGCCGCCCTCCATCGGCATGGCCTCCCCGAGGTCGTACGTGAAGTCCGCGGACGCGAGCGTGTCCTCCGCGTAGCTCGTGGCGTTCCGCGTCGCGACGAGCCGGGCGCCGGGCAAGAGCCACGACTCGGGCGGGAACGTTGCTGCCGCCTCGCGATCGGAGAGGGACCACCCGCCCAGGTCGATCGCCTCAAGCTCGAGGCTGGCGAGTTCGATGAACTCGTCGTCCCGGGCCGCGTTCGCGTACACCCGCGAGATCACCACGGGCCCGTCGGCCGTCCCGGAAAAAGCGACGGACGCGGGCGGTGGGGGAGTACGCACGCCGCTGGCCGCCTCGTCCGTCGGGGGAGCGCCGGGAACCAATAGGGCGACGACGAGGACGATCGCCGCAAGCCCCGTTGGCCCGCCCATCGATTCCTGCAGCGCGGTTCGGAGAGGATAAGCGGTCCGCGTACACGCACGCTACGTCGCGGACCCGGGCTCGGGGGAACCGCGTGCACCGGCGCGGAGGCGTCGGGGATCGCCCGTCATCGCAGTCCGCGGACCATGTTCCGCAGCGCCTTCTCGGTGTCCTTGGCCTTCACCACGCCGGAGGCGAGGAGCACGCCTACGGTCCCGAGCTCGAGGGCCTTGCGGACGTCCTTGCCCGTCTTCACGCCCGCCCCGCAGAGGACGGCCACGTCTCGATTCGCCGCGCGGATTCGCTCCACCGCGCTCGAGACGACCTCGGGCTTCGCCCTCGTCACGCTGACGTCCCCGCCGATCAGCTCGGGCGGCTCGATGGCCACGTACGCGGGCGAGAGCTTCGCGACGGTCTCCGCCTCCGGGAGGTCGTCCGCGCACGCGATCACGTCGAGTCCGAGGTCCTTGCATCGCGGGATCACGTCCCGCATCGCCTCCCACGTGACCTTCCGCTCGCTGTGGTTGATTAGCGTCCCCGCCGCGCCCGCCTCGAGGAGGGCCTCGGGGGGCATCCACCCCGTCCGGGCGCCCGCCCCAACGGCGTCGACGTGCTGGCCGAAGACCGGGATCGGGACGAGCTTCGCGACGTGCGCGAGGTCCGGCGCCGGCGGCGCGATCACGATGGAGGCGCCCGTCTCGTCCGCCACCTTCGCGCAGGCCTTCGCGAGCGCCCAGCCTCGCTTCCCAAGGGCCTCGGGATAGGCCTTGAAGTTCACGACGATTGCGGGGGTCCGCATTCGCCGCGGGAAGGAAATGCCCGCACAAATAGGCTTGGCTTCAGGTCACCGGCGGACGTCGGCGGCGCAGCAGGATGAGCACGACGACCGTAATCGCCACCGCGCCCGCGACGGCCGCTCCCAGGAAGATCCACGACACCGCATCGAGCAGCGGAGGTTGGGTTCCGCCCGGCCCGAGGACGTCGAAGCTCTCCACGGAGGCCTCGAGCCATGGTTCGGTGTTGACGCCGCTGGAGGCGATGGTCTCAAAGAGCGCCCAGAACATCCTCCACTCGGGACCGACGACTACCGTCAGGATCTGACGGACGGCCGTGCCGTTAGGCGCAACCCGAAGCATCACCTGAGCCGCGGCGTGCCCGTCGATCGTCGTCTCCGCGACGGGGATTATGATGAAGAAGTCGGGACTCGACGAGAGCCCGTCGATTGCTTCCTGTAGAATTGCGCGAGCGGATTCGTATGTGCCCTCGACGGCACGGGACTCCGAAACGACGATGAGGCTCGATCCGTCCGGGCCGATCACGATGAGGTCCACGGTGTCATTGCCGACCGTCACGTTTCCCCGGGTCGCCCAACCGAGGGGCGGTCGAAGCCGGAAGTGTTTCGCGGGATGCAGGAACCAGTCGTCGAGCGCGGTATACGTGATCGAGAGCGTGTAGCGATTCTCGTTCCCCGCCTCATCCCGGGCGTACACCTCGATCAGGTTGGGGCCGGGATCCAGGACGAGTTGGACGGAGAAGGAGCCGGAGGGGTCCACGGTCGCAGTCTGGCCATCCGCCGTCAAGACCGCGAGGTACGGCTCAACGATCGATCCGGCCAGGGTGAAAACGGATTCGCTCACGGCCGGGGGGATCGCGCCGAAGACGAGGAGCGGCGGGGTGAAATCGGCAACGAACTCCCACGTCATGTTCAGGTGTTCTCTGTAGAACAGACCTCCCCACACGCGCACTCGGACAGTGTGTCGACCCTCGGCCAAATCGGACTCGGGTGGGCCGCAGAACACGTACGGGGGGCTGCACCACCATGCATTCGCGGGCTGGCCGTCCACGTACATCCCCACGCTCACGTCCTGGGGAGGTGCGAGGCTCGCGATGATGGCCGCGAGCTCGGGGCGTGCCTGCCGCGTGAACCCGAGGGGATGCAACGGGACCACGGCCGTGGCGTTCACGATCTCGAGATCCTCTGGGCCGGCCCCGACGACCGTCAGGAGTCGTTCATGGCGGAACGTGTCGCGGAGCCTTGTTACGGGTCCGGAGGTCGTGAAGTTACCGAGCAGGACGCCCGTCTCTTCGTACAGATCGATCCGGTTGGCGGCGGCGGGTATCGCGATCCGCGACCCGGACGACTCGACGCTCGCGGACGGTCCTCCGAAGGTCGAGACGACATCGAGTGTGGAGGGTTCCAGGCGTAGCGCGGGCAGGTTGCCACGACCAATGTGGATGGGCCCGTCCCGCCAATCCGCCTCGAGGTCCGTCGCGTTCCCGGCGAGGGAGCTCGGTTGAGGATTGCTGCCGAGGAACGAGTAGTTCCCGCGGAAGAAGTCGGCGCGCGCGTACGCTTGCACGGTGAGGGAGCTGCCCCGACCGTTCGCGAGGTAGAGCCGCTCCCCATCCCCCGTGACCCTGGCCAAGCTGTCGCGGTATTCAAAAGACGAGGTGCCTAGCCCCATGTCGAGGCGCTGGACGATGCTGCCATCCGTCGCGTTGAGGATGTATGGAAAGACCGTACCGCCGAGGTGGTCGTGGACCGTCACGACGAGCCGGTCCTGCCGAGGAGCTTGGAGAGACCACGGGAGGAACGGGAGGGGGATTTCCCGGATTAAGGAGAGCGAGGACAGGTTGATGGCCAGGATCGATGGATTCGCGGCATGACCTACGAACAGGACCGTGTAGGTCAAATCGATGGCCAGAGCGATGGGCTCCGCGCGGACCGGAATCGTGGCCTCGACGGTCCCGTTTTCCGTCGACACCACGAGGACGCGGTCGTTCGTGCGATCCGCCGCATAGCCCCTCCACCGAAACGTGTCGACGGCGATGTCGGAGATGTCTGATCCGACGGGCACGCGGATGGAGGACACTTTCTCCAGGGGTCCCGTTGCGGTCGGATGCAGCGCCACGCCCGCCGGGAACGCCGGCGAGGGACGGGCGGAGACGGCGTCGCGCGTGACGTCGGGTTCTACCGCAACGATGCTCAGAAGGAGGAGCACAATCGGAACGAGACCTCGGAGCGATCTCATGGCGCGACGTCCCTCCGGGTAACGAGGGTTGAAAGCGGAGATAAGGGTTTTGAGGAAAAATGATGAACCGCCTGCGACCCAACCCTGGTTCGCTCGACCCCGCTCTGAGTGAAATCAGCCTATTTCACACTCTCCCACTTGCCCTTGTGTTTCTCCATGAGCTCGGGCATCGTGGTGTACTCCATCTCGTCCATCGGGAGGCGGTGCGGCTCGAACGGGCCATGCCGACGCATATAGTCCGCGATCTCCGCGGCCTGGCGGCGCGCGGGCTCGAACGCGGGGTCGTCGAATAGGTCCACGGGCGGGTCGATCAGCTTCGCGTCCGCGATCTGGAAGCCGAGGCCGAAGCACCGCGGCGGGCCGTCGAACCGGGACGTGCGGTTGTCCTTCATCCCGACGACCATCACGGGGCCGTTGTGGGATCCGCGGTTCCAGCCGGACACGAGGAAGGGCCAAGCCCACGCCTCGAGGATTTCCCCCATCGCCGGGAGGCCGCTCTGGCCGCGCACGATCGCCACGGGATCGTCCTTCCCGACGTATTTGCCCGCGATCTGGGAAAGCTTGTCCGTGGAGGCGCACGCGACGGGCTCGTCCTTGGGAACCTTCCCGCTGCGGGTGTACACCCGCTTGATCACGAACCGCCCCTTCGTGCCCAGGAACATTAGGAGGTCGTACATCTCCTCGGGACAGTTCAGGAAGATCCGGCGGTGCTCCTCGATGTCCCAGACCTCGAAGCGGAAACCCATGTGCATGGAAGGATCGATCACCAGGCCGGCGGAGCAGAACGGGTCCGCGAACATCCGGAACAGGGGCAGGTTGAACGCGCCGGGTTCCGTCTTGTCCATCATGAAGATCGCCACGGGCTCCGCGGGCCGCTCGACCATCTCGATCTCCGCGCTCCCGGGGCCCATGCCTCGGATGTTCCCGCTGAACGCGTCCACGAGGAGGTCCTGCCCCGCGCCGTAGAGATGCAGCTCCTTCGCGACCTTCGTCGCCTTCTCGAATGTCAGCCAAGCGAGTTCGTGGATCTTCGGGCTGTCCACGCCCTTGCGGTGCGTCATGATGAGCTGCAGGTCGTCCCCCGCGTGGGTCACGTGGAAGTCCTCGATCACGCCGAGGGACTTCGCCTCCTTAAGGCTCGCGCGCGCGGTGTCCTCGACCTTCGGGTGGGTGATCTGATGCCCGGCAATGCTGCCGACGTCGGCCTTGATCACGGAGAGGGTCGTTTTCTCGGCCATAGAAGTGCCCTTCGCGTGTTGGATGGCCGGCGCCCGTATAAAGATTCTCTACCCAGTGGCGGCACCGAGACGGCGCAGGCTCGCGATACCAGCCCTCTAGGTCCGTGAGCCCTTTTCGGAAGGACACGTTTTCACGGCGGAAAGGGAAGATCGCAGCTTGCTTCATGCATCCGGGGAGCCATGCCCGCGGCTCATACCTGCCCGTTCCCGGTCCGCATCGATGCGAGGATGGTTTCCACCTTGCGGCGGAAACCCTCGTACGCGGCCTTCTGGCCCGGCGTGAGCAGAGGATCCTCGCACCACGCCCGGAGGTCTTCGAGTCGGCTTTCTAGATGGCCCAGCGCTCGCTCCCGAACCGCGATGTCGACCTCGGTCCGCGCAGCCTCCAGGTGCGCATCGTTGATTCGCTCGAGATTCCTCACGATCACGTCCTTCGTGATGTGGAGTCCCATCCGCTTGACGGCGGCGATTTCGATAAGTTCGTGGATGACGAGGAACGGGTTTCTCAGGAGTTCGTCAGGGCTCGGATTCGGATACGGTGTGTCTGTTTGGAGCCACGCCTCGAGCTCCTCGGGTCGCGTGGGACAGAGAAGACCGTGACGTGCCAGGAGTTTCCGTGCTCTCCCTACGGCTTCTTCGAAGGCTGCCGTGGGCGGGAAGGATTCCATCGCGAGGGGGAAGGCGCCACCGTCAGAAGAGACCTTTGATGCGCCCCTGCTCGTCGATGTCCATCCCGAGGGCCGCGGGCTCCGCGCCGAGGCCCGGCATGCGCATCATGTCTCCCGCGATCGCGACGAGGAACCCCGCGCCCGCGCTCGGCCGAACGCCGCGGACCTTGAGCGTCCAATCCGTCGGAGCGCCTCGGACGGTCTCGTCGTCCGTGAGGGAAAGCTGCGTCTTCGCGATGCAGACCGGCAGGCCGTCGAGGCCTGCGTTTCGGATCCGCTCGAGGTCCGCCATCGCGTCCGATTCCATCTTGACGTCCGCCGCGCCGTAGATCTGCGTGGCGACCTTCGCGACCTTCTCCTCGAAGGGGTCGGCGTCCTTGTACAGGAACCTCGGCGGACGAGGGTCGCCTTTCGTCGCATCGAGGACGAGCCTGGCGAACGCCTCGCCCCCCTTGCTGCCGTCCGCATAGTAGGTGTGCGGCGCCGCCCGGACGCCCTCGTCCTGGCAATGCTCGACGACCGCGTCGACTTCGTGATCCGTGTCGGTGATGAAGCGGTTCACCGCGACGACGGGCGTCATGCCGAGGGTCTTGAGGATCCGCACATGCGCATCGAGATTCGGGAAGCCTGCCTCGAGCGCCTTGAGGTTCTCCGACGTGAGTTCCTTCTTCTTCGCTCCGCCGTGGTGCTTCAAGGCGCGCACACTCACCACGAGTACGCCGGCGCTCGGCCGGAGTCCGCTTTGGCGGCACACGAGGTCCACGAACTTCTCGCCACCCAGGTCGGACCCGAAGCCCGCCTCCGTGATGACGAGGTCCCCGGAGCCCAGGGCTAGGCGGTCCGCGAGAATCGTATTGTGCCCGTGGGCGATGTTCGCGAACGGGCCTCCGTGGACGAACGCGGGCGTGCCCTCGAGGGTCTGCACGAGGTTCGGCATGAGGGCGTCCTTCAGGAGGATCGTCGCGGCGCCCTGAACGCGCAGCTCGCCGGCGGTCACGGGTTTACCGCTGCGGCTGAAGGCAACGACGATCCGCGCGAGGCGTTCCTTGAGGTCCGGAATCCCCTCCGTGAGGCAGAGGATCGCCATGACTTCGCTCGCGGCGGTGATGATGAACCCGTCCTCCCGAGGCACGCCGTGCTTCGGGCCGCCCAGGCCGATCACGATGTTCCGGAGCGAGCGTTCGTTCATATCCTCGCAGCGCGGGAACGTGATATGCGTCGGGTCGATCTCGAGTTCGTTCCCGTGGAAGAGGTGCGCGTCCATGACTGCGGCGATCAGGTTGTTCGCCGAGGTGACCGCGTGGATGTCTCCCGTGAAGTGGAGGTTGATGTCCTCCATGGGAAGGACCTGAGAGTGGCCGCCTCCCGCCGCTCCACCCTTCGTGCCGAAGACGGGGCCGAGGGACGGCTCCCGTAGCGTGATGATTGTCTTCGTGCCGAGCCGGTTCAGCGTTTGCCCGAGCCCGACGGCCGTAATCGTCTTGCCCTCGCCGTATCGAGTCGGTGTCGTCCCCGTGACGAGGACGAGCTTCCCCTGCCTCGCCCCACGGGCGCGCTCGACCGCACCGAGGCGCACCTTTGCGATGTAGTCCCCACGGAGGACGAGGTCCTTGGGAGAAAGGCCGATGTCCGCGGCGACGTCCACGACAGGCCGCATGCGAGCGGACTGCGCGATTTCGATGTCCGTCGGCATTTTCGCTGGGTAGGTCGAAGGCGGCAATAAAAGCTACGCGCTGTTTTGTTTGCATCAGTAAATATCAAGACTAGTGGTACCGTAGGTCCGCACACGTGGTTGGATCGGGGATTGCGATCGTGGATGTCGAGCGCAAACGCCGGATTCGGAAGGCGTTGCGGCGGACCGCCGCGTCATCCTCGTGATCGGCCTCGTCCGAACACGGGCCTGCCCATCTGGGGTAGGATAGGATTATGACACCGGAGCGGCATCCGGGCTCGGAATCGGGCGGTGGTGGGACATGCGTTTCGCGACCTCGTTCGGCAGCCTTGCAATCCTGTTCGCGCTCTTGGGGATCCTGATCGAATTGATCGCGGCGGACCTCGCCTGGAAAGGAGGCTGGATCGTCGCGATCGGCGCGTGGCTCGTCGGCCTGTACTTCGCCGCGGCAGGCTACTTCGAGTCGAAGCGAACGGATTGAACGCCCGGTCACGAGGCGGTAAAGGGATTCGCGACGAAACACGTCATCGCGCTCGGCCGCATTGGTCTCCTTCTCGGGACGCTCGGGGTCGTCGTGGCCCTCGGCGAGGTCGTCGACGCTCTGGGGCCAGGGCATTCGGAGGGGCTCGCCCGATGGTTATTCCTTCCGGGTCTCGCGTGGTTCGTGGGCCTCCCGTTCGTTGTCGGCGAGTGGGTCGAGGCCCGTCGCGGGCCCTGAGCGGCATCGACTCGCTCATTTCATAAGGAGCGCGGCGCGGATCCCCTTGAGCGTGCGCACGCGCCCGAAGTCGAGGAGGCCTTCCTTCTCGTCGACCCCGATCACGCGGGCATCGTCGATCTTCGTGCGGTTAAGGATCGGCGAGAGATAGGGATACGAAGAGACATCGACGCCCAAGGCGAGGGGGCTGAACGCGGGCAGCACGATGAGCCGCTCGGCGACGAGGAACGCAGGGACGCTCACGACGGCGCCGAGCTCGTCCTTCAGCTTGACCGCCGGGTGCTCGTGGCCCATGACGATCGGGTGCAGCGTCGACACATCCTCGTGGCCGTGCACAATCGTGAAGCCGCCGAGGTCCGCACGGTCCTCGAGCTTCAGGCCCAGGTCCCCCAGGATCGTCGCGAGGTAGTTGTCATGGTTCCCTCGCACGAGCGCGGGCATCGCGCGATCTTGAATGAACCGCAAGACCTGCTTCACCTCGACCCACTCGTCCACGAGATTCCGCGAGAACTCGTGCTTGAAGTCGCCCGCGACGATCACCCGCTCTGCCTTCGTACGGTCGAGCATCTTGCCAATCCGCTCAAGGATGACCCGTCGTTGGAACCGGGGGATGGAGACGCCTTGCTCCGCGAGGGCGCCCTCAAAGCCTAGGTGGAGATCAGAGATCACGAGCGCCCGCTCGTCGCGTAGGAGAAGCGCATGGTCCCGCGTGACCTCCACGCCCTTCGCGATCTCGAGCCGGTCCACGTGGTGTGGAAGGTCACCCCCGGAATTAAAGGATTCACTCCACGGGGAAAGCCCTCGGCGTTTCCTTCGTCACCCTCTCCCAGCTTGCCATCGGGCACCCACCGGGGTCGGTACCGCTCTTGTCGGCAGAATGCTTGGCTTGCATGGGCAGTCGCTTCATCCTCATGAAGAAAATCGCGAGCTCCGCGCCGGCCGCAGCCAGGGGAGCTCGGGGAAGAAGGTTCATCGCACGCTGGCGTCTCGTTTCTACATCCTGCGCGGCCGGCGCTTCGCGAAACAATCTCGGCAGTAGACGGGCCGTGCGGGGTCCGGCTTGAACGGGACCTGCGTGGCCTGACCGCAATCGCTGCACACCGCGTCGAACATCTGACGCGGGCCGCGGTCGAAGCCGCCTCGTCTTCCGCCTCTTTCTGTCTCCATTTTGCTTACTACCTATCCAGCCCTTGCGGGCCGGATGCGTGGGCACGGAGCCGCACCCAGATAAAGGTGCGCCTACCGATTTCCTGGTCTAATTCCTTGATGGCCCCCGGCGTTCACGTCAGCATATCCGCGATCGCGGAGCGACGCGAGTTCGCGTCGGACCGCCTCGGGCCCATGTAGCCGTAAACCTGCGTGCTCCGGCCGCCACGATCTTCGTAGTGCCAGAAGTACACAGCGTCGCGTCGCCTGATCTCCCTGACGCGGAGACCACAGTCGATTTGTACGCGGATGGGATGTGGTTGCCCTTACCTAGTTACGTAAGGTAATCCCCGGGTGCGCGGATCGTGGCCGCACGGGCCTCCACGGGCATCCAAGACGAGGTTCCTATGCCGCCGGATCGGTCGGCCGCCCGATGGCCGAGCGCATCCGCTGCGGCGAGCGGGATGGAACCGGGCTACCTCGGCGAGCCGGTCTCGAGGTTCGACGGGACGAAGACGGCCTACATCCTCGCGCAGCGCCGTCCCGGATGCCGCCTCGTGCTCGCCCGCTATTGACATCCCTGAAATAGCCGCGCGTCGTTCGGCCCCGTTGAGATGCGCGTCGCGCTGATCGCGGACGTCCATTCGAGCCTGCCCGCCCTCGAGGCGGTCCTCAAGGACATCGATCGCGTACGGCCGGACGACATCTGGTGCGCGGGCGATCTCGTCGGATACAACCCGTGGCCGAACGAGGTCATCGAGATCCTCCGACACCGACACGTGCGGTGTATCCGCGGCAACCACGACCGCGCGACCCTGAGCGGCGACACCTCGTGGTTCAACGAGCTCGCGGCCGCCGCCGTTCGATGGACGCGGATCGGGATTAGCCCGGGGAACCTCGGATACCTGTTCTCCTTGGAGGACCGCAACCGCATCGCCCTCCCCGAGGGCGTCGTCGCGATGTACCACGGCAGCCCGCGCCACGACGACGAGTATGTCCTGCCATGGAACGCCCACGAGGAGCTTCTCGCGATCGCGCGGGCGCCGATCGTCGTCCTCGGGCACACCCACATGCCGATGTACTTCTCCTGCCGCGACGGAATCGTCGTGAATCCGGGGAGCGTGGGCCAGCCGCGGGACGGGGACCCTCGCGCGGCCTGGGGGCTCCTCGACACGGCGCGCCGCACGTTCGAGGTTCGTCGGGTGAGGTACGACATCGATGAGGTCGCTCGGCAGATCCGCAAGGTCGGATTGCCCGCAGAACTCGGCGAGCGGCTCTACGCCGGCGTCTGATGCGGGAAACGTCATATCGCACATCCCGTTCCCCGAGCCGTGCCACCCCTCTGGATGATCCTCGCCTCGATGGACATGATGTCCTGGGGGGTCGGGCAGGTCGTCGTGAAGCGCGCGACGGACCGCCTCGGCGCGGTCACGATGGTCCTCCTCGTGAGCGTGGTCGACGGCGCGCTGTACTTCGTCCTCTTCGGCCTCCTCGCAGGGCCCATGGCGGTCGGATCCTGGGAGACGTACGCGTTCGCGTCCGCCTCCGCGGTCACGGGGATGGTCGGCTACATCCTGTACTACGAGGCCCTCCTGCGCGGGAACGTCGCCGTCGTCGGAACGATTTCCGCCGGATCGCCGATCATCACGATCCTCGGTGCGATCGCGTTCCTTGGGGAGACACCGTCCGCATTCCAGGCCGTCGGGATCGCCCTCCTCGTCGCCGTCGTCCTGATCCTGTCGTACGAGCCGATCGGGGAGGAATGGCGGATCCCTGTGGCGGTCGCGCTCTCCATCGGAATCCTCGTCCTCTGGGGTGTCTGGGGGCTCCTCACGAAGGTCGCCGTGAACGACCCCGGCTTCGACTCCTTCCACCTCCTCGCCTTCTACGGCGCGTTGAACTTCATCATGGGGCCGCCGTACTACCTCTGGCGGCGGAAACGGGCTCGGCCGCTGGACCCCTCGCGACGCGCGTATGCGACCGCGATCGTCGGCGTGCTCCTCCTGATCATCGGCATCGTTGCGACGACGGTGGCCTTGTCCATCGGGGATGCGTCCCTTGTGACTGCGGTCTCCGGCTCGTATCCCGTCGTCACGGCGATCGTGGCGTTCCTCTTCCTCAAGGAGAAGGTCACGCTCCCGCGGATCCTCGCGATCGCCCTGTTCGTGCCAGGGATCGTCCTCGTCGCCTCCTAGGCAGGCACAATCGCATAGTCCGATGGGAACATTCCGGTCAAATGAATCCTTCGATTCAACAATTGCGTTCAAACGTCCAATTTCACGGAGCGACGCCGACGGAACGTACTTATAGTCGCCCTCGGATGGTATTTCCGAGGAGAACCGCGTGAGCCGACGCTTCGGAACGAGTGACATCCGAGGGCACGTACGCCGGGTTGCGGAACAGTTCCGTGGCCTCGTCCCGATCTGCCCGCCCTGCGGTCAGTTCATCGAGGATTGCGGCTGCGTCTGCCCGTTCTGCGGGGAGCGTTCCGGCTGCGTCTGCTGCATCGGCTACGGGATCGCGACGGGCGGCGGCTGACCGCGGATCGGGCCGGACATGGTGTCGCGCCCGCTTGAGCGGCGGAGTTAAGGAGCCCGCCTGCATTTCCGACGCATGGATACAAGGAGGGCTCGGCTCCTCGCCTTGGTGGACAGCCGCGCGTTCATCCTCCTGTCCATCGCCCTCGTCGCGATTCGGTTCGCGACCCCGACCGTGTCCGCAGGCCTCGCCGTCGCCGATGTCGACACGACGGGGCTCGACGCCTCGTTCGAGATCTACATGGGCGTCCTCCCGGGAATCCTCTTCTTTCTCGCGCTACTGGTCGTCAACACCTGGCCTGGCGGTTTCGGCCGCGATCCATGGATCCTTCTTGCCGTTGCCTTGTCGATTGCGGTCACGGTGCAGTGGGCGGGTCAGGTGAACCCTTCGCTCCGGATCCTCACGGGGTCCTTCGTTGGCGCGATCCTCGACGGGACCGTTGCCGCGACGATCCTCGCCTTTTTCCTCGGGCTCGATCGTCGGGTGGTGCGCGCCGGCGTGGCCCCGATGGCCCGGGACGGTTTCCGAGCCCTAGGCTACGGATACACCCTGTCCTATGTGCTCCACGCCTTCCGCCTCATCGACTTCCGATACGCGTTCGGGCAGGCTCTCCCCTCCGGCCTTCTCTGGCTGCTCGACTACGGACCCACGATCACGTTGAGCTTCCTGTCGATCTACTTCTGGTTCGAGCTCTCCGTCCCGTCCTCTCGCGGCGGCCTCCGACGGGTGCTGGTGATCGCTCCCCCCGTCGTCGTCGCGGCCCTCGGACTCGCTGCATCCCAGGGCCTCGGCGGTTTCCTGATGTCCAACGCCCTCGCGTGGGGTGGGTCCTACCTCGTCTTCAGCCCGACATCGGCTTCGCTGTCCATTGTGGGCTTCGCGATCGGCGCGTTCCTAGCGACCGCATGGGCCCTATTCGGCCGTTTGTCACGTCGTCCGTGGCGGCATGTCGTCGGCGGCACCGTCGTCGTCGCCGTCGCCGGGATCCTGAGTTTCGGGGGAACGCTGTCGAGCCTCGCGGGAATCGTCCTAGGGCTCACGATCGTTGCCCGTGGCCTGGTCGAGGTCGCCGCCGGATCCATTCGCGCCTCAATAGATGCGAATGTAGAGAATGTACGAACCATTCTTCTGCATCGGGACGAATGGACATCGCCTGGAAGGCCTATGCGAGGGGACCGTCGTCGGTATGGGCTAGCCCTTGCGGTGTTCCTCATCATTGTCCTGGGCATCCTCGTGCCCGCCCCCGCGGCGCCGATCACGGCGATGGTGCCGTACTCCGCGACGCCCGTCGCGGATTCCGCACTGGACGGCGATCCGGCGACCGGGGACTGGTCTGGCGCGCAAAGCTGGACGGTCCCCCTCGAGAACGGGGCGAATGCCCCCTACGGATCCGCGACCTTATACGCGAAGCACGACGCGACCTACGTCTACTTCCGTGTGGACGGCAAGATCGACGTCCTGTGGGCCAGTGTGAGCGGAGACCATTTCTGGTTCGGCATCGCGTTCAGCACGGGGTCCACGAACCACCACAGTGCGTGGCAGGACGGCGTCTTCTTCGGCGACGATTCGTACACGTCGGGCACGCCCCTCCTCCCCGTGGACACGAACGGCGGCGGCAAGCCGCCGGCGAAGGACGGGACGCAGAACAACCTCGGCGAGATGCGAGCGACGGGGAGTTCCGCCCCGTACAGCTACACTGCGGAATGGAAGCGGAAGTTGAACACGGGCGATTCGAACGACCTGACGTTCACCGCGGACAGCACAACCTCGTACTACTTCTACGCGACGACGGACTCGGATGGTGGCGGGAGCGGCGGCGGCAATGTGAACCACAAGGCGGGGACCACAAACAACAACATCATCCGTTTCGAGACGCCGCCCCCGAGCGATCCGACGCCGCCCACGGTCTCGATCACCGCGCCCGCAGACGGCGCGTTCCTTCGACAGACCGTACTCATCACGGCGACGGCCTCCGACAACATCGGCGTGACCTCCGTGACGTTCCTCCTCGATGCGACGACCCTCGGAATGGATACAGCTCAGCCGTACGAGTATTCCTGGGACACGTCGACGGCCTCGAACGGCGCGCATGTCCTGAAGGCGGAGGCCCGAGACGCCGCAGGCAACGTCGGTTCGAGCCAGGTGAGCGTCACCGTGGACAACGCGCCGCCCGTGGCGGCGGCGGGCGCGGATCGCTCCGTGTCGCCCGGCACCGTCATCACGTTCGATGGCAGCGCCTCGACGGACAACGTCGGGGTGGCGAGCTATACTTGGACCTTCAACGACGGCGGACCGCAGACTCTCACCGGCATCTCGCCCACGTACACCTTCAACAACGTCGGGAACTTCCTCGTCACCCTCACGGTGTCCGACGCGGCGGGGAACACGGCCACCGACGTGATGTGGGTCAATGTGACGGTGGACACGGCGCCGCCCGTCGCCCGAGCGGGAGCCGACCAGCCCGTCCTCCAGGGCGCGTTGGTGACCCTCGACGGAAGCGGCTCGACGGATGACGTCGGCATCGCGAACTACACGTGGACCTTTGACGACGGCGGCGCGATCACGCTCTACGACGCGATCGTTCAGCATCGCTTCCTTTCCGTGCGGAACGTGCTCGTCACGCTGACCGTGAAGGACTTCGCCGCCAAGTCGAGCACGGACACGACGTGGGTGAATGTGAGCGCGGACACAGTCCCGCCTACGGCGGACGCAGGCGCGGGTCAATCAATCTACTTCGGCGCGTCCGCGACCTTGGACGGTGGCGGTTCGACGGACAACGTCGGGATCGCTAACTACACCTGGTCCTTCGCGGACGGATCCCCGATTATCCTCTGGGGATCAGCCGTGACCTACCGGTTCGGCTCCGTCGCAAACGTGACGGTTACCCTGACGGTCCTCGACTACGCGCAGAACAGCGACACCGCGACCACGTACGTGGACGTCCTTGCGGATGCCGTCCCGCCTACCGCGCGCGCGGGTCCGGACGTCACCATCGATTTGGGCGATAGCGTCCTCCTCAACGCGACGGCCTCAACGGACAACGTCGGAATCGTGAGCTTCTCTTGGGAGGTCCAGGAGACCGGGGACACGCTCACTGGCGAGGTCGTTACGTACAGGCCGGCCACCGGTGGCCTGTTCACGATCGTCCTAACCGTCACGGATGCCGCCGGAAACACGGCGACGGATAGGCTGGTCGTCACGGTCATCGCACCGGATACGACAGCGCCCGCGGCTCCGACGGGCCTCCAAGCCACGACGGCGGGTCCCGCGACGGTTACGCTCTCCTGGGTCGCGAACGGCGAGACGGACCTCGCCGGGTATCTTGTCTTCCGGCTTAATGCGGACGGCCAGCCGGTCCAGCTCAACGCTGTCCCGATCACGAACACGAGCTACGTGGATTCCGGTCTGAACCCTGGCGAAACGTACACGTATCTCGTGAAGGCCGTGGACCGCGCGGGGAACCTTTCGGGGCCATCGACGCAGGTCTCGGCTCCGGCGGGTCTGAGACCGCCCGAGCCGTTCGATTGGATGTCGGTCCGTTGGGCCATCGCGCCTCTCGTCGCAGCGTTCGTCTTCCTCGTGCTCGCGGTCCTCGCCTGGAGGGAGAGCGACGGAAGCGTCGGGCGCGGGCAGAATCCAGAGTCCGCCTCGCCGCCGCCGGAGGTGAGACCATGAGGCGCCCGATCGCCTTGCTCGTCTTGTTCGCGGCCGTGGCCCTCGCTCTGACGCCTGCGCCGACGGCGGCTCAGGGAGGGGACGACATCACAATCGTGCACTCGCCGCCCAGCGTGGTGGCTCCGGGAGCGCAAATCTACCTCACCGCGATCCTCTCGAACGCGACATCCGCCACGATCGCCTGGCAGAACACCTCGATGGACTCCGAGGTCTTCTCTCCGATGACGAATCTGTCCCTGGCCCAGAGCGGCGGTTGGCTCTACGCCGCCTATCTCCCTGCGCAGCCGTCGCCCACGCAGGTTCGGTACGCCATCAACGCGACCGGACCCTCCGGCTCCCATCTCGAGAGCTACTTCTTGTCCGTCGATGTGCCAACCCCGGAAGGGATATCCGAGGAGCAGCACCAGGCCTGGATCCTCACGATGGTCGCTTCCCTCTCCATGGCCACGAGCGTGATCGCGATGATGTACTGGTACACGGGCCGCCGGCTGCGGCGGGGGGCATGAGCGAATGGTCGACCCGCGCGTGATCCACTCCATCACGATCGAGATGTGCACAGGGTTCCTGCTCCTCGCGGGCGCGGCGGTCTTCGTGAAAGTTGTTGCGGATTGGTGGTCGCGGAACCTCCGAGGCCGCGTGACCCGCCTCGACAAATGGGCCCTCGCAGCCTCGCGGTTCGCGGAACCTGCCTCGTACTTCGCCCTCATTGCGGGCGTGATCGCGACGTTCGCTTCCATGGTGACGGGATCCCTCGCGTGGCCCGCGGATCAGCTCGGGGCGTCGGAGACCGTCCGCAACAAAATCCTCATCACGAGCACGTCGCAGACGTTGTTCATCGGCGCGGTGATCCTCCGAGGGAGATATCGCTTTGAGATCTGGATGACTCGCGGGACCGGAGGCTTCTATGCCGGGCTCGTGCTGACGGGGGATGCGCTCATGGTCCTGCAGAACTCGATCGCAGGACACCTCGCGGGCAAGGGGAGCCTCCTGGACGAATTCCTGCACCTCATGAACATCGACACGCACCCGATGTGGGCCTTCCCCGTCTGGGCATCGATCGCGATTGCGGTGGCCTTCCCCCTCGCGGCGCTCCTCGTGGGCGTTGCCTTGCGCGCCGCCTCCCGCAAAGCCCGCGTCCGCGCCGCGCCCGCCTGAGTTCGACGTCGACGAAACTGCCTCGCGCTGGACGAAGGCCGCCGAAATACGTATAATTGCGTGAAAAATGCATACTTAATCCTCACAGGCGTCCTAGAACACGTATGCCGCTCGAGGTGGAAGCGCGGGAGGCCGTGGAGCTCGCCCCATCGCAGAGGGGCCACGAACGCGCCGTCAGAAGGGCCAGCCAGCCCATCGGAAGGCGAGCGCCCGCGGGAAGGCTCAGACGGGGAGGGTTCCGGCGTTATCAAGACCGATACCGTTCGTCTCGAGACCAACCCTGGATCGGAAGGGACGCGGGAGTACAGGGAGTGGACCGGCTGGGATTTGAACCCAGGACTTCCTGCTTGCAAAGCAGGCGATCTTCCGCTGATCTACCGGCCCGCGCGTGCGCGCACAGGGGCCGCATGGGCTTGAAGCTTTCCGCGCTGATGCGAGCCGCCCCTCCCGTGCGAGGCCGTCCCACGCCCGTACCTTCCCCTGGAAGGCCAATTTTTATTCATTCGTTTATATTCTCGTGCTATGGAGGCCTGTGCGCGACCCAAAGGCCTAAGTACGGTGCTCGCTCTCGCTGCGCCGAGGGGTTCCAATGTCTAGGAGGATGGCGGCCCTCGCCATCGGTGGATTCGTCGTGGTCCTCCTGACGGCCTACTTGCCGACCGCCGGGGTTTTCGTCCCCTTCGCGCCCCCGATCGGCACCGTCAGCGGGACCCGGATACCCGACTCGAGCGTCCAAGCGCTCCCGGAGTACACGAACCAACGCGTGATCATGGTCAACTACACCGCGAATGGCACCGCGGGATCGAGCGGCGTGTTCTGGACGGAACTCTACTACCGCACGTCCTCGGACATGCCCTGGGTCCGGTACGCACCGCCCTGGAATCCGAGCGGTCAGTGGTCGGGCCAGCTCGGCTTCAGCACGGGCGCGATCGCCGCGGGGACGATCCTGTTCGACACATACTTCACGGGAGGCGAAGCGACGTACGAGTTCCTGACCGTCGCCGTGGACCGCGGGTTCTGGACGGAGTACGACGTGAAGGCGCCGGGCTTCAAGGACACGCCCGCGAAGGCACGGACGACCCTGGACACGCGTCCGCCGAAGCTCTTCGTCGCGACGCCCACGCCCGGCTCGTACACGAATGAGAAGGTCCTTCGATGGCTCGCGGAGGACGAGGTTTCCGGCGTGGCGAAGGTCCTGGTGTCCCTGGACGGCGCGGCCCCGGACGTCTTCACGGAGCCGATGGGATCCATGGACCTCGCGCTCACGGTGGAGGGCGCCCATACGGCCGTCGTTCGGGCCGTGGACCGCGCAGGCAACGCCGAGGAGATCGAGGACCCGTTCCACTACGATCCGAACGCTCCGACCCTGCAGATCACGGCGCCGCAGCGGGACAGTTTCGTGAACAACCGCAACGTTGAGGTGAGGTGGACCGCCGGGGACAGCGGCTCGAGCATCGCCGCGCTCGCGCTCAGCGTGGACTCGAACCCGCCGGTTGCCCTCGCGCCGACGGACACGTCGTACATCCTGCGGGACCTCTTGGAGCGCGGGCACGTGCTCACCCTGATTGCAAGGGATCTCGCCGGGAACCTGGCGACGCAGACAATCGGCTTCGGCGTCGATGCGACCCCGCCGGAGGTCACCCTGATCTCGCCCAAAGCGGACTCCTACGCAAACGTGCAGCAGCTCCAGGTCCTCTGGACCGGGTTCGACGCCGTCTCCGGAGTGGAGAAGTATCGACTCACGCTCGACGGGACGGGTCCGGTGGATCTCACGTCCGCCGCGGGCTACACGTTCCCGGACGTCCCGGAGGGCCGGCGTCTCCTGACGCTGGAGGCGATCGACCGCGCGGGCAACGCCGCGGTCGTGAGCGCGCGCGTGACCGTCGACGTGACCCTGCCGGAGGTGTCCATCACCGCGCCCGTGCAGGGCGCGACCGTGTCCGGCAATGTGGCGGCGAACTGGACTGCGACGGACGCGGGCTCGGGCATCGCCCGGGTCCAACTGCTGTTCGATAGCCAGCCCGCGATCGTCGTGACGGGCGCGCAGACGCACGCCCTTGGTACGATCGCGGTCGGACCGCACGCGGTGACGGTCCGCGCGTGGGACAACGCCGGGAACATGCAGGAGGCGACGGTCGCCTTCACGTACGCGCTCGTACCGGGCGGACCCGCCGGCGGCCTGCCAGCGATCGACTTCTGGATCCTGATGGCGATCATCGGGGCGATCGCGGTGGGGTCCGCGTACTATGCGGTCCGACGCCGGAAACGGGCGCAGGCGTAGGCCTCAGGGTCCTCCGCCCTCGGGGCGGAGGCCCGTTCCTTCCTTTTCGCCGAACGAGGGTGTCAGCGCGGGCTCATGGCCCGGCCGCAGGCGTGGCAGGTCCGCTCGTCGTAGGCGAGCTTCGCGCGGCAGACGAGGCAGCGCCATCGGCCATCCTGCTCCCGCAGCCACGCGTACCAGCCCTTCTCCCGCATCCGCGTCACGTTCTCGAACAGGCTCGACCGGAATGCGGAGCCCGCGGCGGCCCGCTGAAGGCGGTCGCACGGGAACTCCTCGCAGTCCGCGCAGAAGGCGACGCCCTTCGCCTGCGCGCATCCCTTGATGTCGCATTCCCCGCCGAAGCAGAACGTGCCCGGATTGCGGCAGCCCGTGCACATCAGCCTCTCCATGGAGACGCCGAGGGCGCGGGCGAGGGTCTCGAGTCGCGCGGCGTCCTGCTCGACCCACGCGCGGTAGATCGGGCAGGCCCCACAGTAGAGGCCGCAGACGCCGGCCAGGTTCGGATCGACCTCCCTCTCGTCGAAGACGGCCCGAAGCGCCATCGGACGTGCGAGCGACGTCCTAGACGATGGATTCTGGCCAATGATTCTCCTTACATGTCGGTCGGTCCACGGCGGCGGAACAGGCCGCCAGGGCGGTTGGCCGTGGGCCAGGGCACCACGCCCACCACTCCTTCCGAAAGGTTTTCGGCGTGAGCGCGATGGGTGGTGCATGGGTACTCGGCTCCAGCGCGGGTTGCGGGCCTTCGTTGCGCTGTCCCTCGTCCTCGGCGGCATCGTCCTCCTCCTCGAGGCGAGGCTCATCCGCGAGACTCCGCCGGGATGGGGATGGATGTTCCTCGCCTGGGCAATCTGGGCGGGTGCCCTCGGCCTAGTCCTCGGGTTCGGGTCGCGAGCGGGGTGGCCGTGGACGGTCCTCGCCGTCGCCTTCCTCGGCTCGATGCTCGCGGCCGTCGGATGGTCGCACTTCGACGAGACGGGCCACTACGTCCTCGGTCTCCTCGCGCCGACGATCGCGATCCTCGCTGGCTTCGGACTTTCCCGAAGCCAGCGCTGGGCATGGCCTGTGGCCTTCGCGATTGCGGCGGGCGTCGGGCCCCTCTTCCTGAGCTTCGCCCCGCTCCCGGACCCCGCGTACCTCGGAGCGATGGCCCTCTTCGTCGCGGATGCCCTCGCCCTGCTCGCGCTCGCCGAGGAAACCTTCCGAAATCCGGGCCGGCCTGCTTGACGCCTCACGACCGCAGCACGATCTCGATGTTCACGCCGTCGGGCACCTGAATCCGCATGAGCTGGCGCAAGGCCCGCTCGTCCGCGTCGAGGTCGATGAGCCTCTTGTGGATCCGCATTTCCCACCGGTCCCACGTCTCGCTCCCCTCGCCGTCCGGACTCTTCCGCACGGGCACGAGGAGGCGCTTCGTCGGCAGAGGGATCGGCCCGGCCATGGCGACCCCGGTGCGATCGCTGATCATCTTGATCTGCTGGCACACGTTGTCGACCTTCCTGGGGTCCGTGCCGCTGAGGGATATCCGGGCCTTTTGTGGCATGTTGTGATTCACCAAAAGGAGAGGGAAAAGGGGAAGGAGGTTAGCGCTTCTCGACGTCGATGACCTGGCCCGCCGCGACGGTCTGGCCCATGTCTCGGATCGCGAAGCGACCCATCTGCGGGAACGCCTTGAAGGGCTCGATCACCATCGGCTTCGTTGGCCGGATCTTGACGATCGCGGCGTCCCCGGTCTTGATGAAGTCGGGCTTCTCCTGCTTCGTGGCGCCCGTCTTCGGATCCAGGGACCGCTGGATCTCTTCGAAGGTGCAGGCGACCTGCGCGGTGTGCGCGTGGAAGACCGGCGTGTAGCCCGCCGTGATCACGGACGGGTGGTTCAAGACGATGATCTGCGCGGTGAAGGACTTCGCGACCGTGGGCGGACTGTCCACCGGGCCGGCGACGTCCCCGCGGCGGATGTCCTTCTTCTCGACGCCTCGGACGTTGAAGCCCACGTTGTCCCCGGGCTCCGCCTGCGGGATCTGCTCGTGGTGCATCTCGATGGACTTGACTTCGCCGATCTTGTCCGCGGGCATGAAGTGCACCTTCATGCCAGCCTTGAGTACGCCCGTCTCGACGCGGCCCACGGGCACGGTGCCCGCGCCCGTGATCGAGTACACGTCCTGGACCGGGAGGCGGAGGGGCTTGTCCGTCGGCTTCGGCGGCACGCTCAGGTCGTCGAGGGACTGGACGAGGGTCTTCCCCTTGAACCAGCCCAGGTTCGCGGTGCCCTTGACGACGTTGTCGCCCTTGTACGCGCTGATCGGGATGAAGGGGATCTGGTCCGTCTTGTAACCGACGCCCCTCAGGAGCTTCGTCATCTCATCCTTGATCTCGTTGAAGCGGGCCTCCGCGTAGGGCGGCTTCGTCGCGTCCATCTTGTTGATCGCGACGATCAGCTGCTCGACGCCGAGGGTCCGCGCAAGGAAGACGTGCTCCTTCGTCTGCGTCTGGACGCCCTCGGCCGCGCCGACGACGAGCACGGCCGCGTCCGCCTGGGACGTCCCGGTGATCATGTTCTTGACGAAGTCCCGGTGGCCCGGAGCGTCGATGATCGTGAAGTAATACTTGTCCGTGTCGAAGCGCTTGTGCGCGACGTCGATCGTCAGGCCCCGCTCCCGCTCTTCCTTCACTTGGTCCATGACGAACGCGAACTCGAATGTGGCCTTCCCGAGCTGCTCGGCGAGTTTCTTGAGGTTCTCAAGCTCGTGCGGGTCGATGCTCCCGGTGTCGTACAGGATCCGACCGACGGTCGTCGACTTGCCGTGATCGACGTGGCCGATGAACACGAGGTTGAGGTGTGGCTTTGCGGGCATGTCTTCTACCCCGTAGGTCGCACCTTATCATCGGGTCGTATTTATGCTTGTTGGCGCGGCCAGATGCGGTTCTCCATGCACGCGCGCGAAGAGCGCGCGGCGACAAGGCGCGTCCCGCTCACGCCGCGTAGTACGCTTCGTCGTACGGCTCCGGCGTCAGGCCCTTCCGCGTGCGGATCGAGCGGACGACCTCGGGCTGGAGCGTCGGCGGGACGGGCTCGAACCCGCTGTTCTCCGTGGACCACAGGACCCGCCCCTGCGTCGCGCTGCGGATCGCGGTCGCGAAGCCGAACATCTCCGCGACGGGCGCCTTCGACTGGATGACCGTGAGTTCGCCCTCCTGGTTGATGTCCTCGATCACGCCCCGCCGGCCCTGGATGTCGCCGATCGCGGAGCCCATCACGTCCTGGGGCACGTTGATGAAGACCTTCGTGATCGGCTCTAGCAGGATCCTCCCGCCCTGGCACATGGCCCCGTAGATCGCACTACGGGCCGCGGGGATCACCTGCGCGGGGCCTCGGTGGACGGAATCCTCGTGGAGCTTCGCGTCGACCAGGAGCACCTTCACGCCCATGCACTTCTCCGCGGCGAGCGGCCCGCGGTTCATCGCCTCGATGAAGGCCTCCTTGATGAGCTCCATCGTCTCGTGGAGGTACTGGATCCCTTTCGTCGCGTCAATGAGCATGTTCGTGTCCTGGATCCAAACGACGTTCTTCGCCTCGTCCCGGTCCATCCCGAGCTCCTCGAGCTTCTTCGCGAGGACCTTCGAGTCCTTGATCCGCTGGCCCGCGGCGATCTCGCCCGCCTGGATCGCCTTCACGACGGACGGCTCGAGGGGCTCTACCTCCATATAGAATCGGTTGTGCTTGTTCGGAGATTTGCCCTCGAAGGGACCGCCTTTCCCCGCCACGCCCTCGCGGTACACGACGATCGGCGGGCTGGCGGTGATCGGCACCTTGTGCTCATTGACGATCCGATACTGGGTGATCTCGAGATGGAGCTCCCCCATGCCCGACATGAGGTGCTCCCCCGTCTCCTGGTTGATCTCGACCTCGATGCTCGGGTCCGCCTTCGCAATCGTCCGGAGGACGTCCACGAGCTTCGGGAGGTCCTGCGTGGACTTCGCTTCGATGGCCACCGTGACGACGGGGTCCGAGTAGTGCACGATCTTCTCGAAGGGCTGCATCTCCTTGTCGTCGCTGACGGTCGAGCCGGCGATCGCGTCCTTCAGACCGACGACCGCAACGACGTTACCGGCATCGATTTCCTCGACGGGGATGCGGTCCGGGCCGACGATCATCGCGACCATCTGGGCGCGTTGCGGCTTCGGCATCCCGCTGACCCAGAGCTCCTGGCCTCGCCGAATCTTCCCGGAAAAGAGGCGTCCGGCCGCGACCTCGCCCGCCTGCGGGTCGACGATGATTTTTGTGACCATGAACCCCACCGGCCCGGATTCGTCGACGGTCATCATCGCCTTCCCGACGGGCGACTCGAGGTCCCCCTTCCAGATGATCGGGATACGGGTCTTCTGCGCGACGAGCGGGTTTGGGAGGTGCTTGATGACCATGTCGAGGACGATCTGGTGGAGGGGTGCCCGCTTGCTCAGCTCCTTCTGCTGGCCCTTCTGCAGGTACTCATAGATGTCCGAGAACTTGATCCCGGACTTCTTCATGTACGGGACCGAGATCGCCCACTTGTGGAACGCGCTCCCGAAGGCGACGTTGCCCGCCTCGACGTTGAGGGACCACTCGTCCTTCATCTCGTCAGGGAGCATCTTCCGGATCCGCGCGTTCACGTCCGTGATGATCTTCACGAACCGCTGCTGCATCTGCTCCGGCGTGACCTTGAGCTCGTTGATGAGGCGGTCGACCTTGTTGATGAACAGCGCCGGCCGCACGCGCTCTTTGAGCGCTTGGCGGATGACGGTCTCCGTCTGCGGCATCACGCCCTCGACCGCATCCACGAGGATGATCACGCCGTCGATGGCCCGCATGGCGCGCGTGACATCGCCGCCGAAGTCCACGTGGCCCGGTGTGTCGATGAGATTGATCAGGTATTGCCCGCCCTCGTAGTCGTGGACCATCGAGGCGATCGCTGCATTGATCGTGATCCCGCGGGCCTGCTCCTGCTCGTCATAGTCCATGAAGAGCTGCTGGCCCGCGAGTTCCTCGCTGATCATGCCCGCGCCTGCGATGAGGGAGTCGCTGAGGGTCGTGTTGTGGACGAAGAGTCCCTCTGCAACGAAGTTCTGAGGGCCGGGCACCGAGAAGTCGTAGACCCACTCCGCCGCGGCAGTCCGTATCGCTTTGACCTCGACACAGGCCAGATCGTCATTCGGGAAGGGGATTGCCGCTGAGAGGCGTACCTCTGCCATTGTGAGCAGAGACTGGGCAGAAGGCCGCGGTCCTGCGGTTGCGTAGAAACGGCCCTTCCGGTCGTTGGGCGCGAGCCCATTCCGGTCTACCGGAAGCAGGTCCACGACGTAGGAGGTGCTCGACCTGCCCTCCAGCTCTCTTTGCAGCGCAGCTTTTTCCGGATCACTGAACCGAGGCACTCGGGCGAGGTTCCTCCTGCCCGAGATGTACAGCGTGTTCCTCCCCTTCCGGCGGAGAAGAATCGAACGAACGCCGAAACGCAGGAGGAGCAACTGCAGCTCATCCGAGAATTCCTCTGAGACGAATGTGCAGGACACCGCGGACCGTGCCTTCTCGACGGTCCCGTCGGCATCGAAGTAGCCTTGGACGAAGGCTGCTGCGACTGGTACCGGAGAGCTATGGAGAAAGTCAGGTAGGCGGATGCTCCACGCGTTGTGCTGTGAAGGATATCCAAACACCACCCGGAGGAGTCGAACAAAACTTGACGAACCGGGGTTCAAGAATGGAACGCGCGCCGAAGGACGACTGAAAGATGTTCGTCGCGTGAGTCGATGCAGGACCTTTCGTGCTCGCTCTAGCAGGACTTCATCCTTCGTGTGCAATCGGGCGTGCGCATCTCCATCCCCGTACAGGAGTCCGACGAGCCAGAAGAAGCTCTCGAGCTCTCCTCGTTTCGGGAGCCATACTCGCCGAGAAGGAAGACCACCGCGCCTCGCGGTTCGGACTGTTACCCATTCAATCAATGGATAGAAAGAGGCCAGGGACATCCGGAAAAGGCGCGCAAGGCCCAACAGTTGTTTGCCGTCTATTAGACCCACTACGCCCAACCGCTCTTGCGCCTCGGGAGAAAGGCGGAAGCGGAAGCGGGGGTCCGATGCGAGGCGTTGGATCATGATTCCCTCCAAGCCCAGCCAGTCCTCCTCTTGGTCGTCTCGCGAGATGAGACGCCTGGGCACGACCAACACGTGACCTTTCTGGAGCTGGCGCGCGTCACGGTATTCCAGTCCGTTGCCCTCCGCGACAACGAACGGATGTTCCATCGTGGTCCGGATGCGCCTGCCGTCCCGACTCTCAACTTCGACGAGCGGAGCGTCAGCTCGGAGCCGCCATATGTGAGTCAATTGAGCGAACTGTATCTTGCCCGATGACAAGTCCAGGGACTGGGTCCACAGCGATTCCGATCGCACATCGCGGACGTCAGCCCCGTACTCGTTCGGCACGGGCCGCTTGTGCTCGAAACGAGCCCACAATTCATCGGCACGAATCCACCGCCCGTTCACGAGGATTCGAGTCTCGTGCGAAACGCACTTCCCGTGATCAATGTGTGCCGCGGTGCCAATGTTGCGGATGCGCTCCTTCTGGTGGAGAAGGCTCTGCGCCTTCTTGATGTTCTCTTCCTTCCGTCCCATATGCGATGCACCTGGTCATCAGGGCAAGGAGATGGAATCGGACATGACCGGGCCTAATTAAACCTTCGGTCCACGGGCGGCCGAATCGCTCATCGCGCGGACGCCGCGATCCGTTCGAGCTCCTCTTTCTTCGCGATCGCCGCGCTCTGCATGTCGCCCTTTGCGGCCAAGAGGATCTCGTCCGCGAGGCATTCCTCGACGGGCTTGCGGTTCTTGAACGTAGCCTGCACGGCGCTCTGGCAGATGTTCCGCAGGGCCAGGTCCAGCCGCCGCGACGGCGCGATGTCTACGGCCCGCGGTACGGAGATGCCTCCGAATCGCAGCCGCGTGATCTCTTCGCGGGGAGCGGCGCGTTCGAGCGCGTCGACGAAGACCTGCACGGGGTTTCGGCTCACCTTCTTCTCGATGATCTCGAAGGACGTCCGCACGACGCGGTACGCCTTCGACTTCTTGCCCGTGTAGTCCTCCGTGCGCATCATCCCGTTGATGAGCCGTTCGACGATGTTCGTGCGGGCCTTTCCGAACGGCTTCGCGGCCCATCGGCCGCCGGTGTGCGGGATCACGATCGGGTTGAGGTTGATGTACTTCGCCAGGCCAGGATCGTGGACCTCAACCTCGGCGAGCTCGTACTTCTCGAAGAGCTTCATCGGGTACGTCGGCCGCTTCCGCAGTTTCTTCGGCTCTCGCTTCGGCTTTTCTTCCACGGGCGCCGGCGCCATCGGCTCCTCTGGCGGAAGCCCGGCGGCTTGTGGCGCTGGCGGAGTCGGAGCTGGGGTTTCGACAGCGGTGGGCTCTGACGCGGGCGGCGCAGGTTCCTCGGGCGGCCTTTCCGGATTCTGCTCCTCCATGGGCCTACCTCACTGGCTTCTCCTTCCGCCCGCGGACGAGCTCGTCCAGGGAGACGTTGTTCACTTGGATGACCTTGTACCGCACGCCGGGGATGTCCCCGTACGATCGGCCCATGCGGCCGCCGATCCCTTCGACGAGGACCTCGTCGTGCTCATCGATGAAGTTGATCGCGCCGTCGCCGACGGCGAAGGCGGTGATCTGCCGGCCGTTCTTGATCAGCTGGACCTTCACGCACTTCCGCAGGGCGGAGTTGGGCTGCTTCGCCTCGATCGCGACCTTCTCGAGGACGATGCCTCGAGCCTGGGCGGCGCCTTCGAGGGGATCCGACTTTTCCTTGAGGTGCTGCACGCGGCGCTTGTAGTATCGATCGGACCAGCGCCTCGTTTGATGCGCGTCCTTGAGCTTCCTCGCAGCGAACAATCCTCGAGCCAAACGTCGACCTCGTAAGGAGTGAGGTGCGTCCTAATTTGCATGTGCTATTTAAGGGTGGCGTCCTGCACCCGCCGAGTTGCCGAGACTAGGATCACCGGGTTGCATTAGCTGCAAACGAAGCGTTCCTCCGGAAAGAACCAACGGCCGATCCGCGCGGCGCAACGCGGGCACTTGTCCACGAAGATCCCCAGGCCCGCCGATTCCCGGAGGGCGAACTCGTCCGTCGATCGATCGATGATCCCTCGACGAGGCCGAGGTCCACGGACTGGACGAGGATCATCTCCGTCTCAAACCGCATCTTGCCCAGGTTATTCGCGAGTCGTTCATCGGGACGCGTCGGTGGGTCTTCACCCAGGTCGAGAATTCGACGAGCAGCTTCTCATCCTTCCGTGCCATCCATCCAAGGACGATGAGGAGCACGCCTGGGACCACACCGACGCCACCGCAGAGCACGTAGCCCCACGTGCGATACGAGGCCGAGGGCCCCGCCAATCAGGAGGAGGCTTCCTGGGACGAGGTACACGGTGTCCTTCGGCCTCCAGGATTTTGCGGGCTCGCTCGTCCGGACCTCTTTCTCAATGGGCATTTCCTCGGCCTCCTTCAAACCTCGTCGTGGGTTTGCGGTCTTCAGGGCGGCAACAGGGTGCACGGGCTCACGCGGTCGAAGGACGACCGATCGGTCGCTCACAGTAGGGACAGCTGAAGCGCTCGTCGGGAAAATACCAGATGGACACCTCGCCGCCGCAGTTGGGACACTTCCCCGCGAACAGTTGCCGGTCCGACATCCCCTCCAGCACGAACTCGTCTGCTGACCGGTCGATGGCGCCTCGCACGAAGCCTCGGTCGAGCGCCTCTCCGAGGAGCCGCTCCGTCTTGAAGCGGGTCCTCCCAATCCGCTGGGCCATTACGTCCATCTTGATGCGTCGCTGGGAATTGACCCAGTCCGCGAACTCGAGGAGCCGGTGCTCGCGCCGCCACGCGAGGATCCCGAGGGCGATCAGGATCGGCCCGGGGATGAATGTGGGCGGCAGGCAGATGCCCAGGAGGATTTGCAGCGGCGCGAGGACGAAGATGAAGATCCCGAAGAAGAGGAGCATCCCGCCCATGGCGAAGTACGCAATTGGATCGAGCCGCCGGAGCGAAGCGGACGTACCCGGCATCCGCGCGAAGGACGAGTCAGCCCGTACTTCAATCTCTCGACCTCTGTATCAGGGAACGCCACTCAGACCTCGTCGGCCTCGGCGCCTGTGCACCGAGCTCGGGGCATAACGAAAGCCGAATCGTGCCTCCTCGGCGATGCCACGGTAGTCCTTCATGTTTCGTTCGTTCGGATGGCCCGTGAGGCTGTTAAAAGCATCGCGGGGAGGGGCGCGATACGATCCGTCGAAAACCTGTCGGAGTCCAGGTTCAGCTCCTCGGAGTGGTTCAGGTCATCGGCGTCCCCGTCCTCGGCACGCAAACTCCCGAGGTGGAAAGACGATGCATCCGTTACTTGGCGCCTCCTGCTTTAACGCGGGTCCGAAGTCCGACCACGCTCGGGCACCTCGCTTGACCCTTGAAAGGAACGCCCCTTCGCGTGCCGCGCGAGCACCTGCAGCAGCTCCGAGTAGTCCACACCAAAAACCGCCCGAGGCAGGAATAGTCGGGTTCCATCCCGGAGGGTCAGTGCCGCCCCTCGACGGCCTGAAGAATCGGCCGTAAGCTCGGCGTCAGCAATCTCCCCAAGGGCAATGTACCTCGTGCGAGCGCCACTCTCCCGCATGAACGGAAAGGGCCAAGTCAGTCGGCCGTCCTCGATGCGCGCGAGGCGCTCGTTCCAGATGATGACGATCAGGAATCCGAGCGCTACGAAACCCATGAAGACGATCCCTATCATGGTTATGTAATCAAAGTCCAGAGACGGAGGACTCGTGACACCGTCCCAGACGTACCAGAGGAAAAAGACACCTCCCAGGCCACATAGAAGCAACGAGATGACTTTCTTGGCCACGTACAGCCGCTCCACCTGGACCGGGGGGCTGTATCGTATCTCCTCCGCGCCAATTGTGCTCATTGAACGAGTCACCCCGACCTCCTAGTCGTACCCGCCCGTGAGCCATCTCACGGTTATCTTGGCCGCGCTCACCGGTGGCGAGAAAACAGTGACACCACGTTCGATCGCTGATCCCACTGGCGCCACGAAATCGCCGATCTGAGCGAGCGGATCCTTGGAAGTCCTAGCGTAAAGCCAGAAGCCATAGGCCTGGAAAGCGAAACCGGCGAAGTCCGCCGCCAGCCGGCCGAGTCCCCTTCTCGCGTATGAAGTACTTCCAAACAGGACTATCGCAAGGCCGAAAACGGAGACCGCGAAGCCTTTGTATCTCTGGACAATCGCGATGTCCAGCGCCGTCTTGACGAAAAGGGACTCGCACAGCTTGAAGATAACCTTCGACACTGCGCAGCGATTGAAGCCGCAGCGATTCCGAGAGTCTTGAAGAAGGCGACCGTCGTGTCCTCCACCCAGCCGATCGTTTCCAAGATTGCGGTAAACAACGCCGTCGTGGCTAGTGAGAAGGCGATGCCCATGAGGACCCTCACGATGAATTGCGCCACGCCCTCCGAGATTGCAGTCTCGACGAGCCAGGAAACCGCTCCGGTCACCGCCTTGATGGCGACGCTGGCGACTCGGATTGCGACAGGGATCAACGCGACTGCAATAACGATCACCGAAAGGAGCTGCAGGAGGGAAGCCACTCTGTTTGCCAATTCAACCGGGTCGATTACGGCTAGCGCGGTTTCGAGCTCCTGCACGAGACGGCCTACTGTGTTGTCGAATAGCAGTTTCACCGCATTGAGCAATCCAGAGATTGCGGATGTTATGACGCTAATCGCCATGCTGACTATCCAGTCCACCACGGCACCGAGTACCTCCCCCGCCGCCTGCACCGCGCTCGCGACGGCCTGCGCGGCACCGACGACCGCGGACCACAGCCACGCCCCGAGCTGCGCGAGCATCTCGGGCAGGTTCGCCATGAAGTTGAGGGCGGCCACGAACCCGGACGCGATCCACCCCAAGGCGGCGCCGACCGTCCCGTCCCGGATCCGCTGCCACACGGGGCGGTAGTCGAACGCGTACGTCGTCGAGGCCGTGTTCGGCAACGCCTGGTACGACGCCAGCTGGACGATCGCGTCCGGCAGGCCGAGGAGGAAGAAGTAATCCCCGACGGCCGGCTCCCAGTCGATTCGGACGTACGTGTGGGTGACGTTCCCCGACGTGTTCCGCATCAACCAGTCCCGCATCGTCGTGTACTCGGCGAAGTCGACGTTCGCCGTCAGGGTACCCTCTAGGGCCGACGTCCCAGGGCCCGAGGAGGAGTTCTGGGAGAACTGGACCTTGTTCGCGCTATCCGAGAGCCACGTGCCCGTCATGTTGTCCGCCTTGTTCAGGCGGGTCGACAGGTACGTGTCGAAGAACACGATTCGGGGCACGAGCCACGTTTGCTTCTCGCTCTGATAGCCGTACGACGGGTCCGTCAGGTTGACGAAGAGGGCATAGAACGTCGGCTCGCCGACGTACCGCCGGGACGTCGTGAGGCCGTGGTCCGTCACGTTGTAGATCCCGGAATAGTCGTTCGGCAGGACGAGGAACACGGGATTTCGGGTCGGCGTCACGGTGGACAAGTGGATCGACAAGCTCACAGCCCTCGGGTTCGTCGTCACGCTCGGACCGAGCCCTTCGAACCAGCCCGCGTTGTCGTTCACGACGCCCATCAGCGTTGCAGAATTCGTCGGAGCGAAGCGGATCGGATCCTGATCGCTGCCAACGTAGGCGTCCCACAGAACGACCGCAGGGGATAACGAGGTCGCATCGTCGGACCCGTCCGAGGGGTAGTCCAGGCTGCCAGACGGAACACAGTCGGAGCGGCCGTCGGGTGCGGGCAGGTAGAGCGCCCCCCATTCCCCCAGGGATTCGACGAGCAATTCGGGATGCAAGGTCCCAAGCGCCACGCCCCGGTCACTCCCTGGCGAGGAGCGCCCGCACGGCCTCGAGGAATCGCTCTGCGTCCCGGAGGACCGTCTCGGCGTCGTCCTTCCCTGGCCGCACCGTGGCAGCGTAATCCGCCCGCTGGCGGAGGAACATCGCCTTTCCGAAAGCTTTCGCGAGTTCTTCCGGGACGAGGCCCGGAATGACGAAGGCCTCGCCGAAGCGCTGGAGGGTCCCGCCGTGGGTCTTCGTTGCAATCCCGCGACTGGCGAGGGCTGCACGGGCCCCGTAGAGCATCGCGTAGTAGGCCCGACTCACCGAGTCGGGATGGCACTCGTTCGCCATGAGGAGCCGTGCTGCCTTGAGCGCATCCGATGCCGCGGCCAGGAGATCCTCGGGTTCACCCAACGGCCAAGCCCTCCTCGGCGACCGCGCGCCCGAACATCGTATCTCGAATCCTCGACATCTCCTCAGGGGAGAACACCATCGCGGACACGAGGACGCCGGTTTCGAGGAGGAACCGGACGGAGTCACCGGCGATCTCATCCTGCAGGGCTAGCCGGTCCCCGCGTCCAACGATGATGAGATCGATGTCTGAATCCTCTCGATACCGGTCGCGTGCCACGGAGCCAAACAGGATGATCCGCTCGATCCTCTCGCCGTACTTCGCCTTGAGGTGGCGGGCGAAGTCCTCGGCGATCCGCCGGTAGTCCTTCATCTCATCCCTTCGGATGCTTCGCGGGGGTCTTAAAGGCATCGCGGACGGATCGACAAATCCGAGAATCGGTCTGATGGCCGTCGGCCACAAGATTCAGCTCCTCGCTGTCGTTGAGGCCGTCTCCATCCGTGTCGCGCATTGCCGGGTCTGATGTCTCCTGGGTCTTGAGGAAGTAGTCCCACAGGGTTCCGGAATTGCCTGCGACCCAGTCCTTTACCGTGAGCCGCCATGCGGTGAATTGATGAAAGTCCGCCGCACTGAAGCCTGGGCCCAGCAATCCCTCGGCGATTTCGGAAGTGGTCAGGTCCCGCACCCCTTTCCGGAGGTCGACCTGGACCGTGTGATTCGATCCCTGGGTCCACACTCCGGTCGGAACCACCACCAAGGCTTCGGAGCCGACGGTCGTCGTGCTCGTGGCCGAGATTGCGCCGGTCGGACAAGGGGGCTCCGGACACCCTCCCCCCTCGTTGTTCACGTACACCCGGATCGTATCGGACGCATACCCGCCCTCGGTGTCGACGGCCACGGCCGTGAGCGAGTGCCATCCGTTGTTCGCCTGGGTCGTGTCAAAGGCCCACGAGTATGGGGAGATGTAGTCGGTGTACCGCCATCCACCGTCGCGGTAGAAGTCCACGCGGGAGATCCCGTCGTTGTCGCTCGCGCTCGCGAGGACCTTCACGGACCCGCTCACGGTTGCTCCGTCCGCGGGAAGTACGATTTCCACGGTCGGCGGAGGGTTCTGGGTGATCGTCACGCTGATTCCATGGGAGGCGGTGTTCCCAGCCGGATCGACGGCCTCTGCGAGAATGGTGTGCTGCGTGCCCGGGGTGACGTCTCGTGCATCCCACGTCCAGTGGTAGTAGCCGTCCACGCCGGGCGTCGACACGGTCGCGCGGAGCACGGAATCGATGTAGTAACGGACGGAAACCCCGGAGGAATCCGAGGCCGAGACCCTAATCTCGACATAGCCATAGACGGCCGCCCCTGAAGGCGGTTCAACAATCGTGACCGACGGCGCAGCGTTGTCCACCGTCACCGCGTTGGACCTCAGGACCTGGTTGCCTACCGAGTCGAACGCGACGGCCTCGAGCGTGTGCGGCCCTTGCGCAACGGTGCGAGTGTCCCAAGCCCAGCTATACACGTTGTCCGACGTGTTCGTGTCCGAACTCATGAGGCTGCCATCTAGGTAGAAGTCCACCCTGCTCAGGCCCACGCCGTTCGTGACCGTTGCGAGCACATTCACGGTGCCGCCAATCGTCCCGGAGGGGATCAAGGTGAACGAGACCAGAGGGGCCCGATTTCCTGGATTCCAGACGTAGCGATCGACCCACCCAGTTCCGTTCCAATAACCGAGCTGCGCAGTGAGTTCCGTCTTTGCTAGATGATTTATGGTGAAATTCGTCAATGCCGACTGCAGAACCCCCGACCAGGGGAGCAGAGTGGACGAGACGGTGGTTGTGTTCTCGGCGTCGTCCGCAACGACGAAGGGGGGGCCTCCAGGTCGGCCTGCTGGTAGAAGTATGTCGTGGCCTCTTGGTCGTTCGTGAGTCCGTCCCCATCGGTGTCGTACCGGAGGTATGCCTCGAATTCCGCAATCTTGGGCTTGTCGTTCCCGTTTCGCGCGTCTATCGTGACTTTCATGCCGAGCGTGTACGACGTCGTCGTGACCCTGATCACGTCCAGCCCGGTGTTCGACGTCGTCGACCAAACCTTCTCGCCGCTCTCGTAGGCTCCGTTCCCACTCGTGTCAAGGTAAAGGGAAAGCCGCGAATACACCGTCGTCAGGAAGTGAATGTGAATTTCGTTGACCCGGACCATCGATGCAAAACGGACGGCAAGCCATCCCGTCGTCGTCGAGCTCTGCCAGTATGTCGCGGGATTGTCGTCAATGGCGTTGTTCGGGAGGGCGGGGAAATTCGATCCCGACGCAGTCGCGATGCCGCGGAGGGCATGATTGTACTCGTTCGCCCCAGTATCCGGCTTCGTCGCACGCGCTTCGAGGCTTTGGAAAACGATTAGGACCATGAGCCGCGCGCACACGAAGGCGGCGACGCGAAGAATCGCCCTCACCTACCTCCCCCCGAGCGGGGGGATGGACGTCAATGCCCAAATGGCCTTGGGGACTTGTCTCGTTCTCGCTGACTGGCGCACCGCAGCAAGTCTTCGTCAGAGTCCAGCGTCGGGAATTGCCGCGTCTTCGATAGGACACGGCGGGACTCGGACCGAGGCGGTCCACCGTCGTTTCCGTCGCAGGCCCGATATCCGCAGGGAAATTCTTAAGTAGGGCGTCGTTGCCTCTTGCCCGAGACTCGGAGGTCTTCCGCTGTTCTGCCAACAGTGCGGCAAACAGATCCCTGATGGTGCGGTGTTCTGCAACTTCTGCGGCGCACGCCAGGGCGTCGTGCAGGCGCCCGGGGCGGCCTCGGGTCCGGCGCCCGGGATGCCCCAAACGGCTCCGCCTCCAGGCTACCCGGATCCGTCGACCCAGGCTTCGACCGCGGCCGCGATCCCGCCGGCCGTGCCCCAAAGCGTGAAGTGCAACTCGTGCGGCGCGCCGCTGAATCCCGCGCAGGGCCTGGCGGTCGTCGTCTGCGAGTACTGCGGCGCGGTGACGACGATGGGCGCCGCCGGCGCACAGATTTTCCAGAAGCACTTCATGCTGGACAACAAGATCGCGCAGGACGCGGCGCTGAATGCGGGCGGCCAGTGGCTGAACAAGGGGATCCTCCGCCGGAAGGTCGCGGAGCGGTCCGAGCTCGGCACCGTCACGCTGAAGTACGTCCCGTACTGGATCATCCCGACGTCCGTCGTTGCGGACTTCCAGGGCACGCGAGGCACCGGCGCGGGCATGGCGGTCCACGGATCGACCGGCGGCGAGAAGGCCGCGGGCGCGGCCGTGTTCGCTCTGAACGTCCTTGCGGCCGCGAGCCGTGCGCAGCAGGCCCAGCGCGGTCGGGTGACGGCCGCCCAGCCGCAGGTCGTCCGCGTGCGGGACCGCATCCAGCTGTCCTTCAACATCCCGATCGTCGCGGTCCGGGGCTACACGAAGTTCCAGCCCGACGACGGCTTCCAGTTCAACATCCAGAACAAGGCCCCCTTCGACAAGCGCAAGGCCGGCGGGATCGAGGTCATGTCGGGCGATATCTCCGAGGCGGAGGCGAAGCAGCAGGCCGCCGCCCTCTCGCACAAGTTCGCGGAGAAGGAGGCGAAGAAGCGCGTCGACACGCTGGAGTCGATCCAGGTCTACCCGACGACGTACGACGGCGAACTCCTGCACGCCCCGGTCTGGTTCATGGAGTACCAGCACAAGGGCAAGGCGATGTACATCCTGATCGATGGACATGCGGGGTCCGTGATGGACGGCGAGCGCCCGGCGTTCGCCCTCTGGTGAGGAATCGAACGGAGGACCCGTGGATTCCCTCCGACACCCCTAAATACTTACGTGCGAAACGCACTGTGCGAAAAAGCCCGGAGACGATAATCATGCCCGATGTCCGTGAGCGAGTCGAGGCCGACCGCGGCCTGTTGAAGAAACTCCAGCTGATGATCCCCGGCTATGCCGGCTACCGGCGGCGCGAGGACATCCGCGCGGCGGACAACATCCTCCGCTTGCAGCTGACGGACCGGATGAAGGCGGTCCGCGTCGAGCTGGAGACGATCCGGGACCAGATGGCCATGGAGGGCAAGTACCAGGGCCTCCAGTCGATCGGGAACGCGATCTTCGCCTTGCAGGGAATCGAGGGGAAGATCCGCCATGCGGAGGGCGGCTACTCCGGCATCAGCGCGACGATCCGGATCGAGGAGACGGAACTCGACAAGCTCTACGAGTACGACTGGGCGATGTTCGAGGCCCTCGACAAGGCCGCGGCCGTCGTGCCGATGGTCCGCGAGGCCGCGGACGGCAAGTCCTTCGAGGCGTCCCTCCGGGCGTTCAGCGAGGCGGTCAGAGGATTCGAGGCGGCGTGGAACATGCGGATCGAAGCGATCACGGGTACGGTGGCGAGGTGAGGACATGATACCGATTGCGTTCTTCTTCGGCGGCGGGAGGCGGACGGACCAGACGGCGGGCCGGGGCGAGGGGATCATCGGCGCGATGACCGTCGCCTGGGACGACCAGTACAAGCGGAACAATATCATGTGGAAGGTCCCGCGGAACATCCGGATGAACGACAACATTGTCGTCCGCGAGGACGAGATCGCGGTGTTCTACCGCGACGGGAAGGTCCTCGCGTACCTCGACCGCCCGGACCGGTACGCGCTCACGTCGCAGAACGCGCCCATCCTGGGCCGGCTGATCCAGGCCCTGTCCGGCGTCGTCCAGCAGGCCGAGGTCTACTACCTCCAGAAGCGGATCTTCGACGGGAAGTTCGGCTCGAAGGAGCCTTTCCTGTTCTCGGACCCGGATTTCGACATGATCCAGTTGCGGGCCTTCGGCGAGTTCCGCTACCGGATCGGCGACCCGGAGACGTTCATCAACCAGTTCGTCGGGACGTTCGGCGCGGCGACCTCCGCGGAGGTCGAGGACCGCATCAAGGAGGAGCTGATGAAGCAGCTCAACGTCACGCTCGGCAAGATGAAGGCCTCGGGCCTGAAGGTCGTCGACCTGGCCGCGAGCCTGAACGACATCGAGCAGGGCACCCTCGCGAACGCGAAGCCTCACTTCAAGACCCTCGGGGTCGAGATTCTCCAGATGGCGGGCCTGAACATCCCGCTGCCGGAGACGGTCAAGGCGGCCCTCGAGAAGATGGCTTCCGCGAAGGTCCTCGGTCGCACGTCCGCGGCGGCCTACCAGCAGTTCGCGGTCGCGGACGCGCTCCAGGACGCCGCGCAGAACCCCTCCGGCGGGGCCGCAGGGATCGGCCTAGGTCTCGGGGCAGGGATCGGAATGGGGGCCGCGATGGGCTCCCAGGTCCCCGGCATGATGCAGCCCGCGCAGCAGCAGGCCGTCAAGCCGTGTCCCAAGTGCGGCACGATGAACCCCGTGAGCCAGAAGTTCTGCGGGAGCTGCGGCGCGGACACGACCGTGGCGGCGGGCGCGAAGCCGTGTGTTAAGTGCGGCAAGCCCGTGCCGCCGGGGCTGAAGTTCTGCGGCGAGTGCGGCGCGCCTCAGGTCGTCAAGTGCCCCGACGGGCACGAGGTCCCGGGCAACATGAAGTTCTGCCCGGAGTGCGGGAAGCCCGTGGCCCAGGGGTGAGCAGATGCAACCGGCGGAACCGCCCGCGTCCGGCGGGATGGCAGCGCCCAGGCTGTCGTCCGTCATCCTGATCGCGATTGGCGCGATCGCGGTCATCGTCATCGCGGCGATCTTTGGGTACATCCTGTTCCTGTCCGGAATGGGCTTCTCCGCGCAGCTGTGGTGGATGGGCCTCTCCTCGGGGATCTTCGCGGTCGCGTTCTACGTGGTCTACGCGGGCACCCGCGACAAGAGGTTCTCTCGGCCCCTGGCCGCGGCCTTCTTCGTGATCAGCGTGGGGAGCTTCTACGCCGCGGTCTTCACGAACCAGGACTCGCCGCTCCTGAAGGTGATCTGGCTCGTGCTCCTCTCGATCCTCGTGGTCGGCGCGCTCGTCGGGCTCTTCGTCCTGATCCGGGACGCGGAGCGGGACGCGATGCGGAAGTCGCAGCGGCGCATCACGCCGTAGCCTTCGCGAGGAGGGCCTTCAGGGGCTCCCTGTGGAATTCGGTCCAGCCCCCCGCGAGGCCCGCGAGCCGATCCGGGACGTTGCTGTGCACGAACCTCAGCCGCGCCCCGTCTCCCTGCTTCGAGAAATGAGACGTCTCCTTCGAGTCGCCCCCTCCACGGCGAAGTCGGTCGTCCGCCACGACTGCACGATCACCTTGTCCCTGTCCAGGCGTAGCGTCGTCCCGCTCGCGTAGCTGCCCCGAACGGAGAAGGCTCCGCGGACGCGTCGCTGACTTTCGCCTTGTCGCCGGTGAACGCGGCGTGCTTCTTCGCGTCCATGAGGGTCTCGAACACCTTGCGCGGCGGCGCGTCGAAGTACACCGTCTGGCGTGTCCTCTTCGTCATGATGGGCGTCCATGGGCCTGCGGCGGCTAGTGCCTTGTCCCGTACGCAGAGGCCTCACACGAACTTGTACACATTCGCGGGGATCCCGCTCTGCTTGATCTCCTCCTCGAGTTCCTCGAGGACGAGGATGCGCTTGTACGCGGGCGGGTGCGTCGCAAAGAGCTCGTTCGCCCGGTTCCAGGGGTTCCGCCGCTCCGTGGCGATCGCCTTCTGGAGTTCGTATGCGTCGATCTGGCCGTCTCGGTCCAAATCGTACTGCGCCATCTTCGCCCGGAGCGTGCGGTAGTCGTCTACGGCCTTCACCGGATCGCCGATGAAGAACGCGCGGAGGCCGGAGGGTTCCTTCTTCGTGCGGGCGAGGGACAAGCCGTAGCTGATCTTCGTCAGGGCCGACGCGAGCTGGTGCGGGTCCTTCGTCGCGGTCCCGCTGTACGCGTCCGCGTAGTACTCCCGCGTTCGGGAGAGGTAGAGGACGAGCAGCTGCGTGACGAGGTACACGAGGTACGAGAGGATTGCGACCGCGACCGCGATTAGGATCACCGTGCCCGTGCCCTTCCCGTCGCGGGATCTGACTCTCGTGCCGCGGAGGATCTCGAAGCCCCCGCGGGCCAGGATGTACGCGAGGAGCGGCACCGCGCTCACCCAGGTCATGATGACCACGTCCCGGTGCCGCAAGTGGCCGATCTCGTGCGCGAGCACCGCGCGGATCTCGTCCTGGTTCAGAGTCTCGAGGAGCCCGCGCGTCACGACGAGCTCCGACGAGGCGACGGTTCGGCCGAAGACGAAGGCGTTCGGCGCCTCGTCCGCAGACATCCAGGCCCGAGGCGCTCGGACCCCGGCCTGTGCAGCGAGCTCCTGGACGGTCCGATAGACGAACGGGTTCGTCGTCGGGGTGATGGGCTGTCGGCCGCGGATCGCCCATCGGACGATCGCGGGAGAGATCGCCCATTGTAGGAGCATGAACAGGAGGGCGAGGGCCACGACGACGAGGAAGGTGTACCCGTATCGGGAGATGGACAGGAAATAGTCCACGATCACGACGACGAGCAGGAGCAGGAGGGACAGGAATCCGAAGACCAAGAGGACCGTGACCAAGCTCCCGCGTCGGAGCGCGTTGAGGCTTCCCACACGAGCGGCTATATAGGACTCCGTCATGAGCCTTGCGTCGGCATGCCCGAGCTCGTGGAATCCCTGAACTGTCCGAAGTGCGGCGGGCCCCTCCGGCTCACGACGGGCGAAGTGATCGTGACCTGCCCGTACTGCGGCAGCACGGTGCGGGTGCGCGGGGAGAAGCCGTTCCTCCTGCGGCACGCGATGCTCGCGGCCCGCCTCGATCGGCGTGGCGCGGAAGCCGCAATCGCGAGCTGGATGGAGGGCGGCGTGATGAAACCCGACGACCTGCGGCGGGCGTCGCGGCTCGTGTCCCTCGAGTGCGTCTACCTGCCCTTCTACGTCTTCGAGGTGGACGCGTCGACGGCCTACGCGGGCGTGCTCACGCGCACGGGGACGAACGAGCGCCGCGACGGACGGCTCGTGCGGAACTACTTCTGGAAGATCCTCGGCCGACGCTCCGGCGGCTTCGAGGTGGCCGACTACCATCTGCCGCTCGCGCACAAGGTGCCCTTCGATACGGGCGCGATGGTTCGCGAGGCACGCATGCTGAACGCGGAGGTCGACGAGGACGAGGCGGAGCGGATCGCGCGGGAGGAGGTCGATGCCCACCAGCGCGAACTGCTCAAGGACCTCATCGACGTGGTCGAGGACGCGCGGACGGACATCGTCGTGAAGGACTCTGAGTTCCTCCACGCTCCGCTGTGGTTCGGGACGTACGACTACAAGGGGAAGATCTGCGAAATCATCGTCGATGCAGCGTCCGGAGACGTGGTCCGCGGGGAGGTTCCGCCGCCCACGGGAGGCTTCGGCGAATTCCTGCGGGACGCGGGCCGTCGGCTCCTCGGCGGCTGAGCCTCACTCCTCGAATTCCTCGGCCTCGTCGTAATCGGCCAGGATCGCGCCGCAGTTCGGGCACAGCTCGTCGCTCGGGTCGAGTTCCCAGTCGCATTCGGGGCATCGGTTCATCGTCGGGGTCGAACCCGGATGGACGTGACGGGTACCTATACTCTATCCCGCGAAGTCGTCCAGGGTCGTCGGACCTTTCTTGTCCTTCTTCTGCGGCGGGGCCTCGATTCTCGGTTCCTGCGGATGCTTCGTGGCCCGCTCGCGCAGCGACTCGATCCGCGCCTCCGGCGCCGCGGCCACGAACGTTTCCCCGCTGGGCTCGCCGACGAAGATCTTCTGCCTGAGTTCCTTGCGGAGGCGATCCAGCTCGATGTGCATCTTCCGCTCCTTGCGCCGCGCGCTGTAGAGGAACGCCTCGTCCCGCGTCTCCTTCGTCACGAGCATGACGACTCGGCCCGCCGCGTTCCGGCCCGTCCGGCCGCGCCTCTGTATCGTCCGGATCTCGGAGGGCACGGGCTCGTAGAACACGACGAGGTCCACCTGCGGGATGTCGAGGCCTTCTTCGCCGATCGACGTCGCGACGATGACGTTCACCTCCCCGTTTCGGAAGCGTTGCAGGATGTCCACCTGCTCCTTCTGCGTCAGGCCGACGTCCTCGCCCCGGGTCGACTGCCCGACGAACCGCATCGGCCGGATCCCCGGATGGATCTTCTCGAGTTCGCGCGTGAGAAGGTCCGCGGTCTCGCGATAGTGGGCGAAGACGATTACCTTCGAATCAGGCTTGGAGCGGAACTGGCTCAGGACCACGTCCGCGGTCTTCTGGAGCTTCGGATGCTCCACGTCCGTGCCGCGCGCGAGCTCGAGGGCCCGGCGGACCTTCTCGTGCTTCGCGAACTGCACGTCCGCGCGCGAGTCGGCGTGGGTCTCGAGTTCTTCGAGGTAGGATCGAAGGGCGGACATGCTCTGCGTCTCCGCGAGGGTCATCGCGTGGTTCGCCTTCATCGCGATCGCGGTGGCCGTCATCGCGCCGTAGAGGCGGCCGTCCTTGGCGCCGGCATCGAGGCGCTTCCGGACCTCATCCCCGGCCGCGAGGACGTCCTTCGTCGAGGGCCTCGGTTTCCCTTGGAGGAACCCGATCTTCTTGAGCCGCTCGATTTGATCCTCGTAGACGCTCGCAAGGAGGCCGCGGATCTCCTTCGCCACGTCGGGCGCCTCGACGGCGATGCGCTCGATCTGAAGCCCGTGCACGTACGGCACGACGTCCGCGTCGTACTCCGTGCGAATCTCCACGGCTGATATGCCGAGGTTCGAGCAGACCTCGAGGATCTTCTCCGTGGACGAGCCCGGCGAGGCGGTCATGCCGACCACGAGCCGCCCCGGGACATCCTTGTACGCCGCCGCGACGTCAACGTACGCGTAGTCGCCGACCGCGCGGTGCGCCTCGTCGAAGACGATCAGGCTGACCTCCTCGAGGTCGAAGCGGTCCGCTCGCACGTCGTTGCGGATGACCTGGGGCGTCGAGACGATGAGCTGGTTCTCCCGCCAGAGGAGCTCCCGCTCCTCCGGGGACGTGGCCTCGCCCGTGAAGAGGGTGATCCGGTCCACGACGAGAATGTCGCGCAGCGAAGAAGCGTGCTGCTCCACGAGGGGCTTCGTCGGTGCGAGGAACAGGATCTTCCCGCCGCGGCGGCGGAGGGTCTCCGCGATGACCATCGCGGCGATGACCGTCTTCCCCATGCCCGTCGGGAGCACCACGAGGCTTGAGCGCTCGAGGCACGCGCGGGCGATGTTCACCTGGTAGGCCCGCTCCTCTATGGCCCCACGGCGGAGCAGCTCGTGCGTGACGAACACGTGTGGCAAAGGTCGCGGCCTCAGGATAATCCTTTGCCCAGGGTCCGCGGAAAAGGCGTGACACTCAGAAACGCCATCTTCCGTCTTGCGCGCGGCGGACCGGAGGGACGAAGCCGTCCCTTCATGGAATCCGATGGAATCCAAGGACCTCGAGATCCCGGTCGAACGAGAAGGCCGTCTCAATCGACTCCCGCTCCATGAGGACCTTGGTTGTGCAGTCCGTGTAGGAAACGCGGGAGGAGGCGAACCGCTCGAACACCTGATCGGCGGCGTCCTCGACCTGCTCGGACACGTGCAGCACAATAAGGTTTGGCGAAGATCGCAACGCGCGGAGGAGCTCCACCGCGACGCGCGGTCCCGTATCGTACAGGAGGAAGGTGACGGCTTCGTCGATGACATAGTTCGACGTGTAAAGGAGGGTGTAGGGCAGGGCGCCCTGGGAGATGTCCGAAAACGTGGACATGGCGGCCTCATGATACGGGTCTCCGCGCCGGGCTCGTGCGATGAACGCTCCGGAGTCGAGGAAGAGTTTCATCGCTTCCGCCGTCGGTAGAGGACCTCGTCCACCTTTGAGGCGTCGGTCTTCACTCGGCCTGGGAACCCCCAGTTCGGGTCGAAAAGCGGGTCCGATGAGAGGTCTCCTTCCTGGGACGCCCACGCGCGCAAAGCTTGCCGCGCCGCCTCCTTGATTGTGAGTCCTTTGGCCTTCGCAGTCTTGAGGACGAACCGGTAGAGGGCGGCGTCGACCTCCGTCTGTACGACCTTCTTGGCGGTTGCCATCATGGATGCATGCGCGGAAGTGATACTTGAATGTACTGATTACATGTAACGTCTGCATGTTATCCGGACATGTTCAGCACGGCCTCAGCCAACCACCTGAACGCTCCGAAGTGCTCTACAAGGTTGCCTTGTCAAACATTGCCGGGTCGGCCGCGAGGGGCTTCGTCGCGTCTATTCCGACTTTTGACGTGATGCCGTCGTGAGCACTCGGATCGATGGACGATCCGCGGACGCCGTGGAGGACGACGAGTCCGTGATCCGCTTGAAACCGCGTGGCCACGGCCCACTCCACGTCGCGGTCGTCGAACACGTCGACGTCCTCATCGACGATTGTGACCTGCTTCATCGACGTGTGGGCGCCGAAGGCGGCCATGATCGCGTTCTTCCCGTCGCCCGGGTGCTGCTTGCGAATGGACACGACGCCGTGGAGCCAACCACAGCCGCCTTCCGTCAGGCGGACGGCCTTCACGTGGGGCACCGCGCGGGATACCGCCTGGTAGATGGCCGGCTCGCGGGGCATGCCCATGAACATGAAGTGCTCGTCGAGCCCGCCGACGATGATGTGGAAGATCGGGTCGTCCCGGTGGTAGATTCGGTCGACCACAAGGACGGGTTCCTTCCGCACGCGGTCGTACGTCTTGACCGCGTCGACGAACGGACCTTCGTCGTGCGTTTCGTTGATGAGGCGGCCCTCGAGGACGTACTCCGCCTCGGCGGGGACCGTGAGGCCGTTCTGGATGCGGACCATGTCGATGGGCTTGCCGAGGCAGGACTGCGTGAGCGCGGACGCGATTCGGCTTTCGTCCACGCCGTATTCCACGGAAGTGCCGCCGGCGAGAAGGTTCCACGGATCAAGGCCGATGCAGACCGCGACCTTGAGTTCCTCGCCCGCTTTCATCGCTTCGTTGTACATGTGTCGCAGGTGTCGCGGGACGATCCTGCACGCGCCCCGTGTCGGATCGAGGACTTGGATCCTATGGAAGGACAGGTTTCGCACCCCCTGCCACTCCGCGACCCATACGCCCGCGGTAATGTACCGACCCGCGTCCCTCGGGAAGAGCTTCGGTACCGGGGAGTCCAAGAGGTCGACGTCGGTGGAGCTGTTCTTTTCGAATTCCGCGCGTTCAACGAGTCGCGTGTCCTCGGGATGGGCTTGGGCCCCCAGGAGCTTCGGGAGGAGCTGCTCTCGGGCGAGGCCCAAGGCGGCGGCAATCCGTTCGCGGGTGGACCACAGGTTGCCGATGGCCTCGTAGCCTTCGAGGTCCTCGAAGTGCACCGGGCTGCGCGGGTGTTTCAGCAGGATTCGGGTGACCTCTAGCTCGCGGCTCGTTCGGTCCTTCACTCGGACCACGTCGTCGGTGAATCGCTGGAGCCACGCACGCAAGGCCGTCGTCTCACCCGGGGCGTGGGAAGCATTGGGACCGCTTTAGAGCTTGTGCAGTCCCAATTCGGACTGAGTTGCCGTAGCTTCAAGGAGGCCAGATTGGCGGGGGCCTCCGATCCGGCGGCTCCGGGGGCGGCGGGACCAGGGGTCGCTCCTCGGCCGGCCGGGCGAGGACCGCGAGCGCGCCGACGAGGGCCACGATCGCCGCGCCGATGAGGCCGAGGACCACGGGGTCGACGACAATCCCACGCGCTCCCGTGTCCCCGCCCCCCGCAGTCCGGGCCCGGACCTCCATGGGGACCTCAAGTTCATTGTCCTCGGTCCGCGTCTCCTTCGGCGAGACGTCGTGGATCCGGATGCGAAGGGTGTGGTTCCCCACGCCGACCGCGAGGAAGCGCGTCGAGGTCAGGACCCTCGTCGAGCCGGGCGCCAGCGGTCCGTCGAGGGGCAACGAGTCCACGAGGATCTCCGATCCGCTCGGCCGCACATCGACGACGTCGACGGAGGCGCTCTGCGCGGCGGACCCGCCCTGGTTCGCAATCGTGACCGCGACGGTCACGATGTCGTCCTCCTCGGGCCGCGGCGGGCTCGGCGACGCGGCGACGGGCGCGAGATCCGGCTCCGGCCCGGTCGGAGGCGGCACGGCCCAGACCCTGATCTCGAGGGTCGCACGCCCGACGAGGTCCCGTCGGTCGCGGACCTCTAGGGAGGCGAAGTAGGAGCCCGCCTCGTCGTACGCGTGTTCCGCGAACGGGGACGCCTGCCAGTCCGTGCCGCTGCCGTCGCCGAAGCCGAAGCGGTACGCGACGATCACGCCGTTGCCCTCGTCGTGGCCGATCGAGCGCGACGCATCGAAATGCACCGGCTCGCCGATCGCCGGGGAGGTGTCGTCCGCCTCGAGGACCGCCGTCGGCGGCAGCGGGATCGCGTTCGCGATGGCGAGCAGGCTGAAGGCGATGGCCCACGTCGCCAGGGCGAGGACGGCCCGGCGCCGCAGGACGGGATGGAACCCCCTGCGCTCCACGGATGGGAAGCCGCTTGGCGGCCCATGAAGGTTTCTCGCACTCCCGTTGCCACGTCGGCCGTGGCGCCGAAGTCTTTATACCGGCAGGAGGTTCGCATCGCCGTGCCGATCGAGTCCGCGCGGAAGTACGCGCTCCAGAATGCGATCCTCCATGGTGGCAAGGCCGACGCGAAGGCCGTCCTGGGGAAGCTGCTCGCGGAGGATCCAGCCTTGCGGTCGAGAGCGCGGGACCTCTCGGCGCCGGTCGAGCGCGTCGTGGCCGACGTGAACCGCATGGGCCTCGCCTCGCAGAAGGCGGAGCTCGAGGCCCTGGCGCCAGAACTGCTCGAACGGCCGGCGGTCGAGGCGGGTCCGAAGGAGCTTCCGCCGCTCCCCGATGCGGTCGAGGGCCAGGTCGTCCTGCGTCTCGCGCCGTACCCGAGCGGGCCGCTCCACATCGGCAACGCGCGCACCTTCCTCCTCAACGATGCGTACGCGAAGCGCTACCGCGGACGCCTGCTGCTCGTCTTCGACGACACGATCGGGTCGGAGGAGAAGCCGATCCTCCCCGAGGCCTTCGACCAGGTGAAGGAGGGCTTGGACTGGGCCGGCGTGGAGTACCACGAGGTCCTGTACAAGAGCGACCGCATCCCGATCCACTACGAGTGGGCGGAGAGGCTCCTCGCGACGGGCGAGGCCTATGTGTGCGAGTGCGACGCCGAGACGCTGCGGAAGGACCGCGAGGCCGGCGTCGCGTGCCCGCATCGGCCCCAGGACATCGACGAGTCCCTCGCGATGTGGAAGGCGATGCTCTCCGGCGGGTACCGCGAAGGCGAGGCCGTCATGCGCCTGAAGACGGACATGGCCCATCCCAATCCGGCGTTCCGGGACCGCGTGTTGTTCCGGATCGCGGACCGGGAGCATCCGAGGGTCGGCGCGAGGTATCGCGTGTGGCCCCTGCTCGAGTTCTCGTGGGCCGTGGACGATCATCTGCTCGGGGTGACGCACGTGATCCGCGGCAAGGACCTCATCATGGAGGACATGATGGAGACGCGGATCTGGGACGCCCTCCAGGTGTCCCGCCGGCCGCACTTCGTCCACATGGGCATCTTGCGGTTCAAGGACGTCGAGCTGTCGAAGTCCCGCTACCGGAGGGAGATCGCGGAGGGCCGGCTCACAGGGATCGACGACCCGCGCACGTGGTCCCTCCAGTCCCTCCGCCGTCGGGGGATCCGGCCGGCCGCCCTGCGGGAGTTCCTCCTGGCCTTCGGCCTGAGCATGACGGACATCGAGGTCCCCGCCGAGACGCTGTACGCGGAGAATCGGAAGCGGATCGACCGGGAGGCGAACCGCTACTTCTTCGTGCCCGACCCGGTGGCCGTTGACATCCATGGCCTCCCCGCGGTGGAGACCGTGCAGGCCCCGCTCCATCCGGACTTTCCGGCGCGCGGCAACCGCACGCTCCGCGTCGAGACGAAGGTCCACGTGGCCCGCGACGACTTCGAGAAGTTCCGAGGGAAGGAGATCCGCCTGAAGGATTTCTGCAACGTCCTGCTGGACCACCGCGCGACGTTCGTGTCGATGGAGAACAAAGACATCCCGAAGATCCAGTGGGTGACGCACGGGGTGCCGGCGTACCTCGTCATGCCAACGGGTCTCGAGTCGCGAGGCCTCGCGGAGCCCGACGTGGTCGGCCTGAGTGTCGACGACCTCGTGCAGTTCGAGCGGGTCGGGTTCGCGCGGATCGACCACGTGAGCAAGGCCGGGGTCCGCGCGTACTTCGCTCATCGATAGGTCGGTGTCGACGAGGCGGTCCCGAGTCGGCATTCGCGGATGCCAAGGCGAAGTATGAGCTGCCTGCCCGGCGTATGCGAACCTCTCATGGGCGTCTCCCGTGTTCGTGTGAGGGTATTCAGCCTCCGCGAGGAGCCGGGGTCTCGAGGGACCGAAATGGTCGTGGCCTCCGGAGCCACTCCCGCAACCTCGCGGACGAACTCGGTGTTCAGTCGTCGGGACAGTGCACCTTCCTGCGCACGGACGGCGGCCGCGTCACTCGGGGCTTGGTTTGGGGAGGCCTCGCCCATGACCTGCGCACGACTGCGCGCGTGGCGGTCCTCGGAGAAGGCGCGGACGCGCCGCTCCTCGGTGCCCACGCGCTCGAGGCACTTGGACTCGAGGTCGACCCGGTGGTCGAGACGCTACGGCCCGCGACCCAGTATCCGCCTGTAGCGCGGGCGAGAGCACTCCATCTTCGCCCTCCCGGCCGCGAGACCGGGCCCCCTTCGCCCTTCTACTTTCATCGACCTCTCCCCTTGGAGAGTTCATCCCTGTCAGCGCTTATGCTCAATTGGGCATACACGATGTTGAGATCTCGTTCCGTCCGCAGAGCCCGACAACAGCGCCCGAGCGAGGTGGCCGGTTTCATTGTGACGTGGGACGTCGACAGCGATAATGCGTCTCAATCCGCGCGGGTGAGGCGCTTCGTCTTCGGGTACGCGTTGCACAACAACGGGAGGACGTATCGATATCCCGGATTCATTCAGCGGGATGGCGTGCGATACCTGGGCCAATCCGTGCTGTTTGTCACGTCCGAGTCATTGCCCAATCTCCAACGATTCCTCAAGAATGAGGGTGTGCCGCACGTCGTGATGAGTGCTTGGCTGGGCTCTGTTATGCTCAGTTGAGCATACGACAGCCGCCATCCTCTCGAAGGCCCATCGCTCCGAGACATGGGATCACGGCCCCGCGTATGCCCTGTTGGGCATAATCCAACGCGTGCTCGGGGACGGAAGACCCGGCTATGCCCAATTGGTCACAAACCTCGAGGAAGCCCTCGGTGAGCCTTTTCTATGCGCTCGCCTTCCCTTCCCATATGGCCCGTTTCGCGAAGCGTGTCACGTCGATCGAACCCTCTCCGACGGTCCGCCTCGGGAACCTCGTCTCGGAGATGAAAGCCCGCGGCGAGAAGGTCCTATCCCTCAGCGTCGGCGAGCCGGACTTCCCGACGCCGAAGCACATCGTCGACGCGGCGAAGGAAGCCCTCGACGAGGACTTCACGAAGTACACTCCCTCGATGGGCATCCCGGAGCTCCGCCAGGCGATCGCCGAGAAATCCCGGAAGGAGGACATGATCCCCGCGACAGCGGAGAACGTCCTCGTGGCCCCAACGAAGCACGCGCTCTTCATGGCCTGCGTGGCCCTCCTCGAGCGCGGAGACGAGGCGATCCTTCCCGACCCCGGGTGGGTGTCCTACGCCCCGATGGTCCGCCTCGCGGGCGCGAAGCCCGTGCCGGTCCGCGCGGCCGAAGAAGAGGGGTTCGTGCTCACTCCCGAGGCGGTCGCCGAGGCGATCACCCCGAAGACCCGCATGATGATCCTGAACTCCCCGTCGAACCCCGCAGGATCCGTGGCCTCCTGGGACGCCACGCGGGGCCTCGCCGAGCTCGCAGAGGACCACGACCTGATCGTCGCGAGCGACGAGATTTACGAGAAGATCCTCTATGAAGGCGAGCACACGTCGCCCGCGAGCCTGGACGGGATGTTCGACCGCACCGTGACGGTCAACGGCTTCTCGAAGACATACGCGATGACGGGCTGGCGGCTCGGATGGCTCGTCGCGCCCACGCCGATCGTCAAGGAGATCGCGAAGGTCCAGGAGCATTCGATCACGTGCGCGACGTCCTTCGCGCAGAAGGCCGGCGTGGCCGCCCTCCGGGGGCCGAAGGAGCCCCTCGAGATGATGCTTCGCGAGTTCCGCGCGCGGCGGGACCTCATCCTCTCCGAGCTCGAGAAGATCGACCGCGTGACGTGCTTCAAGCCCGCCGGCGCCTTCTATGTCTTCCCGAGGTTCGACGTGCCGTTGGACAGCGCGGCCCTGAGCGAGCGGCTCCTGAAGGAGGCCCGGGTCGCCGTCACGCCCGGGAGCGCGTTCGGTCGAGCGGGCGAGGGTCACCAGCGTCTATCCTACGCGGCGTCCCGGGAGACGATCGCCGAAGGAGTCCGCCGGATCGCCGAGACCGTGGGGAAGCTCTGAGCTCACTTCGCCTCGCGTCGCCTCAGCCATTCCGCCGCGTCGACGTGGCCGTTCTCCAAGGCCAAGGCCACCGCGGTCCTACCCTGCTCCGTCTCGACGGTCCCGTCCCGGCCGTGGGCCGTAAGGAGCTCGAGGAGCGGGATGTCGCCGCGGGCTGCGGCCTCGAGGACTGGGGTGAAGCCGCCCGCGTACCGGTAGTTCGGATCCGCGCCGGCCTCCAGGAGGATCCGCACGACCTCGCGGCGCCCCGACGCGACCGCGCCCGTGAGGGCCGTGAACTTCGAACGGTTCTTGCCGGTCTGGTCCGCGTCCGCGCTTTTGGACAGGAGATACTCGACGAGGTCCCGGTGGCCGAGGTACGCGGCGAGGCCGAGGGGCGGGAATCCGTCTACGGAGTACGAATGGACGGCCGCCGGGTCCTTCTCGACGAGCTCCCGCACCCGCGCGAGATCCCCGACCGCCGCGGCGGCGGGGAGGTCCAGGGTCGGCTTCCGCGCGAGGATCGCGTCCGCGACGGCGGCCTCCCCGTGGTACAGGGCCAGGACCGCCGCGTGGATTCCCTCCGGGGTCCGCGCGTTCGCGAGCCCGGGATCTTGAGACAGCATCTCCCCCACCGTGGCCGTGTCCCCCTTCCTGATCGCCTCGAAGAACGCGTCGGTCATCCGGCGGGCTCAGGCGGCCGCCTCGAAAAGGGTTGTCCGTTTCGCGGCCTCGTCCGGAAGACGGAAAAGGGGAAAGGGTAGGCCCTCGGAGGGCCTACGTTCTCACGACACGAGCTGCGTCTCGCCGCACGACGGGCACATGACCTCGATGGGCCGCTTGCTCGTCGTGATCTCGATTGGCTTGCCGCAGTGCCGGCAGGTGACCGACATGGGTCCCGCGGGCCCGGCCGGCGGCCCCGGCGGCGGGGGCGGCGTCGGCTTCGCCGCCGGCCCTCGGCCCATCCCCGCGCCCGGCGACGTGCGCCGCCAGAGGAGCACGAACGCGATCACGAGCACGAGGAGCACGAGGGCGAGGAGGACGTCGAACACGGGGATGCCGCCGAGGGTGTTCTCGTACAGCGCGTTCCCCGCGCCGATCCGCACGGTCTCGTACACGTAGGTGCCCGTGGACCCCTCGGACACGTAGAGGAGCACGCTCCCCTCGTCCATGCCCTGCGGCACGGGGAGGAGCAAGTCGCCCGTCGCGGAGGTCGTGGTGGCGCTGATCCCGACCCCGCCGAGGAGCATCGCGCTGAAGTAGAACTGCCTCGGCAGGACGGAGTCCCCGCGCGTCGTGATCGTGTACGAGATCCGGATCGTCTCTCCAGGGTTGTACGAGGCCTTGTCGAGGCTCACGGAGAGCAGGAAGCCGCTCGCGCGGAACGCAGTCGCCTGGCCCTGCACCGTCCGCCCGTCCTCGCTCGCGGTGATGAAGAACGTGTACGACGGGCTCGCTGGGCTCGGCGTCCGATACGACGCCGTGTTGCCCGTGACGCTGCCCGAGGCCTGCGTCGCGCCGCCGGCGTCCCGGACCTCGTAGTAGTACGTCGGGTTCACGAGGACGTCCGTCCCGTGGACCAGGCTGAACGTCGCGGTGATCGTCTCGCCCGGCTCGTACTGCGAGCGATCCAGGGCCACGGCCAGGTAGCCGAAGTCCACGGGGGCGAGGGCGACCGCGGTCGCCGTGTTCCCCTCGCCGTCGTTCACGACGACGCGGAATCGCAGGGTCCCGGAGAAGTCCCCCGCGGTCGCGTAGCTGAAGGACGACGCGGACCCGGACTGCTGCGCGAGCAGGTTCCCATTCGCGGCGTCCTCCACGGTCCACGAGTACGTGTACGTGCCGGCCGTCGTGCGGAACACGCTTGCGGTCGCGATGACCGTCTCGCCGCTCACGTACTGCCCCCGGTCGAACGTCAGGGTCGCGGACATCGACGTCGTTTGCTCCACGTCGAAGGTGTCCGCATCCGTCGCGGACAGGACGCCGTGCGCGGTCGCGGTGACGCTAACCTCGTACGACCCAGACGTGGGCGTCGCGGCGAGCTGGAAGACGTACACGAGGTCGCCGTGCGCGTCCGCCGTGAGACCCGTGGCCCCGTACGCGGGCACGGGATCGCCGGAGATCAGGTCGTTCACGGTCACGTTGACGTCCACGCCCGGCGCCCCGGGGTCGAAGAAGGACGGGTTCGTCGGGTTGCCCGTGATCTTCGCGTGGATGTCGACCGTCACGATCGCGCTCGGTGGGTACACGTTCGCGCCGACGGACACGATGAGGCCGAGCTCGTTCACGGTGAAGGACGAGACGTCGAAGCCGACGCGCAGGCCCGCGGTGTCGTTGAACCATCCATGCACGAGGGGGTTCTGCCCCGTCGCCGTGGTCGGGCTCAGGGTGAAACCGAAGAAGCCCTCCGCCGCGGTGAAGTTGTGCACCGGCGGGGTGAGCATCGGTGCGTCGAACGCGTCGACGACCTGGATGTCGCCCACGCCCGCAGCGGCGGGCGCCCCGTCTCGGATCCGCGTGGCGGACCAGCTCACGACGACCTGGTCGCCGGGCAGGTACGCTCCGCGGTCCGTGCGGACGCTGAAGGTGTATTCCTGGATCAGGAACCGGTACGTGCGGATCGGCCCGCCGACGCTGCCGCCGGGCCGGAGCTCGACCCGGTAGTTCGCTCCATCGGGCCAAGAGGTCGGCACTTCCCACGGGATCGTCTTCACCCCGGAGGCTCCGACGGTCTGCCCGTTGATGGACGCGCTCGGCGTACCGGCGACGAAGTCGAGGATCGTGAGGTCCCACACGTCCCCCGGCGTCGCGGTGATCGTGATCGTCATCGTCTCCGTGGGTACGTAGAGGTTCGTCCCCGTATACAGCCCGGGGTCCACGTCGAAGTCGATGAGGACCCCCTGGGCCCTCGGCGCGACGAGGAGCCCGAGGCTCAGGACGAGGCCGATCCCCATCGCAAGCGCGAGGGCCCGCTTGGAGCGGGCGCTCGACAGAGCTGGCGAAAGCATGTGTCCATCCCATCCGTGCCGCGGGGGGTCCCGCGGACGCCGGCGTCATTGTGTCTGACCTACTTAATCGTTTGGTCGGACAGTCATCGGACGCATGCCTTCTCACGCGGGCCCGCCCGGGCCGTCCCGCAAGCGCGCGAAGAGGCCCTCCGCGCGGGCCCGCCAGGGCTCCGCGTCCCGCCGTCGGCCCTGGGCCTCGTACAGGCGCGCGATCTCCTCGTACCGGGTCGCGAGGCTGTACGGATTCCCGAGGTCCGCGATCAGGTCCACGGAGGACAGGAGGTGCTCCTCCGCCTTCGCCCACTCCCCCCGCCGCGCGAAGACGAGGCCGAGGTTCGCCCGCGCGGTCGACACCGCGACGGGGTCCCCGATCGTCCCCGCGAGGGCGAGGGCCCGCTCCGCGCACGCCGCCGCGGCGTGCATCTCGTTCAGGGCGAGGAGGCTGTCGACTGCGTTCGCGAGGGCGTAGGAGGCGAAGCGGACCTCCCCCGTGCGGATCGCGAGGTCCGCGGATCGCTCGAACGTCTTCGCCGCCTCCGCGGCCTTTCCCTCGAGGCTCAGGACGATCGCCAGGTTGTTCGCGATCACGGCATCCTCCCGGCTTCCCTTCCGGGCGAGGGGCGCAGCCTCGATCAGGCGGACCTTCGCGCCCGCGAGGTCCCCGCGGGCGATCAGCGTGGCCCCGAGGTCCGTGAGGGCGCGGGCCTTCTCCCTCGGCTGGTCCTCGAGGAGGTCCGTCGCGCGGGCCAGGTGCTCCAGGGCCGCCGCAAGGTCTCCGAGCTTCCGCTCGACGCCCCCGAGGGCCCGGAGGGCCTCCCCCTCGAGCCCGCGGTCCCCGGACGCGGCGGCCTGCTGCGCGGCGGCGACGAGGAGGGCCCGGGCGTCGGCGTAGGCGCCCTCGCGGTTCGCGATTCGGCCGAGCTGGATCCGGGCCTGCAACCGCTCCGGCTCCGTCCCGTCGAGGAGGATCGACTCGAGCACGTCCTTCGCCTCCGCGAACTTCCCGAGGAACATCCGCGTCTCGGCGAGGAGCCGCCTCGATCGCAGGGCCTCCGGGAGGCGGAGGAGGCAGGCCTCCAGGTCGCCCGCGCGGGCGCTCTCCGCGTACGCGTCGCCTCGGGAGGCCAGGAGGACCGCCGCGCGGTCCGGCTCGCCCGCCTCGATCCGGTGGAATGCCGCCTCGAGGAAGTCCTCCCGCTCCATCCAGTACGACGCGGCGAGGGCGTGCATCCGCCCCCTCTCGTCCGGGTCCATGCGCCCGAGGAGGAACTCCTTCACCAGGTCGTGGATCAGGTATCCGTCATCGCGGTGCTGGAGGACCGCGTTCCGGACGAGCCGCCGGAGCTGGGCGATCGTGGTGCCGAGACGCTCCGGGGAGGGCGCGGGCCGACGGAGGACCGCGAAGGCCTTCAGGACCGCCTCCGAGGCGTCGTCGAGGCCCTCGAGGACCGTCTCGACCACGAACCGGTCCGCCTCGATCCGCCCGGCGGCGAGCCCGCTCGCGGCGAACATCTCCAGGGCGAGGGGATGGCCCCGCGTCGCGCGGAGCACCCGCCGCACCGCGTCCGCGTCGAGGTCGCCGCGCCGGGACGCGAGGAGGTCCGAGGCGGCGAGATCGTCGAGCCCCGCGAGGTCGATCTCCCGGATCCCGCCCGAGAGGACGTCCCGCCGATCGTAGAAGGCCGGACGGGTGCGGCTCGCGACGAGGACATGGCAGGGCGGCGCGGGCTGGGCCAGGGACCGGAGGAGTCCCTCCGCCGCCGAGGAGGACTGGAGGTCGTCGAAGGCGACCACGGTGCCCGCCAGGTCCTCCCGGAGGACCGCGAGGGCCTCCGCCGGATCGTACGCCGGCCGGGCGAGGACGGACCTGAGCCGTCGCTTCCCCTGCCGCGCGAGGAATTCGGCGAGGCTGGAGAGGAGCCCGTGCCCGTCGTCGTGCGCGCACGCCCGGCGGAGGAGGGCCGGCCGCCGCTCCGACTCGAGCGCCTTCGCGAGGAGCGCCGACTTCCCGATCCCCGCGACCCCGACGACGACCGCAATGCTCGGCGTCGCGGAGGCGAGCCAGTCGCGAAGGATGCGGATCTCCGCCTCGCGGCCGAAGAACGAGCGCGCAGGAGGGATTGCGGCCGGAGGCGATTCCGGCGGGACCGCCTCGACCACGTCCCGCACGAGGACGCGCTGGACCGCCTCCGACTCCCTCAGCCCGGCCCGGCGCAGCGCGTCGATCGCGTCCACGCCCGGGACGTCCCGCGTCCCGTCGGGCGTGCGAAGGGAGACGCGCTTCGTCCGCGCGTGCTCCCGCATCCGTCGAGCGATCTCCTGGCCCGCGGGCAGGAGGACGTATACCTTCCGCCGCGTGCGTGCGCCCTCGACGTGGGCCATGCGCTCCTCGACCTTCCCCGAGGACCGCAGGCGCTTCAGCTCGAGGGCCGTGTGCGCGCGGCTGATCCCGAGGGCGGCCGCGATGCCGTCCTGGGTCATCTCCTTCGGGCACTCGTACGCGTCGCCGAAGCGGGCGAACCCCGCCAGATGGACGAGCACGCGCTCTCCCACGGTCACGCCCGTCAAATCGCTCACACCCCTCCCGTGGGGCGGTATCCGCCGTCGCGTATATAGCCATTTTCGGGAATCCGAAAGGATCGTCCCGCGGAGGGACATCGGCCGTGCGCGTCAAGGGTTGTGGGGCCGTCGCAGGATTTCGGGCAGTCCCCGCAGGTCCCGCAGCTCGAATTCCGGCCGTGGGTCTCCGGGCCCGCGCCGCATGCCGATCCGGTTCACCCACGCGGTCCGCATGCCCAGGCGCTGCGCGCCCGCGACGTCCGCATCGAGGGAGTCGCCGACGTGAAGCACGTCCGCGGGCCGGACGCGAAGGGCCTCCAGGGCCAGCTCGAAGATCCTCGGCCGCGGCTTGTAGCACCGCGCGAACTCCGAGGTGATCACCGCATCGAACCGCAAGCGGTTCCGGGCGAGGATCCCTTTGAGGAACTCGTCGTCCGCGTTCGAGACGATCGCGCGCGGCACGCCGTCGAGGGCCTCCAGCACGCCGGACACTTCCGGATACGCCTTCGCCCGGAGCCACTCCGTCTCGAGCAGGTCGATGTACGGGCGGGTGTCCGCCTCGATCCCGTGCTCCGCGAAGGCCTTCGCGAGGCTGTCCTCCGTGACCTCCGCGAGGCTGAGGAACTCCTCGACGTCCGCGCCGAAGAAGAAGCGGTCCCAGGTGTCCAGGAAGGCCTCTGGGTCGAGACCGCGGCCATGGTCCTCCGCCACCCGTCGGGCGATGTGGATGAGCACGTCCCGGCCGGTGTCGATGACCGTGCCGAAAGCGTCGAACGTGATGGCGCGGACCATCCGCGCCACCCGAGGCGAGGGCCGCCCTTATCCTTTTCGTCCGCGGCCGTAGTCGCAGAGGTCGAGGAGAGGACAGAGGTCGCAGTTGGGCCTCGGACGGCACGTAGCCTTCCCGTGGGCCACGAGGAGGGCGTGGTACTCCCGGTACATCCCGACGTCGCGGGGCAGGTTGCCTTCGAAGAACGCCTGCACACGGCGGTAGTCCTCCGCGTCGAACAGGCCGATCCTGCGCCCGATCCGGATCGTGTACGCGTCGACGACGAAGATCGGATGGCGGCCCGCGTAGAGGAGGATCGAGTCCGCGGTCTCCGGGCCGATCCCGGGTTGGGCGAGGAGATCCGCCCGAGCCGCTTCCGTGGGTCGATCGAAGAAGCGGTCCAGGTCGCCGTCCGCGCGCTCGACGAGGTGCTGGCAGAACGCCCGGAGCCGCGCGGGTTTCGTCCGATAGAGGCCCGCGATCCGCACGTGCCGCCGGATCGCGGCCGCGGATGCCCGCGCGAGACGATGTGGCTCCAGGAGCCCGGCGCGCTTGAGGTTGGCGATCGCCGCCTCGACGTTCCGCCAGGCGGTCTGCTGCATCAGGAGCGCGCCCACGATGACCTCGAAGCGGGTTTCCGCGGGCCACCAGCCCTGGGGACCGTAGCGGTCCCGCAGCCTTTCGAAGACCTCGAAGACCCGCCCCGTCACGCGAGCTCCATCGCGTCGCTATCCATGAGCCTTGCCTCGGTCCCAGAAGGGCACCGCTCCGAGTCGGGCATCCATGTCCTTTAAGACACGACGGACCATCCGGGCCCGTGCTCCTCCTGTCCCTCGCGACCCTTTCGACGTCGTACTCCCTCGACGAGGACGTCTTCCGCGCGCTGAACCTCGTCGGGACGAACGCCGTCCTCGATGCGGTGATGGTCCTCTTCACGACGCTCAGCCTCGCCTACGTGATGGCGTTGCTCGTCTTCCCGCTCTGGTGGCGCGGGCACAAGGATGCGGCGTTCGACTTCCTCATCCTCCTCGTCGCCGCGATGGCCGTCACGGAGGCGATCAAGTTCGCTCTGAACGTGCCCCGCCCGTGCGACGTCCTATCGGGCGTCCAACTCCTGACGCCTTCGAGCTGCGCCGCGGAAATCGATCCAGCCTTCCCGAGCGGCCACACGTCGCGGGCGTTCGCCCTCGCGGGGTTCCTCGCCTGGAGATTTCCCGGGCGTGCAGGGTTCGCCGGACTCGGCTTCGCGATCCTGTCGGGCGTCAGCCGGATCTACCTCGGCGTCCACTGGCCTTCCGACGTGGTTGGAGGGGCCGCGCTGGGCCTCGGTCTCGTCCTGGTGCTCCGCGAAGTGGACCGGAGGAGCGGCGGGTACCGAGCCGTGCGGGAGCGGGTCGTTGCCGCGATCGCGCGGGCATTCTCCCGGAAGAAGCCCGCCTAGTCGACGGTCGAGGCCCCTAGGAGGGCCCGGGCCCTCGTGGCGGTTTCCGCCATCGCCTTCGAGAACTCGGCGGATTCCGTCGGCGTGATCGCGACGAGGAACGCCTTCGGCGTGAGGGCCTGCGCCACGAGGATGCCTCCATCCGACTGGACGACGATCCGCTCGGGCGCGGGCTTGTGCAGGCCCGTATAGATTACCTCGAGAGCGCCGAAGAGGGTCGCGGTCATCGTCCCGAAGTTATCCACGTGGGCGTCCTGGGGGAGGGCCCAGGCGAGTGGGACCCCGGACCGCGAAACGATTGCGGACGCGTGCGCGCCGGACCGCTGGAGGAACTCGCCGAGCAGAGACTGCAGATCCGCGGACTCCTCGGGCACGCCAGGATTCCCTCCGGCCCGTGACGTAGGGACCCTCCTTATTTAACGATTGTCCAGGGACGGGAACGGGGGCCTGTGGCCCCCCCGTGATGTCATGGGCGAAACTATATGGAACGCGGACCGCATCCGTCGAGCAATGGAGGAAGGCGCCCGCTTGGTCCTGCGCACGAGCGCGGGCCTGCAGAGCGGGGAGAAGGTCCTCATCCTCGCGGACGCGCCGACCCGCGCCGTCGGCGAGGCCTTCCATGCGGCCGCGATCGCCCTCGGGGCCGATCCCGTCCTCGCGGTGATCCCGCCCCGCACCGCGGACGGCGAGGAACCGCCGGAGCCCGTCGGGACCGCGATGGCCTCGTCGGACCTGATCGTCCTCGTCACGAGCCGGTCCCTCACGCACACGCATGCCCGCCGGGCGGCGAACCGCGCTGGCGCGCGTGTGATCTCGATCCCAGGGGCCTCGGAGGACCTGCTCGCCTCCGGCGGCCTCGCGATGGACTGGACCGAGATCCACGAGGCGATCCGCCGGACGGCCCGGAGGCTGCGCGGCGCCCAGGAGGTCCGCCTCACGTCCGGGGCGGGGACGGACCTGACGTTCAGCGTCTCGGGGCGCGACTGGATCGCGGAGGACACGGGCCTCTGCGCGAGGAAGGGCGCCTTCACGACCCTCCCCGCAGGCGAGCTGTTCATCGCGCCCGTCGAGGGCACCGCGGAAGGCCGTCTCGTCGCGGACCTGTTCTTCGACGAGGCGCTCCTCGAGCCAGCGACGGCGACGATCCGCGAGGGCCACGTCGTCCGGCTGCTCGGCGCGTCGAAGGCGGTGCACGCGATGAACCGCGGCGGCCGGGACGGCCGGGCCCTCGGTCGCTTCGGATTCGGCGTGAATCCGCGTGCCCGCGTCAACGGGCCGCCCATGGAGGCGGAGAAGGCCCTCGGCACCGCGCACGTGGGCTTCGGGGACAACCTCGTGATTGGCGGGAAGATCCACTGTGGGGTGCGCGTGGAGTGCCTCCTCTCCGGCGTGGGCATCGAGGTCGACGGCAAGGCGATCCTGCAGAAGGGTCGCCTCATGGTGTGAGGGCCATCAGTGGTGGTACAGGACGCCGTAGAAGCGGTTCTCCTTCGCGGTCTTCTCGAGGCGCCCGACGATTGCTATCTGGTACCCGCACTTCTTGCACTTGTTGTCCTTGTCGAGGTACCAGCCGGTGATGTCGAACCCGTACCGTTTCACGACGACGGTCCCGCAGCCCGGGCAATAGGTGTGCTCGAGCGGGTGGCCGGGCACGTTCCCCACGTAGACATACTTCAGGCCGACCTCCTTCGCGACCGCGCAGTGCTTCTCGAGCGTCTCGACCGGCGTCCATGGGAACTCCATCATCTTGTAGTCCGGGTGGAACCGGAGGAAGTGGATCGGCGTGTCGGGTCCGAGATGGTCGTAGACCCATTTCGAGAGATGTCGAGCGGCATCGAGGCTGTCGCCGACCTGGGGCACAATGAGATCCGTGATCTCGATATGGATCTTCTTCGTGTCCCGCATGTCTAGGATCGTCTGGAAGATCGGGTCCGCGTTCGGGATGTTGATGTACTTCCGGACGAAGCCGGTCTCGCCAGATCCTTTGAAGTCGACGGTGACGCAATCCAGGAACTTCGGCATCTCTGCGACGGTCTCCGGCGTGTCGTAGCCGTTCGACACGAAGATATTGATGAGTCCAGCTTGGCGGGCGAGGATTCCGATGTCCCGCGCGAATTCGATGAAGATCGTGGGCTGATTGTACGTGTACGCGAGGCCCTGGCAGCCCTGGTCCAAGGTCATGCGGACGACATCGTGGGGCTCGACCTCGATGCCCTCGACCTTGCGGCGCTGGGAGATGTCGGCATTCTGGCAATTGGCCACGGCCATGAGATTCGTCGTGTAGCTGTGGTCCTCCTGGACTTCGATATTGTAAACGGGTCCGACGTACTCTCGTTCGCTGACGCTCCGGATCGGGACGAGCACGTAATCTTCCGTTCGGACAACTCGGATCTTGCTCGAGGTCCGCGTTGCCTTCGCGGGAGTCATGTCGATGTCGTCCGCCCATAGGCCGAGCGTGCAATCGTCCGAGCGCGATACCGAACGACCTTCAATGCCGTATTCGGACGGGTTAGGGGCTTCGTACAACCTCGGCATGTCGCCGGGCGAGAGCAGCAACTGCGCGACTCCGTACGGGAGCATGGGCGAAACCGACGAGCTTCCTGAAGGCCACCGCGCCCAGCCGTTTTCGGGCCGCAAGGCGACCCGGTCCTTGGAAGCAGGCGCGCCCGCACTCGCAAGAATTGACGGTACGTCCACCTCGAGAGTGCGTCTCTTCCGGGGTCGCGGCAGGGCGACAAAGTCGCCCACCTGCAGTTCGCTAGCACGGACCTTCCTTACCGGCCCTCCCGCAATCGATGCATAGACTCGATGATCCGGTGTGCATTCGACCGGCGGCAGGTAATACGGTCGGATGGAAAGCACAGGGCCCGAGTAAAGGTGCTGAAATGCCTTGGTGATACGTCGCCATCTCCCCTTGTGCGTGAAAGCGGTCCTGTTCGTGACGACACGGAGTTCCGGGTTCGTGGTCGCTGAGGCCTCGGCGAAGATGGATTGAATTGGAACATGCCCTTTCTCGGTAAGGATCCTCGTCCCGGGAAGGAAGCAGTATCGGCAATTGTGGACGACGGTTTCGCTGGCAATGTAGTTGTGGAACGGCACGGATTCAAAGCTGTAGACGCGCTCTCGAGAAGCTTCCTCCCGCACCGACCGGACTTGTCCCCAAGTCAGACCCGGCGCCTCGGTCCGGTGTGCGTCTAGCAGATGCCAGAAGCGACTCGTTTCCTTCGGATGAACGACGGGCGCGTGCGCGGGCAGGGAGAAATCGCGTAGGAGCGTGACGGGTCCATCTTCCCCGCGTCGAGACGTGAGGACCCAGTCTCCGGGGATGAGCCGAGCAAGGGGAACCCATCCCCGTGGCGTAAGTACCGGATGCTCTCCCGTTGCCAACAGGGGGTCACGCAGACCGTCCGTCCACATCCGGTATGTGGTGGCTTTCCTGGAGCCGGCTTCCGTGACTACTGCCGGAACGGTCCGGCTCGCGTGATCGGCAACGGACCACAGTGCGTCCCCAGCGCGGATTTCCTCGACAGCCTTCGTGGTTCCGTCCGCCATCAGAATGGGCGTCCCAGCCGGATGGCAAAGCCAGTTGCATCCCGTCGTCGCAATGCTGAAGATCTTGGACCCCGGCCGGAAGTGGCTCACGGGCTTCTTCTCGATAGGATCCACGTGGCCCGTGATCACGCGCCCGTACACGTAGAGCCAGAGCTTGCCGTCGTGCACGCCGCGGACTCCGCAGAGCCCGACTTGGCCCTCACCGATCTTGCAGTACCGCGCGCACGCGGTGCACACGATCTTGTTCGTGCCCTCCACGGGCTTCCAGAGTTCCGCAACCTTGCCCATCGGCCGACCAGGGGGCTCGCGGACGGACTCAATCTCCTGCTCGGAGATCATGGCCTCCTCATCTAACCCCCGCATCTCGGTTAAACTCTTTTGCTTCTCGTTACGCGCCACGGGAAGGACGGAAGTGCTCCCAGCCCCTCGACAGGAGGGGTTCCCGCCCGGTCTTCGAGAGGAGTATGTTCCCGCCGGACGAGGCCACCTTGCCGATGAGCGTGAGGCGGTTGCGGTCCCCCCGCCCCGTCGTCTGGTACCGCCGTAGGAGCGTCTCGATCCCCTCGGGCCGGACCGTCGCGACGAGTTCGTAATCCCCGCCGTAGTATAGGGCGAGTTCCTTCTGTTGCGGGACCGGCAAGGCCGCGAGGCCATGGTGCAGCGGGATGGCGTCCCAGTCCACCTGGTACGACAGGTTCGTCATCGCCGCCATCTGGGCGATCGTCGAGCCGAGGCCGTCCGAGATGTCCATGCAGCTCGTCACGTATCCGGAGTCGGAGAAGAACATCCCCTCGACGATCCGCGGGTACGGCCGCATGAGCGCGTTCAGGGTCTCCGTCTTCAAGGCGGAGGTCGGCAGGTTCCGCACCGCGAGACCCGCTCGTCCGAGGTCCCCCGTGACGACGATCACGTCCCCCGGCCGCGCGCCCTTCCTCATGAGGATGCGGTCCTTCCGCACGCGGCCGATCGCCGTGCCCGCGATGGACATCTGGTCCGCTTCCTTCGTGTCCCCGCCGAGGACCGCGATCCCGAACTCTCGCGCGCACTCCTCCATGCCCTGGCCCAGGCCGCGCAGGTACTCGACGTCCGTGTCCGGCGGCAGGGAGAGCGCCGCGACGAAGCCGATCGGGCGCGCGCCCGCGGCCGCGATGTCGCTCAGGTTCACGGCGGTCGCGTACCAGCCGATCTGCTGCGGCGTCGCCCCGGCGGGCACGTGCGTCCTCGGGTTCACGACGTCCGTCGTGATCACGAGGTAGTCCTCGCCCCAGTCCACGACGCCGCAGTCGTGGCCCAGGCCGATCGGATGCCCGCGGTCGAAGATCCTCGAGAGGACCTGGATCGCCACGCGCTCCCCAACATCCGAGAGCTTCGCCATCCGGAAGTGGGTAAGGGCGACCCGCTAAAGAAGGCTCGGGGTCCACGCGGTCCGGCTCGAACCCTCGGGCGGAACAGGCGGACCATCGCCTTGCGCGCTCTCCGCCCCCGGGAGCGTCTCTTGAATGTTCCCTCCAACCCACCGAGTTAGGTTCTAAGTATCCCGGACGGCCTCGGGGGTCCATGCGCGTCCTCCAGATTGCCACGGTGGGCGAGGACATCACGCCGATTCTCGTGGGCATCCGCGAGCTGCCCGCGTCGAAGCTCGTTCTCCTGTACACGCCCGACGCGGAGCCCCTCGTGAAGGATCTCAGGGAGCGCCTCGCGAGCGTCCTCATCCCCGTCGACGCGCACCTCGTCCGCGGGGACCCCGTCGTCAGGGTGATGGAACTCGTCGCCTCGATCCTACGCGAAGAGGGCCTCAAGTACGACGAGGTCTTCTTCAACGTCTCGAGCGGCTCGAAGATGCTCTCCTGCGCGGGTCTGTCCGCCGCGTTCGTGAACGGCATCAAAGCGATCGGCACGACGGACGACGGCATCTTCCACCTGCCGGTCCTCAAGTTCAGCTACTCCGAGCTGATCAGTGAGCCGAAGCTCAAGATCCTTCGAGCCCTCCGGGACCTCGGAGGATCCGTCGAATCCCTGGCGTCCCTGGAGGAGCAGGCAGGCGTCGACAAGAGCCTCCTCAGCTACCACATCCGAGGCGGGCGGGAATCCAAGGGCCTCGAGGACCTCGGCCTCGTTAAGGTAGACCGCGGGGAATACGGGAAGCTCTCGATCGAAGTCACGGAGCTTGGCCGGCTCGTCCTCGTGGGCCGCTGACTCTGCCGTGCAAGAGATATCGGCGGTCCGGATGTATCTCGCTTGAGGTCTCCGTCGCCCCTCGGGGGCGTCGCCATCCGATGCGGGTCTTGCATCGAGACGTGTGCGGAGAGGGCCCTCGAGGAGGTCGTCGAGTTCCTGAACGTTGCGAGGGCCATGCAGGGCTGCCCAGGTGAGGCGTGGGCCCTCAGAGTCCTCGAGATCTTCACGGACCTCGTGGAACGTCGCGTCACGCCGCAAAAAGCAGCCGAGACGAACGAGTGTCGCGACTAGCTTTGATACGTCGGGATTGGCTACGGGAGTGAGTATCTCAAGGAGGACATGGCGGATGAGCGAACGATACGACCTTATCATACTCGGCGGCGGAGCCGCGGCCTTCAGCGCCGCGATTCGCGCGGATCGCAACGGAGCGAAGGCCCTGATGATCGACGGCGGCACGATTGGCGGCACCTGCGTCAACGTGGGATGCGTGCCGAGCAAGCGCCTCCTCGCGGTCGGAGACCAATTCTTCCGCGTGGCGAATCGTCCCTTTTCCGGCTTGCGGTTCGAAGACGGATGGTTCGCGCAGTTCCGGGAGATCGTCCATGAGAAGGATCGGATCGTCGGATCCCTTCGGAAGGCGAAATACGAAGATGTCCTCGCGTCCCTGAAGGGCGTCGAATACGTGCGAGGCCTCGCCTCCTTCGTGGGTCCTCACCAAGTGAAAGCGGGGAAGAAGCGGTACGAGGGGGAGAAGTTCCTTATCGCAACGGGGTCGTCGCCGACCGTCCCACCCATTCCCGGAATCCACGACGTGGACTTCCTCACGAACGTGGAGGCCCTGTCGCTTGAGGATCGTCCCGATTCGATGATCGTCCTCGGGGCCCGTGCCCTGGGCCTGGAATTCGCGCAGATGTATCATCACCTCGGCACAAAGGTCACGGTCCTCCAACGCAGCCCCAGGATTCTCCCGGAGGAGGAGCCGGAGATCTCGAGCTACTTGCAGCACTACCTTACGGAGGAAGGGATCGATGTCCGGACGAGGGTCCAAGTCCTCTCTGCCAAGTCGAAAGGGGCTCGAAAGGTCATCGAGGTGAGCATCGGCGACGAGAGGGAGCGCTTCGAGGCGGACGCGCTGCTGCTCGCGACCGGGCGGACGCCGAACACCGAGGCCCTGAACCTCCCCGCGGCGGGCGTGGAGGTGAAGGAGGACCGGGGCGTGAAGGTCGATGCCGAGATGAGATCCACCGTCCCCAACGTGTTCGCCGCGGGCGACGTGGTCGGGAAGCCCATGCTCGAGACGACGGCGGCGAAGGAGGGCTACATCGCGGCCGAGAACGCCCTCGCGAACCGGGGTTTGAAGATGGACTATCGCGCGGTCCCCCACGCGGTCTTCACGAACCCCGCCGTCGCTTCCGTCGGGCTCACGGACGCGGAGGCCAACGCGAGCGCCGGAGTCCGCTGTGCCTGCGCCACGGTGCTCCTCGAGCAGGTCCCCAAGCCAATCATCGTGGAGGATACGCGCGGCCTCGTGAAGATCGTCGCCGAGGCGGAGACGCATAAGATTCTCGGCGTCCATGTCCTCGCGTCCCTGGCACCGGACATGATCCACGAGGGCGTCCTCGCCGTGAAGCACGGCCTGACTCTCGAAGACATCATCGACACGGTCCACGTGTTCCCGACCCACAGCGAGGCGATCAAGCTCGCGGCCCTATCGTTCTTCGAGGATGTCGATCGGCTGAGTTGCTGTGCTTTGTGAGGATGCCCGGATGCCCGAGCCGCTGGCCGCGCGAACCGCGAATTTGGCCCGTCCCTGTCCGGGTTCGCATACACGGTCGTCGGCATCGGATGCATGGCGCGGGTCCTGGCGGCGGTCATCATCCTGTCCTTGCGGCAGGGGGTTTCCTGTCCGCCTTCGCCGCCCGTTCGTGTTCGCCTTGACGATGGCGGGGCTCATGGTCATCGTCGCCTTCCTCACATTGGGATCGAGCCGTCGGATCCTCCGAGGACCGAGCGCCCAACCGCCGAAGATCGAGAGGGCGGGCGGAGCCGCCTACGTCCTCTTCGGCTCCCCCCGCCTCGCTCTCACGGCATGGCCGAGTCTCCTGGGACCTTTGTTTCCGTGAGCCATCGAGAGGCGGCTCGCTCGTCGGGAGCCCGTGTTGCACGAGGTGATCCCTCCAATGTCGCGGGACCGTCACCGAACGGTCAGAGGCCTCGGGACAGGAGGAAGGTCCAGTCGTACCAGAGCACGTACGCGCCGGTGGCCACGACGATGGTACCCGCCACCCGGTGAACCTGTGGCCGGAACGCCCGCAAGCTCCTCAGGGCCGCTCCCCGGGCCGCGGCGGCCGAGACGGAAAGGAGTAGGAAGACCGCCGCGCTCCCCAAGGCATATGCGAGGAGGACCTGGACGGCCTCCGCGAGGTCGAGGGCCAGGGAGGCCACGATGACCTGCAGGAAGATGGGCAGGAAGCAGCCGCTCGCGATGAGCCCATATCCCGCGCCAAAGAGGAAGAATCCGGGCACGGTCCGGCTGCGAGAGCCCCGCACACGGACGGTGAAAGAAAGAATCGGCATGCCGAGGAACATGGAGACGCCTAGGCCCACGACCACGAGTGCGGTCGCGAAAGCAATCCAGGGGAGGTATGCCCCCAGGCCTGCGAACCCCACGCGGACCGCGAGCCCCATCGCCATGTAGACCGTCCCAATCCCCAGAGCCGCAGATCCGCCGAAGAGGAACCCGCGCAGGAGCTGGGAACGCAGCCGCGCGAAGGCAAGGGGATCCAGCCGAGTCCTCTCTCGGTGGACATGCCAGGCGCCGATGGCTGCGAAAACGCCACCCCCGATCGCAAGGGCTCGATCCAGAAAGGCCCGATCTCCGAACGTCACGACCCAGTCGACAAGCGCGAAGACCAGGATTCCGAGGCCCGCGGCGATGGCGATGAGTCCGAGCTTGAGGCCCCGTGGCCACACGGGCTCGCTCTCCTCGACCGACCCATTCCTCTGCTCACGGGCCAGGTAGTAGGAAAGGTAGGCGGGGAGCAGCGCGGTCGCGCACGGCGAGAAGACGACGACGATGCCGGCGGAGAAGGCGGCGGCGAGGAGGGCTTCATGCACCAAGATGTTTCCTCACAGGAGGGGCTCGATCTGCGCGGCGAGGTCTGCGTCCGTGACAACGCCTGCGTGACGGAAGGCGATCGTCCCATCCCCTCGGATCAGGTAGAGAGTCGGGAGGACGGAAACCTGGTACGCGAGCCCAATTCCCGAGTCATCGAGAGCGATCGGCCACGACCCGCCGTACGTGGCCAGGAAGTTCCGAGCGACCTGAGGGTCCTCCGTCCCCAGGGAGCCGCCGACATCGATGGAGATCATCATCAGGCCTCGGTTCGAGTACGCGCCGTACACCGCCGGGAGGAATTGCATCTGCTGCACGCAGGTGGGGCACCGAGAGCCCATGAAATCGATGAGGACCAGACGCCCTCGGTGATCCGAGAGGCGGAAGGTCCGGCCGTCGACGTCCGCGACCGTGAAGTCGGGCGCGATGCTGTTCGAGGACAGTCCCGCTTGAGGTCCGGATGGCAAGCTGACCAGGAAGGCGAGGAGTCCGATCGCGACGGCGATCGCGCCGATCGCGGCGACCTTCCGCCGCAGCGTCTCGGCTGCCGCCCGGGAGCGCCGCTGCTCGTTCTTCGCCCGTGCCTCGTCCTTCGCGCGGCGGCGGTGCGCCATTCAGCCCCTCCGCGCCCGCGATCGCTTCCGGAATCTTCGGAGGAACGCAGCCGCCACAATTGCGGCTCCGGCCAGGGAGGCCCAGAAGGGAATCCCTTCCCACAGATTAGGAGGAGGAGCCGGACGTAGGTCGGTGATACCGTAGATCGACGTGGCGGGATAGAAGTCGTACCATGCAAACCAAAAGGCGGTGGTGGCCTGGATTTCCGTCAGATTCCCGCTCGCTCCATGCCCGGAGATCATGTCGTATGCATTTCCTCGATCGTCGGCCATCGTCGGGCCCCCGCTTGAGACGAAGGTCCGCTCACCACGCTCCCACGCCTTCATCACTCCGTCCACGTAGGACACGAGGAGAGGAACCCCGCCCAGGACATCGTTCACGACACGCTCCGTCTTCAATGTCGACTCGGGATATGCGCGTGCCTGTCCTCCCAGTACGACGCCGAGGACGCGCTCCTTCGGGTGAAGCACTTTGTAGGGGTCCACGTTCCCCTGCGGGAACCAGACCTCCGGAGACGAGGCGTAGGCTCCGTACGGATCGTAGCCGTAGTCCCGGAGGAAGCGACCCCGATCGTCCACAGGTCGATCGAGGAGCTGCGAATCCGGGTGCAAATCTCGCCACTGGGACCAAGAAAGCGTCGCACTCGTGACGACCGTGAGACGGGTTCCGTGATAGAACCCGAGGACTCCCTCGCCGAGGAGCTGGGTCCAGTAGCTTTCCGTCTGGTGGTCGTACATGACGAGATCATTCTTGTAGAGCCGCCCGCTCACGCCGAAGGTTAGGGTCTCGCCGTTCACGATCCGGCCGAAGACGATTCCCGTGCCACATAGGGGACAGAAGGTGATCGCGACGGGGGTTCCTCCGACGACATCATTCACGATCTCGTGCCAGTTGAGGATCGCGATTGGATAGGCCCGCGCATCCCCGCCAATCGCGATGCCAATGACCAGGGAGCTCGGAGAGAGCCAGTCCGGGTCCTCCGTGCCGAAGCTGGGCTCCAGGATGGCTGGAATCGTGTCCTTCTCGAGGACGGACACGATGTCGCTTTCCGCTACATGGTCCCCTCGCGCTGGTTGCACGGTGACGACCAGCACGACCACCAGGAGGGCCGCCCAGGCGAGGCTGGCGAGATGCCTCACGGGCGAGCTACGCGGCTCGGTGCTTAAAGGGCTTGCCCACAACGGTTGGAAGGATCGTTTGTTTCCTGGGCCGCGCAGAATCCGATCGGTGCGCTTCACGCGTCGGAGATGGGCGCCCGCAGGATCCTCGGGGCGATGGTCTGCCCCGGGCACCTCAAGGTGCATGTGCGGCATCGAGGCGACGAGCCCTTGGAGGAACGGCCGGTCCACCCGGTCCGACTCGAACCCGACGGGGTAGTCCGCGGAGACTCAGAGGGCGGGGACTGCCGCCTAGGTCAGGCCCGCTCCTCCTCGAGGCGGAGACGGAGCCAGGCCTCGCACTTCATGAGGATCGACTCGACGAGCGGATGGCCTTCGCGGTCCTCGAGGCGATGGTCCGCTCCCTCGATGACCTCGAGGTTCACGAGGGGCAACGATTCGAGCACCGCTCGGAGGGCCGGGAGATCCGTGCGCTCCGAGGCGGAGCCCACGAGGACGAGGGTCGGTATCTCGAACTCCCCGAGGCGCTCGAGGGCGATGCGCCGCTCGGGCTGCCCCTCGTAGCTCAGGCCGAGGAGGATCGCACCCGCGATGTCCCCGTCCGTCGCGACCGCGACGGACGCCCAGGCGCCGAGGCCCTTCCCCGCGAGGAACATCCGTGGGATCCCGGAGGCCTCGCGCGCGAACGAGACAGCGGCGCGGAGGTCCTCGATCTCGTCCGTGTGGCCCACGGAGGGCTCCGCCATCAGCTCGCGGAAGGAGAAGTTGTACCGGAGGGTCCAGATCCCGAGTTCCGACGCCCGCTCGACGAGGCCCATCAGGATCGGATCGTCCATGTCCTGCCGCCGCGCGTGGGACAGGATCAGGGCCGCGGTCGGAACGCCCCGCGAGGGGCGACGCACGAAGCCACGGAGGGCCGTGGTGGAGCCCTGGAAGCTCACGGCCTCGTCCGGGTCCTCGGGCACGGATGAACCTCTGGACCGGATGGGCCTCGGGGACATAAGCGTTCAGGGACGAAAGGCGACGGTGAACGCCCTGAGGGCCGCAACCTTTTCAAACCCGGTTGTGTTCGGCCCAGCGCGCGTGGTTAGTCTAGCCTGGTAGGACACGAGCATCCGCCCTGCCACTCCCTCGACGGGGCTTTCCGCAGGTTGAGAATAGGAGCCGCCCGATCCTTCCAATTCGCGTTCCTGTTTGGTGCAACGGGAATCCGACAACGAGGGGCTGGGAAAGCCAAATCGACTGTAGATGGGAGCCATTAGTGGAGTGCGCCGGGCGGGAGTCGAACCCGCGTTACGGGCTTGGCAAGCCCGTGTCTTGACCGTTGGACTACCGGCGCAGCATTAGGCCCTCAAGCGAAGGTCGGTTATCAATGCTGCGGGCCACGCCGAATCCCGCCTGTTCTCCACGCCGCTTCGGCCCCTCTCCGGTTCGGGACGACCGGAGGGACCGCGGCCAACGGTAGATCGGGTCAGGCGGCAACGGTCCAGGAACACGGGGAATTCGTTAGGACACAAGCTTGCAGTTCTGTTACCGTTGCGGGTGATGGCCGTCACGCCGCCCCCGCTAGGGACTCCACCCCGCTCGGCTCCTCCCGTGCGCCTCCTTCTCCTCGAAGGAGGTCGTAGAGGGGACTCATCACGTCATCGCGGAGGGCACCGGGCTGGAACCGTACAGCCCTTGCCAAGGCCTCGTTCGAGGCCAAGGCGGTTTTCAGGATGTTCATCCCTGCGTTGATCTGCCGATCCATCTCCCAATCGCAAAGCAGGCAGACGAAATCCCGGCCCACCCGATCTCGGCGCCGAGCGCCACACGCTGGGCAGGTCTTGGATGTGTATCGGGGATTGACCTGGATGACAGGCACGCCTTCGAGGGCGGCCTTGTACTCGATCTGGCGGTGAATCTCCCCGCGAGGCCACGACGACAGGCGGCGGTTCATGCGTCGGGAACGGCCGCCTGCTCCATGAAGCATGAGGTTTTCGAGGACAATTGCGGCCCCGCGTGCTTTGGCGAAACGTACGAGTCCCTTCGAGACTCGATAGAGGCGCTGCCGAACGCGGTTCCTCTCCCTCCTGCCCTCCCGGTCGAGGAGGATTCCCCGGACCCGCCGGTCGTGGGCCTTCTGCCGCGCGAGCCGCCGACGCCGGCGGAAATGGTTCGCCTGGACTTGGCGGACGCCGTCCAAAAGGGAGCGCCACGGGCCCTGCCATGGTGCCGGCCGCGACGACGCCATCGAGGGAGTCCTCGTTCGTGTCGAGGGCGATCGCGGCCCGGGGTTCGTATGGCTCGGGGGTCTCCTTCCGCACGACGAGGATAATCTTCCCCGGGACGACGGTCAGTGAGCCAAGCCGCCACGATGGGTCCGACAGGAACGACCGATGCCACTCGGAAAGGGGCAGGTCGACCTGGACGCCTTCCGTCCCGCGGACTGGGATGCGAAGCCGGCCCGTCTAGCCGATAGGACTGGTTCTCCGCCTTCAGCATGAGACGCCGCATGAACGGGACCGTAGTCCGTTTCCCTTTCCTGAGGCGACGGCGATAGACCTTCAGGACGGCCAAGGCGACCTCGAACGCGGAGGGGATGTGTTGCTTGTACACGGCGTGACGAGCGCTGAGGTCCCTATACGCCGCGCGGACGAGCCGGGCGCGCGATCTGTGGTCCCCTTGTAAGGCGATCCGAACCGATTCGTTCACGAGTAAGCGGAACTCCGCCAGCAGCCAATTGAGTCGAGCGTTGTCCCACGTGACGGGGAAGACGAGGGCGCGGTGGGCGAGCACGCCTTCTCATAGGGAAGAGGCGGGCGTCAGGTTAACGGGGGGAGATCCCCGAAAGTGAATATCCGTGTCGAGGTGACCTGAAAGAGACTCGATGGTGCACGAAACGCGCGGCGTGATCAAATCGGGATGTGCCCTCTTCGCCGAGGCGATGCCCCGTTTCCCAACTTCCCCGTCGAGCCCGAGCCGAAGGCCGGTCGCCTCCGACGCAGTGACGCCCAAGCGGTGGTGGCAGCGGACGCAGTCGGGGTGGATCGTCCATCCGAAGAGGAGACCCCTCTCAGGACGGGTTGGTTAGTCTCTATCGAAGGTCACGTCCCGAAGAAGTCAGACCGCACAAGCTTGCCAAGCTTGTAGCGCGGGTCCAAATCCCGGCCTACGTACTTCAAGTCATAAGCGAACGTTGCATGTTTTGCTCCAAAACCGGGCCCCGTCCTCGAAGACGACCGCTAATCGAGCCTTTCGCTCTGCCATGTGGCTTCCAGCGCGGTCGCTCCGTATCCGTATCCCCGGCTTCAGTTCAGGCGCCCGGCCCGCCGCTCACGAGGTACGCGATCCCGAAGCCCGCGAGCGCGGAGGCGATCCCAATGAGGGCCATCTGCAGGCCGCTCCTCGAAGGTCGGCCGACGGTCGTCTTCGCCTTGTACCATCCGATCACGAAGAGGGTGATCGCGCTGACGATCAGGGAGATCAGGATGCCTGTGAAGATGGCGCGTCCCATGACGAAGAAGGGGACCAGCGGGATCAGGGAGCCGACGATGGCGGCTGCACCGACGAGCAGGGCGCTCTTGCGCGCCTGGCCCTTGTCCACGGGAGCGAGGTTCAGCTCGTGGGCCATCATGAGCTCGAGCCAGGCCTTCGGCTTCGAGACGATGCGGTCGAGCATCTCCTCGAGCTCCTGCCCCTCGAACTCCCACTTCCGCAGGATCTCGCGCACCTCCTCCCGCTCGACGTGTGGGAGCTCCGTCATCTCCCGCCGCTCCCGCTCGATTTCGCCCAGGTAGTGGTCCCTCCGTGCGAGCGTCGACGTGTACGCGACGGCGCCCATCGAGATCGACTCCGCGAACGTCGCGGCGAGCCCGCCCGCGAGGATGATCCGAATGTCCTGCGACGCGATCGCGACCCCGAGGATGACGCCGAGGACGTTCACGAGCCCGTCCTGGCTGCCGAGGATGAAGTCCGAGAGCAGGCCCGGCTGCGCGTGCTGCTCGCCGTAGACGTCATCTTCCTCCTTCTTCCAGAATAGGAGGCGCGTGGCCATGTCTCCACCCGCCGCGCCCAAAGGGCTCGTGGCATTTGACGCTTGCGACGTCACGCAACATGTCTGGCGACGAGAGGGCGATGGGCCTCGATGGGATCTCCTCCCCGAACCATAGCCAAACAACCATGACTCGCGGCCGCATCTCCTTTGTCGCGCCCTCGGTCCTCCCGGTTGCGCGGCAAGTCGTCGCGTTTCCGAGCGCCCGGCTGTGACCGGCGGAATCCTTATCAGCCGCAGCGTCCTGCCCGCCCGATTATGAGGGGCGAACGAAGCACCGCACCCAAGACCGTCGAGGAATACCTCGCGAACGTCCCGGGCGACATGCGCGCGGCCCTGCAGAGGCTCCGGAAGACGATCCGGGAGGCCGCGCCCGATGCGGAGGAGGTCATCAGCTATCAGATCCCAGCATACCGTCAACACGGGATGCTGGTCTACTTCGCCGCGTTCAAAGACCACGGCAGCTTCTTCGTGGGGACTGAAGCGCGGCGTCGGTTCGCCGCACAGTTGAAGTCCTTCCCGGGCGGGAAAGGGACGGTCCACTTCACCCCGCAGCGGCCTCTGCCCTCGACGCTCGTGAAGCGCATCGTGAAGGCGCGCGTCGCCGAGAACAAGGCGCGCGCGGCGGCGAAGCGGCGGACCGTGCCGCGGCGAGCAACGAAGAAACGCTGAACACGGCGCCTGGATTGAGCCCGACGTTCCGAAGGCTTTTCTAGCCTACTTGCCATGCGCCGCGGACCATGGCTTCGCCCGAGGCGGCTCGAGCCCTCGAGGACCTCGCCACCGCGGTCGGGGAATCGCAGGCGGACCGTGCCGTCGAGGCCGCGGTTCGAGCCTTGCGGGCGAAGGCGGATCCCCTCGAGCTCGTCCGCTCGGCGGCCCTCGCCGCGGCCTCCCGCTTCGATCCCGCCCTGGGCCTGCCTCCGCACGGCCTCCTCGCCCTCACGTGCGCGTCGAACCTCACGGCCGTCCTCGAGCCACGGTCCCGCCCCTTGCCGATCCTCCAGGCGATCGTGCTCGCGGCCGCGGAGGAGAAGGCTGCGAAGGCCGCGGGAGCGCCGACCGTCGTGCGCGGGGAGGTGTCCCATCTCGGGCGGTCCTTCCTGTTCGCGGCCCGCGCGGGGGACCGGGTGGAAGCGGAGGCGATCTTCCTGGGGATCCTCGACGAGCGCAAGGAGAGGCGGCTGGCCGGAGACATGCTCTTCCGTGCGGCGTCGGAGGACATGGGGGACGGCGGGAACAAGCTCATCGTCGCGGTGAAGCTGTGGCAGCTCGCTCGGACCCTGGGATTCCAAGAGGGCCGGCGAATCCTGCGCCCCGCGGTGCAATACCTCGTGTCCGGGGCGAGGGACGCGGGGCCCTACCGGACGCTGATGTCCGTCCTCGGCAAGGAGTGGGTCGACCTCGATGCCCTCGCGGCCGGCGGGCGCCCGCTCGATGACGCGGGCCGCGCGAAGGTGTCCAAGCTGCCGACCGTTCCGACGGCCGAGGCGTGCGTCGCGTCGATGCTCGGCCTGCTGCGGGAGGGCTATGCGGCGGCGTCCCTCGCCGAGGGGCTCATCCTCGAGGCGGCGCGGCGGTCCCTCGCCGCGGAGGGGTACGACCTCGAGGTGGCCCACGGCCTGATCTACGCCCACGCGGCGCGGCACGCCCTGACCTTCACGCGGACGAACGAACGGCTGTACGCCCTATTCCAGGCTGCGCTCCGCCTCCGGTCGCCCGAGCCGATCGTCTCCCTCCCGGCGATCGCGGCGGTCCAAGGCGAGGGCGACGAGCTGTGCGCGATCGCGGGCGACCTAGAGGCGCGTTCGCCGAAGGAGACGGCTGCGCGCGTAGCGTCGTACCTGTCGCGTCGGTACTCCCCGACCCGCTTGCTCGAGCTCCTCGCGCACTACGCGAGCCGCGATTCCTCGCTCGTCAACCGAGGCCACAACCTCATCCTGGCGGACGTCTGCTCGACGGAATTCGCGGCGACGAAGGCACCGGAGGTCGCGATGGTCCTCGCGAAGATGGTCGCCGCGTCCTCGCCGGATTGGACCGCCTACGAGGCGTGGGCGCCTACCCTCGGCGTCTGATCACTTTCCGCGCTTGACCTCCTGGCCGATTTCGGCAATGTGCGCGAGCAACGCCTCGATCTGGATCCGCTCGTTGCTCCCCTCCACGAGCCGGAAGTCCGCCTCGCCGATCCGGTCCACGAGTCGCACCTTGTACTCGTCTTCGAGGTTCAGGTCGAAGACCGCTCGGTGTAACTGCCGGACGATGTCCTCGCCGGCGAGGCCGTACTCAATCAGGAGCGTGTCGAGCGTCTCCCGCGCCTGCAGGAAGTCCCCGCTCAGAGCCTTCTCGATCAGGGCCCTCACCTCCTCCGGCCGCATCGTGCTCGCGGCCTTGTACAGGGCGTCCCCATCGATCGTCGTCGTGATCGACGCGGCGACCTGGAGGGAGTTCACCGCGCGTCGCATGTCCCCCTGCGCGATGTAGATGAGAGCCTCCATGCCGTCGTCCGTGATCTTCAGCTTCTCCGCCTTCGCGATCCGCGTGAGGTACTCCCGGATCGCCTCGGGCTTGAGCGGCCGAAAGCGGAAGACGGCGCAGCGGGACTGGATCGGCTCGATCAGGCGTGAGGAGTAGTTCGCGGAGAGAATGAACCGCGACGTCTTCGTGTACGACTCCATCGTCCGGCGGAGGGCCGCCTGCGCGTCCGCGGTGAGGTTGTCCGATTCGTCCAGGAAGATGAGCTTGTACGGCACCCCGCCGAACGGCGCGAGGCGGGCGATGTCTTTGATCTTGTGGCGGACGACGTCGATGCCGCGCTCGTCGCTGCTGTTCAGCTCGAAGTAGTTCTGCTGCCAGTTCTCCCCGAACATGTCGCGGGCGAGGGCGATCGCGCACGTCGTCTTGCCCGTCCCCGCCGGGCCGGCGAAGAGGAGGTGGGGCATGTTCCCCGTCGTCGCGTACGAACGGAGCCGCTCGACGATCTCGTCCTGTCCGACGACCTCCCCGAGGGTCTTCGGTCGGTACTTCTCGACCCAGACCTCCTTCATCTCCGCCCCCGACTCGGCCCGCGACATCCTGCCAAGCGGTAATAACCTTTCCGAGAGGGGTGCGCGAATCCGACCTCCGGGAGGCCTCGAACCATCAGAGCCGGAGTTGGAGGCGGTTCAAGACCGCGTGGATTGGATTGAGGATCGTGGCCCGATCGCTGCCCGCGAAGAGCAGGCCGACGGCCCGCCTCCGCTCGTCGACGACGAGGGACCCGCTGTCCCCGCCTCGCGAGAGCAGGTCGCTGATGATCTGCTGTCGGAAGACCGCCGTGCGGGCATCGTAGTCCACCTGGACGACGCCATCGAGGGCCCGCACTCGGCCTGAGGTCCGCCCGGTCGTCCTCCCGCTCTTCTGGACCCGCATGCCGATCTCTGCCTCGGTCGTTCCGACGACGCGACCGATCTCGAGGATCTCCGGCGAGGCGAGGTCCGAGCCGAGCGGCGACGCGACCGCCGCGTCGACCAAGTTCGTACGATCGGATGGAAGCCGTTTGAGACCGAGGCCGAAGAGGGCGAGGAGCGGCGCGAACCCGCGCTCGACGAGCCGGCCCAGCGGGCCCAGCTCGCGGTCCGAGAAGACGATCGGCACGAATTCGTCCAAGCGCGCGATCGCATCCACCGCCGTGCCACCGTCCGCGGGACCCGGCTGAAGGATCGGATCGCCCGCACGGGCGTCGTTGCTGTTCGCGAAGATATGGTTGTTCGAGAGGAGGACCGGCGAGCCGTCCGCCCGTTGGGCAAGGACGCCCAGGGTCCCCGCGCTCACCCGCTCATGGCCGACGCTCACCCCACCCGGCGCAGGGCGGATCCTCGTCGTCCGCTGCAGGCCGCGAGGCTCCATCATCGCGATCGCGCGGAACCGCCCGGTTTCGACCACGTCCGTGCGGACGCCGTCGAGGGCCTTCGGGACGATGTCCCTACGCCGCAATTCGAATTCCGGCCGTTTCGACTCCACGTAGACGACGATGCATGCCTCGTCGGTCTCCCGCCCGCCGATGACCTTGTGGCCGATCGCCACCCCGACGACGTTCGCGCGGGCGAACAGCGTGGTCTCGTGCTGGGCCTTCGCGGCCCGGATCCGGTCCCAGGCCATGGTCACCCCTTCCGCTCGCCGAAGGAGCTGATCTCGGAGAGGCCCTCCCCGAGCTTCCCGCCCACGGCCGTCGCCACAACGCGGACGATCATGTTCGCGACGAACCCGAGGAAGATGCCGATGCCGTAGTAGGCGAGCAGGTCCCTCGCGTACAGGAACGAGAGGAGGCTCACGCCGAACCCGACCGCGAAGAACGCGGCGAAGGCCCCCCACTGAACCCGATAGCGACGGGTGGCGAACAGCAGGAACCAGCCGAGGACGATCCCCATGAGGAGGATGCCTATCTGGTTGACGTCCGTGTGCATTCCCTCCGACGCGCCGCGGATTCGGTCGTCCGAAAATAAAGGAACCGGCACGATTACCGATGCCGATAATCGGCCGCGCGGCAAAGCTTCATGGGGCCGCGGGGGCTTCGCGGGACCGTGGACTGTTCTCGATGCGCATCACCGGCGGTCACGTTCCTCCGGTACAGCGGCGAGCACCTATGCCGCGACCATTTCTGCGAGTCCGTCGAGCGTCGCGTGAAGCGGGAGCTGCGATCCCAGGTGGACCTCCGCGGAGGCGAGCGGATCGCGGTCGGGATGAGCGGCGGGAAGGACTCGAGCGTCGCCGCGTCCCTGGTGTCGCAGATCCTTGCGAATCGACGGGACGTCGAACTCGTCGGCGTCACCGTGGATGAAGGCATCGCCTCGTATCGTCCGCAAGGAATCGTGTTCGCCCAGCGCCTGTGCGGACGCCTCGGCATCGAGCATCACATCGTCAAGTACGAAGCCACGGTCGGACACACGATGGATGAGGTCGTCCAGACGGATCCGGGGGCGATTCCCTGCAGCTACTGCGGCCCTTTCCGGCGCCAGGCCCTCAACCTGGCGGCCCGCGATGTGGACGCCGACTTCGTGGCCACGGGCCTCAACTTGGACGATACGGCGCAGTCCATCCTCATGAACATCGCGCGCGGGGACATCGAGAAGCTGGCTCGCCTCGGGCCGCACGAACAGGTGCAGCCCGGCCTGGTCCCGCGCCTCCAGCCCCTCCGGATGATCCCGGAGAAAGAGGTCTACCTGTATGCGATGCTCCGGGGGATCGCGTTCTACGATGCGACGTGTCCATATGCGGAACGCGCCCAGCGTGGGCGGTTTCGGGAAATCCTGAATCGCCTGGAGGCGGAGAGCCCGGGCACCCGGCACGCAATCGTCAGAGGCTACGATCGGATACGCCCGCTCCTCCAGGCGAAGTATCCGCCGGCGAGGCTCCAGGCCTGCGCACGGTGCGGCGAGCCGACCGTCAACGAGATCTGCAAGGCCTGTGAACTCCGGGAGCGGCTGGCCCGGATGGCCGCGTCCACCGAGAGCGCGGCGTCGGACTGAGGTCAAGGGCGTCTCAGCGAGCCATCGCAATCGTCGCGGCTCGGGACCGGCCCACGGACGCGATCCGGATCGGAACCTTCAGCTGTGCCTCGAGGAATCCCAGGTACTTCCTCATTGCCTCCGGCAGGGCCCGCTTCCCCTTCTTCGCGATCGCGATCCACTCGGCCTCGGAGAGCTCGGGCCACGCCTTGAAGTCGCGATACGCGGGTTCGCACTCGGACAGCACGCGCATGCTCGCAGGGAACTCCTTCACCGGCACGCCGTCCCGCGTGTAGGCGACGCAGGCCCGCACGCGATCGAGCCCGCCGAGGACGTCGAGCTTCGTGACCGCCAGGCCCGTCAGGCCGTTCACCCGCACGGACATCCGGAGCATGACGAGGTCGATCCAGCCGACTCGCCTCGGCCTCCGCGTCGTCGTCCCGTACTCCCCGCCCCCCTTCTCCCGCAGGTGCGCGGCGACGTCTCCCTCCTGCTCCGTCGGGAACGGACCCGTTCCCACGCGCGACGTGAAAGCCTTCACGACTCCGACGATCTCTCGCAAGTGCTGCGGGCCCACCCCGGACCCGATCGCGGCGGCCGCCGCGACGCACGCGCTCGACGTCCCGAAGGGATAGATGCCGTGGTCGATGCAAAGGTGCGTGCCCTGCGCCATCTCGAACAGGACGCGCTTGCCGCGCGCGAGCCGCTCGTGCAAGGTCACGGCCGTGTCGTCCACGAAGGGCGCGAGTTGCTCTCCATAAGCGGCGTGCTCCCGATATATCGTGTCGAGGTCCAGGACATCGGTCCCGCCGAAGGCGCGGATCTGCGCCTGCTTGATCGGGACAATCTTCTGGAGCTTCGCTTGCAAGACATCCGGGTCCACGAGGTCGCACATCCGGATCCCGAAGCGTCCGACCTTGTCCTCGTAGCACGGGCCGATGCCGCGACGGGTCGTCCCCGCCCCGAGGCTGCCCTTCGCCTGGTCCTCGAGTCCGTCCAGGATCTTGTGGTACGGCATGACCACGTGGGCTCGCTCCGAGATCCGGAGGTTCGTGCCCGGGTAACCGCGCGAGCGGACCTCCTCAAGTTCCGTCAGGAGCTGGCCGGGCTCGACGACGACGCCGTTCCCAATGAGGTTCAAGACGCGCCTGCGGAGGATCCCCGATGGCAGGAGATGGAATGCGAAGAGATCCTCGCCCACTTGGACGGTGTGGCCCGCGTTCGCGCCGCCGTTGAAGCGCACGACGACGTCCGCACGGTCCGCGAGGAAGTCGATGATCTTCCCCTTGCCTTCGTCTCCAAGCTGGCAGCCGACGACGACCGTGGCAGGCATGAGAATCGCCGTGGGAACATCGCCGCCATCTTAAGTGTTCTCTTGGGCGATTCCGAGGCCGACGGATCGGGCAACGACCTCGCCCACCGCATTCCCGGAGGGGATCTCGAGACGGGACGCGGCAAGCTATTTATGGCCTCGACCCCATCGCCGTGACACTCCCAGACAGGGCCGGGTGTGGGGGTTCCGTACGACCGCCCAGGATACGTCAGCCGAGCGCATTCCCACATACGTCGTGGGCCTCGACGAGCGCTTGGGCGGCGGGATCCCGCGCGGCCACATCGTCCTCGTGAGCGGCCCCCCGGGGTCCCTCAAGTCCTCCTTCGTGTACCGCATCCTATATCATCAGGCCCTCGAACGCGCCACCGCGGGCCTCTACCTCTCCATGGAACAGAGCCGGGCTTCGCTCAGCGCGCAGATGACCGCGCTGGGGATGGACCCGGCGAAGGCGAAGGGCGTGCACGTGATCGACGTCCGCGCGCTGCGACGAGAGATCGAGGAGATGCGGGAGCAGCCCCGATGGCTCCTCGGCCTGCGCCAGCAGCTCCTCCGCTACAAGGAGGAGATCGGCTGCGACCTCCTGGCCGTCGACTCCCTCGACGCACTGTACACGCTCACGTCCTTCGAGAATCCCCGGAACGAGGTGTTCCAGTTCTTCGAGGAGCTTCGAGAGCTCGACGCGACCGTGTTCCTCGTGTCGGAGATGGCGCGGGACAGCACGCGCTTCGCGAAGTACGGCGTGGAGGAGTTCCTCGCGGACACGATCGTCCACCTGCGGATGCGCGAGGTCGACGTGGGCATGAGTACCTCCGTGCGCCGGTACATCGGTGTCGTGAAGATGCGGGGCGTGGATCATGACCTGGACTACTTCCCGCTCCTCGTGGAGGGGGGCGGCTTCGAGATCGTCTCCGAGTGACGTCTCCGGAGGCGCGTGAGGCCATGGTGGCCCTTGGCCCTCTCCTCTCCCTCAGCGCCCTCGGGGTGAGCGGGTTCCTCGGGATCTACATCCTCGCCCTCAACCCCCGACGCTCCGTGAACCGCGCGTTCTTCGTCCTCATGCTCGCCTTCGTGATCTGGGACGTCAGCGAGGCGATCCTGCGCGCCTTCCCCGCCGGGACGCCGGAGGAGACGATCTTCCCGTCGCTCCGGGGCGTGTGGCTGGGCATCTGTCTCGTCCCCGCGGCCCTCATGCACCTCGCCCTCACGTACCCTGTGCCGAGCCCATGGTGGTCCCGCCACCGCGGGGCCGTCGCACTCCTGTATCTGCCCTACGTCGGCTGGGCGTACATCGTCCTGTTCACGACTTGGATCTTTGAAGGCGTCACGACGAACGCCTTCGGCTTCAGCGCAGACGCCGCGCCGACCTACATGTACCTCGCGATCCCCTACGCCGCCTGGCTCTACCTCTCGGTCGGGCTGTTCATCCGTGCCTGGTGGCGCGTGCGGGGAGGCCGCGCGCGGCGGATGCAGGGGGTCGTGGCCGCGGGCCTCGTCCTCGCGAGCGTCCCCGCCGGGTTGACGGAGGCGTTCTGGCCCGGCCTCGGATGGGACACGGTGCTCGGGCTCGGGAGCCTGTACACGCTCGCGTGGTCCGTGATCATCGCGTTCGCGGTCGCCCGCTACGAGTACCTCGTCGTCGAGATCGAGCCCGTGACGGAGATGCATCCGCCGCGGGTCGTGAAGCACGGCCTGGACCCGGGCTTCAACTACCTGGTCATCGAGGCGGGCCGGTCCACCGCGATGGGCGCGTTCCGCGAGATCGTGACCGCGACGCCGGGCTTGTGCGTGACGGGCCTGCACCCCGCGCGGCTCCAGCGGCGGTTCGGCCTCGAACGCACGCCGGTCCTCTGGCTCACGACGACGTCGTCGTCCGAGAAGTCCGTCCGGCCCACGGGTCTGGACTTCGAGCTGCTCCACTCCGTCTTGAAGTTCCTCCGGGAGAACCCCGGGACCGCCGTCCTGCTGGACGACCTCGACTATCTGTCCGCGGTGAACGGCTTCGGGGCCGTCGCACGCTTCGTGAAACGGGTGGCGAGCCAAGCGAGCGCCTCCCGCGGGACGCTGATCCTCGCGGTGGGCCAGGGGACCTTCGCCTCGGATCAGCTCGCGATCCTCCGCGGGGGCGTAGACCACGTCCTCGAGATCCTGCACGGGCCGGCGGACTTGAGCGTGCCGAACGGCGACCATGTCCTCCTCCTCGTCTCGGCGCAGGACGCCGCGGCGGCCTTGGCCACCGCCGGGGCGCGGGGCGGACTCCTCCTGACGACGGAGCACCCATCCAAGGCGAAGCGCCGCTTCGGGCAGGCCTACAGCATCCTCTGGCTCGCGGAGGCCGAAGATTCGACGGTCCCGAGCGCGAGGCCCCACTCCCTGGACGTGGAGGCGAAACGGGCCCTGGCGGCCTTCATCGCCGCGCACCGCGGCTCCGACATCGTGATCGCGGGGTTGGAGCAGCTCGTCTTGTTCAACGACTTCCGAGCGGTCCTCACGTTCCTGAAGGATGCGATGGACCTTGCGAGCCTGGGCAGCTGCCGCCTATTCGCGACGACAGGGCCCGATGCCCTCCCGCCGCGGGAGGTCGCGATGCTCGCGCGCCGCTTCGACGCGCCCACGAGCCCGGGGACGATTAGGAACTCTCTTCCTTCAGCGCCGCCCACAGCCGTTCCTGGAAGTCGAATTCTGTATTGAGCACGCGCTTCATGAACAAGACGATCTGGCCTTGCGGGTCCAGGCCGTTCGCGGCGCAGTACCTCCGGAATGCTTCGAGGACTTGCGGGTCCACCCGGATGTTGAATTGGATTTTGTCCGACGAGGCCTTCCGGGACGCCACGCGGCGCTCTGCCATCGGCGAATAGAGGGCATCCCTCGTATTTCTACATTATGTTAGGTTTCGTAGCAATTCATACGAAGCGTAGCAAGCATTAAGTAACTGATAATCACATCTGGGAACGAGTGGGAGAGGAGGAGTCACACATGGCGAGCGCCATCCCAGCCCGAACGCGGCCAACGCCCCCTGAAGAACCAGGATTGGAACCCCCTGATTCGGTCGATCCGTCGGACTCGATCCGCCTCCAGGAGGAGCTCCTCAAGTCCCTCGTGGAATCGGCGGACTACGTGGACCCGCGATCACCACTCCCGGCCCGGAGTGGCGGGGCGCTGCTGCTGGCCACGCCCGAGGCGATCCGTGACGCCTTCGTCAATGCGTGGGAGACCCTCTCCCATTCTCTTTCCCTTGGGATCGACCCGACGCGCGCCCTTGAGGACCTGAAGGACCTCGTCCTGTACGACATCCCGGACGGCACGCGGTCCACGCTCACGGTCCCTCAGGAACACGACGTGGAAACGGACGCTGGGCTGTACTGTCTCTCCCTCGTGCACGCCCTGGCCTCGCTCGGCGCACGGACGGGCGTGATCCTCACCCACACTGCGTATAACCGCGACCGAGGGCCGGACGACACCCGCCGGTTCCTGCAGATGCTGGCCCGAGGCATCGAGCCCTTCCGCGGCTACACCCGCCGCCACGCGGTGGCGATCCGCCTCCACGGTCTCCGCGCGGGCTACGAGCTCGAGTCCGCGTTTCGGAACGCCTTCCCGGCTCCGTCGAAAGCGGGATTCGACGCGCACTTCCTCCTGGACTACGAGGAGGAATGGTTCCTTAGCCCCGAGGGCCGTTCGTTCATCGAGGCTCTCCCGGAGATCGATGTCGTCGTGCGCCACACGAAGCTCCAGGTGAGCGGCGGCTGGATCCCGATCCGCATGCGGAAGTGCGCGTACCTGTACTCGCAGAACGGGACGCTCCACAGCAACTGGTCGTTCGACGAATACGCCGCGATGGTGGCGGTGGCGTACCTCGCGAAGCTCCTGCACAAGGGCGAGGCCCTCTCGAAGACGTACGTGTCCATCGACGAGATCAAAGACCGGTACAAGGAGCGCGAACTCCGGCTCAGCCAGCGGACCGTCAAGCTGCGCGCGAAGCCTCGCAAGCTCTTCGTCCTAGGCTCGCCCCATGGCCTCGTGCAGGTATACGCCTAGGCCGCTCCCTGCCGTGCACCGAAGAACGAGGTCAGCATCGCGTCCGTCCCGATCGCCTCGGCGGGCTCTCCCTTCCAAGAGGAGAGGACGGCTCGGTTGAGCGCCTCGAACCTGCGGATCTCCTCCCGCATTCGGACGCGCAGGAAGTCGTTCTCGTGCCCGCGGAGGACCGCGACCAAGGATACGAAGTCCCCGCGCTCGATCGCGAGTTCGTAGTCCCCGTGCATGATCGATCGCAGCCACTTCCCGCGGAGTCCCGGGAAGGACGTGCGCATGAAGTTCTGGATCACGTCGAGTGTCGCCGCGAAGAGGTCCTCGTCCACGAGGCCCTCCGACGGATCGACCTTGGAGCCGATGATCGTGCCATCTCGATACAGCAGGATCAAGGACTCGAGGTCGTACGACCGCGCCTTCCAGCGCCAAAGGATCTCCCCGAGGCCCTGATAGCTCATCGGCGAGATTGCGAAGAAGACCATGATCCCGGGGAAGACGAGGAAGGTCGAGTACAGGGGCACCACCCCGACGCCGAAGAGCTCGAGGGCCGCGTTCGTCGATCCGCCCAAGACCACAACGACGATGATCGCAAGCAGCAGATCCCGCATACGTCGGGCCAGGTGCGCACTGTGCCGGGCGACCTCCCGGTAGGTCCAGTAGTACGTCACGACCGCCGTGAGCGCGTATGCGAGGAGGAGCGCCAACCAGGCGGCGAACCATGTGGAGTCGTACACGAGCCGGTACGGAGGTTCGTCGCCTTGAATCGGGATGACCCCGACGACCACGAGCGTTAGGATCAGCGGCAGGAAAGCCAGGGCAGGCAGGGAGGCGAGGAACAGGGCCCGCCGCATCCGTGTGTAGAGGACGACGCCCTGAAGCATCCAGAACAGCCCACTCACCATCACGCTTACGAGGGAGGCGAACCCCGCGACCCGCGCAATTTCCGGAGTGCGGGCGTTGAAGAACAGGAAGTCGCTTAGGGCGTACGCGGCGATCGAGAAGCAGCCCACCACGAAGAACGCCTCCGTCCACGTGCGGTAGCGGTCCCGATACACCTGATAGACCACCACGGCAAGCCAGGCCGCCGCCGTGAGGAGAGGCGTCCACCGAAGGAACTCCGCGTTCACCATTTGGGTCCGTTCACGGTTTCCATGGTCGGCGGTCCCTTAATCCTTGGTCCATCATTCTAGTCGTTGGGACGGTCGCGGGCAGGAATCCGCTCACCCGGAGGCCCGCCGCACGAAGAACGAAGACAGCATCTCTTCCGTGCCGTACGCGTCCGCGGGCATCCCTTTCCAATCGGCCAAGACCGCGCGGTTCTCCGCCTCGAACTGGAGCAGGGCGTCGCGCATCTGCCGGCGCAGCTGGTCCGTCTCTTCGCCCTGGAGCACGAGGGTGATCTGCGCGTACTTCGCGCGCTCCATCACGAGCGTGAAGTCCCCGTGCGTGATCGCCTTCAGCCACTTCCCCCGCTGCGTCGGGAACGACGTCCGCATGAAGTTCTGGATGACGTCGAGCGTCCCGCTGAACAGGTCCTGGTCGATCATCGGCTGGTCCGGCGCGACCTTCGATGCGATCAGCGTGCCATCGAGGAAGGTCAGGAAGGCCATCTTGATGTCGTACCGGCGGGATTTCCACCTCCGCACCGCGACGGACAAGCGCTCCTGGGCCCTCGGCGAGAGGGTGACGAAGGTCAAGAGACCTGGGATGACGAGGAGGCTTGAGAACGGCGAGACGATTTTGATTTCCAGGAACCCGGTGACTGCGTTCGTCGCGGAGCCGAGCGCAATCGTCAGGACGAAGGCCACCATGAGGCCGCGCATGCGGCGAGTCAGCTTCGTGTGTTGCCGAGCTACTTCCCGATACGTCCGATAGAACGCCCAGGCCCCGACGAGGGCGTACGTCAGGGTGTACACAAACCACGCCGCAAAGACGACCGAGTTGTAGTCGCCCTTGTATGGCGGCTCGTTGTTGCCGTACAAGGAGTGCAGTCCTTCGACGAGGGTCGTCCAAATCAGCCCGAGGATCGCGAGCGTCGGTAGGATCAGGAGGAACAGGAGGTTGCGCATTCGCGTGTAAAAGACGATCCCGAACAACATGAAGAACAGGGTCGTCAGGGACAACGAAGAAAAACTCGCAAGCAGGGCCGTCCTCGCCTGACTCTCCGTGGCCACGTTGAAGAAGAAGAGGTCACTGAGCGCGTATGCGCCCGCGAAGAACGCAGCGGCGAGGAAGAAGACTTCCGTCCATGTGCGGAAGCGGTCCCGGTAGACCTGATACACTACGAGGGTGAACCAGACGATCGCGGAAGGCAGGGGAAGCCAGAGCTGGAGATCGGGGGACATATTGCCGCAGGCATGTCGCCAACGGCCCGGAAGGCTTAACCTTTCCCTAGCCAGCATCGTGGACGCGAACCTTGCGGGGCTCCGCCGGAACGGTTATGACCCGCGGTCCGATGTCTTCCTCCGCGGTCTGAAAGGCGTGTCATTGCACGGGGAATTCCGCCGTTCGGGGTCGGTGGGGTCCGGGTGGATGTCGCTGGCGACGGGGAGTGGGCCTCGCGGCGATTCGAGCCTCGACTACGATCTCGTGGTGTGCGGGTCGGGGCCCGCGGGGTCGACCGCCGCCTCCGTGGCCGCGGACGCCGGGCTCCGCACGTTGCTCGTCGAGAAGCGCGGCCCGCCGCGCGACAAGACGTGCGGCGGTCTGCTCACGAAGGCGTGCGTCGAAATCGTCCGGCGGACCTTGCGGACCGAGGTCCCCGCGGATGTCCAAATCCCTCCCAGTCCCATGCCGATCTTCGTGGTGCCCCCCAGCGGAATGTCGAAGGCCTTCCTCGTGCCCGACGAGTACGTGCTGAACGTCACTCGCCGCGCCTTCGACGGATGGCTCGCGCGAGAGGCCGTCGCTCGTGGGGCCGAGATCCTCGCGGACAGCGAGGCGATGGACTTCGGCCTCGGGGGAGACCACGTGGATGTCCGAGTGGCGACCGGAGGCCGCTCGAGGAGCATCCGTGCGCGCTACTTGATCGGCGCCGACGGCGTCTATTCGAAGGTGCGGCAGCAGCTCCGGCCGAGGCCGTACGCGGATCGCGCCTACTACATCCAGGAGTTCTATCCGCGCGTCGGCCGATTCGAGGACTGGTTCTATCTGATGTATCGCGGGGACACCTCCTCGATCTACGCCTACGTGATCCCCAAGGAGGACCTCCTGTGCCTCGGGATCGGGGTCCACAAGTCGCTCCCTCCCACGTTCGAGGACGGGATGTCGCGGTTCAAGGAGTGGCTCCGCACGGAATTCGGTTTCCGCGACGAGGGCGTGCGGAAGCGGGAGGGCTTCGGCGTGCCGTTCGGAAACGTCGACTTGGGAGAAGGCCGGGTCCTCTTGGCCGGCGATGCCGCGGGATTCTGCTATCCGCCCACCGGTGAGGGCATCACCTTCGCGATGCAGAGCGGGGCCGCCGCCGCAAGGGCCGTCGCCGTGGGCGACAATGAGCGGGTCCTCGCCCGGTACCGGTCCGAGATGGCGGGCGTTGCGCAGTGGGTGCAGGCGGCCGCGGACCGCACCCGACACATCACGGATGCGGAACGAGAGAGGCGCATCTTCTCGAAGGCGGGCCTCTAGGCGGGCCGCTCCTCATCCCTTCCTCACCGCTTTCAGTTGGGCCCGGTACATCTGGAGGAGTTCCTTTTGGGTCGTCGCGTCCTCCGCCTTCTTGTCGTCCCGCCATCGGCCCGTGAAGCGCGGGAACCGCACCGCGAGGCCCGCGCCCTCCCGCACGACGCTCCACGCGCACGTATGGACCGGGCTCACCGTGATCTCGGCCCCGCGGACCTCGAGTACGACCTTCGGCTCGAACCACGCGTCCGCGCCGAGCTTCGACTCGACGCGAGCGTGCCGGTGCGCGATCCGGTTGGGCTTGAAGCGCTCCGGCAGGGAGAACAGGGTCTCCTCATCGAACCCGGTGCCGAGCTTGCACGTCGTCCGGAAGGCGTCGGCCTCGTCGTCGTACGCGGCCATGAGCAACGCCCCGTAGGCGCCCGCGCGCTTCCCGCGTCCCGCGAACGCGCCGACGACCACGAGGTCGATCGTGTCGCTCATCTCCGCGCTGTATTCCTTCTTGAACTTGACCCACTGGTACCCGCGCGCGCCGGCTTCATACGTCGAGGCGAGGGCCTTCGCCATGAGTCCCTCGCAGCCCTGCTGGAGGGCCTCGTCGAAGAACTTCTCCGCCACCTTCACGTCGCCCGTGATCTTCACGGTCGCGAGGCGGACCCCCTCCGTCTCCTGCAGGACGTCCTCGAGGGCCTTCCGCCGCTCCACGTAGGGACGGGTCGTGAGGTCCTCGCCCCCGCGGAGGAGGCAGTCGAAGGCAAAGAGGGTGACGGGGAACTCCTGGGCCATGCGCTCGACGTCCGTCTTCCTGCCCCGCCGCCGGCTCACCTCCTGAAAGGGCAGGAACTCTCCCGTGTTCGCATCGACCGGGACCGCCTCGCCCTCCACGATGACCTCCTTCCGGCCGACCGCCGCGCGCAGGCCTTCCACGATCTCGGGGAACTGCCCCGTGATGTCCTCGAGCCGTCGGGAGAAGAGCTGGATCCGATCCTTCGAGACGTGCGCCTGGACGCGCAACCCGTCGTACTTGTACTCGAGGCCGCACTCCCCGAGGCGCTCGAAGACCTCCTCGAGGGTCTCGAGCCGCTCCGCGAGCATGGACCGGATCGGCCGACCGAGCTTCAGGTGGATGGAGGACAGGCCGTCGAGCCCGTCCCGGGCGAGGAGCCGAGCGACCTCGCCGAGGTCCGACGAGACGTTGTATCCGCGCTCGACGATGTCCCGCTGCTCCTTCGTCGCGTACGTCGCCGCGAGGGCGTCCACGATCGTCATGTCCGCCACCCCGAGGCGCATCTTCCCGACGACCGTGCGCGCGACGTACTTCGCCTCCTTCGGAGTCGCGTCCGTGAGGAGCTCCGCGAAGAGGCGGATCTTCTTCTCCTGGGATCCTGCGCCTGCGGCGGTGGCGATCTCCTTCAGGTTGTCGTAGACCTTTCGGACGGTCAGTGGCTCCGTGAAGAGGGAGGCCTGGTGTTTCTCGCGAAGCCGTTCCTGGGCGACGATGCCAAGGTCGCCGGAGGCTTTCCACGCGGCCGTGATCGAGTCATCGGAATCGCCCGTCGCCACGGCGATGGCGCGGATCGCGAGTTTCTCCGCGAGGCCGAGCTCGATGCCCGCGTAGTCCGGGAAGACGTGGCCCTGCGTCAGGTAGACGACGCGGTCGATCTCGTCCTTCGGGACCTGCCGAAAGAGCTCGACCAGCAGGTCTGTCATCTCGAGCCGCTTCGTCGTCGCCTCGAGCCTCTCGTACGTCTCCACGAGGACCGAATACCGCATGCAGGTGCCTTCAAGGGGCCGCGCCGTCTTAAGGATGGCGGGCTCAGGCGAGCCGCGTGACCACCGACTCGACGATCGCCGCGCTCTGCCCGAGGTACTTGTCGGGGTTCATCGCGTCCTCGAGTTCCTTCGGTTTCAGGAGTTTCGTGACCTTCGGGTCCGCCGCGAGGACGTCCTTCAGGTGGAGCCCCCGCAGCCGGGCCCGCTGGGCGGCGTCCCGCACGAGGCGGTGCGCGTCCTGGCGCCCGAGGCCCTTGCGGGCGAGGGCCATCATCACGGATTCCGCCATGACCTGGCCCCTCGTCGCCTCGAGGTTCTCCCGCATGCGGTCCGGATAGACGCGGAGATTTCGGAAGATCTCGGCGGTCCGAGCGAGCATGTCGTCCAGGAGGACGCAGGCGTGGGGGAGCAGGATCCGTTCCGCCGCACTGTTCGTCAGGTCCCGCTCGTGCCACAGGGGCACGTTCTCGTACGCCGGGATGACGAGGGACCGAACGATTCGCGCGAGGGAGCAGACGTTCTCCGAGGCGATCGGGTTCTCCTTCTGGGCCATCGTCGAACTCCCGACCTGTCTCTTCTCCTCGAAGGCCTCCGCCGCCTCGCCGATCTCGTTCCGCTGCAGGTTCCGCACCTCCGTACAGAACTTCTCGAGGGACGACGCGATGTTCGCGAGCACCGCGATGAATTCCGCGTAGCGATCGCGGCCGACGACCTGCGTCGCGGCCTCCTCCGTGCCGAGGCCGAGGTCCCTCATCACCGCGTCCTGGATTTCCAGCGCCTGCGGCCCGAAGGCGGCCCCGGTCCCGACGGCCCCGGACATCTTGCCCACGAGGACCCGCTTCGACGCCTCCCGCAGTCGCTCGCGGTGCCGCGCGGTTTCCGAGGCGAAGACCGCCATCTTCAGCCCGAACGTGATCGGGATGGCGGCCTGACCGTGCGTTCGCCCAAGCATGACCGTCTTCTTGTACTTGGAGGCGAGCTTGGCGAAGACCTGCGCGAGGATCGCCAGGTCGTCGTCCAGGATGCCCACGGTGTCGCGCAGCTGGAGGGCCGTCGCAGTGTCCGAGATGTCGTTGCTCGTCGCGCCCAGGTGAACGTACTTCCCGGCGTCGCCTTTGCACACCTCGGTCAGGGCGAGGACGACGGCCATCAGGTCGTGCCGCGTCTCCTGTTCCAGCTCGGCGACGCGGGCCACGCGAACGTCCTTCGTGTTCGCCCGGCGCGCAATCTCCTCCGCCGCCGCGCGCGGCAGATTCCCGACCTTCGCATGCGCGCGGGCGAGGGCCGCCTCGACCTCGAGGAGTCTCCGGAGGCGCGCGTCCTCGTCGAAGATCGCCTTCATCTTCGGCCGGCCGTATCGGAAGTCGATGGGGCAGAGGAGGGACATGGGCTCCCGCGCGAGGCAAGGCTCAAGGTCGATAAGGAGCTTTTGGCCGGTTCGGCACGGCGCCAACGGGAGGAGGGCCTGAGGCTCGACCGGCGGTGGGAAGACTCATATATGTCGATATGTATACATGTACTATGGGCACCCGCACCATTGCGGTCTCCGACGAGGTCTACGAGCGGCTGCGTGCGCGGAAAAAACCTGGTGAGAGCTTCACCCAGATGCTGGATCGCCTCCTGGGCCGTCCGTCGTTCATGGAGCTCGCGGGTGTCATGACTCCGGCACAGGTCGATATTATCCGGAAGTCCGTGGAGGAAGGTCGCGCCCGTTCTCGAGCGCGTCGCGAGAGGATGATCCACTGACCCTATTGGACACCACGTTCCTGATCGACTTGATGGGCCGGGACAGTGGCGCCGTCTCCCGAACGAAGGCCCTCGAACGAGCGGGGGAAGATGTGCGGATTCCCGCCCCGGCCCTCTTCGAGCTGTGGCGTGGCGTCCACCTGGCCGCGCGCACAGCCCCGGAGGCACAGCGCGTGACCGGCCTTCTGGCATTGTACCCCGTCGTCCCCCTCGATGCAGAAGCGGCCCGGGTGGCAGGCCGCGCGGATGCGGAGCTGCTTCGTCTAGGTCAGGCCATGGACCCGGAGGATTCCATGATCGCAGGGATCACGCTCTCCCTGGGAGAGACCCTGCTCACGCGCAACGTGCGTCACTTCTCGCGAGTTTCGGGACTGCGGATCCAAGAGTACTAGGGCACTGAGCCCGACGATGGAATCATCGCCTCGCACCGTGTTGGACCCGCGTGGAGGTTCAACCCCGGCGCCATCTCGTCGCTCGCGCGCGATCCCTCCGAAGTTCCTCGATCGAATCGCGGAAAGAGGGGATGCCACGGGCCGACGCGGCCACGGCCATTTCTTGGATCGGGACGCCCGCGTATCAGGCGGCGCGGCATGGCGTGAATTCGAGTCGGAGATACCGATATCCGGCGCCTTCTGGTTCTTCATCAATCGCATTCCTTCACGCAGAGCGGTCCGAGCGACTTCCGAGCGCGAGACGCGCATTTCCTTGGCGAACCCTCTTGTCCAACCGGATTGGGGTAGGATCTTCCTGTGGCGAGGCGATGGCTCGTCAGGCTCTCAAGTTCCCGCCCACTCCATCCGGTGGCGCGAGCGTGGATTCGGACGGTCCCGGCGGCCGTCCCCCGCTTCTGAACGAGGGCCCTGTCGTCCTCACTTCTTCGGTTTCTTCGTCGGCTCGATGATCTTCGTGTCGCCGATTTCCCGGAGCAGGACGGCCGGGACGGTCGTGTGGGGCTCGAAGAACTCCGTCATCTCCTGCTGTAGACGGTCCCACTCCTTGTCCGCGTGCTCACGGCCCTTGTCCAGGTCCCCGTACCGACCGATCTCCCAGAGCTGGGCCATGTCGGACGGTCCGAATCCGTACACGCATGCGTACGTCCCGCGATACAGCCAACCCGGCGGCGCATGCTTTGACAGCGCGCCCTCGTTCTTCTTCACCCACGCCTGGAAGTCCCGCATCTGGCCCTCTTTCACGTTTCCGAACGACAAATGCAGCATCGTACCCCCGGGCACCCGCAGTGCGTCCCGTGCGGAAAAGCCCTTCCTTTTCGGTGGGCCTCTCTCGTCCGCTCCGTGCCATCGGGACCGAGGGCCCTCAGGCGCATCGACGCCCTACGGTGGCGGTCGGATCGTCTCCTGCCCGCCCATATAGGGCCGCAGGACCTTCGGGATCGTGATGCTTCCGTCCGACTCCTGGTAGTTCTCCAGGATCGCCACGAGGCCGCGGGACGTCGCCATCGCGGTCGCGTTGAGCGTGTGCGGCACGAACTTCTCTCCGCCGACCTTCCCCGCGCGGATGTTCAGCCGCCGGGCCTGGTACTCCGTGCAATTCGAGCACGAGATCACCTCGCGGTACACGCCCTGGCGGGGGAACCAGGCCTCGATGTCGTACTTTTTCGCCGCGACGGTCCCGATGTCCCCCGTGCACACGTTCACGACGTGATAGGGGATCTCGAGGGCGCGGTAGAGGGCCTCGCCGTTCTCCCGGAGCTTCTCGTGCCAGGCCCACGATTCCTGCGGCCGGGAGAAAACGAACTGCTCGACTTTGTTGAACTGGTGCATCCGAAAGAGGCCCTTCGTGTCCACGCCATGGCCGCCGATCTCCCGCCGGAAGTTCGTGGACAGCCCGCAGAACTTCAGGGGCAGGAGGTCCTCATCGATCACCTCGTCCATGAACATCGCGCCGATCGGGTGCTCCGAGGTCGCGATGAGGTAGAGGTCCTCGTCCTGCGCCTTGTACATCACCGTTTCGAAGTCCCCGAGGTCCGTGACGCCCTCGTAGGCGGCGCGGCGCATGAGCAAGGGCGGGAACACGGCCGTGTATCCCTGCCGGACCATGTAGTCCAGCGCGAACTGGATGAGCGCCTGATCGAGCCGGACGAGGTCCCCGAGGAGGTAGACGAATCCGGCGCCCGCGATCTTTCGCGCGCGTTCGAAATCCGCGAGCCGGAGGGCTTCGATCAGCTCGCCGTGGGGCTTCAGCTCGAAGTCGACCTTCCGCGGGGTGCCCCAGCGGGCGATCTCGACGTTCTCGGTCTCATCCTTCCCGATGGGGACGGACTCATGCAGCAGGTTCGGGAGGCGCATCAGGCCATCGCGGACCTTCTTCTCTCGTTCAAGGGTTCGGGCCTCGAATTCCTTGATCTCCGTCGGGAGCTCTTCCGCCTCCTTCATCAGGCTCCTCGCGTCCCTGCTCGCCCTCTTCGCCGCTGCGATCTCCCGCGTGATTTCGTTTCGCCGTTTTCGGAGCGCCTCGAGCTTTTGGAGGTCGTCGCGCCATTCCCGGTCCCAGCGGATGACGTCCTCGAGGAGTTTCGCCTTGACGGCGTCCCCGCGCTTCGCGAGGTCCCTCCGGATGGCCTCGGGGTCTTCCCGTACGAGGCGGATGTCCAGCACGGCCTAGGCCAACGGGGGGACGCTATATATGTAGGTTGTTCGGGCCGGCGTGCCGGATTGGACCGTGGGGCGCCACGTGGGATTCGGCGTTTCACGGCTGATAACCTCCGACGGATTCTTATATAGACGCGGCGGCGCTAGGAACACGGTCGGCTGGACGTGCGGCGCCTCCTTCCGATGTTCCTCACCGTGGCCTTCGCCTTCGCGTTCGTAGTTCTCGGGGCCTTGGCCTGGAGCACCGCCGCCGGGACCCTGGGACCGTGGTTTCCTCCGGCCGTCTCGATGCAGATGTATTCCGTGAGCCTCATCGCAGCGAACCTCCTTGCGGTGCTCCTCTCCGCGGCTTCCTCGCGCCGCATCGCAACCCTCGAAGAGGCGTTGCGGGCCCTCGACCTGCGCATCGCCGCGGCGAAGGACGCGGCCGCGGACCGGACGTCCGTCCCCACCGGGTCCAGCGGCGGGCCAGCCCCGGAAGAAGACGAGATCGACGAGCTCTTGCAGGCGATCGGGGGCTTCGAGTCCGTGGTGCGGGTGGAGCGGGTGGGCCACGACAGCCTCCTCGCGAGCCCCGAGCCGGCGGCGATCCCCGCGAAGGCCGGCCTCCACGTCCTGCGGGAGATCCGTAGTCAGCGACAGCGTCTCCGGGCCGCGCGGGACCTCGTCTGGCGCCTCGCGATCGGTCCCGTCCTCGTGTCCGTCGTCTTCATCCTGATTTCCGGCGCCATGCTGCCCGCCGCGGAGGGATTCGCGGAAACGAACTTCCGGCTCAACACGGCCCTAATCCTGTTCCTCGGCTACGGGTGGGCCCCGCTCGTCGCATGGAGCGTCGCGGCAACTCTCCTGATGAACTCCGGATCCTCGAGGGAGACCGAGTGACGTCTCCGGCTCGGCACCGCGCGCTCGCTCGCCCTTGAGAACGAAAAACGGAAAGTCCCCGGCCTCCGGGCGGAGACCGGGGTGGTTGTCCTCGATCGGCCTACTTCCTACGACCCCACCAGACCGCGAGCGCGGCGATCACGGCGATCGCGACGATCGCGGCGATGATGCCGATCATGTCCAGCCCGGGAATGTCCCTCGCGGCGATCTCGCCGACGCGCTGCTCCACGACGACCGTGGTTCTGCCGACGCCATCCATGAAGCCTGCGGCGGTCGCCGTGGCCACAATTTGGAACTGGGACCTCGGCCCGACGTCCGCGCTGAAGGTGGTCGTGGCCTGGCCCGCCGCGTTCGTGGTGCCGCTCGCGGTCGTGACGCTCCCGCCGATTCCGATGACCTCGAACGACACGGTGACGCCGGCCTGGGCCGTGCCGCCCGCCGTGACCGTCGCCGTGATCGTGACGTCCTCGCCGGAAGCCGCCGTCACCTTGCTCGCGGTCACTGCGACCGAGAGCGCCTTGAGGGCCGGATGAACCGTCACCGATGCGGAGGCCGTCGAACCGGCGTACCCGAGTGCGGACGCCTGCGCCGTGATCTCGAAGTCCGTCGGTCCCTCGACCGCGGGCCCGGTGACGCTGAAGGACCGCGTGCCCGCGGCATCGGTCGTCCCGCTCGCAATCTGTGTTCCGTCCAGCCACAGGGACACGTCCACGCCCGCGACCGCGAGTCCATCCTGGTCCACGACTCGGGCGATCGCCGTGGCCTCCTCGCCGGAGCGCATCGTGTTCGGCACGATCGTGAGGCTCGCACTGAGGGAGCCCAGCGTCGCGGCGTGCAGGTTCATGTAGGTCCAGAAGTTGTTCACGCCGCCGGGCATGTTCACCCAGCCGTCGAACTCCCCGCGAACGGTTGCCTCAATCGCGTTGAAGTGCAGCAGCGGGAGGTAGAACGCCTCGCCCATGATCCAGGACTGCGCGCTCAGGACGTTCGACTGCCGCGTCGCCATGTCGAGGGCCGCGTTCGCGCCATTCAGGTATGCGTCCAGGCCCGAGTCCGACACTCCGAAGTAGTTCCTCGCGCCGCCGGTCCCGAAGTAGTCCTTCAGGAACGCGGGGTCGAGCGCGCTCGGCAGGCTCGCGAAGAAGATGTCGTAGTCCCCCGCAGCGAGGCGGTTGAGGATCGTCGCTCCGGGCTCGGACACGAGAGTCACACTCAGACCCAGCCGCGTGAAGACGTCCACGCTCGCTTCCTGGATCGTGAAGATCCGGGCGCTTTCGCCGACGGGGATGCCCACGGCGGTCAGGGACAGGGCCGTGCCGTCCGGCTTCTCTCGGATCCCGTCGCCGTTTCGATCCAGGTAGCCCGCGCTGTCGAGAATCTGCAGGGACTCCGTGAGGAGCGCCGTGGACCTCGGGAACGCGATGATCTGCACCTGGTAGAGCGGCAGGTTCGTGTTGTACCACGGTCTGTCCTCTTCGATAATCGGACCGCGCGAGGGGATCACGTTCGGATGTATTTGCGTTGCGAGGATTGGGTTCAGGGTCTTCGCAAGGGCGAGGCGGAGGGCGTCGGTCGTCGTCGCCCGTCCAGACCGCATATTGAAGCCAACGACAAACTGCGTCAAGCCGGGGTTGTTCACAACGTTCGCATCCGCGAGCAGCGTCTTGTTCACGCCGCCCACGTTCACGATCGCTCCGGGATCGTCGACCCCGAGCGCCCAGCCGATGAAGTCCACCTTGCGATCCGTCGTGTTGAGAAGGTCGGCCGACGCGGACGCGAGATCCGCGTACTGCTTGAACGTGACCGTCTCCAGGTACGGCGGTCGGAAGTGCGCTGCGTTTGCGGTCAGGGTGAGCGGCATTGAGACGCTCGCCGGCGGGCTGAACGGTCCGCTTCCGACCGGGCTGCTTGCGGTGCCCGACTTCACGATGGGCAGCGTGGTCCCATGGCCAAAGAGGAGTCCGCCACCGCTGACGGTCCGGAAGGACACGGACGTGCCGGAACCGCTCACCGTGAGGTCCGCAGGGGCCATTCCGCGGCTCTTGTACTCGTTGTACGAGTACACGATGTCCGCCGCGGTCAGCGTCGTGCCATCGTGGAACCTCAGGTCGGACCGCAGGGTGACGTTGAGGTAAGGGCCGTCGACGGTCCACGAGGCCGCCGCCCACGGCGTTGGCACGAGGGAAGCCGGATCGATCCGAGCGAGGGAGTCGTACACGAGCGGGATCGCCTGCCAGCTGTTCGCGTCCGTCGCGGTGAAGGGGTTCAGGCTGATTGGGCCCTGGACGGCGACCCGGAGGGCGCCGCCGTAGAGGCCGGAGAGGTCCCCGTGGCCTGCGGATGCCGGGGCCGCGCCCATGAACAGGAGCACGGCGACGATCCCGAAGGCCGCGAGGGCTGCGCAGAGGGGCCGGATTCGGCTCATAGGTCACCCCCTTCAGGAGGGAGTTCTTCCTCTTCCCTTGGCCCTTCCTTTGGAGGGGCTTCCTCCTTCCCCGGCTCCTCCTTCCTCTCCATGCCAACGCCGGGCTTCCGGGCTTGCATCCACTGACCCAGGGCCAGGCCAACGAGGATCCCGACGACCGCGAGCACGGGCAGGAGCACCAGGCCGACGGAGGCCGTCGTCACGCCGGTCGGGACGTAGGACACCGCGGCGGAGACCGTCCTCGAGTTGCCCGCGCCATCCGTGGCGGTCACGAAGATCTCATTCGCGCCGAGGCTCAGGACGACGTCCGTCGAGTAGCGGCCACCGCTGACCGCGATGGGCTGGCCGTTCACCGTCACGAACGAGATGCCGCTTTCCACGGCACCGGACACGCTAATCGTCGCGCTCGAGACCTCCGAGGGCAGCGGGTCGAGGCTCAGGGTCGGGGGCGTCGAGTCCCGTACGACGGTCAGGGTCACCGTCGACGCGGCGTTGCCAGCTGCGTCGACCGCGGTGACCGTGATTGCGTTCGTCCCCTCGACGAGGGCCACGGGGACCTCGAAGAAGCCATCCGTGTGGACCGCCGCCGGAATCCCACCCACAGAAACGCTGGCGGCCTCACTCACGACGCCCGAGACGATCGTCACGCCGTCCTTCGTGCGGAGTCCTGCCGAACTCTTCAGTTGGGAGATCGATGGGGCCGCAGTATCGCGCACGACGACCACGGTGGCGCTCGCCGCGTTGCCCATCGCGTCCGTCGCGATCACCTCGAAGGAGTTCGTGCCTTCGATGAGGCCGAGGACCGCGGAGAATCCTCCGTTCGCATCGAGGACGACGGGTTGTCCAGCGACCGTGACGGTCGCCTCGACCTCCGTCGTGCCCTGCAGGGTCACGCTAGACGCCGACGTCACAAGGCCTGGCATCGGCGACGTGATCGTGATACCTGGCGCCTTCGAGTCGACCGTGAAGGTCCACGTGGTCGTCGCTATGTTTCCGGCGAAGTCTCCTGCCTGGACTTGGACCGTGTGCACGCCTTCCGCAAGGGGCTGAGCCGGTGTGAACAGCACCGTGCCCGTCGGATAGCCGATGTTCGTCCGGTGAGGCACGCTGATCGAGGCGATGCTCGTGATGTCCGCGCCATCGAGCCAGGCCCGGACCGATCGGAGATCGATCTCCCCTCTTCCCACCCCGCCCCTCTGCGAGTCGTCGATCTGGACGAAGATGCCGGGCGTGGTGTCGGTTGTGGTTGATCCCGGCGCGGGCAGGTGCGCGCTGAAGCTTGGCGGCGTGATGTCGTAGTACAGGCTGAACGTCACGAGGGTCGCGAAGGCGAGCGGGGCGTTACCAGGACTCACGAAGAACGCGAAGGACTGGAGGCCCTCGACCGTCGTCGACGGCAGGTCCCAAGCGATGTCGATGGTCGCCGAGGAATCCGCGGCGAGGCTCGTCGGCACGTTCAGGGCCTGCACGGGCGCTACGCCCGTCGCCAAGATCGTGATCGTCAGCGTGAAGGTCGTCGGCGGACTCGGCACGTTCCACCCGTGGACCAGGACGAGGTAGGCGCCGTCCGCAGGCAAGAGCAAGGAGATCGACTCGATCTCCGTGGGTGTCGTCGACGACGCGATGAGCGGGTCCGTGGCGTCGAGCTGGCCGTCCG
>Ga0209172_10000450_pt1 | contig 114198 bp, 78 predicted proteins | sample LarsenN4metaG_FD_184113 | JGI IMG/M metagenome (GOLD analysis project Ga0209172, IMG submission 184113) | Hot spring sediment bacterial and archeal communities from British Columbia, Canada, to study Microbial Dark Matter (Phase II) - Larsen... ... | reverse complement strand
TGTGCGCCGTTGAGGTGTGCAGGATGTGACGGAAATTTTTCGGGAGTTTTTGTAAGTCCCACGCACCTATGGATAAATTCTTTGTTCACACATTCAAGTTTCTCTGCAGCCCAATCACAGGTGCGTGGGACTTACCGCTGGCTACTTTTCTGAAGGACTCTTCGAGTCAATCCTCCACTCTTTCAACTGTTCAATCATCTTGTAATCGGTCAGGTCAAACTGTATAGGGGTAATCGAAATTTTGTTGTTGAGAATCGCCCGCTGGTCAATGTCTTCCTCTTCATCTAATTCCACCAACTCACCTTTCAGCCAAAAATACTGGCGATTGCCGGGGTCGCGGCGAGCTTCAAATTCGTCGTTCCAGACAGATTTCCCTTGTCGTGTAATGACGACACCTTGTATTTCATGTTCCGGTAGTGGAGGAATGTTCACATTCAGGAGTGTGCCGTTCGGCAATCCTTTTTCTGCAACTACTGTTGCAAGTTTGCGTGAGAATTTTGCGGCGTAAGAGTAATCCACATTGCTTTCAAACGACGTTAGTGAGACTGCAAATGAAGGAATACCAAGAATTGTTCCTTCCGTTGCCGCAGAAACCGTTCCCGAGTAAATGACGCTGATTGCCGTGTTCGACCCGTGATTGATTCCGGAGATCACAAGGTCGGGTTTTTCCTGCATCAAATGACGAATAGCAAGTTTCACGCAATCGGCTGGCGTACCGTCCACCGCATAGCCGAAAAATACTCCATCTTTTTTCACTTCGCGCACACGCAAAGGACGATGCACCGTAATGGCGTGACCAACCGCGCTTTGCTGTGTTTCCGGCGCAACAATTGTAACATTAGCAATCTGACGTAATTCATTCACCAGCGCGCTAATACCATCCGAGAATATTCCGTCATCGTTTGAAACAAGGATAGAGAGTTTTTTCTGCATAGAATGATTTGAAATTACGTTGAGTAATAATTTAAAATACAAAACGGCGCCCACAAAGAACACCGTTTTTTAGTTGCAGCGCTATAATGCACTCGAAAACATCAGAACTATGCATAAACCTACCTTCCGTCTTTGCCAATAAATATGCCCAACACAACTCTACTAAACTTTCCAAAGACTGGTGATCGAGTCACGAAGAGAATGTCCACATTACAATTGACACGCTACCAACCCTGTTCTAAAAAAGTGCCACTGATAAAGCATCAGGGCGCTTACTATGTTATGATAGTAGCGGGGCTAGGACTTGAACCTAAGATCCCGACTTCGTCGGGATATGAGCCCGATACAACTCTCCCACAATGTCAAAAGACTACACACCACCTGAGCCGCCACTACTCCCTTGTCTAAAAAGAAAAGCGCCCTTGATGAAGCACCAGGGCGCTTACTATGTTATGATAGTAGCGGGGCTAGGACTTGAACCTAAGATCCCGACTTCGTCGGGATATGAGCCCGATACAACTCTCCCACAATGTCAAAAGACTTCACACCACCTGAGCCGCCACTACTCCCTCGTCTAAAAAGAAAAGCGCCCTTGATGAAGCATCAGGGCGCTTACTATGTTATGATAGTAGCGGGGACAGGACTTGAACCTGTAACCTTCGGGTTATGAGCCCGACGAGCTACCAATTGCTCCACCCCGCGATCATTTTGTGCTCTAATATACTCAAATCTTCCTTCGCAGTCAAGAAATCTACTTTCAGGGAAGATTTCCATTTTTAAAGCACTATTGTCGTCAATGGACACACACCTTAACAAGAGCATGCCATCTTTCGACTTCGCTCAAGATGCTTGTTTACCGTGTTCGATTGAGTGAATGAATGCTTCACCCGCCTGCACGCCAAGTCCCATCCCCAAACCGATGAACAATCCGTCAACAAAATTTTCCTGAAACACCGACGACGGCATAGGAGAAATTTGTTGAATCAATCCCACCAGCAACGTCAATAAGACAAAGACCGCACCGTACACCACGCCGACAACAATGAATTTTCCCCAATGAAACACCGACAGTTTGCGTTCAAACAAAAATGCCAGCCACACAACCGGCAAATTCACTCCAAACGACCAGATACCGGCATTCACCATCGGCATCCAGCTGGAGGCAACGATGAACTGAACGATACTGACGGTCAGCGCCGCATTCAATGAATTGGATAATCCATACACATGGTAAAACGAAAAAATAAATGCGCCGGAAATACCGAAAGCAACAAAAGCAAAATTGGGACCGGAATAGTCAAACACAGCGCTTCCGTGAATCATCAGTCCTAAGGTAATTCCTCCTAAAGTTCCGGCAACGGTAATGAGCGCTAACTTCCAGAGTTGTTGGATAACTTTTTTCATATGACCTCCGATAAATGTGGTTTGATTTTACAATGGTGAACAAATCCACGATAATCGGTTTCTCTTTAGAACAAATGTAGAAGAATTTTTGAATGATGTCCAATGGAATAACTGAGAAAAGGAAGGTATTGAGATTGAAATGTCTTGAATGAGGGGATTCAATTTCTTAACTGTCGTCTCCCAATTTTGCCAAACCTGCAGAAGCGGCGATGACCTTGTTCGCTCCAGCCTGCTTCAGCACCTTGCCTACTTCCTGAATAGTTGAGCCGGTAGTAACAACATCATCAACAATAATGAGAGTGCAGTTGTGTATCGATTTTTTCATTCGCTCATTCACGGCAAATGCGTTGGCGATATTCTCACGCCGTTGTTCGGCATTTAACTGCGTTTGGGTTGTGGTGTATTTGACTCTCTGCACTGCCTGCAAAAGAACCGGAATTCCCGTCACCCGGAAAATTCCATCGGCAATATACTCACTTTGGTTGTAGCCGCGTTCCCGTTGTTTCCTCTTGTTGAGCGGAACGGGAACAAGAGCATCCGCTGTTATGCCGGCACGTTGTAAAAGAATACCAATACGCTCTCCCAACTCTCTGCCAAATGAAGTAATCTCTTCGTACTTCAGTGAGTGAGCAAGAGATTGCAGCGCCTTTCCTTTTTCGAAGTAGTAGAGTGGAAAAAAATCATCAATGACTCCGCCTTCACGGAATCGTTCCATATTTGCTGTAAATGTAAAATCATCGCGACGGACGGGAGTGAGAGAAGACCAGCATCGGGCACACATTCTGTTTTCATCTTCTTGTAAATATTCGCCGCAATGAAAACAGGTAGTAAGGAAAAAGAAATCTTTGATTGGTGTAATGAGCGAATGAATCACATTCATTGCATGTTACCTTTTAACATCCTGCACACTCTTTCAACTGCTACACGGGAGATTTTATTTGTCGTCAGACAATCGTTGAATTTCATCTCTCAACTGTGCCGCACGTTCAAATTCAAGTTCGGCGGCGGCGCGTTCCATCTCGCTTCGTAATTCTTCAATCAGATCTTGCCGTTGTTCTTTGGAAAGATATTTGATGACATTTTCTGCCACTACCGGAAGGTATTTCTTCTCTTTCCGTTCTTCGTAGCGATGTGCCACATCGGCAACAGCGGTTGATGCAAGAATTTCTTCTTGTGTTTTGTAGATTGTTTTTGGAGTAATGTTGTGTTGTTTGTTGAACTCAATCTGCTTTGCGCGACGTCGTTCGGTCTCTTCAATCATCTTCTTCATCGAGTCGGTAATTTTATCGGCATACATAATTACTTTACCGTTGGCATTTCGTGCGGTACGGCCGGCGGTTTGTATCAGCGAGCGTTCTGAACGCAGAAATCCTTCTTTATCCGCATCAAGAATTGCCACAAGCGACACTTCCGGCAAATCTAATCCTTCGCGGAGCAAGTTCACACCAACAACAACATGGCTGTGCCCCAGACGCAGTCGCCGCAAAATTTCCACACGGTTGAGCGCATCAACTTCGGAGTGAATGTATTCTACCTGTATTCCAATGTCAGCAAGATATTCAGACAAATCTTCTGCCATTCGCTTGGTTAATGTTGTTACCAGCACACGTTCATTCGCCTGTACCCGTTGGCGAATTTCGGCAATGAGATCATCAATTTGATTTTTTACAGGACGCACTTCAATAACCGGATCGAGCAAGCCGGTTGGGCGAATCACCTGCTCTACAAATACGCCGCGTGTTTTTTCCATTTCATAATTTCCCGGCGTTGCGCTGACAAAAATAACTTGATTGACCATCTGCTCCCATTCTTCAAACGTCAGAGGACGATTGTCAAGCGCAGAAGGCAGACGGAAGCCATGTTCAACAAGCGTCATTTTTCTGTTGCGGTCGCCGTGGTACATTGCGCCGATTTGCGGAACGGTAACATGCGATTCATCGATAATCAACAGGTAATCTTTTGGGAAGTAATCAAACAAGCAGAACGGACGTGAGCCGGGCGGGCGCCCTGCAAGATGTCGAGAATAATTTTCGATACCGGAACAGTAGCCGACTTCCCTCATCATTTCAATATCAAAGCGTGTGCGTTGTTCCAACCGTTGCGCTTCAACATATTTTTGCATGCTACGCAACTCTTCCAATCGTTGTTTCAGTTCTATTTCAATGGACTGTATTCCCCGTTCCAGCGATTCACGAGTGGTAACAAATTGCTTTGCCGGATAAATCACTTCGTAATCTGTCTCCCCCTGGACTTTGCCGTCAATTGGATTGATGTAGGAAATTTTTTCGATTTCGTCGCCGAAAAACTCGATGCGGAGGGCTTCATCGTTTTCGTAGGCGGGAATCACTTCCACGACATCGCCACGTACCCGGAAAGTACCACGAGAAAATTCGTAGTCGTTGCGTGCATAGAAAATATCGAGCAGTTTGCGAAGCAACTTGTTTCGCTCAATCCGATCTCCTTTTTTCACCACCACCATTTGCTCCACCCATTCATCCGGCGCGCCGATGCCATAGATGCAACTGACTGAGGCGACAACAATGACGTTTCTGTTTCCACTCAACAGCGCGCTGGTGGCACGCAAACGGAGTCGGTCAATCTCTTCGTTAACAGAAGAATCTTTTTGGATATACGTATCGGTTGTCGGCACATACGCTTCGGGCTGGTAGTAATCATAGTAACTGATGAAGAACTCGACATGATCGTGCGGAAAAAAACTTTTGAACTCTGCGTACAACTGTGCGGCAAGAGTTTTGTTATGCGACATTACCAGCACGGGGCGATCGAACTGCGCAATGACGTTGGAAATAGTAAATGTCTTTCCGCTGCCCGTTACGCCGAGCAGCGTTTGATATTTGTCGCCACGGCGTATCCCTTCTACCAACTGCTGAATAGCCTGCGGTTGGTCGCCACGCGGTTGATAATCCGATACAAGAGTAAATGGCATTGAAATAATGTCCTTCTCACATCAACAAATCCCGCACTTTATTATGAAGAAATTAGGTGCAGGGAAACAATCTTTTCTTTACGGTGGAAAGTAAATTCCTTTTTTTATTGACCCGAGCATCCCAGCCCGAAACGTTCGTTCGTCAACCTTGTTCAGAGCGCGAATTTCTGCCGGTGTCATAATTTTCGTTACCGGAATATAACTCAATTTCAAACCGATTTCTTCCATCGGTTCATCAATGAATTCCCAATGTTGCTTATCCCATCGCGACAGGTTGAGTGGAATAGTGTACTGTCGAAGCGAGTATTCTTTCTTCATATTGTAGAAGGAGGGAAAGTATGACATCACTAATTCCCTCACATTGCGATAAATCGGTTCGCGAAATCGAAGACCAACAAAATTTGATTTCGCCACAGCGCCGATTTTTCCATTCCGTTTGAAAATTGCAATCACATGGTCATCGTCGCGCACAGCCTGCATATCAACAATCAGCGGCGGATATCCCAATCGTCGCAACATAGCCGCGGCAAATACTGCGCCGTCGAAGCAGTGCGCTTTTTTATCCCGAAGAACTGACCGCGGACAGCGATAGCGAGATTCGGCGCTGTACGGAATGCTATCGAGAAATTCTTGAATGTTGTACGGCGAGGTGAATTTTTTAATTATCTGCAGTTCGTTGTTGGTGTATCCGTGTACCATTAAAATTCTACTTGAAGTAGTGAAAGTGACATTGGTTGAGAGGTACCTGAAATGTTTTTTGGAAATACGGTCATGGTAACATTCTTAGAGACATCAACTTTAGGGAGAGAAAGATGATATGATATTACCTCTCCAAGAATTGACATTATGATAAGGCTGTAGCCGGAACCGTCTTGTCCGGGTCTTATCAATAGTATTCCCGCAAAACCTCCTACGAGACCTCCCGCAAAAGTATAGAATGGAGATCCGTTACAGTACATCAATTCTCCGATCATATAAACGCCGAGTGTAGAGCCGAGAAACCATCCCCCAAAAGCCCACGGCGGAACTTTTTGATGCGGTTTCACAAAAGCAGAATATCCCAAATATCCAAGCCCATAGCCGGCAATAATTTGGCCGCTCACTGTTGCACTACCAAGCAAAAACAGCTCGATTGAAGATTTCCTCACAACACTCGAATCGGTTTGAGAGTGAATGCAAACACTGATGCCAACGATGAGAAGTAAAATTACCTTCAGTGATTTCATTTTACAATGACAAGTTTCTTCGTCTGTGAAAAATCGCCGGCGCTTAACCGGTAGAAATATAATCCGCTCGCGACATTGTTTCCATCCCATTCAACATTGTACGTTCCGGCATCAAGTGACGAGTTCACAAGTTCTGTAATCAGTTTTCCGTCAACAGAATAGATTTCCAGTTTGGTATGCGCCTGCTGAGGAATATCAAACTCAATCGTTGTTTTCGGGTTAAATGGATTGGGAAAATTCTGTCTGAGGTTGAATGACTTGGGTTTGGCTGTATTTTCTTTTCTCATTGTTGTCGGCAACGAAAGTAATCCGGCATTCACCCATGCAGTGTACCATAAACTGGCAAGATGTATTGTTGCATCTTGAATTTGTTGTTTGGTAAAGCGCTGAGTCTTTTCCCACATTTTACTATAGTAATCTGAAGGAAGCGGTGGCGTTCCCGAGACATCGTTATAGCCGGCAGGAGGAGCGGCATAAATATCGGCAAGAAGGACAGAGTCGAGCAAGGTGATTGATTTCAGAATAAACTGCATTGCAAATTCGAGAACATTATCAACGTATTTCACGGAATCTTTCACTACGGAAAGCTGTCCCTGATAGGTTGAAATCATCTGTGACTCATAGCGTGAATGAATACCCCGTTGATTCGACAACTGCCCGTTGTAATTTTTTGTGGCGTGAACAGGAACATGAGAATCAGCAACATAATGCCCGAGGTCGTTGGCTGTTTGAGATGCTTTCATCCAATCCCCTCGTTTCAACTGCGCGGTGAGTGAATCGGTCATATACTTAATGACCCATGGGACAGTTCCGTTTTCTTTCACCCGCTGGTAACCGTACGTTGCAATGAGCGAGTCCAAACTTCTCGGCAACCACACGTGATAGTTCGGGTAATCATCAATATCCAGAAAATGGAGGTACTGTTCCGCAAAAAAATTCGTATCGTTGTAATTGCGTCGGATATCGGGATCCATTGCACGATTGGAAAAGTATTGTGCGGAATCAATAAATGCTTTCATTGTGAGCGGCAGATGCACTGTTGCCTGTTTGTTGATGTAGCGATGTGCAACGCTTCCCCAACACAAGAGTGTTTGTTGCAGAGAAATGAGTGCAATGACCAATACAACTATTTTTTTCATACTTTCTTTCAAAAAGTTACTATCAATATAAAAGATTTCACATAAAGAAAAAATTTATCATCCGATACCAGAGATGCAGGTAAGGCACGTGTGGGTGGTTGTTGAGAAGATATAGTCCGTTACCAGTTACAGTTCAGCCAACTTTCGCTTCATCCGTTCAACACGACGAGCATCACTCGCCAGCACTTGCGGAAGCAGGATAGCGTTCTCGAACACTTTCTTCGCTTCCTCTGGTTTTCCCATATCAAGATAGAGTTGACCGAGCTCAAATCGGTGACGAATAATGGTGGGGGCAAGTTCAATCGCTTTTTTCAGGGCACGTTCTGCTTCCGGAAAACCACCTGGCGGCAATCCCCCGAGGAGTAACGAGGCAAGCTGCTTTTCCATCCAACTAACATTGCCAAGCGCGCGGTAGAACGTGCCGAGAACAGAATAGGCGACATCGTTTTTCGGATTTAATTGAAGCGCAATATCTAATGCACGTTTTATTTCGTTAGCCCGCTGTACCTTTGCCCGTACTCCTTCATACATCGCCACATAGCCGATGGATATTGCACGCCAGCAGTGCGCATCGGAGTTGAGTGAATCTTCTTGCACAGCACGGTTCGCATATGTTTCTGCATTTCGGTAATAGTTCTCTCGCTCCTCTTTTTTTGCCACATCGCCAAGAGAAACATAACAGCGGGAAAGTCTCCAAAGAATTTCTGCTTTATCTGCCGAAGTCTGCAATGCCGCTTCGTACATGATAATGGCTTCACGATACCGCTGTTGTACAAAGGCATCGTCTCCCTCTTTTATTGTGGGATTGTTACCGATCAATAGAATCAACAGACTGACGAGCATACACTAATATGCCATTCATTTGTGAAGAGAATGTTAAAGATGTTTTACGAATACTTCACGTTTAGTTACGAGTTTCCTCCTTCCGTTCAAAATCTTCAATGTATCCTGCACATACGACATCACCCATCACATTAATGACTGTTCGTCCCATATCTAACACCCTGTCAACACCCAAAATAATGGCTATTCCATCCGGTGGTACATTGACCTGAGCAAGAATGATCATCAACAACGGCAAGGAAGCACCCGGTACACCAGCAGTTCCAATCGCCGAAAGAACAGCTAACACAACAACAAATAATTGCTGACCGATGGATAATTCAATACCAAACACTTGCGAGATAAAGAGTACAACTCCTCCTTCAAACAAAGCGGTACCGTTCATATTCATTGTAGCGCCAAGCGGAAGTACAAACCCAGCCACCGATGAACGAATACCAAGGTTTTCTTCTGATACACGAATAGTCGTCGGTAGGGTAGCATTACTGGAAGAAGTAGAAAACGCTGTTACCATAATCGGAATAGCGCCCCGAAGATATTCCACCGGATTTCTCTTCGCCAAAAACTTGATGAGGAGTGGATAAAACAGAAATAACACAATGGCATATCCTCCTAAAATGAGGATCACATACATTCCTAGTTTCTGTAACAGATCAAGACCGAAACGCGCAGTAACAGAAAAGATGAGGCAGAAGACTGCATACGGAGCAAGTGTCATTGCAAATCCGACAATTTTTACCATTGCTTCCGTTAATGCATTCAACCACATCATCATTGCATCACGTCGTTCCGTGTGAATTTTCGTGAGCGCGGCGCCAACAAGAAGAGCAAACACAATGATAGGTACCATTTGCATATCGGTAAATGCTTTCATCATATTGCGCGGCAGAAAATTATCCAACACATAGTTCACTATTCCGATAACAGAAGTGGGCTGGGCATCTTTTTTCATTTCTAATTCTGTTGTAGCGTTGGAATACGACGCCATCAACGTTTTGCGTGCTTCTTCATCAAACCCTGAGCCCGGCTGAAAAACACCAAGCAGAACAATCCCCAATGCAGCAGCAAATGATGAGGTAATAAGAAAGAAAAGGAGAGTTCTACTCCCCATTCTTCCGAGTTTTCCCAAATCGCCCAAACTGGCAACGCCGCTAGCAAGTGAAGCAAACACCAACGGTACAACTACAATAAATAACAATCGTAAAAATATTTGTCCAATCGGGTGGGCTACTCCATCAATAATGGTGTTAAGAACTTCTTTTGCACCATCATGGCCGGCTACAAGAAGATTGGCAATCACGCCAACAATAGCACCCGCCAATAGACCGCCAAGAATTCTCCAGTGTGAGTTATCGTGTGGATTCATGAAAAACCATACTTTTGTGATAAAATTTTTTGAGGCAATATAGAGATTTTATGGAATCGAGAAAAGCAATTTTATAGTTTCATCGGCACCATGTGCGATGAGCATGTGGCAATTAATTTTCCTTTCCCATTCACTGCTTCTGCTGATAAATGCATTGCGGAAAGACCGCGGGAAACAACTCGTGCCGTGACAATTAAGGTATCGCCCGCACTGATGGGACGAATGTAATTTGTATGAAGATCAAGCGTAGTGCATGGAGTTCTTGCAGCCAGATAACTGAGCGGACCAAAAACATTATCAAATGCCGCAGTTATCAATCCACCCTGCATTGCTCTTAAAGGATTGAGATATTCCTCCAAGACAGGAAAAGCAATTTTTAACATTATGCGTGAATCGTAATCGAGATATTCGCCTTTCATGAACACTGAACAATTCGGCGGCAATTGCGCGGAAGGAAACTGCTGCTGCAGTTGGTGAAATTCGGAGTTGAGAATTTCAAGGTATGTTTTCATAGATTCTTCATGTACAGAGACAAAAATCTTTGCGGCTTTGCGTGAGATGTTGTGTTTTACAATTCTATGACAAACTTACCATCTTTCATAATCATCTTTTCATCAAACCACACAGTGGGAGACTTGACCAAACCATCCAAATGACTTGCCACGCGCACGGTTCCACCCATGGATTTGTTGTCGCCAAATGCGATGTGAATTGTTCCCATGACTTTTTCGTCCTCAATGATTTTGCCGGTAATCATTGCTTTGTCATTTGTGCCGATACCGAATTCAGCAACATTGTATGCCTCTTTACCGTGAGGTTCGAGAAGTTTTTTCAAAGCATCGGCTTCTGTCCCTCCGGAAATTTCCGTTGCATAGCCATCCTTAACAACAATACGGATCGGCGTTTTCACAATTCCGACACCCGCCATCGATCCATCAACAACAACAACACCGTTAGACTGATGCTCAAGCGGCGCAAGATACGCTTCGCCCGTCGGAAGATTTCCTGACTGCCCTTTCTCGTGAAACAAACCGGAACTGGCGTGAGCAGTTCGTCCTTTTATTGGCATGGTAATATCAGTGCCGGCTGGTGAAGCAACACGAATGACAGACGTTTTCTCCATCATTTCGCATAGCGTGTGTGTGCGCCGCGCAATGGCATGATAATCTGCATTCATACAACGCACCATAATTTCTTCCGTTACGCCGGGTAAAGTTGCAATGCGAACTCCGAGGGCGCTGGCATTTCGGCGTGCATCAGTATGCGTCAACGATTTTGATGTAGGACAGAACACAACATCAAACTTTTTCATTAGCTCTGCAATTTCAGGCGGTGGTTCTTCACCGTTTGATTTTCTTGGAAGCATTTCCGTCAGCAGCACTTCGTTACCGAAATCTTTTGCCGCTTTCCATAACGCATAACCAAGCGTGCGAAGCGGTTCATCGGTAACAATCAGAATTTTTTCATGTTGCTTTGCCCCCATGCAATCGCGAATGGCGATTTGGGAAGCGGAGTAAAGTTCTGAAGAAATGTTCATCGCCAACCTCGTTGTTATGAGCAAACCGGTGAAGCTGTTTTTGTATTACTTTGTTTTTGTTGTGGCATCCGCTTCGCTGCGTTTCAACAAGTATGAAAAGAGAAATCCGAACAAACCGAGCGAGGCAAATAGAATCATTCCCGGATTATATCCCGCCGGATTTGCGGCGCTTGCCCCTGCCCAATCATTTAATTGACCGATGAGCCATGCCACTAATGCCCATCCGATTTGCTGGCAGAAAGTCATCAGCGCGTAGGCTGTTCCTAATTTTTTTTCATCAACAAGATATGCAACAGAGGGCCACATGACTGCAGGAACAAGTGAAAACGAAATTCCTATCATCGTAATCGGAATTTCAACCGGAAGGGATGTGTATGCTAATAAGAGAAACGACGGAAGAAGTAATGCCGAACCAATCGTCATCAACAGCGACCTCTTGCCAATTTTATCAGCAAGCAGCCCAAACAGCGGTGTGGCAACCATTGCCGTGAGCGGAAGCAGCCCGTTAAGAAAGCCAGCCGTTTCAGGTGAAAGATGATGTGCATCGGTAAGGAATAAATTAGCAAAGCGTCGGAAGGGAAAGACTGCTGAATAAAACGTTACACACAATCCCACCACCCACCAATATGATGTTCCGAATGTCATCAAATCGGAAAAAACAAGTTTATCGGTTGAACCGGCCTGACCAAGGGTGTACATTTTCGTTGCGCGAGATTCAAGATACCAGTAGAGCAACGATGTTACAATGGCAATAGCGCCAATGCCCGCGGCAAACAGCAAGACTGGCTGCCAACCCGAATACAACGAAGCCGCCCACGAACGTGTATTATCAGCGGCAAACGAACCGAAACGCGCAATAGTCAAATTTACTCCCATCGCAAACGAAAGTTCTTTTCCTTTAAACCACTTTGCCAGGGCGGTAGTCACGGCAACAATCAGCGGTTCAGAACCCAAACCCAAGACAAACCGTCCGGCCATCATAATTTCGAATTTTGAACCAAGCGCAATCAAGAATCCGCCAAGTCCGCTGATAACGGCAAAAACAGCGAGAGATTTTTTCGTACCAAAGCGGTCGATAATAAATCCACCGGCGATAAGCACCAGCAGTGCGGCAATATTATAGGCAGTATCAAGCAATCCAATCTGCGCCTGTGAAAAGTGTAATTCACTTTCCAGCAGTGGACCAACAGGATTGAGAGCATCGAAAACATAGTAGTTGGCAAACATTGCCGAACCGACCATCAATAATACGAGCCAGCGGTACAGCCGCGGCGGTTCGGGAAGAGATGTGGATGTTGTCTTGGTAGTCATAAAACAAAAATAATTTTTGAATAGGATGCAAAAATAATTGGCTTAAATCTACCAGAAATCGCCCGGTTTTACAAGAGATAATTCGTAAAACAAAAACGCCGCAGTATGTACTGCGGCGTTTTTGCATTAGTGTGCTGCTCACATCAGTTCACATTCCTTAAAATGGCAAGTAAGAAATTGTAAAACTTTTCCACTGTATCTATATAAATTTTCTCATCCGGCGAGTGAACACCTTCCAATGTTGGCCCAAAGGACACCATATCCATACCAGGATATTTTTCTCCGATGATTCCGCATTCAAGGCCGGCATGAATGGCTTTAATCTGTGGCTCTTTGCCGTAGAGTTGTTTGTAGGTTTCTTTCGCCACTTTCAGAATCGGAGAATTGAGATTGGGTTTCCAGCCAGGATATCCTTCGGTGTGAAGTACTTTTGCGCCGCCGAGTGTGAAAATGGAATTCATCGTCTGTAGCGCCTCAAGAATTTCCGATTCCACACTGCTGCGTTGGCTGGTTATGATTTCAATCTTCCCTTTTTCCGTTCTGATAATTGCCACGTTGGTCGATGTTTCAACAAGACCCGGAATATCAGCGCTCATCTTCAAAACACCATGCGGCAGAGCGGAAATAGTGCGATAGAGCGCCGCTTGTTGAGGTTTCTTCAACACTTTGGCTTTCTTCACGGTAACTTCTTCCGTCAACACTTGCAGGTCTGGTTCTACGCTGGAAAGTTCTGCCCTTATTGTCTCATTCCATTGGGCTACAATCTTGTTTGCTTTCTTCACATCTTTCTTTGCAACAAACACAATTGCTTCTGCCTCGCGCGGAATGGCGTTGCTCTTGTTTCCTCCTTCAATGTGCGACAGCCGCGCTCCAATCGCATCAAGCGCAATCAACACACGGTTTAGAATTTTGATTGAGTTGCCGCGCCCTTTATCAATTTCGAGTCCGGAGTGACCACCTTTTAACCCTTTAACAATGACTTTCAATGCTACTGCGCCCCGCGGTGGATTTTCAAGCGACAATTTCCACGTTCCGTGCGTATTGCGTCCGCCGGAACAACCAACATACAATGAACCCTCTTCTTCTGAATCGAGATTCATTAATGTCTTACTCTCAAGAAATCCCGGTTTCAAATTATTTGCTCCGGTCAATCCTGTTTCTTCATCAACGGTAAAGAGAAATTCCAACGGACCGTGCACGAGTGATTTGTCTTCCATAATGGCAAGATTTGTTGCAACAGCAATACCATTATCAGCGCCAAGTGTTGTGCCGTTTGCACGAATAACATTTCCTTCCCGCACCAGTTCAATCGGGTCCTTGAGAAAATCATGAACTTTATCTTTGTTCTTTTCGGGAACCATATCGAGATGTCCCTGAAGACAAATCATTCGCACATTCTCTTTTCCGGGCGATGCAGGTTTTTTGACAACAACATTGAGATATTTGTCTCGCTTTGCTTCAAGACCAAGCTTTTTTGTAGTTTCCAAAATGTAATCTGAAATTTGTTTTTCGTGCTTCGAAGGGCGTGGGATTTTGCTGATTTCTGCAAAATACTTCCACACCAGTTCTGGTTTCAAACCCTTAATTGCTTCTGACATAATACTACACCTCTACTTTCAAAAAAAATTAGTGTTGTTGAGTGATATGTTCAATTGTTACAAGATTTCCTCGTTCCAGCTGATGTAAAAAATGAGTGATGCGTGATTCAAGAGGTTCCACCGATGTACCGAATTTTTCTTTCAATTTCTCGGCAATGCTTGACATCGGAGTGCTGCCATCCAGTTGTTGCCAAATTGCCGAGCCTACGTCGTCTAGTTTAATTCTGAAGTACGGTTTGGAAAGATGCGGCAGGATCCACTTCACAAGATATGGATTGCTAAATTTGGGCACCAGCACGACAACCTTCCCTTCTTCCGTTGTTTCCCATTCTGCATTGCGTTTTGGTTTTAACTCCCAAAGATTGACGATGTGTTTTTTTTTCTTCATGCATCTGAAAAACAATTAATCAGTAGCAGGCGAGTCAGCACGAATGCCGACCCGCCAGCATCTTCTTACATCATTGCGCTTGGTGGAGCCGGTTCATCAGGACTGCCGGCATTTTTCACCGGAATTCTGACAAGCACATAGCCGACAATCAGGAATACAAACAGACTGATGACAAAGGACGGTTCAGCAAAGATTACCGGCGTTGGCACATCCCAGAACGCCATTGCCGCAAAGACAAGACCAACGAGCGCTTCGCCTGCTATGAGACCTGCCGCCAACAATGTTCCAGTATTTTCCACACGAACTTTTTGCGCATCGTTGAATTGACGTCGCGCCACAACTTTGTCAACAATGCCTTTGATCAATCCGCCAATGAAAATTGCAAATGTGGTCTCCAACGGAAGATACATTCCAACACAGACCAGCATCGGACTTTTCACCTGTACAAGAATAAAGCCGATAGCCATTAATATACCCACGATGATCAATGGCCACGCCATTTGTCCGCCTACAATGCCTTGCGAAACGAGCGCCATTAAACTTGCCTGTGGCGCAGGAAGTGCGCGACCTCCAAGACCTGTTCCCCCCATTTTAATATCTCCTTCATGCAACACGATAATCGGGAAAATCATCACCGCAGCTGCAACAACAACGCCGATGAGATCGCCGACCTGCATTTTCCAGGGCGTGCCGCCAAGAATGTGTCCGACTTTCAAATCCTGCAACATTTCACCGGCAACAGCGGCTGAAACACAGATAACACCAGCAACGCCAAGCACAGCGGCAACACCGGTTATACCAGTTTGCCCGAGTGCAACCATGAGAATTGCAGCAACAATGACCGTTGAGAGTGTTAGCCCGCTGATAGGATTATTGGATGAACCAATCATCCCAACCAGATAGCCGGAAACAGCAGCAAAGAAAAATCCCGCTATCACCATCACCACAGTTGCAGTCAGTGCCGCACCGATATCTTGTGCAAAGTGATTATAGAGGAAGAAGGTAAGAACGGCAGAAATTCCGATACCAATAAAGACTTTGGTGATGTTCAAATCCAATTCAACGCGATTTGTTTCACTACCGCCGCCGGTTGCCGCTTTCTTCACATCGCCGATGGAGCGCTTCAACCCGCCGATGAGATTTTTTCTCATACGGAATAATGTGTACGCCGCACTCATCAACATTCCACCTATAGCAATGGGACGAACAATGAAACGCCAGACTGTTTGTGCTTCACCTAACCATTCATGGTCAGTCATCCCTTGCGGATATGCTGCTTCTAAACTTGGACCTAACCAGAACAACAACAACGGAACAAACAGTCCCCATGCCAATAACCCACCCGCAAAGTTTAATGAAGCAAGACGAGGTCCAATAATATATCCCACCCCCATATACGCTGGTGATACACCGGGAGTTGAAAGAACCACACCACCACTGGCGTTCAGCGATGTACCTGTTTTGCCAAGAGCAACCGGACCTTTTGCAAAAGGAATAAACTTCTCCCATGTTGCCGCAAACAAACTCAATTGTTTCAATCCTTGAATAACTGCACCGATGATACCGGCAACAAACAGATACACAGCGCCACTTCCACCGCGCTGACCCGCTTTGTGAATTTCACCAGCAGCAACAGATTCCGGAAATGGCAGTTCAACATCTTCCACCATGACACGACGCAACAAGGTAACAAACAACACACCAATGACACCACCAACCATCATAATTGCTGTTGCTTCCACGTAATGAGATGAAAGATCGGTCCACACACCCGAAATAAGAAAAGCAGGAATTGTGAAGATAGCTCCAGCGGCTACCGATTCGCCTATCGAGCCAATGGTACGCGTCATGTTTTCTTCGAGAATCGTTCCCTTCATCACTCGAAGTAATGCCATACCAATCACTGCCGCAGGATACGTTGCTGCAATTGTCATTCCCGCTTTCAACCCAAGATAAGCGTTTGCCGCTCCAAGAATAACCGACATAATGAGACCGATGATGACAGCACGCAAGGTGAATTCTGCCATATCTGTTTCTGGGGAAACGTACGGAACATATTTCTTTCCGCCGTCCGATTGGATTTCTGCCATAGAGATCTCCTTATTAATGTTGACGATTTGTTGTAATTATCAGTGTACGTTTACTTTCCAATTCCGAACATTGCCTTAAACACATGCCCAGCCATCTGCGGATTTTCTTTTAAGCGTCTGACTGAATACCCATACCAGTCTTTACCAAATGGGGTATAGACACGAAGGCGGTGCCCTTCTGCTATTAATTGTTTTCTTTTCTCTTCCCGCACTCCCAGTAGCATTTGAAATTCGTACTGTTGTGGTTTCAGTTGAAACTCTGTTATCATTTTCTTCGCTCCTTCAATCAGCACATCGTCGTGTGTGGCAATGCCGACATAGCATCCCGCTTCAAAAAGCATTCGCAGCAATTTAAGATAATTTTGCTGAATACCAACACGATCTTTTATTGCCACTTGTGGAGGTTCGTTGTAAATACCTTTGCAGAGCCGGACATTGGCTTTTTCTGCCGCCAGTGCGCGAATATCTCCTTCGCTACGGTACAGATATGCCTGAATGACAATCCCTACATTCTCATATCGGTTGCGCAAAATTCTGTAGATGTCAAGCGTATCATCTGTACAGGTGTGGTCTTCCATGTCGATGCGAACAAAATTGTTCAACCGTTTTGCTGTCGAAACGATCTCTTCAGTATTGCCAAGACAAAACTGTTTCTCCATCTTCAAACCGAGCGAAGTGAGTTTGATAGAAAGATTTGAATCAAGATTGTTTTTTGCTATGGCGTTGAGGACATCGAGACTGGCGAACTTACTTTCAGTCGCCTGATCCTGTGTAAGGATGTCCTCACCCAACACATCAACGGTAGCCATTGCACGTTCACCATTTAACTGACGAACTTTTGCTACCGCATCAGCAAGGGTTTCGCCTGCAATGTACCGCTGTGCCACAGCGCCAACAATGGATTTGGGAATGAAGGGGAGTGTTTTAATAACAAACGTATTGAGAAGGCTCATGACTATGTTGACAGGTTCTCAGAGTATGTTGTAATCTGAAATGAATGATGGTGATGACCTCTCTGTAGAAGAGGCCGTCACTGTAAAAAACGTTATAGTGGAAATACAAAGCTCACTTTTGGTGTTATCCGTTTCTGCGGCTTGTATCCCTGTACGTTTCCATCTTTGTCTATTTCCGGAGCAAACGTCCACGTGTAAAGCGTGGAAACAATCATAAACGGATACGGCTTGTAGCCAATCTCGGCGTACAAGAGCGAGCGGTCGTCGAGTGTGAAAATATCTTTGTTGCTTGTAATGTACTTTTTATCATAGCCAGCGCTGATGTGAATCAGCGGAATTTTTTCTCCTGTGTTGGTGCCGAGATGCAGAATGCCGCTGTTCGGATCGAGATCCAACCGCTGATAACTACCATTCACCTGTATTGTGCCGAGAATATCGATCAACAGACTGCCGAAATAGCCGGGACCTGGAGATTTTGTTCTGTTCAGCAATTGCGCTTTCGAAGAGAAATTTTGAAGTCCATTTGCAGTATCGAGTTGCAGTGTGTATCGTTCCAGTTCATAAAAGGCATCAAAATACGCTGGTACATACTTATCGGTTTGAGCAAATCTCCGTTCAAATTTGGTAAACACTTTCACCAACCCTAAACCAGAGAAATTGGTTTCCAAGCCTACCGACATGCCGCTTCCAAAATCGATGATCTTCGCGTAATCATAATACAATGTCATGTCAATCATTGGCATGCGAAGAAGGGGAAGTCCGATATCAAATCCGATAATGCTCAACGCCCCCTGTTCTTGTTTTGACAGAAACAATGGTGGAGTAACGCTGGAACTGCTAACATTGACTGAAGTATCGCTGGCATCACTTCTTAAATCACTCGCATAAGTGGCACCGACTTCAATATTACTAATAATCGGAATTGAACTTGCTTTTGTAAATTGCAACGGACGAACATATCCTCGTAATCCCAACACACTTGACGAAGTTAAATCTCCATACACACTTTCAAATCCAAATTTTCCGAAATCTAAATCCAACTCAGCGCCGATTCTTCTGTTGTCAACGCTGGGACTGTTACGATAGTTATAGACAATAGAGCCGTGTCCAAGCCGTGCGTAATCCAAAATTCCGAGACGTACATATCTGTCATCTCCTTTATTGCCATAGCGTACGTAGCGGATGAATCTCCCCCTCTGCAGTTCCTGCCAGCGGATGGATTGATCTTTACTGCTGACATACAGATTAAGATCAAGTCCAACGCCGAAATTCATAAATGCGATTTCGGGATTGAGATTGATGAGGTAATACGGCACCATTTCCCCTTTATCGTTTTTTATCCACGACATACCAAGCCCGCCTCCGATAACGCCAGACGTGGCACTGCTCTGTGTGGTTTGCGTCGGCGCTTTTTGTGCAAACACAAGTGAAGTGAAGAAGAAAATAATGCATACGATGGTTTTCATAATTAGACTCCAAATAATATTCTTACAATAAAGACTGCTCCTAACATACCAAACAAATCGGCAATCAATCCTGCCGGTAGCGCATGGCGGGTGTTTTTAATTCCAACCGAACCAAAGTACACAGCTAAAATGTAGAACGTCGTTTCCGAACTTCCGAACATTGTTGATGCAAGTACTCCAATGAACGAATCCGGTCCGTGCGTTTTCATCAATTCAGTCATTAACCCCATCGAACCGCTACCGGAAAGAGGACGCAGCAGTGCTAGCGGCAGCGTTTCTGCCGGCATGCCGATAAGATTCGTAAGAGGTGAAAGAATTGCAACAACCACATCCATTGCACCGCTGGCGCGAAAGATACCTATGGCAAACAACATCGCAACAAGATACGGAATGATACGCACTGCAGTATTGAAACCTTCTTTTGCCCCTTCCACAAAGACTTCATACACTTTCACTTTCTTCAACAGACCCCACCCGAGAAAAACAAGGATGAAGAGAGGAATGGCAATAGCGGAAATGACATTAACAACAGAACGAAAAACTTCAGCCATTCTTTTCCTCCTTTCGTTGCTGTTGACTGTCGGTGTTATCTACTTCCAATTCTTTCTTGTAGCGCGGTAACCGTTGCAGAAGCTTTACTGCAATAAGGCCGGCAGTTGTTGCACAACCAGCACCAAAAATAGACGTTCCGACAATAATAGCCGGATCACTCGAACCAAGCCCTGCACGAATAGCAATTGCTGTGGCAGGAATGAGCGTCAGTCCAGAGGTATTAATGACAAGAAACGTACACATGGCGTTGGTTGCAGTTCCCGCTTTGGGATTTAATTTATTCAGTTCTTCCATTGCTTTTAGACCAAGCGGCGTTGCGGCGTTGTTTAAACCAAGCATGTTAGCGGCGATGTTCATAATCATTGCGCCAACCGCAGGATGATTTGGCGGAACATCAGGGAATAAGCGTTTGGTAACCGGCATCATCGCTTTGGTAAGAAGTTCAAGAAGTCCTGCTGCTTCACCCACCTTCATTATGCCGAGCCAGAGAGCCATGACACCTATCAATCCCAGTGAAATGGTAACTGCAACATCAGCATACTCAATGGCGGCTTTTGTCACTGCTTTGATTTTTGCAAAGCTGACTGATTCAAGAACGAAAGTTACAGTGCCGCTGTGTCCATCAAATGACAACACCTTCCCTTCCAGTTTTTCCTTCCCGCCGGCGGCAGAAGCCATCTCTTTCCAGAATGGAGGTGTACTCTCTCCCACAGGCAGTTCAATTTTCATCTGCCCCGAAGCAAGCGTCGTAAGAACAGCGGGTTGACGTACTTCTTTCTGCGCCGATGTGATTCCATAAAACTGATTGAATGTTGTTGCAGGAATGAGCAACGTACCACTATACGTAGGGTGAAGTGACGTGTGAGTTTGAGCTGTTTCGAAGTGAACGTGCAGCGGAATTCCGTTGCGATATTTATTCGTCACTTCGTCGTTGATGTCTCTTCCCACCGCTGTAAAAATACCGATGAGCAAGAGCGAAATCCACACATAATTGAGCATTGACGATGATAATGTTGTGGCTGGAATTGTATGTTGTGTAGAAATATAACCGATGATGTGCGAGGAATCAAGAATGTTCTCAACCGCTAATTTCTTCCCCGACCGTTTATGAAGTATAAACAGGAAGCGTAAAGTACACTTCGGTCCCTTTATTGACCTCGCTCTTCACGCCAATAGTGCCGCCATGCGCCTGAACAATAAGTTTGCAAATGGCTAATCCCAAACCGGTACCTTTTTCCGCTGTCCGTTTTGCCGTTGACGCCTGACGGAAATGGTCGAAAAGAATCGGTAATTCTTCCGGTGGTATACCAATACCGGTGTCCTGTACGGAAACCAGCATTCTTGGTGTTGGTTGTGTAGTATCCATTGTTGCGCGAATTGTTACCTTTCCTTCAGACGGAGTAAATTTGTGAGCATTAGACAACAAGTTATTCATCACCTGCTCTAACTTCGCCTGATCGGCATAAATTTTCGGGAGATCGGGATCGAATTCAAAGTGGAGTTCAATATCCTTTCGTTTAAATTGCAAACCGATCATATTCAACGACCCTTCAACTACTTCGTGGATCGTTAGAATTTTTTTATCCAATTGAATCTGTCCCGCCTGGTATTTGGAAAGATCAAGAAGGTCGTTAACAATATTCAGAATACTAGTGGTGGAATTTAAGATGGTATGAAGAACAACAACGCTGTCTTTGTCAACTGTGGCATTTTCGGTGTAGTGCGATACAAGGTCTTCAACGCTTGCCCGAATTGCCGCCAGCGGGCTTCTGAGATCGTGAACCAACATTGCCATAAATCGGGCTTTCACTTTCTCCAATTCTCTTTCCATTAACGATACTCTGTAAATAGAACGAACCCGAGCCAGCAATTCATCGACATCTATCGGTTTTGTTAGATACTCCTCCGCACCCAACAAAATTCCTTCAGAAATACTTTGAGGATCGCGTTTGCTGGCGGTAAGAAAAATCACAGGTATCTTTTCTGTTTTATGGTTTGCTCGCAACCGACGAAGCGTTTCAAAACCATCCATCTCCGGCATTTGAATATCGAGCACGATGACATCGGGTTGTTCCCGCTCTGCTATTTCAAGACATTCCTTTCCGCTCGTTGCTGTTAGCATAATGATTGGCTTTTTTTTCAACGCAAATCCGAGCAACTCAAGATTGTCCGGCGTGTCGTCAACAAACAACACGGTGGGATCGGTTTTCATTTGTTCTTGCGTGTCAAACATGATTTTTTTGAAAATAATTTTTATCCACTGGATAAAAGGTAGAAACGAAGTCTTTCAGAATCAATATAAAAGCGAAGGGAATACCTTAAGAAAATACTTAAAAATTTAATGCTCCTACGGTACTGAATGCTCAATGTTCTTTTATTCAACTTTTACAATGCTTGTTCGCGGACCAATACCGTTTTCGTTGAATGCTTCTATTTGAAAATAATATACTTGCATTTTATCCATTGCCGTAAAATAATATTCGTTTGTGCCATACACCATCACACTAGTATACAACTTGTCCGGTGACGTCCCTGCGTAGATGGTATATCCGACTGCATCGTTCGATTGTCGCCATTTCACCCATGCATTGCGGCGTTCGCTTTCACCACGAAGAACAACAAAATCTTTAACTGTATCTGGCACACTTCCCTTCCCCTTGCCAAACACCCGAAGACCGCTCAGGGCAAATGTGCCGGTAGGAACATGTATGTTTTCAATTTTTATATAGCGAGCACGAATTGGTCGGGGCAGTTCAACATATTCATGCGGAACATCTTTTGTATTTTTGCTTTTGTCAACAAGCACGTGCCATTTCTTTCCATCCGTCGAATAATACATGATGTAACGATGGAAAATGTTCAACTGTTTTCCCATGAACTCTGCACCTTGATCAGCATAGTTAATTTGAATTGCATAAACAGTGCAGATATCACCTAAATCGCTTTGAAACCATTCTCCTTTGTTTCCTGTCGCCGCACTCCAATAGGTTTTTATATTTTCATCAACAGCAAAATTTGCTGCATAACCGCCGAGCGTTGAAGAAGCGGTTACCGGCTTGTTGTAATTCAACAACATCCATCCTGAAAACAAATTTTCCTGACGAGCTACCTTTGTCTTCGGTAAATAGTGGGGATAATCTCCATACGCAGTGTTGCAATACAATACACCGTCAGTATCAAAACCGACGGGCCAAAAACTGATGCGGCGTTCAAAATTATTTTTTACAGAAATGGCATTCGTCCCGACATGCCACCAATTACCGTACACATCCTGAAAGGTAGAACCATGCCCCGCACCGCGCACAAAGCCCCCCGGTTTTGAGGCAAAGGGATTGTGTGACTGATAGGTAAACGGACCTAACGGTGAATTGCCAACATACACACCATCGGCATACCAACTGAATTCCGTTCCGGGGGCGGCATACTGCAAATAGTATTTACCGTTGTATTTATTCATCCATGCTCCTTCAATGAACGGACGGAGAAAAGTATTGTCCGCATGTTCACCAAACCGTTCCCATCCGTACTGTTCATCATGCAATCTCAATAGTTCTTTTCGTTCACCTATGGGTTGAAACGTTTTTCTGTTAATTTCTTGTCCGTAAATCGGTAGATCGTTGCTCGAACCCCAGTAGAGATAGAGTCGTCCGTCATCATCCAAAAAAAAGGCCGGATCCCAGGCCGGAATTTGAAACGTATCAACCGCTTCTTTCCAATCATCAACAGTCGGATTGGTGCTCATCCACAATGGAAAATCTTTTGAATGTGTAGAACCCAGCAACAGCAACGTATCGCCCATCGCGAGCGCCGCAGGGGCGCAGAGTTCATCAAAAACTGTATGAAACGGTTTTAAAAACCGGCGGGAAATAAAATTCCAATGGTACATATCATCGCTCCACCAGTAACCGTATTGATTGGTGGAAAAGAGATAATATTTTCCCTTGAACACCACAATCACCGGATCAGCCGTAGCACGATGTTTTCCTTGTTGCGAAAAATTCGGAATGGCAATATACGCGTAATCGAGATTCAACGGATTACAGTAGGTTTTTTGCTGGGCTTGAAGAGCATGTTCAAACTGAATACTCAAGAGAACGATGATGAGACTAAAAAAAATGTTGGTGTTCATAGTAACGCCTGAGGTTGTAGGGAAAGATGTCGCAAGAAAAGTACTGAAGAAGGTCTTGCAAAGCAATCTACACACAAATGACCTCAGCGCAAAATGTTGGCAATAAAAAAGTCATGCCATGACCTTGTGGCCATGGCATGACTGTGAGAAGTGGATGTGCAACCTTTCGGTTACTTAATCAACATCATTTTCTTTGTTGAAACAAACGAACCTGCTTCAATGCGGTAAATATACATACCGGTCGCCACCGGTGTGCCACTGTTGTTTGTTCCATCCCACACTGCTTGATGGTAACCAGCATTCATGTTTCCGTTTATCAGTGTGCGAATTTCGCGTCCGAGCATATCGTACACCTTCAACTTCACTGGAACGTCATTCGGCAATGCGAAGCGAATGGTGGTGGCGGGGTTGAATGGATTTGGATAGTTCTGATCTAACGCAAAGGTTCGTGGTAACCCACCCTCCTCGTCAATAACACCAGTCGGTGGAGCAATCGTCAAACTATAACGTGCATTTGGACCTGCTTCGGCTCCAGTTAAATTGACAACACGAACGTAATAGGTATCCGCAGCTGTTACTGCATAGGAAACTGCAATGTCCGATCCATCTGCCTTCGTACCGGTAACAAGCGCCGTCGGGAATGTGGCTTTGCGGTAAATACGAACTTGCACATTATTCAACGTTGTTGTTGGGTTGAACGACTTCATCTTCACCACTGCGGAAATTGTTTGTCCCGATGTGGCGATAAGACTGAAGTAATCGTAATCATTACCTGGAATACCAACACCCGGATCGAGCGTGTTCGTTGTATCGGTGGTATTGAACGCTATCGGAGTAACAACATTCATGATACCAAACAACGGACCGTCATTCGGCTCATTCGGATCTGTCGGAGGCGCATAGCGTGCACTCAGCTGGTAGGGACCTGTGGCATACGCACCGGATGAGAAGAATCCTAATACCCGAACATAATATTTTCCGGGATATGGCAGATTGAATTCCAACCGATCGTTGATGTTACGGTCAACGTTGTAGAGAACTTTTCCTGTACTATCCATCAGATAGATGTCAGCATCCGTTGCATCCGATGCATCAGTAACATCTACAACCAAATGTCCCACTTGAGCGGTGAAGACAAAGTAATCAGGATCGCCTGTGGCTTTCGACAATTCACCAACGTATGTGTTGCCAAGTGTAATTGGCGTTGCCACAGAAAGTGAATCGTTTGGTTCTACTTCTGTGGGAAGTGTAGCGACAACAACTCCACCGTTAACCATTGCCATCGGATTCCCTTCGTTAAATGAACCAGACATAGCAATAGTAAATGTTCCGGTCTTTAAAACTTTGAAACGGAGATTGAAGATAGCACCTGAATCCTTCAACGGCTGTGCACCGGAAGCAACAACGCGAATTGCCCCTGCATTGAACATATTGTGTGTAAACGCATATCCTTCGCTGATGGTGCCAACATTTGCAGCAGAGATAAATTGCAATGCAGTTGAATCAAACATCGCGTCAAATTTAAAGCTAGTAATACCGAGACCGTTGACATTCTCAACGCCAACCGGAATCACCACTTCTGAACCTACTGTCACCTGGGTTGTATCTTTGAGCGCAACCATCACTTCCGGCAAAACATCATCAATATGACGCATGATCACTTGATAACCATCCTTATACGGTGCCGTAGTTGCTGCAGTAAATTGTCCGGCAATACCGATAATTGTAAATGGTTGACGAGCCGGTGGGAAGCCGTTGGCATTACTTAACGCAGGAACACGAAGTGTTATGGAATCAATGCCGTTGTCTGTAATAGTAAGATTTGTCCCCGCAGCTCCCGAGGGAGGCCATGCCAACGATGACGATGTAAGTCGTACGTTGGCAATTTTCACAAGAGTATTTTCAAGTTGCTCACCTTGTTTAGCCCAAGTAAGATCGCCAACTTTTACCAGTACTGGTTCCGGCAATACTCCGGGCCCATTATCAACAACTTCAAGACTCTTTCCTGTAGCAGGAATACCGACCTGCACTTTTCCTCTGAACTGTCCAAGTAATCCGGCAACAGTGTACACTCGACCGCGTTTCATTCTCCACGGAGGCGGAACTGATGAAACAGCAAATTCAATAAAGTCCATAGCACCGACATCATCCTGCAAGACCACATCGTGTCTGCTGGTGGGTACAGCTATGAGACTATCTTCTTGTGTACACACACCTTGCACGCGAATGGCGTATCCTGTCCAGAGCAGCACTCCATTTGTATCAACCGCCCTCGGACCTGCCAGTGACATCTTTGTAATACCGGCAAAATATCCGGTAGTTGCACTGACGTAGGAAGCGCCTTGATTATCGCTTGCCGTTACAAAGTATGCGATACGCTTTCCATTGGTATTCACTGAACCTGGAATGATTCCGCGATATGTTCCTTTAACAGAATCACCCGAGGTTCGCGTCATCATCACGGTCGTCCATACACCACCATCTACATTAAAGTACAACTTCACACTATCTTTCGGGATGTAGCCATCGTCCTGAACATCAACAAGCACTGTATCATCGGCTCCATGTGCCGGAACAAATTGAGTGCGTCTCAAATTACTCGCAAAAGGTGAAAGATTGGTAGTTAATAAATTACCGGTTTTATACGCGGCAATGCCGTTGTTGTCCACCATCAGATAAATGGTCATTGTGCTGTCGGCGGCATTGTATTGCAATTCAATATCTGCACCGAGTGAGGCGGTACTTGCAGCTGTTCCGATTGTACCAGTTACACCTACTTTTACTGCACCGCTTAATCCATAGGTTGCATTCAACAGTACGCCTTTGTGATTATGTCCTGATGTGGCTGAACTTTCCACCGATGCAATCCATTTTCTTCCAGCGGCTTCAAGGTAGGTGATATCCGTTTGGAATGCGGGGGTAACTGATGTCGGCACTGCATCCAATCTTCCCCCGCCGGTACCACTGTAAAGTCGAATTGGAGCGCCTGCTGAATATCTGGAAGTCAGAAAATCGCCGCTGGGTGTAATTTGTGAAATACCCGAGCCGGCGTCGTTTCCAGTAATGCGGATTGCGCCGGAATTCGTAAATGTAACGCCATCGATAGTTGTAAAGACCATCACTGAATCTGTATTGGTATTATTTCCACCAACATAGATTACCGTACCAGTTCCGGTACCTGCAACATCAAATGCATCTCCAAATCGCCCATTTTTATCTAACGGACGTCCGGAAAACGCAACAGTGGGAATAGTAGTGCTACTATCATTAGCCCAGCGGTAAATTTTGAATACTGTATCGGCGCCTGTTTGTAAAATAAGATTGGTCGCATAAATAACGCCGTCTGATGTTGCTTCAATATCTTGTATTGCAACTGTCCCTCCACTAACTCCGGTCATATTGAGTGAGTCGAGCAGTGTACCGTTTGCAGCATCGAACACATAAATTTTCGGAATGTCTTTGCGAGTAACCAGATAGTGTCCGTTCGATCTGTTAAGTGCGGCACCACGAGTGTGGTCACCTGATGACAACATCGGCCCGGAGCCGGGATTCACTTTCCAGACTTGAGTAAATTGCGCCGACACTGTGTCCGACAACAACATCAGGCACATCGCAAGCGCAACACTCAGAAAAATGGTTTTGTGTTTCATAGTGTTTCCTCTTTAATAAATTAAGTAATCAGAGTTTAGAAATTTCATCGTCATCGGGAAGCAGCGGAGGAAAGACTCTATAGTTTCTCTCCGCTGCATCTATTACTTACTTCAACAGCATCATCTTTTTGATCTGCGTGAACGAACCAGCAGTAATGCGGTACAGATAGACACCGGATGAGACTTTGCTACCATAGTTGTCTGTTCCGTTCCACACAACACGATATGAGCCGGCGGTTTGTTGTTCCGATACCAATGTTGTTACTTCTCGGCCAGTAATGTCGTAGATTTTCAATTCAACAAAACCGTTCTGCGGTAAGCGATACTCTATGGTAGTTGTCGGGTTAAATGGATTTGGATAGTTCTGAAGCAATTGATACGTTTCAGGAACTTCCGCAATCGTTCCACCAACACTGGTAACTTTAGAAATTGAACGGTCGTTCAGCATAATATTACTAATAGTGAAGCTGATATTGTTCGCCTCTTGCTTCACTTCCGCTTCCAAAGTCAGAATTTGTCCTCCCATTGAAATCGCCTCTGCATTTGCCATTGCAATGCGAACTTTGCCGTTTTCAATATTCGAAACAACGACAAAATCTTTCGTCAACGAGGTTGATGAAACACTTTGCACAGTAATTAGGGAAGGATCATACGATATTTCCATCTCAGCAGAACGAAGTCCGGCAAGTTCTGCAGGAATTGAAATTGGAATCGTTACCCTCTTCCCTGCGGAACCTTGCGCAGATGCAATCATCATTGACAGCGGCACATTGTCGTTGCCATTAACATTGTTGAATGGCGGCAACGGCTGTACCCACGGCAAGAACGGAATTTTACCCGACACATGCCCAAGAACAACGGCAGCATCAAGTGCATTCACCGCTGTTCCATTATGGGAAAGATTCACATCTCCAATTTGTACTTGCATCGGAGTAAAGGGGCGTAGTTTAACCACATGCTGTAAAATCCATGAAGCATCGAAAACTGATACTACTCCATTTCCTGTCACATCGCCGCGTCCGGCTTCGTTACCAAGTGGACCGTTGGCATTGTGCGCTACATTATCAAGCCACGCTGTCCATGGAGCAGAGTTATCTTTTGCAAAAAACCATACAGCATCAATGTTTGCCCGTGGTCCTTTAATTTTTGAACTACCCGATGTTACTACCCACGGCGTCCATTGCGTAGAATCTGCCATATTCCATTGATAGAGATGCCACTCGCCATCGTTGATCACAGGCAACTTAATAGAGCGTTTTGTAACAGGATCTGCCGGATCATCTATACCAATAGCGACCATTGCACTTTCGGGTGCGGAATTTGTTTTGAGCCAGAAACCAACCCATCCGAACGGAGGCAAACTATCGTTGTTTGCCGGCACCCCAATGGCAGACAAGAAGCGCACCTGCCAATCTAGCGATGAAGCGGAATTGTCAAGCATCGTTATTGCAACACTTCCACCCATTCCGCTAGCAGAATGCAATGGAGTCCATGATGCGGTTGAACTGGTACTGATACCAACAGTTGAACCGGAGTATGTCGGCAACTGATTGAATTTGCCAACATTTTTATCAAAGTGCTCAATAATGCGCGTGCCTGCTGGAGTCAAAACATTCAACAAACCGCCGATAGTGTTCATCTTCGCCGGCGCAGACATCGGTGGAATATACATGCGCACCCACTCTGCACTGGGATTCGCATAATAGATATTTCCCAAGGCATCTGTAGCAATGGAATGACTCGATGAGACGCTTGTTGAAGGTGTGAAAAGTTTTGTAGAAGTTTTCGTTGTAAAGTCGAGTTTGAACACCCCACCGTTTGCACCAAGAACACGGCAATACACAATATCATCAGCGTTCGATGTTAAATCAGTGCCGTGGAAAATATTTAAATGAGTTACCCGTTCTGGCAGGGTAACAGTATCCAACGGTGCAAATGTTTTCGATAGGCGAACAACCTTTGAATAGGTAGTTGATGAAGCCCCAAACGAAACAAAAATATAGCCCGAATCATCAACGGCAATATCACGTACATAACCGGCGGCGTTTGCATCGGCAAAGATTGTATCAACAACACCCGCTGAGTTTCTGCGAACGACTGCATTACCAGTAGCGATCAATAAAGTCGGTTCGCCGCCTCCAACTGCAACAATGCCTTTGGGACTACCAATCTTTGCGTCTTGAATAGTGTTAATCAAAACTGAATCTTTAAAGACAAAAATCTTACTCAACGCAGAGCTCGAAACATACTGATTGCCATTTTTTGCAATACTGATGAACCACGGATCGAAATCGGAATTTTGTGGAAACAGCGAACGACCGTACTCTCCACGCAAAGTACCGTTAGCGTGAACAACAATCATCCGTGCATATCCATACGAAGCAGATGACTCAGTCAATATCAAATTACCAAACATCGGATCTGTCGGATCGAGAACTACCTCAACATCTCTGCTGGATAACCCCCCACCTGTGAGCAGATATACCGGATTTTCCCATGCCTGCACCCAACTGGCAGATGAGTTGCCCGTGTCTGAAGTGAACACTTCAAAATGATATTGTCCATTCATAACAAACTTTCCACTATCATCTTTTCCATCCCACAACACGTTATGCGCGCCAGCAGGAAGATTGAGTAGTGGATCAAATGAGCGTATTCTGTTGTTGCCTGCACGTACCCACACTTTCACGGTGTCTGCGTGTCCGTTGAGAACGAACCACAGTTTTGCACCGCTTCCGTCCACAAATGTACCATCAAACGGTTTTGTTGAATCAGGATCGGTAACGCGCAAACTGGAGGCATAGGTGCCAGCGTATGCGCTTCCCGCTCCTACCAGTAACAATAGCATTGTTACCAGTGTGCTGAGTAAACGTTGTTTCATTGTATATCCTCCTAAAAAAGTTCGGAGATTGTGGTGGATTAGTGTACTACAAAAAACATTTTAATGTCAAAGCAAAAAAACTTTGAGCAATACCTTTCATTGCTAAAAGTATTTCAACAACGACATAGTACTTTGCTGGTTGTGATCTTGAACGAAGTGTAAACGTGAAGGTAGTATCAATCGTTTCATACATTCTTATTTAGTGAATGAATGGTAAAGTTGAGTATACAACCGAGGATAGAGAATGTAGCGCTTCCAGCTCACCCAGAATATGAATAATGCTTTTTTGATAAGCAAGCAAAAAAATCGTTAAAAAATGAACAAACAAAAATTTTTCCAGAAAATTTCTGTTAATTTTTTACGTTTTAAAAAAGGATCCAATTTTTACATTAATGAAAAAGGTTGGAGCAATTATTAGTAGAAACAGTTATAGACAAACCTGTCCGCAGAAAAAACGGTTCCAAACTTAAATATAGGCTCGGATTTTTTTACTCACTGAAATTTCTAAGCAGAAAGCAATCCCAATGTAATGTTGCTAAAAAAGAGAATAATTGCTGAATTCAAACGACTTGATTCTCTTTTTCATTTATTGTATGTTCATTTTAGATTTCACCAATTTTTTACAGGAGGACATTATGTCACGCAGTCTTAATAAAGTTATGCTCATCGGTAATCTTGGCAAAGATCCTGAGTTGAAATACACTCCCAGTGGAGTTGCCGTAGCAACATTTTCTGTCGCTACTTCTGAACAGTGGAAAGATCAGGATGGAAATACACAAGAACGAACAGAATGGCATAACATTGTAGCGTGGCGAAAATTAGCAGAAATCGTCGGTGAGTATCTCAAAAAAGGAAAAAAGGTGTACGTTGAAGGAAAACTGCAAACGCGAAATTATGAAAAAGACGGCGTGAAACGGTACGTCACAGAAATCGTTGCCGATCAAATTATTATGCTTGATGGTGCTGGACAGCGTAATGGAGGAACCGCTCCTTCAGAAGAATCATTCCCTTCATCAAGTGAAGCGCCGAAAGAAGATGATCTCCCATTCTAAATTTTTTACACAGTATAAAAAAAGCCCCGTCATGTTGATGGGGCTTTTTTATACCTACATTAACAACAGATAGCAGACAAAATCAACAACACATCAAAAAAGTCCATGAAAAAGTTTTTTTCGGTTGTTCTGATTGTTCTCCTCATTGTTCCAAACACCTCCGCCGCCGCTTCTCGTAAACCAGTAAAAGCAAAATATGGAATGGTTGTTTCAGCCGATCCACTCGCTACTCAAGTCGGTGTCGAAATCTTGAAGCGTGGCGGAAACGCTGTCGATGCCGCAGTCGCGGTCGGATTTGCACTGGCTGTAACATATCCTGCCGCAGGTAATATTGGTGGAGGCGGATTTATGAACATCCGCTTTGCCGATGGTCGTTGCTACGCTATTGACTACAGAGAAAAAGCGCCGAGCAAAGCGTTTCGCGATATGTATCTCGACTCAGCAGGAAACTTCATGAACAACAAAAGCACGTTTGGACATTTGGCAGTCGGCGTTCCTGGCTCGGTTGCCGGAATGTTGCTTGCTCTTGAAAAATTCGGTACGATGAATCGGAAACAAGTCATTACTCCCGCCTACAAGCTTGCGGCAAACGGCTTTCCGCTTCAGGCTGAACTTGCGGAAGATTTAAATCAATCTCGTACATTATTCGAACAGTTTCCGGGTAGTAAAAAATATTTTGTTGATAAAGATTCTGCATTTCTCGAAGGCGAACTCTGGAAACAAACCGATTTAGCAACAACCTTGAAGCGGATTATTGATCACGGACGCGACGGATTTTACAAAGGCGTTACTGCCGATTTGATTGTTGCAGAAATGAAACGGGGTGGCGGACTCATTACTCACAGCGACCTTGAGCAATATCAAGCAATAATTCGCGAGCCGGTTAAAGGTACGTATCGGGGATATGAAATTATTTCACAACCGCCGGTCAGCTCAGGCGGTATTGCGCTCATTCAACTACTAAACATTCTTGAAGGGTACAATTTAACACAGTATGGTCACAATTCTGCCGCTACACTTCATCGCTACATCGAAGCAATGCGTCGCGTGTACGCTGATCGAGCCGAACATCTTGGCGATCCCGAATTTTACTCGGTGCCTGTACAATGGCTACTGTCAAAAGAATACGCACAACAACGGCGAGCAACTATTGACACGACTAAGGCATCATCAAGCAACGATATTTCTCACGGAATACCACCGACACACGAAAGCGAACAAACAACTCACTACTCCGTTGTTGACAAATGGGGAAACTGTGTTGCCGTTACCACCACACTCAACGGCGGATTTGGTTCTTACGTTGCGGTTGACGGCGCCGGATTTCTGCTCAACAACGAAATGGACGACTTCAGCGCAAAACCGGGTACGCCCAACATGTTTGGTGCGCTTGGAAACGTTGCGAACGAAATTCAACCTAACAAACGAATGCTCTCTTCAATGACACCAACAATCGTAGTAAAAAACGGAAAACCCTTCATGGTCATTGGCACACCCGGCGGAACGACAATTATCACTACCGTTATGCAGGTAATTTGCAACGTCATTGATTTTGGTATGAATATTCAGGAAGCCATTGACGCACCGCGCATCCATCATCAATGGTCGCCCGACCTCACCTACTACGAAAAACGTGGATTGTCGTTCGATACTATTGAAAAATTAACTTCCATGGGACATCACCTGCAAGAACGGCGCGGCACATCAGGACTCGCCGAAGGAATTATCATTGATAGCGAACGTGGAATCTATTACGGAGCCACCGATCCACGCGGTTATGGTTTAGCGGCGGGATATTGATTCTTTTCTATACAAATTTTTTGTATTTTTGAGTAAAACCTGTGTCTGTTTCACAGGTTTTATTTTTACTATTGCCGTCATACAATCTTATCTTGTTGAAATTATTTATGAGCGAAAAACAACCCGACGAACAAAATCGTATGCAATTTGATCCCGCTGAGCCAATTCAGGTAGGCGGACAGGCAGTGATCGAAGGAGTGATGATGCGCGCTAAAGGGATGATTGCTACTGCTGTTCGCAGAGCAAGCGGCGAAATCGTCATTAAGAAACAACCGTTCACCTCGTTCATCGAAAAATACCCTGCCTTAAACGTGCCGGTTCTACGCGGCGCTATTGGGTTAATTGAAATGATGTACATCGGCATTAGTACGCTGAATTATTCTGCCGAAGTGGCGATGGAAGACGAAGCAATGAAGAATGGTAAGGGAAAGAAGGTAAGCAAACCGCAGAGCACACTAGCACTGGCGACAACACTTATGGTGTCGCTTGCACTTGGCATTGGTATATTCTTTTTTCTTCCATTGTTTGCCGCCACACAATTATTTGATGTGGCACAGCAACCAATGCAGTTCAATCTGCTGGCAGGTATCATCCGCATCGCTATTTTACTTACCTATCTTTACGGCATTTCGTTGATGAAAGATATTCACCGGTTGTTTCAATATCACGGTGCGGAACACAAAGCCGTCTTCGCCTTCGAACAGAATGCCGAACTTGTTGTGTCGAAAGCAATCACCTACACACGTTTTCATCCCCGTTGCGGAACAAGTTTTGTACTGCAAGTAATGCTACTGGCAATTTTACTGTTCAGCGTAATGGATACAATACTTTTACAGTTTGTTGATGAATTGACACTGCCGATTCGTCTGGCAACACATATCCCGTTCATTCCAATTCTCGGCGGAATTGGCTACGAACTTTTAAAATACTCAGCAAAGCACAGCACCTCCACACTCGGCAAAATATTTGTTGCCCCCGGTTTATGGTTACAAAAAATTACAACAAAAGAACCTGACGAATCAATGATGGAAGTTTCTCTTGCTGCATTGAAAGCGGCATTGCAAAGAGAGTAATCATGAACATGAAGTATTGTAGCGTGAGTTGAGCATATAAACACTGTATGAACAATCTTGTCGAAAAATTGCAATCCATTAAACGGCGCTTCACTGAAGTGCAGGAGTTACTCTCTACACCCGAAGTAGTTGCCAACCAGCAGAAAAGTAAAGAACTCGGACGCGAATTCCGCGAACTGGAACCATTAGTACAAAAAGCAAACGAGTATCTGAAAACATACAACGACATTGAAGGCAGCAGGCAGGTATTATCTACCGGCGGCGATCCGGAATTAAAAGAACTAGCTCGCGCAGAAATTGAAGAACTGCAACCAAAACTCTCTGCTTTGGAAGAGGAAGTCAAACAACTCCTCATCCCAAAAGATCCAAACGACAACAAAAATGTTATACTCGAAATTCGCAGCGGCACCGGCGGCGAAGAAGCAGCGTTATTTGCGGCTGATCTCTATCGAATGTACGTTCGCTATGCAGAACGAAAAGGATGGAAAGTGGATACTATGGATTGGAATGAAACAGATAAAGGAGGATTTAAAGAAGTCACATTGAGCATCGAAGGAGATGATGTGTACGGTACGTTAAAATTCGAAAGTGGTGTACACCGCGTTCAACGCGTGCCTGAAACTGAAGCACAAGGCAGAGTGCATACCTCCGCCGCAACCGTTGCCGTCCTGCCTCAGGTTGACGATGTAGAAGAAGTGCAAATTAATCCCGCTGATTTGCAAATTGATACGTACCGCTCTGGTGGAAAGGGAGGACAAAACGTCAACAAAGTAGAAACAGCTGTCCGCATCACCCATAAACCAACCGGAATTGTCGTTGCTTGCCAGCAGGAGCGATCGCAATTGCAGAACCGTGAACGCGCGATGAAAATGCTCCGTTCAAAATTGTATGAAATGAAACTGAACGAGCAAATTTCTGCACAAGCTGCCGCCCGAAAATCAATGGTTGGAAGCGGAGACCGAAGCGATAAAATCCGCACTTACAATTTTCCACAAAACCGAGTCACCGATCATCGCATCGGGCTAACGCTGTACAATCTTGATAAATTTATTGATGGAGAAATAGATGAGATGGTTGAAGCGCTTCGGCTTGCCGATAGAGCGGAAAAACTTCAGGAAGGAATTACCTCGTAATCACCAATAACATTCGGCGATCAACCGCTTTTTTTATTTCGTTTTTCGCTTCTTTGTGAAAAAATCTTTCACCAAACTCCCGCATTCCACGTCAAGCACTCCACCTACAACATGTACCGTGTGATTTAATTTTTTGTTTTCTGTAATATTCACCACGCTTCCGCTCGCTCCCATTTTAGGATCGTAGCATCCGAAAACAACCGTAGGAATGCGTGACAACACGATCGCCCCTGCACACATCGGGCACGGCTCCATTGTTACGTATAGTACGCACTCGTCGAGAAATTTATTTCCAAGATGAGCGGCGGCGGCAGTCAACGCAATCATTTCCGCATGAGCAGTTGGGTCGTGCATCTTTTCAACTTGGTTGTACCCTTTGGCGATAATGGCATTTCGATGAACAACAATAGCGCCGACCGGAACTTCGTCATCTTCGTAGGCACGAATTGCTTCCCTCAGCGCCTGTTTCATCCACCGTTCGTGAATGGTCATGACGTTGCTTTTTTCCCAGTCTCTTTATAGGGAGAGAGATCGACAAGATTTCCTACGGGAGAATTACTCACTTCGTACACCTGCGCTGCAGAAAACTCTTTTAATGCATGATTGATGCGTTGCGAAGCATGTTCAATTTCATCGATTTTCTTCACTGCGTCAGGATCGTTGACCTGTTTCCGCAAGAGTCGGATGTAGCCAAGAATGATGGCTAGCGGATTGTTGATTTCATGCTTCAAGGTCAAAATAACTTCGTGGAGAGTCTGAATTTGTGTTTCTTTCAATTCAATGTCATGTTGTTTTTCCAGCATCTCCCGCTCTTTTTGATGCAACCGTTCGCGCAGTTCAATTACTTTCACCAGTAAAAAAGCCAACAGCCACATCCACAACACGGTATCAAAATGTTGCAACGCTTCGGTTGTTCCAAAATGACGGTGTTTGAAACGTATATAAAAATCCATTGTTGAAATGAAGTAGTAACTATAAATTAAATACGCCGCAAGAATCGCAGGATAACGGAGGATAAAATCTCTGACTGCAGTATAGAATTTTTTCATTGGTTGGCTCAGGATCTGTATCAAGATAGCAAGTTGTGAAGTAGAAGGCAACTGTGGGTAATGAAGATTTTTCTTTAGCCTTCTCGGAATTCAACACTTCTGAACCTCCGCAGAGGAATAACAAAATACCCTGCAAGGTAGCAGGGTACTGTGGTAGTACACCCGACAGGAGTCGAACCTGTAACCCCCAGCTTCGTAGGCTGGTGCTCTATCCAGTTGAGCTACGGGTGCGGAGTATCGATGCGATAAGTAATGCATACATGACAAAATCAGATACCACTGATTACATTATCGCTCATTTTTGAATACAAAAATACGAAAAAATCATTGGTTCAGCAAGAAATTTTCCTTTCTCCCCAATCACTTTAAATTGTATATTTCACCATTAAACAAAAAAAGAATCATGAAATCTCTCTCACTCTTCTGTGGTTCAAGCAGTGGTATTAACGGCACATTTACTGCGGCAACCGAATCACTCTGCAAACTACTTGCCGAACGTAACATTACATTAGTCTACGGCGGCGGTTCGTTTGGATTGATGGGTGTAGCCGCATCAACAATGATGAAATATGGCGGCAAAGTTATTGGCGTTATTCCAACACTGCTGGTAGAAAAAGAAGCGGCAAAACGCGATATCACCACATTGCTCATTGTCGATTCGATGCAGGAACGGAAACTGAAAATGATGGAACTCTCCGATGGTTTCCTCATTCTTCCCGGTGGTGTGGGAACATTAGATGAATTGTTCGAGATGATGGCATTCATTAATTTGGGCGTTCATAAAAAACCGTGCGGCATTTTAAATACCGACGGATTCTACAACCATTTGATTAATTTTGTGGACCATGCAACAGAACAAGGATTCATCCGGCCGTCAACGCGACGATTTCTTGTTCACAGTGCGGAACCTGAATTATTGTTACAAACAATGGAGCAACTCTATGCCTCTTAAGAGAACAAATTTCTCATCAGGCGCGCCATGGGAAGACATTGTAGGGTATTCACGCGCAGTACGCATTGGTAATGTCATTGAAGTCACCGGCACGGTGGCAGTGGATGAGAACGGAAACGTCGTGGGAAAAAATGATTATTACATGCAAACAAAATTTATCATCCAAAAAATTGAAAAAGTATTACAACAAGCAGGAGCTTCGTTACACGATGTAGTGAGAACGCGCATGTTTGTTACCGATATTTCTCAGTGGGAACAGTATGGGAAAGCACACAGAGAATTTTTCGGCGCTATTAAACCATGCACTTCAATGGTTGAAGTATCACGACTCATCTCCCCCGATTTTCTCATCGAAATAGAAGCAACGGCAATTGTAGAGTGAATGGAAACAACATTCGAACAAGAACAACAGCGGTTGCTCAATGAAGGATTCTCCATCGCCCGTGTAGTTGCCGAACATCGAGAGATGTACACGATTCTCGTCAACGGAAAAACAATGCCGGCAGAAGTGACGGGGCGGCTTATGTACTCCGCATCATCACGAAAAGATTTTCCCGCAGTAGGTGATTGGGTTGCCGTGCAGTTATACGAAAATTCTCATGCGATTATTCACCACATCCTTCCCCGTCGCACGTGTATTTCGCGTAAAACCTCCGGCAGAGAATTTGATGAACAAATTATCGCCGCTAATGTTGATATCGTCTTCATCATCCAATCGCTCGACCACAACTACAATCTGCGCCGGCTGGAACGATTTCTTGTTGTAGCTGCCGAAAGCGGAGCCACGCCGGTGGTTCTGCTCAGCAAAGCAGATTTAGTCAACGAATCTGAGTTGAATGAAAAAGTGGAAGAAGTACGACGCCACTCCCCGGGTATTCACGTGATTGCCTACAGCGCAACAACACTTTCGCATATTGACGAGATTAAACGACTAATTGGAAAAGAAACAACGGTGTGTTTTATCGGCTCGTCCGGCGTGGGAAAATCCACGCTGATCAATAAGTTGATAGGAAAAGATATACTGAAAACTCAAGAAGTCCGCGACGAAGATTCGAAAGGACGGCATACAACCACGACCCGTCAACTTATTCCATTGGAAAATGGCGGGTATGTCATCGATACCCCCGGCATTCGTGAACTGGGATTATGGAATGTTTCAACCGGTATTGAAGAGATCTTTCCTGAAATCTCTGAGTTATCCCGTGAATGTAAATTTTCTGATTGCACACATACCCATGAACCAAACTGCGCTGTGCTAGACGCTGTTGCACAAGGAACACTGGATAAAACAAGATATGCGAGTTACATAAAATTGAAAAAAGAATCAGAATATATAGCCGCAAAAACAAACATTACGAAAGCACAAGAGCGCAAGGCGAAAGAAAAACAGTTGAATAAACAGATCAATCAGTTTGTGAAATCAAAATTCAACAAAAGAAAATAAGGAGACAATCAGAATCGGTAGGGTATCACTGTAAATGACGCACTAAATCTTCTTCAGCGCCTGTTCGAAATCGTCAATCAAATCGTCGATCCCTTCTGCCCCAATTGAAATGCGAATCATTCCTGGTGTAACACCGTGCTGTTTGAGTTCTTCTTTGCTCATGTTGACATGCGACGAATATACCGGAATACTGACAAGCGTTTCGACTCCACCAAGCGACATTGCATTCACGGCAACGTTCAACGAATCACACACTTTTACCGCTGCCTTCACTCCACCTCGTACTTCCATTAATACCATCGCGCCAAATCCGGTCATTTGCTTTTTTGCAATGGCATGTTGTGGATGAGATTTCAAACCAGGATACAAAACGCGAAGTACTTTCGGATGTTTCTCAAAATATTTTGCAAAAAGTAAAGCGTTCTGCGACTGTTTTTCCACACGCAGTTGAAAAGTTTTCAAGCTGCGGGATAACAGAAACGCTGCAAACGGATCTGCACACCCACCAAGATATTTTGCATGATGTTTCACGCTTCGGATGAATGATCGCGAGCCGATAACAACACCAGCAAGAAGATCGCTGTGCCCGCCAAGGTATTTTGTGGCGCTTTCTACTATCCCATCAAAACCTAACGCCAATGGCGATTGAAACAAACAGGTTGCAAAGGTGTTATCAATTATTGTAAAGATGTTTGCGCCGGTGTTCTTTTCTGCTGTGCGTACTTCAGCAAGCGCTTTATGTAAATCAACAATACCTACCGTCGGATTGGTGGGCGATTCACAGTAAAATATTTTTGTGCGAGGAGTAGCCAACCGTGAAATATCAGAAAGCGAGTCGGCCTGTACATACTTCACTGTAATGTTATACAACGGTAGAATATCGCGGAAGAACCGATACGTACCACCATATAGTGTTGATGTGCTGATAATTTCATCACCGGCTGTAACGCGCGAAAGGATGGCTGTGGATATGGCCGCCATTCCTGAAGAAAAGAGCGCGGCGGCTTCTGCATCATTCATTGCCGCTAACTTCTCTTCTACATCTTCTACCGAAGGATTATGGTAACGAGAATAGACATATACTGTCGGATCGCCTTCAGCATATCGAATTGCATCACGCGAGTTTTCGAAACGATACGTCGATGTTTGGTAAATAGGCAAAGCGACTGGACCTTTGTACGCATACAATTTTTTCCCATGAATGGAGCGCGTAGCAAGGGATGGTTTTTTCTTCATCTGTACCTTCCTACTTTTCATATTCGATCTTAAATCGCTGTATTGCTTTTAAAATTGCTTCGGCAATTTTTTGTTGACCGGAGGGACTGCGTAAAAATTTTTCTTCTTTCGGATTCGAAAGATATCCTGTTTCAACCAAAACGTTTGGCATCGAAGCGCCTACCAGTACGTAAAAACCTGCCTGCTTCACGGGCGTGCGTTGTGCTTCCATCTCTGCACTCATCGTTTCTTCCAACAGTTCTGCAAACCGCTCGCTCTGTTTCATGTACGCACTCTGCGCCATGGTGAGAATGATAAAATTCTCTTCTGTAAGATTTTGATAGCGGTCTTCATAATCATTTTCCAACTGCACTACAGCATTTTCTTTTTCGGCAATGCGAATGGCATCTTCTGTTTTCCCCGGACGAAGAAGATAAATTTCAAACCCGTTTGCTGAGGAAGGTTTGCGTTCTGCCGAATTGCAGTGAATGCTGATAAACAGTTTTCCTTCTGATTCGTTGGCAATTTGTCCGCGGCGATACAACTCAACAAACCGGTCTGTTTTCCTTGTGTACACCACCTTCACGCCGGACATGTAGCGTTCAATGAGTCTGCCGAGTTTGAGTGCAATGCCAAGTGTAATATCTTTTTCCCTCGTGCCAATAACGCCAATCGTACCAGGATCTTTGCCGCCGTGGCCGGGGTCAAGTACGATGACATCGAGTTTCCATTTGTTCTTTTGCTTTGCAATAGCTGAAGCCGTTTCACGTCTGAGCCGTTCAAGTGCTTGCGCTCGTCTGAGAGAATCTTCACTCTCTTTCATCTTTTGTTCAACCTCTTCAGGAATCAACGTGAGCAAAAGGTCGTTGCTGGTTTGGTCCTGCACTATTTCGGATGTCGCTACTTTCCCACGTATTTGCAAACTTAATTGTAAAGTCGTTTCAGTTTGAATCGGTTGAATGCGTTTAAGGATACCCGATGTAAATGTGGTATCTAATTTTATCGTATCACCAACGGCACCGGGAAGCGTCACATACATCCACTCACCTACTTGCAACGTACGGCTGGCATCGGTGACTTTTGAGGTAAGATGAATACGCAAGAGAAATCCATTCTTTCGTTCTTCGATGTCAAAACCCATGACGTGAGGAACGGCGGTCAGCGGGTGTGTTTCTTTTACCACCGCGCTAATGGAAACAGGCGTCGAAATGAGTGAGTTGATAATCGCAAGCGTCTGTTCAGCAGGTGAAAAATATAATCCATTATGCAACAGAACATTGACGGGAAGTTGATGTACAGTGGAGCGTTTCGTTGAGAAATTGGTCTGGACAACAAATACATTCTCAGCCGTAAACTTCAACACTGTGCTGTCAAACCGCAGTTCGCATTTTTGCAGTACAGCATTTTCATAGTATTGCAGTGAGAGGAATGTGGAAAGGTCTTTCAGCGAGATAAACCGTTCGCCATCTTCGGTGAAAGAACGTACAGAGGTACTCCGATTTTCAGAAAGGATAATGAGCGAATCCACCGAATGCTGCGCATAAATACTCTGCTGAAAATTACTCAGGAGTGCAATAGTAATCAGTAATCGAGAACAATATTGTTGCACGTTCATCAGCGGTAGTTGGTAAATTGGAGTGGAAGGGGAAAATTAATCGAGCGGAGATGAGCAATCACTGCCTGCAAATCATCTTTATTCTTTCCAGATACACGCAGTTGATCATCCATGATTTGCGCCTGCACTTTAAGTTTTGTCTCTTTGATGACCTGTACCAGTTTTTTCGCATTTTCTTTATCAATGCCGACCTGCAAGGTGATTTTTTGGCGAACCATGCCGCCGGCGGCTGGCTCAATAGCACCGTACTTCAAACTCTTCAAGTGAATTCCTCGTTTTACAAATTTATTTTGCAACACATCAATCACCGCTTTTAACCGAAATTCATTGTCCGAAGTAACCGTGACCACTTTTTCTTTTTCATTAAACTCGATCGTGGTTTTCGTATCCTTAAAATCATACCGCGTCAACACTTCCTTCCGCGCCTGATTCAACGCATTATCAACTTCCTGCATGTTGATTTCTGAAACAATGTCAAATGAATTCTGCTGAGCCATAGGTAGAGTGAATGTACAACGAAATCGTTGTTTCTTCAATCTATTTCAAAATTTTTCCTGTTTCCCGACTCCAAAACAACAAATCCAGTTCATCGGTTGAAATTCCAACAACGACTGAAAATCGAATGAATGCTCTTTCGATAGCCAGATATTTTTTTCGTGTCATTGCTTTCGGTAATGTGCGAATAACATTGTGAAATTTCAGATTCTTGATAATGTGACGGTCGAGAATGGTCAAGCCCTCATTTAACCCGATGTTGCGTAGAAAATGCGTCGCTTCTTTAAAACTCAACCCCAGCACATGGTCGGCAAGCCAGAGACGCTTTTCGGATGCCGGGCGATTGGAGGTAATCACCTCTTCGATTTCGTCATAGTGCTGTTTCATTGCGGCAATCCATGTTGCTTTCGTCTTATGGAAGCGAATGTAGTGATTCTTATTCGACAAAATCTTTTCAACATCAAGGTTGTTGATTCTATATTGAAGTTGTTGAAATACTGCCTGTGCGTGAGCTGCATGTATGGCGCTTGATTGAGGAGTCATCAAACAATACACTAGCTCGTAAAAATATTGCTTCTGCGGTACGTGCCGAAATTCTTCGAGACGTTGTCGAATAGCATCTTTCTTATCATTAAACTCCTGTTGAAGAGTGTCGATATGCCTGAAGCGTTTATTCAACCAGTGCATATTTCGTTCTGTTCTTTCTCACAATTCCATCAGAACACATCTGCTTTAGCACTTCGGTAAGCCAACGCACATCGTGGGTGGAAAATTTCTTCCACAGCTCAGCCGCTATTTGGCGTGATGTACGGGGTGTAGTGTGCAATAACTTCAGAATTCTTCCCCTGTACAGTCTGCGGGGAATACCTTTTCGTGACGGTTCGCGTTTCTTGTCTCGTTGTATAGATTGCATAAGTAACGGTGAGAATGCTGAGCAACAACATTGGTGAACAGGACACTCGACACAACGCGGACGGCGTGCTGTACAGACCAGCGAACCTAAATCCATCAGCGCCTGATTCCAATCGTAAGCACGATGATGTGGAATAAGTCGTTCAGCGAGATTCCACGCTGCGGTATCAGAAATCAACTCGTGCGGTGCACGAACATTGTTTGTCCACCGTGTCAACACCCTCTTTACATTAACATCAACAACAGGAATAGATTGCCCAAACGCAAAGCAGGCAATGGCGTGCGCTGTATATTTTCCAATACCAGGAAGTTTCTGTAAATCTTCAGGATTGTGTGGTAAGTGTGAACGATGTTGAGTAACAACGTACCGAGCCAATTCATGCAAACGGATTGCACGATTATTGTATCCCAACCCAGACCACATACGCAACACATCACCACGGGAAGCGCGCGCCAGAGAATTAAACGTAGGAAACTTCTTCAGCCAGCGTTTATAGAAATCAACAACCCGACTGGCCTGAGTTTGTTGAAGCATGATTTCCGAAACAAGAATGTTGTACGGCGTACGGGTTGATCGCCACGGAAATGAGCGGCGGTGGGTATCATACCAAGGCAAAAGTAATTTGTGAAAACTGGCAGGAGAACGTTGTTGGTGTGTTGTCAACCGGAATGTTGCCTCACTCATCTTTCAACACAAATCCTTGACCGTACACTGTTTGAATCAGCTTCTTATCAAATTCCTTGTCAATGGAATTGCGAAGGTAATTGATGTAGACGTCAACGAAGTTCGTTCCGGCATCAAATGTATGTCCCCATACATCTTCTGCTATTTGTTTTCGGGAAACAACTTTTGATTTGTTCCGCATCATATACTCCAGCAACGCAAATTCTTTGGGACTCAATTCAATCTCCTTACCTGCGCGAAAAACTTTACGCGCCACCAAATCCATTTCGAGATCGGCGGCCGTCAACTTCAACGCTTCACCGGTACTGGCAACACGCCGCAGCAGCGCTTCGATCCTTGCAATCAACTCTTTCATGTCGAACGGTTTGGCAAGATAGTCATCTGCACCGAGTTTTAATCCTTTCACTTTATCTTCAACAGCGTTTAATCCTGATAGGATGAGAACAGGGGGATGCGCCGAACGTTTTCGTAGTTCTTTCAGCACATCAAATCCTGATTTGCGCGGCAATGACAGGTCGAGTACGACAAGATCATACTCGTTCTCAAGTAACTTTTGAGAGGCTGAATCCCCATCGTACGCAAGATCAACAGAAAACATTTTTGAGAGACGCCGTTCAACCAACATGGCGATGTTTTTATGATCTTCTACAACAAGGATACGTTTTTGATGTTCGTTTGGTGTTTGCACAGTATATTACTTCAATAAAAGTGTACGAAATCGTTCTTTTACTTCTTTCCACTCATCATCCACAATACTGTAATAGACCGTATCACGAATTCTACCCGAAGAGGTAATTGCGTGCTTTCGAAGAATTCCTTCTTCAGTAGCGCCAATCCGCTGCAACGCCGCACGCGATTGTTTATTTAATACATCGGTTTTAAATTCAACCCTGACGCACTTCCATACTTCAAATGCATGCTGTAGCATAAGAAATTTTGCCTCAGTATTCAATCCCATTCGCTGCCATTGTTTTCCAAGCCAGGTCCAACCAATTTCCACCTTTTTATTCTTTCGATCAATGTTGCCAAATCGAGTGCTACCTACAACGATGTTTGACGCTTGTTCGAAAATGGCAAAAGGTAGCGCATTTCCACTATGTTGATCGTCAAGCGCTGTTTGAACATATCGAACCACATCTTCTGTTGTTTGAAGATTATTCAAGCCGACACGCCACAGACTTTCGTCAAAAGCCACTTTGCATAGCGCTATGGTATGGTCATTCGACAATGGCTCAAGTCTGACGAGTTTCCCTTGCAGAACCAATGGTTGAACAAGCATGAATAATATTTAGAAAAAAATTATAGAATACAATCGTTAAAGGAAAAGTTTTTGAAAGGTACGATTGTTTTTCGTATATTTGAAGCAAATTGTGCAGTAGCACAAATTTTACTTTGTTGTTATATAGATCATAAATTTAGTCGATTTGGCAAGCGTCTTTTTTCGTCGGTCCCGTAGCTCAGCTGGATAGAGCAACAGCCTTCTAAGCTGTGGGTCGCCCGTTCGAATCGGGCCGGGATCGCTCAAAACTGCAATAAAAATTTTCCATACAGTCTCCATTCCTTGCCGATTGCCCATTCTCGACACTACAATAATGATGGGCTGATATCGTCAAAACCTATTTATCTCTTCTTCAATCACAAATAATATAATAAAGGTATTGTGATTGCTATACAAATCTGCTATTGAATGAAAATTTTTAATATGTGTAAGCTACAATAGTAGGTACCAAAGTTATTTATTTCACTTTACTTCCACCTACTGCCGACGGCTTTTTCTTTCACCCCAATTCCTACAAACACCTCGTCACAACCTTTCAAAAAAAATTCGGATTAGAAACTCCTCTTTATTCCACTTGTTTTTTGTAGAAATGTAAAAACGCCATTCACTAACTGTTTGGATTTTGCAGTAAATTTCAAATTTTTTAACGGAATGGTTGTTGTTGCTAAATAATATGAGAACCTAAAAGGGGGAGCATTTATGGACACCATTGAAAACACCATTCCTCAACGTTCTTCGATAGAAGAACTTTACAAACAATCTAAATATTTTACCAACCAATGGCCGTTGCAGTACTTTGCGGATTCGATGTCGGAAGCGGTGGCAGTGCTCAACGAAAACCAGCAAATTGTTTTTTGCAATAATGCACTTATCTCATTTTTGGATGTTGTTAACACCAATGACGTTATTGGTAAAAAGCCTGGCGAAGCGTTACGTTGTGTCTATGCTCGAGAATCAAAGTATGGTTGTGGTGGAGCAGAGGCGTGTTCTATGTGCGGACTGTATCGAGCTATCATGAAAAGTCAAAAAGGGAATGCAAGCAAAGAAGAATGCAACATCATTCGAGATTCCGACTACAGCGCTATCGATCTGAATGTACGTACCGCTCCCCTTACCATAGAAAACCAATTATTCACAATCTGTACTATGACGGACATCAGCGCCGAAAAAAGACGCAAAACATTGGAAAGTGTATTTTTCCATGATGTGCTTAACGTTTTAAGTGGATTGGTAGGATATACCGAATTATTACCTCACGCCACACCAGAAGAGATGAAAGAATTTGCCTTAACAATTCGTGATTTAAGTCTTGAATTGACAGAACAAATTGAAGCACAACATGAATTGACAAAGGCAGAACATAATGAATATGTAGTACAAATTGAAGGCATTCATTCGCTGTCGTTACTCGAAACCGTACGTGCTACGTACGCAAGACAAGCCGCTGCTCAAAACAAACAAATTGTCATTCACCCAAACTCTGAAGACTTTATCTGTGCCAGTGATGAACATCTATTGAAGCGAATACTTCGAAATTTGACCAAGAATGCACTTGAGGCAATTTCTGAATTTGACACAGTTACCCTAGGATGTTCACGAAAAGAAAACACCGTACAATTTTGGGTACACAATCCATCTGTTATGCCAAAAGAGGTGCAATTACGGATTTTCCAACGTTCATTTTCAACAAAGGGTGAGGGACGTGGTTTTGGTACGTACAGTGTTAAGTTATTCACCGAACGATATTTAAAAGGACATGTAACTTTTTCTTCCAATATTGAAGATGGAACAACATTTACGGTAACAATTCCTGCTACTTTGTTTGAAGAAGATACACAAACTTTGCTCCCCCTCCTCATCTCAGCAAACACACAATAAAAAAGCAACGACCAGTATGGAGGCTGGTCGTTGCAGTTTTTCTTCTATATTACTTCAACAGTGTTATTCATCAATGAGGATTGGACGATGGCCTTCCCGGAGAGTCGAACGTTGATGAAATATTGTCCAGAATCTGCGTGCGGGCTTGTACTTCATTCAACTTTTTCATGATATTGATGATATTCTCGCTGCTGCGGCGAGCAAGCATACGCATAAACTCTTTAATGTCGGCATCATCGCACTGTTGAATGACTTCTTCGGAAAACCGAACCATAGCAGTTTCCATGTTGAGCGCTTTGGTCAATGCAGTGCAAGTATTGCGGCATGGGTGTTCACACAAGAAGGAATATTGATTCATGTCGTACTCCTTTCCTACAGTAGCTAAATGTGTTCGGTCGACAACTCTACATGTTGCGCCGCAAACTGTTGTCCCTTACGCAGCGCTTCTTCATTCAACGGAATGAGATGATGATGCCGCTCAGGCAACACATCTCGTAATGCTGATAGCACGTTTTCGATGGTAACAATTGGTCTTCGTTCCAAAAATGCACCTAACAAAATCATATTGGCAACTTGTCTCTTTCCCATGTTTGTAGCAGTCTCCGTTGCCGGTATCATCAATATTTCAAGATCAGTGCGGGTGCACGGCGTGATGATGGTTGACTGTTCACACAATAACAACCCGCCCGGCTTTATTCTCGACGCAAATTTATCGAGTGAAGGTTGATTCAGCACAATACCACTGTCAAATGTTGTAACAATTGGCGAGCTGACTCTTTTTGTTGAAACGATGACAATGCAATTAGCGGTACCGCCACGCATCTCTGGTCCGTAGGCAGGCATCCAACTGACTTCTTTTCCTTCTTTCATTGCGGAATAGGCGATGAATTGCCCCATTGAAAGAACCCCCTGCCCACCGAATCCGGCAATAATAATTTCGTGTGTTTGGTTCATAACGACCTCTGAAATTTAGATTTCCCAAATTTTAAAATTCGGAAAAATCCGTTTTTCACAACAACCATGAAGCTCGATTCACCGATACTATTTCAGTTCGGGCGGTACTTTAATATCACCCGGCGGAAAGTACGGAAACATGTTTTTTTCCATCCACTCATTTGCTTCCAACGGCGTCATTTTCCATCCTGACGGACAATTGGAAACGACTTCGATAAAGCACGTACCTTTTTTTTGCTTCTGCGCTTTAAACGCAAATGTTATTGCTTTTTTCAATTTTCGCACAGCGGCTGGGGTGTGCACCGATTGCCGTGTTACATAATACGCACCGGGAAGGTTGGCAATGAGTTCTGTGATTTTAATTGGTGTACCCATTGTTGCACAATCTCTCCCGTACGGCGAAGTAGAAGTTTTCATACCTGCTAGCGATGTCGGCGCCATTTGCCCACCCGTCATACCGTAAATGCCGTTGTTGATAAACACAATCAATATATTTTCTCCCCGATTAACGGTGTGAATGGTTTCTGCCGTACCTATTGCGGCAAGATCACCATCGCCTTGATAGGAGAAAACATATTTCTCAGGAAGCACACGTCGAATTCCTGTAGCGACTGCGCTGGCGCGACCATGTGCCGCCTCCTGCATGTCAATATTCATATACATATAGGCAAACACCGAGCAACCGACCGGTGCAACACCAATAGTATCTTCCACAATACCGAGTTCTTCAATAACTTCCATAAGAATTTTATGCACTACGCCATGCCCGCAACCCGGGCAGTAGTGCATCGGCGTTTCGGTCAATGTTGACGGTTTTGAATAGACAAGTTCCATTGAATCAATCATCGTTTCCATCGCTCACCTCACTTCTACATGAACAAGATTATGTTTTTCCGCCAACGCTTCTACTTCAAGAAGAATATCGTCCGGTGTCGGAATCATTCCTCCCATACGTCCTCTAAAATAGACTGGCGATTTTCCGTTTACTGCTAAACGTACATCTTCCACCATTTGACCGGCATTCATTTCTACTGTGAGGAACACTCTGTTTGGAGCGGCTAATGAGGAAATAATATCGTACGGAAAAGGATACAAAGTAATTGGACGAACCACACCAACACGCAATCCTTTTTCACTGGCAAGATCCATCACTTTCATGCAAATGCGGGCTGTTAAACCAAATGCTACAAGAATAATGTCGGCATCTTTTACGTTGAATAGTTCATATCGTTCTTCTGCGCGGAGCTTTCTGTACTTATCCTGAAGATGAAGATTAATCATTTCCATCTTGTCTGGTTCCATGTGCAAGGTGGTAATGATGTTCCGTTCACGTGATGCTGGTTTTCCGGTTGTTGCCCATGGAGGGGTTGTGTGCGGTAACGACCCTTCTTTCGGCAGATAGACTTTTTCCATCATTTGTCCGATAGCGCCATCGGCAAGAATCATCGCGGGCATCCGATATTCTTCTGCAAGTCGAAAACCCTCAAAAACAAAGTCTGCCATTTCCTGCACTGAATTAGGCGCAAAAACTATGATGTGGTAATCACCATGTCCGCCCCCTTTGGTTGCCTGGAAATAATCTCCTTGCGACGGTTGAATTGTGCCGAGTCCCGGACCGCCACGTTGTACATTTACAATTAAGCAGGGTATTTCTGCCGCAGCAATGTACGAAATGCCTTCCTGCATTAGACTAATTCCCGGACTTGACGATGACGTCATCACTCTTGCACCTGCGCCTGCGGCGCCATAAATCATATTGATTGATGCAACTTCACTTTCCGCCTGAAGAATAACTGCGTTCGACCGTTTCGGAACTTGCTCGGAAAGATATTCGAGAATCTCGGATTGCGGAGTAATAGGATAACCGAAGTACGCCTGCAACCCTGCTCTGATTGCCGCTTCTGCTAGCGCTTCGTTTCCTTTCATTAACTTCGGCGTTTCTTCATGCTGAATTGCCATAGTAATTTCTCCAGACTAAATTATGCAGGTTGAACAGCGGCTGACAGCGTTGTTGCACGTTTGGGAGATTTTGCCTGACGGTACACCGTGATTGCCGAATCCGGACAAACCAAAGCGCAGTTAATGCAGCCCGTGCAGTTATTTTGAACTAGTTCGGCGTACCGATACCCTTTGCGATTGATGGATGAAGAGAGCGCAAGACTTTTTTGAGGACATGCAGCGATACAAAGCTCACAACCCTTACAAATTTCTGTGGCAATGATAACCGTGCCGGTAATCATGGTTGCCTCCGTTTGATAATTGTGCTACTCGGCTCGCTTCAATTACTATACCAGAGACAAAAACAATTGATTTGGTGAGAAATTGATAGAAAGGTAGAATACGAATTTGCAATAGTGGGAAGATGAAAATAATCCATTCTTATTCTGTCTAATTGTATGAAAATCCGACACCACAAAAAACAAAACTCCACATTTTACTGATGAAAAACTAAACAGAAAAAAACGGAGTCTGATTTAATCGTGGAGTGAAAGGTCTTATTTAGTGAACAGAAGTTTTTTTGCTGACGAGAATTGATCGGCAGTCATCCGAAGAAAATACACACCCGAAGAGAAGTGTGAGGCATTCCACGTTATCTTAAACACACCGGCGTTTTTTTCTTCATTTACCAGCGTCGCTACTTCTCTCCCTAATATATCGTAAATCTTCAGTAAGACAAATGTTCGTTGCGGAAGTTGATACTCAATTGTAGTGGACGGATTGAACGGATTGGGATAGTTTTGAGAAAGTGAAAAAGACTCTGGAAGTTGAGATGCATTTTCTTCGACTGATAATAGTTTCCCGTACTCTTTTCCGTTTATTCTTGCTCCCATCAACACCCACCAAGGTGCAATAGTACCATTGCGAATAATACCGATACTATCGGCAATTTCAACGTGCCAGTCGAAATAATCTACAAATGAACCCTCAAAAAGAAACGACCGAAATGTTCTTCCAAACAAATCAATTTGACGGATATGAGAAAGAACAATAGACCGTGTTGCCCGTGTAGCAATGGTATCTCCTTCGGTTCGTGAAAAATCATATCTCAAATGCTCTGTAGAATCGGCTGGATTATATTGAAACACTTGCAAACCTTCTTTGCGTAGATACCGAACAGGATGATGTTGCGCGGTCATGACAAAATATCTCTGACCGTTCGGCATCAATGTATCGGAAAGTATTTTCTGAATGTCGGTATCATCGGGCCATGGCGGGGGTGGATCGCTGTTGTACACGCCGTAATGCCATTCATTTCCGATTCGCAACGGAAAAACAAAATCCTGAAGCGTGCCGACTTCATCCAATGAAAAATTCAACAGCACGGACGTTGAATCTCGCTGGCCGGTTAACCACACACGGTTGGTTGAATCAACATGAGAGCCGGAGTTAATAGTGTATTCGGAAGAAAGATGAATCAACTGTGCGGAATCGGTTGAAGCAAATTTTACCAGGTATGAATTTTTCCCATTACTCAAGAGAATGTGGTCATTCCCGTTTTTATCCACAACCACCTGATTGATAGAGCCGGCAACATGGAATGTGCCTGAATGAATTTTTTGCAACGGACTTCCTTGCTTGGAAATGTATGTCTGCAGTTGAAGCGAATCGGTTCCTTCAATTGGAACAGCACTAAAAATTTTCACGTCGCCGTTGTTCTTAAAACGAACCTTGGCGCGCACATCATTCAATGAATCAATCTGTGTTCCGCCGATATCAGAGAAATGCAGAATGTATTTTTTCCCCATCCCGATATCATCGCGCCACACTGCGTGAATGTTTCCCACGCTGTCAATATTCCATTCCAGATTCATATACGGTACATTGTAGACAACATCGAAGTACGAAAAATCATCATAGGTAAACGTGTGGAGGTTGACAAACTGTGAAAATTCACCATTCACTCTCTTTCCGCAACGCAATGTAAAAGAATGCTGGTTAGATGAATCCGCGCGGAAGTACAGCAGATAGACTACACCATTTTTTGTTTTTACTGAAGGGAAGAACCCCTTCTCAAGTTCAACGGCTGTTGAATTCTTCCCCTGCACACTTCTATTGGCATAAAAGATTGATGATGAATACGTTGAATAATGTACTCCCCCCGAATATTTCATTGGCGTAACAGACTCCCACACATAATGGAGTGTGTCATGTTCATCAACACAAAAGGACGGCCGCATACCGCCGGAAATTGTTAGCACTGTGCGCAGTGAGTCGCCATCAAACTTCGCGAGCGCAGCAAACGATGTATCATAGACAACATGAGGCGGCAAATCGCCATAGTATTCTTTCACGTCGCTCCAGGCGACAAATAATGAATCTTTTGAGGTTAGCGCCGAGCTGAAATCAATCCGGTTTCCCTTTCCACCAAGCCCCCATGAAATTGTCTGTGCGCGGTCTGAAAGAAAAGTTAGTACAGGAAAAATTTTGTTTGGAGATAGAATGAAATATGGTTGAGCAATTGTTCCGGATTGATCCATCGGCGGGGGCCATGACCAATATTCAGATGATTCGCCAGAGATATAAAATTTGGATCCGACAGAATGCATTGTTGCCGATGTTTCTTTGTACGGTAGCGAGGGAAAGCGCTGTTCATTCAACAGTTGTCCATAGAGACTGAGACAGAGGAAAAGCAACATTACTGCGAGTAGGGATGCAGGTTTCATGTGAACCTCGCAAAGAAGTCAGATGATGTAGTGGTAAAAGTCTAAAAATCTTACTTCATCAGCAATATTTTTTTTGTGATAGTTTGTTCCCCCGCTTTGAGTACGGCGTAATAGGTTCCGCTTGCCAAACCTGTAGCGTTCCACATTGCACGGTAGGTACCAGGGGTCGTTCTTTCATGTACCAGTGTTGCTACTTCCTTTCCGGTTATATCATAAATTTTCAATGAAATAACATCTTCGTTGGCTATCCGATATTCAAATGTTGTAGTCGGATTAAACGGATTGGGATAATTTTGACTGAGCGAGATTTTTTGAGGAATTGCGTTGCTCACAAATTCAACGCGTGTTGTTCGCTGTGGTCCTAATTTTCGTTGATACACTCCGTTGCCAAATGTTGCGGCACGGATTCTTCGATCAACAGGGGAATAAACAACATCCAGAACCATTGCATACGGCATTCCGTCAAACCATGGCTCCCAACTTCCACCGCCGTTTTGTGTGCGGTACACACCCAGGTCAGTGCCAACGTAAATATCTGTTGGATTCAACGGATCAACACACACTGATTGCGTTGGTATATCGGGTAGATTGGATGAAATATCGCTCCATGTTTTTCCTGCATCGGTAGATTTGTACACATGCGAGGTGCCATAGCCGGAAAACGTAGCATACGCAATTCTGCTGTCATTCGGGTCGAACGTTAAATCTGTTGGATAACGATTGGGAAGTGGTGACGTTGATTTTGTCCACATCATTCCGCCATTAGTTGTCGAAAAAATTTCGAAAGCCATCGGTGCAAATCGTTGACCGGTAGCCGCTATCACAGTATCAGAACTAGTATAACTGACCGCAATGCAGGAAACATTTGTTCCATTCAGTACTTGATTGTTGTTTGTATAAAACCACGACTCCCCGCCGTTGGTTGTCTTCACAATTTTCTTTGTACCTGCGTAAAGGATATTCGGATTCGACGGCGAAATAACAAAGGGAGCAATGAAATTCGATGAATCGGGACCTGAATAAAAAATTCCCTGCCATGTCAGTCCACCGTTGGTAGTTTTTGCGATAGTGAGATACACATATTCTTCATACATAATCAAATTGTTTGTCGGATCAATAGCGCACCAACCGCCATCGCCGCCGTACACTTTATTCCATGATGGCGTCCCTTCCCACTTAACCGTCCCGTTATCCTGCAATCCTCCGAGTGCAATCAGCGAATCATCCGCCGCATTATCGAACCCATTATAGAACTGCGTTGTAACCAATCCGCCGTTGCGTCCGGCAAATGTTTCGCCGCCATCGGTCGATTCAAATACGCCTCCATCTGTTCCAAAAAACATTCTGGTGGGATTTTTCGGATCAAAAATAATGGCATGATGATCTGCATGAGCATAATCGTTTGGTCCTTCTGGTCCGCCGGGTGGAACAACTCCGCCGTAATCTTTATACCAATACGATTTTTGCGTAAGCGCACTTCCTCCTGTTGTAGATTTGTATGCATCGAGTCCGGCGGCAAAGACAACATTGGGATTGGTCGGATGAACTGCGCAGATGTTGTCGTACCACCCTTGTCCGTTTAAGTAATTTACCGTGGACATATTTTCCCACGTCATTCCACCGTTTGTCGTGCGAAACAATCCTGCGGTATTATGTGATACAGCATCAGCAATGCTGGCATAGAGAATGTTTGGATTTGAGGGAGAAATTGCAAGCGACGTGCGTCCGAAATTTGTTGCAGGCAACCCGCCGGAAAGTTTCGTGAACGTATTGCCACCGTCTGTTGATTTGTAAAGACCGGAATTTGGAGCAGTGTTTCTCTGTCCACACGCAATATAGATAATGGAAGTATCAACAGGATTCATCACCACATCCATTGCCATCAATGTAGAATCAACCCGCACAAAAGATTTTCCTGCGTTGTACGAACGATACGTTCCTTCCGACGTTGCCGCAAAAACTGTGTTGGGATTTTTGGGATTGATGACAATTTTCTGCACAGAGCGATTTTGCGAGAACAGCCATGTCAACCCCGTTGCCTGCCACGTTTTTCCTCTATCCGTGCTTTTAATAATGCCAAGCCCGTACGTTGTACGCGCGCCGGGCGTGCCAACCTGACCAAGATTGTACCCGCTGATTTCTCCGGTTCCCACATACATTTCATTAGGATTCATTTCGTTTATTGCAATAGCACTTACGGAAAGGAGATAAAATCCTGTGTTCACATACTCCCATGCTTTTGCCCCAACGCCTCCCGTTCTGGATCTCCACAATCCGCCGCTGGCGCTCCCTGCCCAAAGAATATGTGTGCTGTCCGGATCTAAAGCGAGCGAAAGCACTCTTCCACCGATATTATCAGGACCGATGGACTCCCACGGCTCTTCGAGAGCAGATTTTCGAAGTGAGCGAAGCATGCGCTCTGTATATTGCACTGCCTGCGCTATTCCTTCCGGTGGAATAGCGTTGCTCGGCAGAGCGCGTTGTGAGTACCACCATTCGAATGCTTCGTCGGCGTGTCCTTGCTCTTTGTATGGTTCATCCTGGAAAAAAAGAAGATACAACGCTGTTCCAAAAAGCAGAACAGTAAGAAATGCAGCAGAAAGTTTTTTCATAATGGACTGATGAATAGTGAAAAATTTGGTAACAGCGTTATTGTAGTAGTAACAACGTTTTGCACCACAAGTATATTGGAAAAATCTGCAAAGAAAAAACTCACACAGTGATGTTCAATTTTTTCATTTTGCTTTGCAGCGTTGTCGGTTTCATCTTCAGCAATGCTGCTGCGCCGTTGGCGCCATAAATTTTTCCATTGGTCAGTTTTAATGCCCGCAAAATAATTTTTTTTGTTTCTTCATCAAACGATGCTATTGGCACATCTTTGTCATCTTGGTCTGCGTGTTGACGATGTTTTTCTTCGAACACCAAATGAGACGCCTGAATAATTCCATTCTTTGTCAGTATTGCCGCCCGTTCAAGAGTGTTTTGAAGTTCGCGAACATTTCCGGGCCATGTGCTGGTGGTTAGAAGATTCAATGCTTCATTGGTGAGAGCAAAACTTTTCGTCGGAAATTTTTTGCTTAACGTGTTGAGAAAATGATGTGCGAGCAAATAAATATCTTCTTTTCTTTGTCTCAACGGCGGCAAATGCAAAGGAAACACATTCAGGCGGTAGTATAAATCTTCTCTGAATGTACCGTTGTTCACTTTCGCTTCTAAATCAACGTGAGTAGCGCAGATAATTCTGACATCGGCACGCATTGTTTTCTCACCGCCAAGTCGTTCAAAGGTTCCTTCCTGAATTGCGCGCAAAAGTTTCGGCTGAATGTCGATTGGAAGGTCGCCAATTTCATCAAGAAACAACGTACCACCGTCAGCAAGTTCAAACCTTCCTCGCCGTGTTGCCGTAGCGCCGGTGAATGCGCCTCTTTCGTGACCAAACAATTCGCTTTCAGCCAGATGATAATTCAACGCCGAACAATTTAAGGTGATGAATGCTTTTTTATTGCGTTTCGAAAGAGCATGAATGGCTTTGGCTACTTGTTCTTTTCCTGTTCCCGTTTCGCCAAGTATCATCACATGGGAATCTGTCGGAGCGACAAGTTTTATCCGCTCAAGCACCTGAAGCCACGCAGGAGAATTGCCAATCAATCCTTCGCTAACTGCAGAGAGATTTTCAATCAACGACGTTCTTTCAAAGATCAGCGTTTCTTTTTCGTGAACCAGAGAATCATTAGCATTTGATTGTGCAAGCGCAAGCGCGATGATTTTGGTTAACGAATTGGCTATTGCTACGCGCTGTGGTGTAAAGATGTCGCACTGGCGATGGTCGAGCGTCATCAGTCCCAGCGTTTCACCATTAATATGAAGCGGCGCCAGCATACATGAATGGCCCAGCGGCAAATCGATAATGTCATCATACGTATCGCGATGATGAGGTTCGTTGGTTTCTTCTACCACTTTTACTTTGCCGGTTTTCAAAACGTCAACAATTTCCGGATGTGTTTCGAGATTCAACTCGAAGTTGTTGATTTTCTCCGTTGCTAGCGGACCTCGACTGTACCTGACGCGTAAATTTTTCTCCGACTCTTTACTCAAAATAACTGCAAGTTCGTACGGAATAATTTCGTTGATGGCATCAAGAACAAGTTCCATCGTTTTCTGCGGAGAAAGATATAGCAAATCCTTTTGTTGTAATTCCTGCGTCGTCATAACACCACCGATATTACAGTGATACCGATATTTCGTTATTCAAAACTACGAAATTTCGGTGTGTTGTCAAACCATAAATAAATTCTTTTATTCCCCACGATTTTAAAAGTAAGTGAAGAGCAAAAGTTTGGCACAATGTTAGAGTTTATAGGACTAGATAAAATCTTATCATATATTAAACAATTATTTATAAAGGAGCACGTATGAGTAACAACTCTCACAATGGAAGTAAGTGTCCTATTCCGCATGCAAAAGGTATCGGAGGACAGGGTACTACCAACCGTGATTGGTGGCCTAATCGTTTAAATCTGCGCATTCTCAGGCAACATTCTTCAGCATCAAATCCGTTGGGTAAAGACTTTAACTACCGAGAAGCCTTCAGTAAACTTGATTACCATGCGCTAAAAAAAGATCTGCACGAGCTGATGACGCAATCGCAAGAATGGTGGCCCGCCGATTTCGGACACTACGGCGGATTATTTATTCGGATGTCGTGGCACAGCGCAGGAACGTACAGAATTGGCGATGGCAGAGGAGGCGCCAACGGCGGGTTTCAACGCTTTGCTCCACTGAATAGCTGGCCTGATAACGCCAATCTCGACAAAGCACGTAGACTTTTGTTGCCAATAAAACTAAAATACGGAAACAACATCTCCTGGGCTGACTTATTGGTGCTGGCAGGCAATGTGGCGTTAGAATCAATGGGATTCAAAACATTCGGGTTTGGCGCCGGAAGAGAAGATGCATGGGAACCAGACGAAAGCATCTACTGGGGTTCGGAACACACTTGGCTTTCCGATGAACACCGCTACTCCGGCGAAAGAGAACTTGAACATCCACTTGCCGCTGTTCAAATGGGACTCATCTATGTTAATCCCGAAGGGCCGGGAGGAAATCCAGACCCTGTTGCCGCCGCAAAAGATATTCGCGAGACGTTTCGCCGTATGGGAATGAACGACGAAGAAACCGTTGCGCTTATTGCCGGCGGGCATTCTTTTGGCAAAGCTCACGGTCAGGGCGATCCGAAACTGTTAGGTAAAGAACCGGAAGCCGCCGATATTGAACAACAAGGATTGGGTTGGAAGTACGCATACAAATCCGGCAAAGGTCCCGATACATTAACCGGCGGACCGGAAGTAACATGGACAACTACTCCCACCCGATGGGGACACGATTTCTTCAAACATCTTTTTGAATATGAATGGGAACTCACAAAAAGTCCGGCGGGCGCTTATCAATGGGTAGCAAAGAATGCTCAACCAACAATACCAGATGCATTCGATCCCTCGAAAAAACATTTTCCGACAATGCTGACGACGGATCTTTCGTTACGATTCGATCCTGTGTACGAAAAAATTTCCAGAAAATTTTACGAACACCCCGAATTGTTTGAAGATGCCTTTGCTCGCGCATGGTTCAAATTACTTCACAGAGATATGGGACCAAAATCAAGATATCTTGGGCCCGAAGTTCCAACAGAAGATTTACATTGGCAGGATCCTATTCCCGCCGTTGACCATGCATTGGTTGATGCCAATGATATTGCCGACCTGAAGAAGAAAATTCTTTCTTCGGGACTAACAATTTCCGAACTCGTCACTACAGCATGGGCATCTGCTTTCACCTATCGCAACTCTGATAAGCGAGGCGGAGCTAATGGCGCACGCATCAGATTAGAACCTCAAAAAAACTGGGAAGTCAACAATCCGCAACAGTTATCCAAGGTTCTAGGCATTCTTGAAAATATTCAGAAAACATTTAACGCATCGCAACACAACGGAAAGAAAATTTCTCTTGCTGACCTGATTGTACTTGCTGGCGGTGCCGCGGTTGAAGAAGCAGCCAAACGAGCCGGCTACAATATTACCGTAAATTTTGTTCCCGGCAGAATGGATGCTTCTCAGGAACAAACTGACGTTGAATCGTTTGCCGTGCTGGAACCGCTTGCCGATGGTTTCCGCAACTATGCCAAAGGGAAAGCCGCTATTTGCGCTGAACATCTTTTGGTGGACAAAGCACAGTTACTTACTCTCACAGTACCTGAAATGACGGTGTTAGTTGGAGGAATGCGTGCCTTAAAAGCCACGTATGACAATTCGGAGTATGGTGTGTTAACTAACCGTCCCGGCGTGCTGACGAATGATTTCTTTGTTCATTTGCTCGATATGAACACTGAATGGAAAGCGACAGACGACACGAAAGCAACATTTATTGGTTACGATCGGAAATCAGGAACGGCGCAATGGAAAGCAAGCAGAGTTGATTTAATCTTCGGACATGATTCGGAGTTACGCGCCGTTGCCGAATTTTATGCATGCCCTGCAAACAAGGAACAATTTGTGCACGATTTTGTTGCGGCGTGGAACAAAGTGATGAATCTCGATCGGTTCGATCTTCGTTAACACTCAGGTAATTGTAAGGAGGGACGCATTTTCATGCGTCCCTCCCATCGGAAAACGACAAAAAATTCAGTTTTGCATCTTTTAAAAAAAAGATCCCCGAAATCTTCGGGGTTTCGGGGACGTGGTGATGTGTAAATTTTCCTCCAGACCTACTTCATCAGCATCAGTTTTTTCACTTGCGATTTTCCATCTGATGAAAGCCGCGCAAAATATATTCCCGAAGAAAGTTTTGCGGCATCAAACTTCACTTCATAGCTTCCCGCTTCCTTCACTTCATTCACCAACGTTGCAACTTCTCTTCCCATGGCATCATACACTTTCAATGTTACATGATTGGTTACGGGTAACTGATAGTTGATGGTTGTTGACGGATTGAACGGATTGGGATAGTTCTGATGCAAAGCAAATACTCGTGGTACTTCATTCCCATCTCTTACATTAAGTGATGTTTCGCCAATACCTGTCACATAAATTGTATCTGGTGACGTGGAAGCATTGCTTGTTAATAAGAACCTCGCATTATAAGTGGTAACAGCGGCAGGGGTAAAGCGCATGGTATCAACAAAGGCATCACCTGGCGCAACAGAAATTACGGTTGGGCGTGCTGTAAAAACAGCATTATTAGCACTGATAGAAGATATCTTTAGTGTATCAGTTCCGGTGTTGGTAATAGTTACGGTGGTATCTTTCACTTGTCCTATTTTCACGGCGCCAAAATTTATAGAATGCACGCTGAGAGAAAGAACCGGAAACTGTAAAATTTTTCCAATCACCTTAGCCGCGACGTTTGAATGATAGGGATCATTCGTAGAAAAATAAATCTCAGCAGTATCGTCACCAGCATTTATTGGTTGAAAATATACAGTAATCTTTACGCTATCTAACGGCGGTACAGAAATATTAGTCGTTGAGAGAGTAAACTCACCAGATCCCGAAACAAATAATGACGACGTCAACGTTGCAGTTCCTGTATTACGAACTGTAAACATAGTACTATCTTTTTTGCCTATCGCACTTGTTTCAATAATACCTGACAATGGGGAGATAGTGAAAACAGCGTTATTCGCAATTGTAAAATATCCGTTGTCAATCAGTGGCAAAGGAATACCCTGGTTGAAAACGACATTTGAAAGATTGATATAGATTGTTGAAGGTTTTGGAGTTGAATCTGGCACAGCAAAACGCAGTATGAGCAACTTTCCGCCAGAAGTAACAGCACCACTTCCTGTGCTAGCGGCTATTGTGGCTGTTCCGTTTCCTGTAGAAATAAGGTAGTCTGTACTCCATCCGTTTATTAGAGTACCTGCTGAAATAACTTCAACTAGTTGAACATACGAACCAGTTGAGTATGTTACTTTCATCTGTACCGAAGTAAATCCTACCGTATTCGGCGTTACCAACAAAGGAAGATCAACCACCGATGCAGGAATCAATGAAGTATCTGGAACGCTCAACCGAAAATCAAAAATATTCACCGTTCCACTGTTCCCTGTCGCACCAATGGCATCGTGTGCTGTAGCCGTTACCGCCCCACTTTTTTTACCTTTCAACCAACCTGACGATGAAATAAAGGCGCGTGAAGTATCCGAAACAGACCATGTGTAAGGGCCAGTACCACCTGATGCAAAAAATTGCAATGAATCTCCAACGAGAAGCGTCTGCGTTCCCGACGGTGTCACATTCACCGGTGCAAGTTGCATCACCGACACAGTACCGGCCGTGGAATTTGCCAGAATTGACTCGTTAAAAGTGGGATTAATAAAACTCATAGCTGATGAACCGTACGTTGTATTTGTCGCTTTCATTCTGATGTAGAGTAGTATGCCGGAACCAGATAGAGTTGATGATGAAGAAAAAACAACATTTAGTTTATTGACTACCGGTGTGCCAATTTCTACAGACCATCCATTCAGCATTGTTCCGGTGGTAATAACTGAATCAGGTGTCCAGAGATTTCCATTGTACGAAAGAACAAATTGTCCGCTGATAATTCCTAAACCCGTTGCATCGGTTGCATAGATTGGAAGATTTAGAGTCTGTCCTTGATATCGCGCTGTGTCACGAATAAAAAGCGCGAGTGAGCGAACTTCTATGGTTCCTGAAGTATCCGTATAACCGGCTGAATCAACACACACAACTTTTGTAATGCCAGCGGTTAACGCTGTTAATACCCCTGTGGTGTTATTAATAGATGCAACCAAAGGATTTGTAGTCGACCACGTGTACGGCGCTTTACCGCCGTTTACTGTAAATTGTTTTGTTTCACCCTTAGTCATTAACCATGTGGTAGGACTAATAGTAATCGCTGGCGGAGAAGTGATATAGACATATCCGTCTCTTTTAATCATTTGTGGTACGCCTTGGTTAAGAATACTTTTCTTACTTGTCGTATCAATAGAAAAATATTTGTATGTGGGGAATGAATAAATTCCCGCCGCAAATCTTACTATTACCAACTTCCCTTTTCCAGTAAGCGTATCCGAACCTGCATTAGCAATTCTTAACCGTCCGGGAGAAATAAGATTGTATACAGGTGCTCCCCAATTTTCCGTCAGCGTGCTTTCGGAGCGTGCACTGATAAATGTAAGGAATGAATTATCAAACGTAAATTCTATCTGGTACGATGAGACTCCTAAACCCGTAACAAGGCTGTCAATATAAATCGGGTAATCAAATTGGGTTCCGCCGACAATGGTTGTGTCGTGAAATCCAACTCTAATCGGCCCGGCAAACGCTGACGATAACCAGACTGTCAGCATAATGAAGCCGGTAATCACCCGAATAGAAAATTGTCGTTTCATTGTAATATCCTTTCAGTGTCTATGTTCTTATGATGAAGATAACAGCAGTTCTGTCAACCGTTTGTATTGTTGACAAGACTACTACTGTTGTTATTTCACCAGCAACATTTTCTTGACACTGTTGAACGTGCCACTCGACATGCGGTAAATGTACACACCGCTTGCAACTCTGCTTCCTCTATCGTTTAAACCATCCCACCTAACAGTGTACTCGCCGGCGTTTTGCACCGTGTTTACAAGTTCCCGCACTTTCTGACCGACGACATTATAGATTTCCAAGCGTACGTGCTCTCCATCTTCAGGTACTTGATATGAAATGGTGGTACTTGGATTAAACGGGTTAGGATAATTTTGTTCTAATGCATATTGTGTCGGCTTTCCTGTTATAGAAATGAACGCTTCTGAAGCTTGAGATTTTACATCGGTTTCATTCAGATACAACTTAGAATACGTAATCGGTGCCTTCACTGTCCCGCGGACATTATCTTTCGCTTCAAAGGTAATTTCAATCAAGTTGCCGTCACTTTGCAGCGGTTTCGATGAAGCAAGATAAATTCGCACAGAACCATCTTCTATATTTTCTGCTATTGATGCTTTTGCCGCAATATCCACTGCTGCCACACTGATAACCTTTAATTGCGTATTGTTGAATGAAAGTTCGATATCGGCTGAATAAACATTCTTCAATCCGGAAGCCATGAGCGTCAAGGTCACAAACTTTCCGTGGTCAACTGATGCATTGTTTAGACCAACAGTAGCAAGGGTTGCCGCTTTCGGTAAAATTGGTGCGCTTGTATTGAGTTTGTTAAACTCCAACGGGAAGATGCCAATTTTCCCAACGACGTACTGCAGAATTAGTGATGCGTCATACGCTGTAATTCCGCTGGCCGCACTCACATCGGCAACTCGTTGCTGGATATCATTCAATGGGTTGACAACCGAATTAGCAAGCCATTTCAGAATTAATGAAGCATCAAACGCTTGTATGCTACCATTCAAACTCACGTCTCCTGCAAGCGGATTTAAAGCACCACCACCAAAGAAGCCGGAGTAGTTAACACTGTCGGAAACTGCTTGGCCTGTACCACCAGGATTTCCCGCATGGGTAGGCCCTGTATTGCTTCCCCACCAGTTCCATCGCGCATCTATGTTGAACGATTTATTTACATTATTGAAAACAAGCGGAGCAGAGTTTTGGAAAATATCAGAATAATGAACTATAGGATTTGATGCGCCATTCGCCTTCACGGCACCGTAATTGTTATTGAGAGAACTGTAGGTAATGGTGGGGCTGGCATTTGTTGTAGTAATTGCCGCACCATTAGAATAAAGACCTGCATACCGAATAATACAGTTTCGCAAACGGCACAACGGATCAAGAGATTCGTCAACAAATGATACTCCATACCATCCTGGATACCAATAGTGTGGGGCTCCGGTATACCCTGTTGGATCAGAAGCACTGCTATCGGCATTTGTATCTCCATGATAGAAATCATCACGTAAATCTGTAAAAACTATTGTGCTATCTGCCGTAAATCCACCTTCAGCAATCAATCCTTTTTTCACAGTCATTCCCGTCAAAGGCATAAATTTCAAAATAATGCCAGGTGAGATATTAAGAACAGAATTATTGGCAATGGTATAATTACCAAACAGATATGGGATGTTGGTGTAACCGGCAAAATTGCGTTTAACCAAGGTAACGTCTTGAACAAGAGTTTCATTCTCAAGAACACCTATTGCTCTAAACGTAGTACCGGAAATAACATTTCCCAAGGTAGAACTTGGATAAGAAACAAGTGAAGTCCGAATGGGAGCGTAGGTTAAATTATGGAACACGCAACTATCCAGTTGAGGATTTGAAACGCCGGTTAAGTACACACCCCAATGTGTTCGGTCAAAAGTGCAATTCAATATTTTGGGTGATGCTTGATCAAGTCGAATGCCTCCGTCGGTCCAACGGAAAATGGCATGCGTAATTGTACTCAATGAGTCAATGCTAACATCGGCAAATGTAATCCGAGAATTATATCCAACCGTTGGTTGTGTGGTGGAACCGTTGCCGTTCATATCGGCAGGATTTCCATAGGTATCATCGTCTCCATCTGTAAATACAACTTTTTGAGAAGGTGTTCCGTTAACAGTTAAGGCGCCATTTACTTGCCATGCACCTTCTTTAAAAACTATTCCCGCAGGTATAGTAATTTTAGTGCTTGTATTTACTGTCATTGTTCCATACAGGTAGTAGGTAATGTTGTTGTAACCTCCAAAATTTCTTACCGGCACCGTCGCATCAACAGAAAATGTTTCCGGAATAATACCAAGAGCCATCAATCCAACGTTGAAAGCAACATTGTTAGAGAATGTTGGATTAGAAAACATGCTCATCGTAACTGGTGTGTAGTCAATGTTAGTAATTGTATCGTTAGCAATGGTAGGATAAGCACTTCCGAAAACGCCTATTGCCGAAGAGTTCGAGTGTTCAATAATAGAACTGTCAATAACAGCATAGGAATTAATGACACGAATCATTCCATAGCGATTGCCGTACATATAGTAAGGGCTACCTCCATATCTAAAGATGCAATGACGCAAGATGTTTAAGCTATCTGCACTGGAAGCATTAAAATCAATAGTACTCCAATCGCCTTTTGCTGGAACACCGTTGTTACCATCGTTATTAGTGTCACCGCCGTTTGAATCATCTTTGAGTGAAGTAAAAACTACTTTTTGTGTGGCGTTTCCCTTAGCAACAAGTGCACCGTTGACAACAATACCGTTATAATAGTTTGTCAACTTAATTACCACCCCAGGTTCTATTGTCAGCACAGCATTCGGACTAATTGTAAGATTATCCACGATGTAAGCAATGTTGTTGATACCTGCAACATCGCGCTTTGCCAGTGTAGCATTCGACGCTAACGTTCCTTCCAAAATGCGAATACCTTTACTACCATTGGCGGCAAATACCACAGCACTAAAAGTAGGATTGGCCTTCAAGGACATTGCGATAGGATCGAGTCGGCAGTTAGCAATAGAAACATTATTCACATATGGAGTTGAACTATTTTCACATCGCACACCAAAATTATAGGAATCAGAAAGGATGGAATTGGAAAGAGTACTTCCCGCATCGGTGTAGGTTATGGCACCATAGTCACTAGCTCCGCCAAATTTTACAATACAACTGTCAATCAAACAATATGAATCATCGCTTGTTGCTTGAAACCGTATAGTGTACCAATTTCCTGCAGCTGGTGTCGATTGATTTCCATCGCCATTGGTATCACCAGGCAAAGGAGCCCCCGAATTTCCATAATTGTCATCCTTTAAGGAGGTAAAAACAATCTGACCTCCCTCAACAGTACCTTTCGCTTTCAAACCGCCATTGACATAAATTCCTGTATACGAATTGAATTTTATAACAATTCCAGGCTCAATAAGAACATTAGTTCCTGAATTGATGGTAAGATCTTCAAGCAAGACGTAGGTAATGTTTGTTATTCCTGCTATGTTGCGCTTTTTTATTGTGCCACTTGCTCCAAGCTGCTCACCGATAATTCCAAGTGCCCGCCACTTTGCATTAATAAAACCAACATTGGTGAAGGTAGGGTCTGCAGAAACCGAGAGAGCAATTGGTGTATAATCAGCATTAACAATGGTATCGTTGACCATTTTCGGATTTGAAGATTGAAATGCGTACACACCGTACACAACATTATCCAGTCGCGTATTCCAAATATTCGGACTGGCATTCACTGTGGTAATTAACCCGCCACCAATCCACCGTGTATTGTAGTAGCTATTGCTCAATGAACCGTACTTCAAGCGACAATAATTAATAATAGAACTTGTGTCACTGGTTCCCTCAAACACAATACCACTCCAATCAGTTTTTTCCGGAACGCTTGAAGTTCCATCTTTATTAGTATCACCTGGATTTCCAAAATTGTCGTCTTTCACAGAAGTTATGGTGATCATACTGTCGGCAGAGGCATCGGCAACAAGTTTACCTTGAATAACAAGGCGGTCGTAATAATTTCTGCATTTAATCACAATCCCTTTTTTGATTGTTAATGTTCTGCCGGAAGGAACAGTAACGCTTTCAAGAAGCAAGTAAGTGACATTAGGAATGGATGTCACAGAACGAATGGGAAGTAATGCATCAGCCGGTAGCGTCCCTCCCAACAAACCTATTGCATCATATTGATTATCAGAGAATGAGAATGAATTATTCGTAAACACAGGATTAGCCGCAAACGAAATCGCAATTGGCACAACAGTACTCGAACCGATGACGTTATTTGAAAATACGGGGTTGGACACATACTGCATCATCGCTCCGTAGTAACTGTTCGACATATCGCAACTATCGATTGTCGGGCTTGCATTATACATTGTAATTCCGCCGGTATTTCCTTGACCAGCGTAGGAAACATAAGCACGTCTCACAAGGCAGGCACTGTCAACACTAGAATTATTAAATACAATGCCGCCCCAATCGCTTGATTGTGGAGATGTAGCAGTACCGTTATTATTTGTATCGCTTCCTGGTGTTGGCAGATTGTCATTTTTGTACGAGGTGAAATGTATTTTCTCACCCGGCCCCGCCACAGCCACAAGAATGCCATTAACAATTAAGCTACCGGTATTAAATTTCAAAACATTGCCGGAAGCAATGGTCATTGTCATCCCTTCGTTAATAACAAAGTTATTCGGAAAGTAGTAGGGAATAGAAACGGTATCCAGTGTTATTGTATTGGTATATGAAAAGTTCATATAGATACCGTTGTGGGTATTACCACTAAAAGCATTTGTCCCACTGAAAATCAGTGATGCTGTCCCATTGTATGTAATAGGCCAATCGCAAGTGGAAATAACATTGTCTGTGAGATTGATGTTGGTACCACCATTGAACAACACTCCGGTATTGGTGACATTGGAAATGTTTGTTTTGGCAAGATTTAATGTTCCAGCGTACGTAAAAATACCATCGGAAGATGAGTTAGAAACTGCCGAACCATTAATAGTGGCAACTCCATTGCGAACATAGATGATACCATTTCCCCCATATCCTCCAAATTTCATTTGGCAGGTATCAAAAGTTGCTGTCAGAGCATTGACGCCGTTTCCACATTGAATTGTTCCCCAGTCGCCTTTGAGTGGGCTTCCTCCTGCTGAATCTTTTCTTGAAGTAAATATTGCGTGACGCGCATAGACATTTCCGTATGCTCGTAAATTTGTATTGGTATTAAATTTTACTACAACCCCTGAATCCACAGTTAATGTAAATCCTGGATTGACTGTAACATCTCCCGTAACAATGTACGGACTGCTTGCTAAAGTCCATGTTGAGTCTTTATTGATAACCCCCGAGACATTTGTTTGACCATCGGATATACCAACAATCAATAGCAAAGATAACACAATACCAAACGTACGCATAGTAATTCTCTCCTTATGGAATGGAATAGGGAAAAAGTTATTTAAAAATTTCTTTTGCTTAGTGTCTACAAAGAGGGTATCTCTTTCTCACTTCAATTCTCTGAAGAGCAGGGGAAAAGATTGCACAGGATGGAATGTATTTGAGAAAGTGATTTCTGATAGTGCATTGTATGGAAATGATTTGTGATTGTCAACCTTAGGAGGTCCCCATAGAAACGGTATCACACAATACAATCGTTGGTAGATGGGTTACAATTTGTACATTTTTAACAGTGGGGCAATCGGTAAAATTGTTTCATCTGCCAGTGTCGATACATCATAATTTCGTAGAAACATCTATAAAGTTCTCCATTTTACAGAATCCGTTATGCTTGACGGAAACAAAATCGTAATGAAAAAATTTTTACGATAGGTCTGTACTCTTTAAATCGCTTCTTGACTTCAGACTTTTGGCAAACAGACTTTTAGAGCGACAGAAGTATCAAACAAAGTACAACAAAAAAGGGACGGACTTTCGCCAAATAACATAATGGAGAAGTCCCTCCCTTGTAATTATCTCTCCGCACTCACCTTTTTTTGAGGTGAATGGCGTTTTTCAACTTGCTACCAACATCGTGGTAGAAGTAATCATCCGCACCTACTTGACCAATTGCATTTTCTTCACTTCACGGAAGGTCGGAGTCTGCAAAACGTAAATATAGATGCCGCTCGCCAATCCTTTGCCATTAAACAACACATTGTAGGTTTGGCCGGGATTCGCTACTTCGTTAAAGAGCGTTGCCACTTCTCTACCCGTAAGGTCATACACTTTTAGTATTGCACGCTCAGCAGATGGAACAGTAAAACTAATCGTCGTTGCCGGATTGAACGGGTTCGGATAGTTCTGCTTCAGCGAATATATCTGCGCAACATTCGAGGCGACTACTTCTACTTCCGGCGAGTATGTAAATTGTCCATCGCGATCGATTTGCTTCAACCGATAGACATACGTGCCATTAGCGGTAAGGGCATCGCTAAAGGAATACTCTTTCGGCGCGTTCGTTGTTCCGCTACCTTCAACAAACCCGATTTTCTCCCACTTACTTCCTGCTTCATCCTTCCTCTTTTTCTCTATCTCAAACCCATAGTTATTCACTTCGGTTGCTGTAGTCCACCGCAGTTCTACATACTTACCCCGTGTTACAGCGGTAAATGAGGTGAGTTCGACAGGAAGAGCTCCTCCATCTATACCAATGCTATCAATCAAAATTCCCGGACGAAACCCTGTTCCAGAAACATCAACCGAACTTAACCGAAAATATACCGTAGATTGATTATCCAAAGCAGAGGATGAGGCTAAATTTAACTGTATGGGTATAATTTTAGTTTGTAAAGATTCGCTTGACGTGTATATATTTGTGTTTAAAAATTCTGTAAAATTAGTAGTGTCAACTCCATACTCTATTTTTAGACGGACAATACGTGTGTTAGTTGTAGTCTTATTTAATTTTAAAGTTAAATTCTCATTTCCATTTAACGTTTTTCCCGAAAAATTCAATCGCAATAAAACTCGAGGGGTATTAGAATTGGATAATAAAAGTATTATTCCTGTAGGGCTTGTGCTTTTCTGTACGCCACCAGTTGTACTGCTGGTAAAATTTCGTGTACCAGTAGACTGATTAAAGAACTCAGATCCGTCTCCATTAGTAGAGAAAGTGGTATCCGAAGTTGAAACAAAATCGAATGATTGATTATATGGAAACGAAGAAACAAACGTTTGCCCAAAAATTGATGTTGACAAAAAAATCAACATTATGAATAAAAGTAAAATAACTTTTCTCACTGTTAATCCTTTCTCTTGTAATAAAATTATTTTATTTCTACAATTACTCACTATGTTTTGTCATATCGGCGAATGTGGGTACCCACGACACTTTTTACATTACTTTTATTCATATGATAAGTCTGTCCCTGCTGTATAATCAAAATTTCTTTCTAAAAAGTGAAAGAGGTTGAGTTTTTTTTTGCTTATGTTATTTTTTTTTTAACTTTTTAGCAAGTTAAAAAATTGTTTTTCCACATTTTATAACTCAAAGAGTCCTCGAAAAACACCTCCCCGAAATCTTTACCTGTCCACCTTTGGTAGAAGATTTCGGGGATATGGAGGGCCGCCGCTAACTTTACAAACAATCCGCCTATTTTTGCTTATCTTCCGTTCAACCTTACAATACGTATTGTTGTCTAAGAAAGGTAAAAAGCATTTCTATCATAACATCTCGAGGAAACTATGACAATGCAACGAGCTGTAGCAGTTTTCACCGTATTGTTACTCTTTACAATCTCTGCTGTGGTTGCCCAACCAATGCGCCGCACGCCGGAAGAACGCGCTAACCAATTGAAAGAACGCTTAACGCTGACCGATGAGCAAACAAAAAAAGTTATCGCCATCTTTACCGATGCCGATAAACAACGTCAGGCGCTGTTTGATAATGCAGACGGCGACCGTGATGCCATGCGCACTAAAATGATGGCGCTGATGCAAGAAACAGATAAAAAAATTGAGGCGCTGTTGACAAAAGAGCAGAAGAAAAAGTACGATGAGCTAAAAAAAGAACGGCGTCAACGAATGGAACAGTGGCGAGGAGAGCGATAGTCTAAAATAATAGGGACGGACTTTCGTCCGTCCCTACACATGATCTCCTCATTTCCTCTCTTTGCGGTGAGTATTGTTTTTCACCCTTTCCTGTATGTTTCGCTACATAATGTGCGGCTCTTTCACTGGTAAATTCTTCTCTGACTATAAACAAAACATCTACCCCTACTTCATCAATTGCATCTTCTTTGTTGCAGAAAAACTGCCGGCACGTAGTGTATAGAAGTACACTCCGCTGGCGAGCGACGAACCATCAACGTGCACTGAATACACACCCGGTGAGCGAACTTCATTCACCAACACAGCAACCTCTCTGCCAAGCGCATCAAACAGTTTCAACTGCACATGTTCGTTTCGTACACCATCGGGAACCGTAAACTGAATTGTCGTCGTCGGATTAAATGGATTGGGAAAATTTTGCAGTAGCGAATACTTTTCAGGATAGCCATTAATGGTTACCACCATCTCAGATGAATAGCGGTACTGTCCTTCACGATCAATCTGCCGCAACCGATAGCGGTATGTGCCGGGATGCGACACCTGATCGACAAATGAATAGGAGCGAGGTGATGATGTTGTACCTGCTCCGTCAACAAAACCAATTTTTTGCCAGCGGTCGGAAAGCACCTGCCCTGTCTCTGCGGTGTAGTTGCTGAGTGAAGTCGAGGCACGCTCTACATCAAATCCGTAATTATTCGTTTCGGTTGTCGTACTCCATTGCAAATGCACGTTTAATTTATTGTGAAATGCTTGCAAGCGATCCAATTCCACAGGTAGCGGTCCGACAGAGTTATGACTCACGTCGTCAATGTACAACGTCCAGTCTGCAGAACCATTCGGCGCGTAGAACATAATAGCATCGAGCGAAAGCGTTGCACTATCCAACATACCATTGCCGCCGGAAAAGCTTGTCCATCCACTTCCCTGCAGATTCCATTCATACAAATGCCATTGGCCGTCGTTGCTCACGTTTTGTTTTGACGAAAGTTCGGTGATATCTGAACTGCCGTTCCGCTGGTCGTCAATAGTCACGGCTACCTGCGCGCCAGTTGGAGCGGTGCTTGTCTTCATCCAAAAACCGATGTAGCCGGCGTTGGGAAATTGTGTGTTGTTACTTCTATTGCCGCTACCGGAAAGATGACGCACCGTCCAGTCGCTTGAACTTGACGCGTTGTCTTTCAACACCACTTGCAACGAACCCCAACCGTTGTTGGCAGCGTCGTTCGTCCACGACGATGTTGAGGCAGTAGAAATGCCAACGGTTGATCCGCTAAATGTTGGGGAGGTGGTGAAGTGCCCCACGCCGGCTTCAAAATTATCAAGCGAGGTATGAACCGGATTGGGTGTTTGTGCAAATGCGGTTTTCAACGCTCCCCACAGTTCGGGTTCAGTTCCATCATATCCCAGCGCCCACATACCGGTGCCGGCAACATTTTTTGTTTTAATAGAATCAAATTTTTTCGCCCAACTGAGAGAGTCATCGTACCAACACTGACGCCATGTGCCGCCGCTGATGTAGCGGTACCACGGAACGTTGTACGTTGCATCGACAAACCGATTGGATGCCGCAATGGTGTCGATGTAATCATTTTTTATTACTGTGTACGTGCGGGATGACGCTGTGCCAGTTGTTGATGCCATACGCGCATTGCTTGCCACGGGCCAGTCGTGCCCATAATTCGGAAAACCAGCAATGAATTTGTTTGCCGGACAGCCACGGCTTAAGTGTGTATTGATACTTCTCAAGACATGCCACGACGACGTAACAGTTGATGATTGCAGCGGAGAGTTCGGTCCTGCCGTTGAACTTCCCGACCACCAATAATCGTACAGCATCGCAAAGTAGTAATCAACAACGGAATTGACGGTAGAGAAAAATGTCGCATCAAAGATGCCTATGCCATCCGAACCTGTTGACCAATCGACCGCGGGAAGTTCAATCACAAATTCATATCCGTGCGCCTTTAGCGTATCGCCAAACTGTTTCATAAACGTGCGGAAACTATCACGCACGGTTTCCGACATGCTTTCAAAATCTATATTCACTCCATCGGCGTTACGAAGTGCTAACTGTGTGAGCGTATTTTGGATGAGATTGTTTTTTGCCGTTGTACTGTTGAGCAGTGTTGAATGATTGCTGAAGAGCGTCAAACAGAGATGCACTTTTACGCTGTACTGCTTTGCTAACGTCACGACGTTTGCCGTTGACCAACTGTGGGTTGAAGAAAAATTTCCTGTTGAAGCATCAACATCGGCGCTAAAATAGGCAAGGTGCGTTAACAGACTGAAGTAGTAGTTGCTTTCCGAACCATTTTGCCAGTACGGGTGAAAACCATATACTACCTTATTCATTGTTTGCGCTTTCATCAAATCGCTGCGCTTAGCTAACGACGGCGCAACAACAGTAGTTCCCACCAATTCGGGATGTTGTTGATAAAACTCCCACTCACGTTGATGCGATGATTTAACTTGTTCTTGCTGTGCAGTGAGAAATACTGTTCCAAGAAAGAAAAGGATGTAGAGATTTTTCATGGGTGATACCGTTACTTACTGTGATGATGAATTCATTAAAAGATATCAGTTATGCCGAGTCGAGGAATGGCTCGAAGCAATTGCTTCCCGACTTCGCTCGAGACGGCAACACCTCTATTGTGGTATTCTGATACAATATAGAGAATAAGAACATCGAATACACAGTGGTTTAAGATAGGTGTGACGTAGAAAACAATCCAGCGCAGTTATAAATAAAAAACGCAGTCGGGTATTATCCGCTGCGTTTTTACGTTCACCCTCATCCCTTCCCGTCGTTCCCGTAGGATTGGCGGTGTTCCATGTGGAAACCGGATGAAGGTTGAGTTAATGTAACAATTTAGTTGCAGTATATCAATTCAGCTATTACTTCATTAGTAGCAGCTTTCTCATCTGTACTTTATCTCCATTCTGCATTTGCGCGAAATATATTCCCGAAGAAAGTTTCCCGGCGTCAAATTTCACCTCATAACTTCCGGCTTCCTTCTCTCCCTCTACCAGCGTCGCCACTTCGCGGCCAATAACATCAAATACTTTTAGTGTAACATGACTGCTCACAGGCAATTGAAAACTGATCACCGTTGAAGGATTGAAAGGATTTGGATAATTCTGATATAATGTAAACTGGTTAGGAAGAATGTTTTGATGCGTTACAGAAGTAACCACTGCGCTCCGCTTCTTGAAGTACACCTGCAGATGAGCGCTCGGATTGTAAATATCTTCGGGATACATGATCTCGTAATTAATACAATACTCGCCTGTTGGCAAAAGATCGCCGGCCTTAAATCCGACGGTCGAATCATAACAATCCGTAACAAACTCCGGTGTCGACCAGGTAAGTCCTCGGTCGAGAGAATAATTCACCATAATATCGCCATGAACATTACCATTGTTTGTATCAAAATCACGCTCATCTTTCCAGGTTGTGTACAAAACATTGCGTGTCGCATCGTAACGAGTTCCCTCAAGTAATTGTGAGCGGTAATTTGCCGAAATCATTCCGGACAGAGGAGTCGAGGGACGTTTCCATTCATTCCCTATATTATCTGAATACATATAGTAATTTCTCGCGCCGTTGAACGGATCACCAGCAGGATACACAGTGTAGAAAAGATGAATACGATTATACGGGTCAATAATCAGGTCAGGATCCCACTCGCTATCAACCCCAGAAAGTACTGCCGCCGGAGTAGGACTCCACGTTGCACCACCGTTAGTACTATACGACATATACACATCCCATTTGTTAACACCTCCAACAGAATCACGCCATGGAATTGCCAATGTATCGCCGGCATGATCAAACTGCGCGTGTGGAAATGCAGAATGATGTCCATCGTCTTGACTGAGCCGCTGCACCGCTTGCCATGTAATACCTCGATCAGTAGAACGGGAATAATACACTTCGGTGATTTGCGATGAGCCAGTACTTCCTTCATTCCACATAACATGAATGCGATTGTAACGATCAATCGTCATGTTAGTGGAGGATATTGGATAATTGATTTTAGTTGCTATACGTACAGAATCTTTGATCATATTCAAATTTTTATCCAGCTTTGAAATAAACAATGCCGATGGACTCGCCGAATTCCACAATGCGTACACTGTATCATTTTTATCAATGGCTAATTTTAACGAAGAGCCGCCAATGACCTTATCAATTGGTGTAAAACGAATGGGAGGATTAAGCCACGTCTTTCCCCCGTCATCTGAATACGTAATATAGTAACCGTAGATTTGATTGAGATTTGAAGGGTTAATTTCCGCCGTTGAGACAATTATTCTTCCGTCACTCGTAGTAACCATGTTATTGTACAAAACCCCGCGTTGCTTGGCATTGGCATTAACCTTCGGCAAAGGAACCTGTTGACCCCAGGCAGAATGCACACCGTGTTGTGCTAATGACAGTGAAACAACTGAACAAATAAGAACAAAAAGTTTGAACCCGTACTTCATTACTCCTCCTAAAAGATGTGTTGGTAATATGTAAAATCAGTAATGAGACACAGATATCTTTTATCTTGTTTAATAAAAATGTGGGTAGGAAGCAACCGCGTGATTGATATCACTTCAGTAGCAGGCTTGGATGGAAGGTTACTTAAGTAGATTGGTGTACAATAAGAGCAACGTTAACAATAAAAAGATATTTCTATATGAAGTGTTGGCAAAATGTTGAGGGTGTTCGCTCTTACCGCTTTTGCTCAATCTTTGCCCACGAATCTTTTAAAGTAACGATACGATTAAAGACAGGTTTTTTAGACTTGCTATCTTTTGTATCCACGCAAAAATATCCCATACGCTCAAACTGAAAACGCTCTCCTGCTACAGCATTGCCAAGCATTGGCTCTGCCTTGCACATTGTTAATACTTTCAGTGAATCAGGATTGAGATTGGAAAGGAAATCTTTTCCTTCTTCGGTATCGTCAGGATTTTCTTTAACAAACAGCCGGTCGTACAAACGAACTTCAACATCAACCGCATGTGGCGCTGATACCCAATGAATGGTCGCTTTGACTTTTCTGTTAGCGCTTGGCAGTCCACTACGAGTGTCTGGATCGTACGTGCAATGAATTTCAACGATATTTCCAGAAGAATCTTTCACTACGTTTTCACATTTAATGATGTAAGCGTAGCGCAGTCGCACTTCACTTCCCGGTGATAGGCGAAAATACTTCGGCGGTGGAACTTCACGAAAATCATCCTGCTCAATATAAATTTCTCTGCTGAACGGAATTTTGCGCGTGCCGGCAGTATCATCTTCAGGATTGTTAACGGCATCCAGTTCTTCAACTTTTCCTTCCGGATAGTTGGTAATCACAACTTTTAACGGATTCAACACCGCCATTGCACGCTGAGCATGTTTGTTCAAATCTTCACGAATTGCGTATTCGAGCAGCGACATATCAATCACGCTATCTCGTTTTGCTACACCGATAATGTCGCAGAAATGTTTTATTGCTTCTGCTGTATAGCCTCGTCGGCGGAGTCCGGCAATGGTAGGCATTCGGGGATCATCCCATCCTTCTACATGGCGTTCTTGCACCAGGCGCAGTAGCTTTCGTTTGCTTAGTACGGTGTAACTTAAATTCAATCGTGCAAACTCAATTTGTTGCGGATGGTAAATGCCCAGTTCATCGAGAAACCAATCGTAGAGTGGACGATGATTCTCAAATTCGAGTGTGCACAGCGAATGTGTAATTCCTTCGATCGAATCTTCAAGGCCATGCGCCCAATCGTACGTGGGATAAATGCACCATTTATTTCCTTGCCGGTGATGTTCGGTATGAATAATACGGTACATTACCGGATCGCGAAGATTAAGATTGGGTGATGCCATATCAATTTTGGCGCGAAGAGTCTTTGCGCCATCCGGAAATTCTCCGTTTCTCATCCGCTGAAACAGCTCAAGATTTTCTTCTATACTTCTGTTTCGGTACGGACTGTTGGTGCCCGGCTCTGTTAACGTGCCGCGTGTTTCACGAATTTGTTCTGCTGTCAAATCGCATACGTACGCCTTTCCTTTTTTGATAAGTTGCACGGCGTACTGGTACATCTGCTCAAAATAATCCGACGCAAAAAATATTCTGTCTTCAAATTTGCCGCCCAGCCAACGCACATCTTCGATAATAGAATCGACGTATTCCTGCTCTTCTTTCTCAGGATTGGTATCGTCAAAGCGAAGGTTAAATTTGCCGTGATACTCTTCGGCAATGCCGTTGTTCAGGCAGATGGATTTTGCATGACCAATATGAAGATAGCCATTCGGCTCAGGAGGAAAGCGTGTATGAACACGGCCGTTGTATTTGTTGGTTCTGAGATCTTCGTTGATGATGTCGCGGATAAAATCGGATTTTTCTCTTGTTTCCATCTCTCTGTACTTTTTTGTATAGAGATAAAATACAAAAAAATGCAGAGTATCGAAAGTCTGATGATGTTTCATAAAACGCCAGTGGTCGGGAAGTTTCCCGACCACTGGGTGTATCATTATAAAAAGGTTATGACTTTACCATGCTTATTTCATTAGCAGAAGTTTCTTCAACTGTGTTTGGTTGGTGCTATACAATCGTGCAAAATACACACCGCTTGCAAGTCCCCGTGCATTGAAGATGACCTGATGATACGTTCCTGCTTTCAATTCTTCATTCACCAGTGTCGCAACTTCCTGACCAATGACATTATAGATCTTCAAGGTCGTTAAGCCATCTGAGGGAATGGTGAATTCGATTGTCGTAGTTGGGTTAAACGGATTCGGATAATTCTGTTTTAGCTCAAACACCAATGGAGCTGCTATATTTACTTCCACTTCCTGCGAGTATTCGAACTTCCCGTCACGGTCTATTTGTTTTAAGCGGTAAGAATATTTTCCAGCATTGAGTTTGGAATCTGTGTATGAGTATTCTCTCGCTGTGTTAGAATTGCCCGCTCCTTCCACAAATCCAATCGTTTCCCATCCAATGGACTCTTCGAGTTTCGCACTTCCTCCTTCATCCTTCATCATTCTCTTTTCTATCTCAAATCCATAGTTGTTCACCTCAGTTGCCGTACTCCATTTCAATTCTACTGACGTATTTGTTCCCTTGGCGCTGAACGACACAAGCTCCACCGGAAGCGCAGCATCGGGATTGTTCCTCAACCGCGGATAGTTCGTTCCCACCATTTCCCATACTGTTGTAAAGTCCCAGCCGGCGCTGGTGAAGGTTGATGCAGTTTTCATCTCGGCAGTGGTTTTGCCGGTGATACCTGTTGCCGACCCTAAGCCAACTGCTGTTGAGGTGCCAGAGGTTTGAGTATCCCAGAAACAAGCTGATGCTGTATAGGAATTCCAACCACAAAATCCCCCAGCATTAGAACTGGCACTCACCGTTCCGGTGCTGTAACAGGTAACCAGCGTGTCAGCATTGTAGCCGGCGAATCCTCCAGCAATTTTCCCGCTGGCACTGACATTACCCCTGCTATAGCAATTGAGAATGGAATTATTGTTATCATGAAGGCCTACAAATCCACCAACAAACTGCATGTTAGATGCACCTAACGTCGTTCCACTGACATTCCCCGTACTGTAACAGCTGTTTACAGTAGTGCTGGATATGTTATCCATTTTTCCTACAAATCCGCCAATAAATTGTCCGCTACCGGTTACTGTTGCCGTGCTGTAGCAATTGGTTATCGAGCCTGTACTGTTGGAAATGAGTCCCACCAGCCCGCCAACTAAGCTATCTCCCGCAACGCTTCCGGTAGTATAGCAATTGGTTATGGTCGCGGAACCACCCAGCGATCCTATCAACCCACCTACCTGTAGATTGCCGGTGATGTTCACATTCACCAGTCCGAGATTCTTAATCGTTGCGGTTGTGCTGTTTCCGAACATTCCAACGTAGTTAGTGCTAGGCCGATTGATATACAGGTTGGAAATCGTGTAATGATTCCCGTCGTAGGTCCCGGTAAAAGCTGTGCCCGCGTTGCCAATAGGGGAAAACCCGCTCCCGCTTGCCCAACCGGAGGAATTGGAAGCGTCGATATTGGCAGTTTGTTTGAAGTATTTGCTCCATGAACTCGCGTTCTGTGTAACCCAATAGAGGTTCTCGAGTGATGCAATGAGATAGGGATTGGCGGATGTGCCACTGCCCGAAGGGGGAGTGGCCGTTTGCGCAAAGATGCGCGAAAACACCATTGCTATCGCGGCGATGAGAAGTAGAAATTGTTTCATGGCGAGATCTCCTTACATGGAAAAAAGTTGACGATTCTGTAGCACGTGGGTAAGATAGATTTCCCCCTGCAACAGAACAATCCACCATTCTGTTGAAAGTTACTTGGAGACAGAGCATCAACGGGGTAGAAATCAACTATTTGGTTGAACAGGGATGAAAGCAAGTCTATCAGAAGGAAGGATTTCCCTAGGTACACAAATGCAGATCATGCAGGTGTCTCAGCGCTGCTTTTGCAGATACTTCGCCATTGCCTCTGAGCGAGAGCGAACCTGAAGTTTTTCGTAGATGTTGTGGAGATGGGTGTGAACGGTAGCGGGAGAAATAAATAATGCGTCGGCAATTTCTTTGTAGCGCTTTCCGGTAACGAGAAGGTTGAGAATCTCCTCCTCTCGTGCCGATAGTTGCACCTGCTCACTCCCGGCGCTGAAGGGTGATTGTTTTTTGAACGATTGCACAACACGCCGCGCAATGGTAGGACTCATAGGGGAACCGCCGGAGAATACTTCTCTAATGCTGTTCAGCAACTGATCCGGCGGCGTACGCTTCAGCAGATACCCTGTGGCTCCGGCTTCGAGCGACGCAAACACTTTGTCGCTGTCCTCGTATACCGTCAGCATAATCACCTGAAGATTCGGTTTCATTTCTTTCAGATAGAAGGCAGCCTCTGTTCCCTGCATGCCCGGCAGGTTGATATCCAGGAGCATCACGTCGGCATCTTTGTGTTTGAAATCGCGGATTGCCTCTTCAGCCGATTCGTACGCACCAACACAACGGAATCCGTCCGACCCTTCCAGAAGAACAATGAGACTTTCCCGAATCTTATCGTCGTCTTCGACTATAGCAACGCGAATTGGCATGACGCAAGATACTCATGTCATCCGTCGAATGCAATCAACCGTTTGGATGATTCTTCGAGTTCCTCAGGGGCACAACGGCGGTAACGGTCGTTCCCCTTCCGGGAGTGCTTTCCACAACACAGGTGCCACCAACATCCTCCATCCGTTTTCTCATGTTGGTCAATCCCTCGCTGAATTTTTTCTCCACGTTCATATCAAAGCCGACACCATTATCCTGCACCGTCATCGTCAATTGATTCTCAAAGCCGAGAAACTGCACCCACACCTCTGTTGCGCTCGCGTATTTTACAATGTTGTTAAGGGATTCTTTTAACACCATGAAAATATTGTGTCGAGTCTCCGCCGAGACGTACTCTGTGCTTGGTGGCGTGGAGAGGGATACGTGACTTTCAATACCGGTTCGTCCGAGATACGAGGATACATATTGAGAAAGGTAATCCATAACGTCAGCAACGGTGTCGTACCGCGGATTGACTGCCCAGACGATTTCATCGAAAGAGGTAACGATGTCGTCGGCAGCGGCGGAAATTTCTTCAAGGCTTTTTTCCACCTTTTTTGCATCTTTCATATTGCGACGTGTCAGAGTGCTCAGCAATTCAATTTGCGTTAGCCGTGAACCGATGTCATCATGCATATCTTTCGAAATGCGCAGACGCTCGCGTTCGACGGCTGTTTCCTGTTCTAACCTGCGAGTGCGCTCTTTGATCTTTCGCATCTCAATCGCACGAACTACTCCGCCGACGAGAAGAAAAACAGCCACAAGCGAGACGACTCGGAACCACGTTGTTTTCCAGAACGGAGGAAGAACGATGATGGTCAGTGTTCGCTCACTGTCATTCCACATACCATCGCTGTTGGTCCCTTTTACATGGAAGATGTATTCGCCGGGGTCGAGATTCGTGTATGTTGCTGTGCGGATGGGATCCTTCGGATTCTTTGTGGCAAACGATTCACCGGGGAATGGATTGGCGTCAATCCAGTGATCGTCGAAACCTTCTAGGAAATACTTGTATCGGATTTTCTTGGGTGCGGCGTAGTCCAATGAGGCAAATTCGATCGTGATCATGTTTTGATTCGGTTGAAGCACGATCCGGTCCGTCTTTGCCAGCGAAGTGGTCAGTGGAGGAGCAATGCGCGGATACACTATCGAGACATTAAAGATACGCAGGTCCGTCAGGACTATCGGTGGTTGATATGTCCTCGGTTCTATGTCTTCCGGATAAAAGCTGTTCCATCCATTGATGCCTCCGAAGTAAAGCTTTCCGGTTTCATCCTTCCAAAATTGATACCGGTTAAACTCATTGCTTTGTAGCCCGTCATTCACGTCATAGTGATTCAGGACTTTCATTGTAACTGGATCAAACACAAACAAGCCTGCATTGCTGCTCATCCACAGCCGCCCGTGTTTATCAGAAAGGATTCCGTAGATAACATTATTCGGCAATCCCTCCGTTGTGGTAAAGTAGTGAGTTACTGTTTCTGTTTTCGTATCAAACCGATTAAGTCCGCCACCATCGGTACCGAGCCACAAAATTGACGGGTCGCTCGGGTCGGGATGAATGGTAAGAATGAAATTATTGGTTAATGTGATCGGCGTATTTTCGTTACGCTGATAAATTGTTATCGCTTTTGCATCGGGGTTAAATCGAACAAGCCCCATCCCACTTGTACCCAGCCACAGGAAGCCCAGCGAGTCTTTGAAAAGGGTTGTGATCGGCGGATACTCGGTTTTGTTGCGAAGCAATTCCGGGTACTTTGTGTAGGATGGAAGGGAGAAATAAGTAAATGTTTGACTGCGCGCGTTATATCTGGCAAGTATTGTTGATTCAGTAATCCACACGGTATTGTCGCGATCGATAAACGTTCTGGGGAGAAATTGAAATCGAATTCCCCGCACTGAATCACCCGCGGGGAAAAAGTTCAGCATATCGGTACGCCTGTTGTAGCGGTAATAACCGTAGCCCTTCTTGAAAAACCACAAGGTGCCATCGGATTCTTGAGCAACAGTCGTCAAATCTATTGTTTCCGGTGAAGGATGAAATGGGAGATGTTTTGCCGCTGCTTCGAAATCATCTTTAAACAGTTCAAAAGCAAATGCGCCACTACGCCGATGAAAACGTTCGAGGATAGGATTGTACTTCAGAACGCCACGCCCGCTTTCTGAGAGCCACAACATGCCCGAACGATCTCGAAACGTGTGGTTGATGACGCCGAATTTCATTGACCGAAAGCGGCGCCGCTGGGGATCATAAATCCCTTGGTCGGTCCATACATTGACAAAATAGTTTCCATCGGGAAGTTCACTGATCGAAATACCTGGCTGAGGATTTCCTTCACCATCGGAGAAACGATGTAATGAGAACGTTGTTGTCTTAGGATCAAACTCTTCGATACCATTTTCGGTGCAGATCCAGAAAACCCCGCGTCTGTCTTTGTAAATGTTCTTGATGCGATTATTGGAAGGCCCATGCACCCCCATGCGTGCTGAATATTGCTCAATAGTTCCTCTGTGCATATCATACCTCCACAACCCTGCATCTCGGGTGCCAATCCATAAGATCGAATCATTTTCAAGATACATACATTGGGGAGCTTTCAGCTCATTTTGTGCGTGCGCTGAAAGCTCGCTAAACAGCGGCCGAAAGGATTGTTGTGCTGTATCGAAAGAGGCAATCCCTCCCCCTTGTGTTGCTACTAATAGGTTGCCGTTCCCAGTGCAAACAATATCTGCTATATAGTCCGAGGGAAGAGTTCCGGAATCATGATCGCGATGACGCCAAGAGTTAAAGGTGCCTGTCTCCTCATTGAATTTATTGAGACCTCCACCAGCTGTTCCAATCCACAGATTTCCGCGATGATCAATAAGTAGAGTAGTGATGTAGTTGGAAGACAGTGAGAATTGATCGTTTAGATTGCTGCGGTATGTGTTAAAGGTATATCCATCAAACCGGTTTAACCCGTCCTTCGTGCCAAACCAGAGAAAGCCGTATTGATCCTCGGCCATGCAAAGAACAAGATTCTGCGAAAGCCCCTGCTCTACTGTATACCGTTCAAACAACTGCTGGCTTTTTGCACAACTAATAGCCATACAGAGCAAAAATACGATACGCATTGAAATCTTTTCCTTGAAGGAAAGAAGATTCGGTTGGAAAAAAAATAGAGAGCAGCGCTCTAAGATGCAAGAAAAAGTTACTGCACGGCAATGCTGATGCCGCGCAGTTATTATTTTTTACTTCATCAGCATCAATTTTTTCACTTGAGATTTTTCACCCAACACAAGCCGCGCAAAATATATTCCCGAAGAAAGTTTTGCGGCATCAAACTTCACTTCATAGCTTCCCGCTTCTTTCACTTCATTCACCAGCGTTGTTACTTCTCTTCTTATCGCATCATACACTTTCAACGTTACGTGGCTGCTGACCGGCAAGTGATAGACACAAGAAAAATGTATCGAATTACAAGACGAAACATAAATTTTTATTGTTACAAGACCCACAAAAACAGCACTGCCGCTTGAATATAGCGGCAGCGTTACTCAATATGCGCATTTATTTTATCTTACTAACACCATCTTCTTCACCAATGTATGTCGCCCTGTTTCAAGCCGGTAAAAATAGACACCGCTTGCCAGCGTGGAGGCATTGAAGGTGACACTGTAATTACCAGCTTGCTGATATCCATTCACGAGTGTTGTCACTTCTTTACCGAGCAGATCATAGACTTTCAACGATACATTTCCGGCATTCGGCAGTGAATAACGAATCGTTGTCATAGGGTTGAACGGATTGGGATAATTCTGGTCGAGAACGTACTCCGTCGGCATTACGCTGCGATCTGTTGAAATGCTAAGTACTGAGTTCAGCGTAAAATCTGCGCTACCACTCAAAGGAGCTCCTGCGAGAGAGTACCCAATATTCACACTCATCACAGCCGATTCATGATATCCTGCTTTATCGGCAAATACAGAGTATGTACCTGGAGCCAAACCTGATATCACATAATTCCCATCAGCATTTGTTATTGCATACCCAACGATTTCACGATCACGATATGCATACACTATTGTTCCTGCTTTTAGCGAACCTTGCATCATTCCGTTTCCGCCATTCACTGTTACTGAACCGGTAATACCCGTGTAACCATTTGCATGAGGACCGAACGGCCGCACATAGATGTTGATGTCGTCCACACTGTTTCCATTAATTTCAATTTTTGTAGCTTTCTTCCATCTCATGTTAGAGGTGTCACTAGAATAGAACGCCGGTGCATAGCTACCAAGCGGCAACGCCATAACGATGTACTTACCGGGGAGCAATTCAGTAAACGCATACTGTCCGGTCGAATCGGTATCAGTAATATATACTCGCGCGACATGGTAGTTATCTTTATTGAACCATCTATCGCGGAATGCCAAGACACGCGATGGGACAAAAATATCTTTTACCGAATCAAGTACTGCACCTTTAATTTCACCAAGCACCACCGGAGGAAGCGGCGCGAGGGTGAAATTATACTTCGGCGGCAAGGGCGACATACGCGGATCGGGAACAAGAATAATATCTGCCGTTAAAATGCTCGATTGTTCCAGGTAAAATTCCGTTTCGTATCCTTTTGCCCGCGCAAACGCAATATATGAACCTTGCGGCAAATCCAATTTATAATTGCCCAGTGAATCGGTTCTTGTTTTGAACACAAACTCAGAATTTCCTTCAAGACGGAAATCGCCGTACGCGTATACTTCAAAGTACTTCCGCATGTTTTCTCCAAACATATGTAATCCACCGCTGATATTGAGCGCAAATTCAGCTCGGACAAACACTACACGGCACTCTCGCCCCACAATGGCAAACCCTGCTGTATCGGTAACCGTACCGCTCACTGTAAAGTTAGGTTTATTCATTCCTTTGCCGCGCAATTTAAAGTTCGCAATGGTAACAGCGGGAGAATCGGCAACAGTAATAATATCAGCTTGACTTGCTTCTCTCTTGCCGTCGTACCATTGACTTTGATATCTGCCCGGCGCGGAAGCCCGAAGTTTGTACGAACCCGGATCGATGCGATTGATACGATAGTTACCGTTCTCATCCGTAACAGTGGAGTATGCAAATGAGAAAGAGGTAGAATTTTCTGTCTTGAACAATTCAATCAACGCCTTTGCAATAGCAACATTGTCGGTATCGGTTACTTTCCCTTGCACAACACCGTTGCCGCCGGCAACCGTAACGGTGTATTCCTGTTGTGCTTTGCCGCCTTTGTTAGACACAGCAATGATACGAACATAATAGATTCCTTTCAGTTGCGGTGTCCAATCAACAACACCTGTTATAGAATCAATTTTAAATCCAACACTAATCTGTGTCAACAATGACTTTGCTTGGCCATAGTATCGGATCACAGCTGTTGAATCGCTTGAAACCGCTTGTGCTGTGTACTCGTACTTCTTCCCTGCCTGTCCATATTGGGGGGGAGTTGAAACAAATTTCACTTCGTCGCGATTCGGTCTGTTGAATGTTAACCCCACAGCCGTGCTGGTTAAAAACTCTCCGCTCAAAACTTTTGCTTTCACATAGTATATGGCACGAGTCGATGTACCAGGAAGAATATTTGACCATGGAATATCCGTTACTGACCAACGATTAGTCGTCGAATCAATTTTTTCTACTACTGCAGGGGGCATGTTATTGACAAGCATAGTTCGGAACACCAGATAGTATTCTATCGGCGTATTGATCGGTGGAGCTTCCCATTCAAGTCTCACTTTTCCACTCTCCGTAATTCTTCCTTCCAACTTAAATGCACCAACAGACGGAATGCCCGGTACCGGTAAAATGAGAACGTTCGATTTTACAACGGTAGTATTAAATTTTGCCAATACGTAGTACGCATAACTGTTGGCTACGTTGGTAATAACGGTGGGAACTTTGTCAATGTATGCCGTATCACTTGTTGAAGTAACGAGAGTAAACGTTGCTGAATCTGACACCATCGCACGGTACAATTCATACGTTGTCGTGTTCGGCGCTCCAGCCGGACGAGTCCACACCAACTTCACTTCGCCGGAAAGTTCTACTTTCACAGCAAATAATTTAAATGAAGGATCCTGCGTTTGTGCCGAACCAATCACCACTCCTGTTGCCAACAATAAAAACACTGTAAGTAATCGTTTCATGACAAAGCCTCCTCTACTAATTAATGAGGGTCTTAAAATTTCACGTCGCCATACGGCGGTTTGTTGTCTCCGGACTGCTTGTAAAGGGGAAAACAAACAGTCCGGTGTAGGTATAACGTTGAAGCATGATAGAACGACGTCTAATTGTGTTGCAATCCATGTGCCAATGAAAAGAACAATCTATTTCATCGTTTTGAATAAATCTATTCTGCTTATCATGCAAATCTTGCGCAGCAAGCCGCACTGTGTGCATACTAAAATCTGATAGAAAGTGCTAGAAATGGGTGTGAGAATTGATTGGGCACCGAACGAAGTGCAATTGGTGATGAATCAGAATACGTCAACACATCGACTTCTGATGCAAGATAAACCAAAGCGAATCCAATGAATGAATAAATTTCTGCTTTTCGATAGAAATTATATGAATCATACTTTGAAGCAATATCCGATGGTTGGGTGGCATTCAAATATTGTGTTCTGGCATCAGCACGAAGAAATTCAAATGTCACGCCGGCACCGAGGGTGGCAATTCCTGCACCGAGGAAGAGTGAACCGCGGGTTGTTCTTCCGTGGTACAGTTGCTCCCATCCGGGAAAAATCAATGTACGGTAGGTAATGCTGTGGTGTTCGCTTTTTGCATTTAATGTTGTCGTATCTGTTTGTAATCTTTTCATAGAAAAAAATTTCGCTTTGGCATCATTAAAGACAGAAAGAATTTTAGGAGAAGTCAATACGGGGTCAAGTTCAAAATCTGGATTTAGGGAAAGAAGATGAACAAACCGTTCGCGTGCGGTTGACATTTTACCTTGCGCAATGAGCGAAAAAGCAATCCATTTTTCAACGTGTACTTTTGCCGAATCGCTCAGTGATGATTCTTCCAATAAACGCCGTGATTCAAGTTCTGCATCGCTATATCGTGCGTTATTATAGAGAGATTCAATAGACTGAAGCGCTGAATCAATCTGCGTCGCGTTCTGTGCTGAAGAGAGATGAACAAGACAAAGAATGACTATGATAACCAAAAATAAATTATTCACTTGACAAAGGTAATGGATAGGTGAATAGTATCTTTCGGTGAAATTGAAATTTCTTTTACAATGTCATTGAAAGCCGAATTTTTAAACCGCAGTGTATGCTTTCCCGCCGATACCATAATAGGCTTGCTCAATGGTGTGGTATCTTTATATTGTTCATCAATGTACACGTCTGCCCATGGTACAACAGTGCACATAACGTATCCGACATGCTCTAAAAAATTTCCTTTCACAGTTATTTCCTTATGTGCGTCAACAGTAATTGTTTGTACAATGGGTTCAAACGAAGGATTGGTAAACATCACGGTATGAGAACCAGCAGCAAGGATGACTGGTGTGGCAATCGGTGTTTCGCCGATGAGTTGATTGTTGACGTACACTTTTGCCCACGGTGTGCTGGTAAAATATACTTTACCCGAGTCTTTTGCAATGTGCATTGTATGTTCTGTTTCATCAATCTGTGTATGTTCACGAGATGATTGAGAAATTGCACGATCGGTGGTGCTTTGAGGATTTTTTTCTTGCAGAACAGACGAATCAATTGGAGGGGGCGGTGTAGGATCGTTGTAGTTCTGTAATATTTTTTGTGCTAATTGCCGTTCCGATAGTTTTATCCAACCAAAAACTACCAGCAAGGCAAGCGCCGTCAGCGCTACAATGGTAGCAATACGCGTCCGCGGTAGAGCGCTCTTTACTGTATGAAGAGAGGGAACAACATCAGACCGTTTTTCTCCTAACGCTTGCAATGCTTCGCTAGCTGAAACAAATCGTTCTTCTTTTTTTGGATTCATCAGTTTTTTCAGGAACTGCACAAATTCCAACGGCGCTACCTCATTGTATTTCTCTAGTGATGATTCCTTAAAGGCAAGAACTTTCATCATACATTCGGAGTATGTTGAACCTTCAAATATTCGTTCGCCGCTGAGCACCTCAACAAGTGTAACACCAAGCGCAAACAAATCGGTTCGTGCGTCAATTTTCTCGCCTTGCACTTGTTCCGGCGACATATACGCAGGCGTACCTAGCACCATTCCTTCCACCGTAACAGTGGGAGAAAGTGCAAATGAGGCAAGCCCAAAATCGGTTACTTTTACAATACCATTGCTGCTAAGAAGAATGTTTCCCGGTTTGATGTCCCGGTGAACAATTCCTTTCTCATGCGCAATCGATAATCCCCGCAACACATGGACGGCAACTTTTTTTGCGAACTCAAATGTCCGATGTTCACCTTCTGCGATAATTTCTTTTAACGATTTCCCCTCAACAAACTCCATTACAATTGCTGGTGTTTCTTCTACTTCCGTCAAATCGTACACTTGAACAATATGTTCGCTTCGTAGTGCGGCACATGAACGCGCTTCACGGATGAAGCGCTCCCGGACAACCGGATCATGAGCAAGATGTTGATGAAGAACCTTTAACAATACAGGACGGTGCAACACTTCATCAAATGCACGATAGACGGCGGTAGTGCTACTTTCGCTGATTTTCTGCTCTATTCTCAATTGTTCGTTGTTCACAATCTCATCCAAAGATACAACTTTAGAAATTCCAAAATTCAAATGTTAAACGACAAATTGTACTTTTAGAAACGTACCTGTTATTAAGTATTCTATGTGATCTGAACGTTGTTGTTTGAAATTTTACTCGTTACTCCATTCCTTCAACCGGTACTGAAGCCAGCGGAGTGACACGCCAAGTCGCTCTGCCGTGCGTGTACGGTTACCGTTCATTTCTTTTAACGTTGCTTCGATAATTTGGCGTTCGAAATCGGCAAGCGTCATTGAATGTTTCTGCAATGCTGATGAATCTTCCGCTCCAAAAATAAAATCTTCTTTTGTCAATTGCGTTCCGCGGCACAACACAACGGCACGCTCAATGGCATTCTGAAATTCACGGACATTTCCCTTCCATTGATTGGCAAGCAACATTTGCATTGCATCAGGGTGAATACTTTCAACCGGTCGCTTGTAATTTTCTGCGGCGCGCTTCAAAAAATAATTTGCTAATAATGGAATATCATCCCGTCGCTCGCGCAACGGCGGCAAGTGAATTCCTATCACATTCAATCGGAAATATAAATCTTCTCTGAATTTTCCTGCTTTCACTTCGGCTTCAAGGTTTTTATTTGTAGCGGCGATAATACGAATATCGGCATTTTTGTTTTTTGTATCGCCAACCCTACGGTATTCTTTTTCCTGAAGCAGACGGAGAATTTTTCCCTGCAAACTCAACGGCAATTCACCGATTTCGTCGAGGAACAGTGTGCCGCCATTTGCAACTTCAACCAATCCTTTTTTATCGGTATTCGCTCCAGTAAATGATCCTCTCACATAACCGAACAACTCACTTTCGATGAGTTGCTCCGGCAGGGCTGAAGCATTCACCACAACAAACGGCTTCCCTTTCCGTAGGCCGTTGTCATGAATAGCGCGGGCAATAAGTTCTTTTCCGGTACCACTTTCGCCGGTGATGAGCACAGCAACGTCAACATCCAACACGCGACGGACAATTTCGAGTGCGCGCAACCATTTTTCACTGGAACCGATAATGTTACTGAACAGCTGTGGCGTATTCACTTCACTTTTCAAACGGACATTTTCTTTTTGCAGAGCTGAATACCGCTGGGCATTTTCAATAGCAATAGCAGAAAGATTGCCGAAGATCGTCAGAAATTTCAGAGCGTCTTCCGTAAATGCTTTCCGCGATTTGCTGCTATCTAAATACACTGCGCCGGTGATTCGCTCACCGGTACGGAGCGGAATGCAAATAATCGACAAAATTTTCTGTGCTATTATGCTCGCAGATGACTCAAATCGTTCATCACTCATTGCATCAAACGTTAATATCGGCTCGCCGGATTCCAGCACCCGTTTTACTACCGACGATGAAGCCGCAAATTCGTTGCCTGCTTGTTGCGAGTTAAAATTCTTAAACGTCACGACCGTGTAGCCAAGTTCTGCATTCTGATCTGCAAGCATTACAAATCCACGTTCAGCAGAAAGATGTGTCATGGCAATTTCCAGCACTTTGTCAAGCAGTTCAGAAGGATCGAGAATTGAATTGATGGTTTTAGTAATTTCGTATAATGCGTTGAAGTTGTCTTTTTGTTCCATCATTTCACCGTAAATGAAGATTCTTTTGAACGAGCATAATTGCCAAAATCGTCAACAATCGTAACAGACCACACATAGTTTCCCGGACTCAGCGGCGCATCGTTACTGTCATAGGGATACGTGAGTTTTTCATAGAACGAGTTAATGCCGCTGTAGGTCCTCAGCAAGGTCGGTACACCACCATCAATGCGAGAAAGAGTAACGGTATACGAAAAATTAAACGTCACATCAGGAGGTAACCACTTCAATTCGAACGTCGGAAGACTGTCGGGATTCGATGGCAGTGGTGTTGCCGTCTGTTCGATGACGCGCGTGACAAAAAACGGAGCGCTTGTTCCTATTGCTCCCACGGTATCACGCGCAACAATGTACAACGGCTTTCCCACCAGCCATTGAATAGTGTTGGTCGGAATACTGTATTTGTAAAGAGTTGTTACAAATTTCTTAGACTGCAGTGAGTATTCCATCGGAAATTGAAGTGTGTCAACAACGAACCATACCGATGTTAATTCGTTGAGACTGTTCGGATCGTCAACCTCTGCAGTAATTTCAACAAAATACTGAGGGCTAGGAAAGTATTGATCAATTTTTCGTGTCAGAATATTTTGTGAGATAATAACGGGAGCGGCATTCAAACCGCGCACTACCTGCGTTGTCACGCGGTCATTCACTTCTACCTGAAATGTGTCGTTGGTAAAATTGTGTTTACTGCACACAAAACGATGAACGCCAGCGGTAAGATGATTGAACATAAAATTTCCGGCAGAATCGGTCAGCACAAAAATGTTTTCATTTACATTTGTCACCATGACGCCAGCTACACCGACTGATTGGTGTGCAAGACGCACCACACCTTTCACACTACCTGCAGTTATGTACGCAGGCGAAAGCGGATCGAGTGGATTATCGTGCGGCGCATCGTCAATGCATCCGGCCAGAATGGCGACAAAAATAAGAATGTAGTGTCGTTTGTTCATTCTGCATCAATTTCGTGAAAAAAAACACAACTGAAAAGAAGAATTCGCAACGGTTAGACAACAAGCGATAAGAATAGTTATAACAAGGATGCTGACGTGTAGAAATTGGTTCTGCGTGTGCTAATTTACTTCAATAGCCGTTGCACGTTTACTGGAAAGCACATTGTGCAATGCTTCGGAGAGGTCCGTAAAGGAAAATTTGAATTCAGCTTCGCTTAATTTCTTCGGCACTGCACGCTGTCCTGAAAGAATCACTTTTCCTCCTTCACCAAATAGCGCCATCAACACAAACGGCGGCACCGGTAACAATGAAGGACGGTGTAGAGTGGTGCCGAATGTTTTTGCAAATTCTTTCATGGTAACAGGATGAGGTGAAACAAGATTGTACACTCCGCGAAAGAGTGAGTTCTCCAGCGGGTACAACATACCACGAACAACATCGCTAATGTGAATCCATGGAAGAAATTGCTTTCCCCACCCAACAGGACCGCCAAGAAAAAGTTTGAAAGGAAGTCGCAGTTTGGCAATCAACCCTCCCTCGTTTGCAAGCACCAATCCAGTACGGGGAATTGCAACACGAACGCCGAATTGTTCTGCTTTGTATGCCGCCTGTTCCCATTCCTGTACGACGTACGCAAGAAAATCATCGCCGCCAGAGCTCTCTTCAGTGATGACTTCATCGCCTCTGTCGCCATAATACCCCACCGCAGAAGCGGAGACGAACAATTGCGGTTTCGTTTGTGCAGCGCTGATGGCTTCAACAATAAGTCGCGTGGGAATAATTCTGCTGTTGAAAATTTCTTCTTTTACCCGTTCATTCCACCGTTGTTCTGCTACATTCTTCCCTACAAGATTGATGACGACATGCGCACCGTCGATTTCCTTCTTCCATTCTCCGGAAGCATACGGATTCCATTGAACGTATCGAACAGTTGCGTTATTCAGTTGCAGGGCAGAGCGCTGTGAACGCGTCAACACAACTATCTCATGGCGCTCATGTGAAAGATGATAGAGGAGATGGGAGCCGATAAGTCCCGTGCCGCCGCTAACAACAAATTTCATACGTCAATTAATAGAAAGTACTCTGCGGACAGTTTCAACGATGACATCGAATTTATACGGCTTCGTTAATACATCTTTGATACCTTTCCGCAATAAATCTGATTTACTTGATGTATCGAGATATCCCGACGAAACGAGAACTTTGATATCCGGATTGAGTTCCTTCAATTTCTCAAACAATTGTTCGCCTCCCATATTGGGCATTCCGAGGTCGGTAATAACAAGAGAGACTTTGTGTTGATGTTCTTTATACACAGAAAGAGCTTCGTAGCCGTCGGATGCAAGAAAAACCTCAAATCCTTCTTCACGCAAACTTTCTCCTAAAATTTCGCGTAGGATTTCTTCGTCATCAACAACAAGGATTGTACCGCTGTTGTGTTGTTTCATTACTGTATGCTCCGGTGATTCGTGGTGTACTTCTATTGGCAAAAGCGGGAAGTAAATTGTAAATTGTGTCCCGACACCCCGCTCGCTCTCTACATCAATGTATCCATGATGCAGTTGAACAATACCGTGAACTATAGCCAAACCAAGTCCCGTCCCTTTGCCTCGTTCTTTTGTTGAAAAGAACGGCTCAAAAATTCTCGGCACGATATGCGCTTCAATTCCCGTTCCCGTGTCCCGTACACTCATTGCAACGTATCGTTGCTCAACGGCCTTAGGAAATTTACGGCGAACCGTATCTGCATCTACAAGTCGTAGGCCAAGCGTCAATAAGCCGCCGTTCGGCATAGCATCACGAGCATTAAGGGCTAAATTAATCAATGCTTGATGCAAATGACCATCATCACCCATAATTACCGCCGATTTGTCTTCAATTTCTGCTTTCACCGAAATATTCTTCGGCAGAAAATGCGTCAGAAATTCTTGCAGTTGTTCCATAACAGCTGCGGCCAACAATGGTTGTAACTCTGTATGCTCAGGACGTGAAAAGAGCAACAATTGACGAGAAATTGATGCCCCTCGGTTCGATGCTTCAATAATACGTTTGATGTATGATGTAATAATCGGATTGTCAGATACTTTTTGTTGTATCAGTTCTGCGGTACCAAGAATCATTGCTAGAAGATTGTTGAAATCATGTGCAATACCGCCAGCAAGCGTGCCAATACTGTCCATTTTTTGCGCCTGGATCAACTGCTCTTCCAACCGCTTTCGTTCGGTAATATCTCTGACGGTACCGCGATAGAACAGCGGGGTACCTTCGTCACTTCGTTCTACTGTTGATGTCAGCAGCACATTCACTTCAGAACCATCTTTCCGTCGTAACGATAATTCCAAATCTTTTACATACAATTTATTTGATATCGCTTCTAAAAATTTCTCTCTATCAGCAGGGTTGAAATATACTTCATGTTTAATGTCCAGCGACATCATTTCCTCTTTTGAAGAATATCCGAGCAATTCAACCATTGCAGGATTAACATCAATGAATCGTCCGTCGTATGTGCTGATGTAAATACCATCTTTCGATTCTTCGAAGAGCGAGCGGTATTTTTCTTCACTGCGACGGAGTGCCGCTTCTGCCAATTTGCGATCGGTGATATCACGGTAAATTCCCTGCGCAACAACCCGCTGATTGTCTAACCGCATGATACTTGCTTTGATTTCTACTGGAATGCGCATTCCTTCAGAGTTGATCAATTCAAACTCAACCGGATGATCTCCCAACGTTAACACTTGTTCTCTGAAAATACGCATTGCTTCATCAACTTTTTCCGGAGGATGGATCTGGGTGTGATGCAAGCCGATGATTTCCGTACGCGGACGTTTCAGCAATTTTTCAGCTTCTGCATTGGCATCTATAATAATGCCTGTTTTGGTATCAGTAATAAAAACGGCATCTTTCGCATTTTCAAATAATGAGCGAAAACGAAGTTCCGATTCGCGAAGAGCATCTTCTGCCCGTTTTCGTTCTGTAATATCACGGGCAATAACTTGTGCTGCCGTTTCTCCTTCAAATACAAACGGAATCGCGGTTACTTCAACGTCAACCGTAGTCCCATCTAAACGGAGCCATTGTTGCTCCTGTGGTGGAACAGCCTCGTTGCCGTATACCGTAGAAATACGCTTCAACACAACTTCCCGTTGATTGGGATGAACAAAATCAATAACTGGTTTTCCTATCAAATCTTCCGGACGAGTTGCACCCATCAAACGAACTGCGGCTTGGTTGACGAACTGCACTATTCCCTTCACATGCACAGCAATAGCATTTGGCGAAAATTCAACAAGGGCACGGTATCGCTCTTCGCTTTCGCGAAGTGCATTCTCGGCCATTTTCCGTTCTGTAATATCACGCTGTGATCCCCACACACCAAGCCACATACCATTTTCAATAATACCCATGCCGTTGTTCAAGAAGTACTTCATTGCACCGTTCTTGTCTTGTTCATGCGATTCTTCGTCGGAAAACCTGTATCCTTTTCTGATGAACTTGCGCATGTACTCGATATTGTGAGGATCGGTTTCAACAAGCAGGTCACGAATTTTTTTGCCGATGACGTCTTTGATCTCTTTATAACCGTACATTTTCGCCATCACGACGTTGCATTCAGCAATGTATCCTAATTCAAACATCAAGCGAATCTGCTCATCAACCGGAAGTGAAATAGGAATGGGCTCCATAAACGCCGTACGGTAGATCCCTTCGGAACTCTGTTCGACAAAGGCACGATACCGTTCTTCGCTCACTCTGAGAAGCTGTTCAGTCCGTTTTTGTTCTTCAATACGTTGTGTTAGCTCTGTGTTTTGCTGACGTACCTCTTGAAATAGTTTATTGTTTGCCACAGCAACAGCAATGTGGTTTGCAACAATCTGAAGGTGTTCCAAATCCGTCGTAGAAAATTCCATTTCTCGAAACTGCGTATACAAACCAATGATGCCGACAACAGTGTGACCAATGATTAGCGGCGCACCAGCATAGGAAGTAAATTTATACGATGGCGCCTGTGGTTGTTCTTTTTCACGTTCTAAAAGTATAGAGAAACTTTCGCGGATATTCTTATAGGTCACCGATCGCTTCTGTTGCAAGATGCGTTCGGCAATTCCTTCATTCATCGGGATAGTGTCTACAAGTTGCTCTGCCGGAATACCGACGGCAGAGAGCAGTTTCAGATGTTGTTCCTCAATAAGACGGACAATAACTGCGTCAACACCAAATGCACGCTGTACCTGTGCAATCATTCCTTGAACCTGTTTTTCGAGCGGCAACCATCCAACAATCTCACTGGACAAACGCGAAATAAGGTTAAGTCGCTGATTGATGTGATGAAGTTTTTCCTCTGCTTCCTTACGGTAGGTGACGTCGCGAAAATTAATGACGATGCCGTTAATCGCCGGTTCCATCAACAAATTTGTGCCAATTAGTTCAAGCCAGACCCACGAACCGTTCTTGTGTTGTACACGATATTGTACAAGAGGCGCTCGTTCTGGAAACGCTACTAATTCATTAAAAACTTTCTGGCATTGTTCTACCTCTTCAGGATGAACAAATTCAAACGCATTTCGACCGACTAATTCATCCACCCTATAGCCGAGAATTCTTGTTGCCGCTTCGGTTACATAGGTAACGTTTCCTGTACTATCCAAAACGCAGACAACTTCAGAACTTTTTTCTATCAATGCCCGGAATCGCTTTTCGCTTTGCCGTAGTTGTTCTTGAACTTTCCTCCTTTCGGTAATGTCGCGAAAGGTCAGCACGGCGCCAATTACATCACCACTTTCTCCGAGAATGGGGGACACCGATTGTTCAATGTGTACACGCGATCCGTTTTTTGAAATTAACATCGTGTGGTTGGCAGGCCCCGATGATTTCTTTTCTCTTAGAATAATAGAGAGAGGATCGATAAACTGTCCTTCGTTTTCTTCCTGAACAATGGTAAACACGCTCATCAATTTTTTGCCGATAGCATCGCGTTCCATCCATCCGGTCAATTGTTCTGCAACGCTGTTCATGAATTTCACAATTCCTTTTTCATCCGTCGCTATCACAGCTTCGCCAATACTTCGGAGTGTTGTTTGCAACCAGCGTTCTTGGTCTTTTAACTTTTGCTCCGATTGGTGTTTGTAAAGAGCCATTTCAACCGTTGTACGCACATCGTGTTCATCAAACGGTTTTAAAATATACCCATAGGGATTTGTCGCCTTAGCACGTTCCAGTGTGTGAATGTCGGAATTTGCAGTAATAAAGATGATAGGAACATCAAGCGATTGGCGAATGATTTGCGCCGCATGAATTCCATCGAAGCCGTCTTGCAATGCTATGTCCATCAAAATCACATCGGGTTTCTTTTCTAATGCAACTGTAACGGCTTCGGTTGATGTTGCGGCGTCGGGAAGGACAGCGTATCCGGCTCTAAGAAAAATAGAGCGTAAATCTAATGCTACAATTTTTTCGTCTTCGACAATAAGGATGGATTTCTTTTTCATGTCACATGAACAGTATCGGTATTGGCAGGGAAAGTTACGGAAACGGTTGTCCCGCGTTGGGTATTAATGTGCATCCTCCCTTTTAGTTGTTCCACAAGTGCTTGCACAAGTGACAAACCAAGTGTTGAAGGTGCCTCCGCTAACACATCGTTCGGCGCTCCCTTGCCATCGTCACTCACAGCAAGCGTCATTGTCTTGTCTCCACTAAGCTCCAGAGTAATTTGGATGTGTCCCCGTCGGCGTTGATCAAATGCATGTTTCAGTGCATTCGTGACCAGTTCGTTGATAATCAATCCACAGGGTATTGCAGAGTCAATGTTGAGACTAATGTTGGAAATTTTTGACGAAATTGCAATGTGATTTGTCTTCGCCGAGTATGAACTTTGCAGTACCGATATCAGTCTTTCGGTATACTGAGCCATATCTATCCGAGCAAGGTCTTGTGTTTGGTAAAGAAGTTCATGGACCAACGCCATTGATTTCACCCGATTCTGGCTTTCAAGAAAAAGAGATCGTGTCTGAACATCTGAAATGGAGACAGAGTGAAGGTTTAATAAACTAGAGATGATCTGCATATTGTTTTTTACTCTGTGGTGAACTTCTTTCAAAAGGATTTCCTTCTCCTCCAGTGATCGTTGAATTTTTTCTTGCGCTTGTACCCGCTCCGTCACATTTCTGAAATTACACACGATAGCATTGATATGCGGGTTATGAACCAGATTTGTCAGGGAGCCTTCCAAATAAATCCATGATCCGTTTTTGTGTTTAAATCTCAATTGTGTTGACGGAACCGATTCTCCTTTGTGAAATAGTGTGTAAATATTTTCGCGGTGCAAGTGCCGTTGTGCCGGATCGGTTCGTTCCAAAAAATTCATTTTCTTCAACTCTTCTACCGTAAAGCCAACCATCTGCTCTACCGAAGGGGTTGCATACAACAGTCTACCTCGCCTATCGAACAAACATATTCCGTCAGTGCTTTTTTCAATCAATACACGGAATCGTTCTTCGCTGTTGCGAAGTTCTTCCTCTATGCGTTTCTGGTCTGTAATATTAGCCATGGTACCAAGCATACGGAGAGCAGTCCCATCCTTGGCGTACAGAAATGTACCGCGATCAAGGATCTGGGCATAGGATCCATCTTTTACTCGGAACCGATATTCAACCCGGTATTCAGTATGGGTAACCATCGCTTCATCAAGTTTTAGTATCGCATATGTCCGGTCATCAGGATGAATGTATCGTTCCCATGCGGAGATGTTGACTTTAGAAAATTCTTCAGGCGTGTACTGTGTGACACTCTCAATAGCTCCGCTCCATTTGATGTGTCCGGTGGCAATAGTATAATCGTATACTAATTGTCCAGTTCGTTCAGCAATAATACGGTAGCGTTCTTCGCTTTGCCGTAACGATTGCTCAACATCATCCCGTTCTGCAAGAAGTGCAGCGAGCGCCAAGGAGGTAGTTGATAAAAAAATCAAAAAACCATCAAGTACAATAATACTCATGACGTATGATTCTGCGGCAAAGATACCGCTATGGGTTTGCGCGGAAAGGATAGCATTCAAAGAAATAAGGTATGTACTGATGACCGCACCCGGTATTCCGTACCGTATGACACTCCAGATGGTAAATGGAAAAATCAAAAACACAAAGGAAAAGTTTAGCGATCCTTTCAGATACTCTGTATGAAAAATAACGTACGTAATACCAATGATAACCATGACTGTAACAAGAAATTCTACAATGCGGCCCATGCTCCACCGTTGTTTTTCCATTGTCATGATGTACAAAAGCATTGGCGTAAGGATAAGCACTCCTGTCGTATTGCCGAGCCACTGTAAGCCAAACACACCAAAGAAACTGTTCCAGAGACTTGGTTGAAAGTAGCAGAGTGAAATGCCAGAAATGATTGCTCCCGTCAAGGTGCTTGCAACACCGCCATACACAAAAAGGTACCACACGTCTCGCAATCGTTTCATGTGCATCTGAAATCCAACGGCGGTGAGAAGATAATAACCAACAACAGCTTCTGCTGTTGAACCAACTGCAAGCAGACCTCCTAATAAAAAAGAATGCGTCAACAGTATATAATTGACAGCAGTACCAATAAATACAGCCGGCAGAAATCGGACTCCTTGCCATAGCATAATAACGAGTGAAAGCCCTGTAGGAAACCATATCTGGGCAAGCGGTGTCTCGACATATGAAAACAGAAGGCCGATGTACGTTACTCCGAAGACAACGAGAGCAAGCAGCAAAAGCAATACACTATATGGCAACGATTTAATAGTCATAGAGTAATGTGAAAGTATTGAAGGACGAATTCAAAGTCAATTTGATTTATAGATTCCATCATCAACAATTACCAAGAAATCCATATTTTTTTTCTTCATTCAGTCCAGAATACTTCTTACTATTAACAATTATCAAACTGTACGAGATACTATGAATTTTGTCCTCATCGGTATTGCTGCATTTATTCTCATTCAAATGGCAATTGGCTTTATCGTCAGCCGACTGATCAAAACAGAAGATGATTATCTTTTAGCAGGCAGACGCCTCGGTGTTCCATTGGCGACATTTTCTATCTTTGCTACGTGGTTTGGTGCAGAATCGTGCATTGGTTCTGCTGGCGCCGCCTACGACGAAGGATTAGGCGGTGTTTCTTCCGATCCGTTCGGCTATGCGCTGTGCATTTTTATTGTTGGTGTATTATTTGCAACGAAATTCTGGAATATGAAATTGACGACAATTGCCGATTTTGTTCGTCTTCGATACTCTCGTAAGGCAGAACGACTCTGTGCAGTGTTAATGATCCCATCTTCGTTTTTTTGGACTGCTGCACAGATACGGGCATTCGGCACCATTCTATCTTCAACAACAGAAATTACATTAGCTTTGGCTATTGGTGTTGCTACTGGTGTCGTAATCGTATACACGGCGTTCGGTGGTATGCTTGCCGACGTGATTACCGATTTTATTCAAGGATGCATTATCATCGTCGGCCTAGTACTGCTGTTCATACCTGTCATATCTGAGCCGAACAGCTTCGACCATATCAGCAAAACCATTTCACTTCACACACAACACAACTCCTCATCCCTTCTCACTACCGCGGAACATTGGCTTATCCCTATCTGTGGATCTATTTTTGCCCAGGAATTAATTTCGCGTGTTCTGTCGTCTCGTTCAGGCAATGTTGCACGTACCTCATCACTGATTGCATCTGGCATGTATGTTCTGGTCGGCATGATTCCATTGAGTATTGGACTCATCGGTGCAAGATTGATACCAGGAATCGACAACAGTGAACAGATTTTGCCGGCAATGGCTCATCAGTACCTTTCCCCCGAAATGTACATTCTCTTTTCCGGAGCAATCATCTCATCTATTCTTTCAACAGTGGATAGTACATTACTCGCTATTTCAGGACTGACATCACATAACATTTTGCTTCCATTGAAGCCAACTATTACTGAGACACAAAAAGTGAAAATTGAACGGAGTGTTGTCGTCATCGGCGGTCTGAGTGCATCGCTTCTTGCCTTCTATGCTGATGGCGTGTATCAGCTGGTAAAAGATGCTTCGTCATTCGGTAGCGCAGGAATTTTTATCATCATCTTTTTTGGAATGTATACGAAAGCAGGAAACGAACGATCCGCAATTGCCGCACTGCTTGGAGGTGCGCTGTGGTGGATTGTTGCATACTACATTGTTGAGTTCGAGTACAGTTACATTTCTTCACTGTTGTTTTCTTCCTTGTTGTTTTACACTACACATTTCTACAAGAGCAAAGTGTCCGTTGACAATATAAAATAAGCAACAACAACGCAGATACTTTAATACATGTTGCTGTTTTGAAATTCAGAGCAACTCCTCCTCTGTGTGTTCACCTCTGAAATTTTTTCCTCACATTGCCTCTTGCTCTCCTATTCATTTCTGATATGTTGCATACTGTATACAATATACAATGTACGAGTGTAGCGTATGGAAGCCAAATTTGAGCTGGGAGAAATAAAAACACTTCGCGAACAGATTGCCGCCGGTATCCGTGCCTCTATCATTGACGGACGATTTCAACCCGGCGAGAAACTGACGGAAGAAGAGATTGCCCATCAACTGCGCGTCAGCCGCACGCCGGTACGGGAAGCATTCTTTCAACTTGTCTCTGAAGGATTTGTGGATGTAGAACCGCGTCGGGGTGTTGTTGTTCGCGATATTTCATTGCGTGATGCTGAAGAAACGTACGAACTGAAAGGCGTTCTTGAAGCACTTGCCGCCCGCTTAGCAGTGGAACATTGTTCATCCGATCTTATTCGTACGTTGGAAGGAATTAACGATGTGTTGTACCGTGAAGTTGAAGAGCAAACATTGTCCGCAAAAGAAATCATCGACATCAATAACAACTTCCATCTCACCATTACCGAAGCGTGTAACAACAAAAAATTGATTCAGCAAATTGTTGCCCTCCGTCGTCAAACATTGCGGTATAATTACGTTTTCCTTTCTACTGTTTCGCGCCTTCGTCAATCTGCCGAAGAACATCAGGCCATTATTACAGCGCTGGCGCACCGCAACGCTGACGAAGTGGAACGGTTGCTCAAACTTCACAATGATGCCGCATTGGATACGCTGCGCTCTCTGATGTTGAAAAAAAATCTATAAGAACCTGTTGGAGAATATCGTATGAACAAAATTCGAATCGCCATTGTCGGCTATGGCCACGTCGGCGAATGCGTACTGAATTCAATTCTTGAATCGCCGGATATGGAACTTGCCGGCATTGTCGAAGTTCCCCCTGTTGTCAAAAGCATGTGCCAGTTAAAGCCACAACAACCAACAATTTTACGCGAAACGAAAATCGTTGATGACATCACCCTGCTTGGAGATGTTGATGTGGCGATTCTGTGTTGTCCCTCTCGCGCCGTCCATCGACTCGCAAAATCTGTTCTTGAATCTGGAAGTAATTGCGTTGATGCTTTCGATATCCATCAAGAAATTCCGATGATGAGAAAAAAACTTGATGTCATCGCAAAAGAAAACAACGCCGTTTCAATTCTCGCCGCTGGTTGGGATCCTGGAATTGATTCTGTCATCCGCGCATGGTACGAAGCAATGGCACCGAAAGGAATTACGTACACGAATTACGGTCCCGGTATGTCGTTAGGACATACCTGCGCTGTAAAAGCCATTGAAGGAGTTGAAGATGCATTATCCATGACTATTCCCATAGGCGCCGGAAAACACCGCCGGATGGTGTATGTACAATTAACCTCTGACGCATCATTTGCGGCGATCGAACAACGAATAAAAGAGGACAGTTACTTCAACAAAGATGAAACGGTAGTAAAGCAGGTTGATTGTGTTCAGTCGCTCATCGACGTTGGTCATGGTGTTTGCATTGAACGGTATGGTGCTGCTGGTGTCACCGGCAATCAATCATTCAAATTTCAAATGCGAATCAACAACCCTGCGTTAACTGCGCAGATTATGGTTTCTGCCGCGCGTGCATCATTGAAACAAAAACCCGGATGCTACACCATGATAGAATTACCGGTGATCGATTTTCTGTTCGGCGACGTGGAAACATTTATTAAAAAATTGGTGTAACTATGACTACCGATCCCTATTCACGCCAACTCATCAAAACAGATTTTTTTCATGCCAAACGAGACCTGCCGACGCGTGTTGCCGTTGTGTTGGATGGACATTTGGAGAACCGGAATTTGCATCTTATCCAACCGCTATCGCGCGCGTTTTCCGAAAAAACTATTATCGAACTCATCACAACCGATGATCAACAGGCGCAACCTGGTACTGTAGTTCAGCCCATTGCGTATCTCGCCTTTGTTGAACTTCAACGTAGCGGCGTTATTCTCGTTGGCGATACAGTGGAATGGAATGGAAAAATCATTGGCACCATAGCCGGCTACGATGACACGCACATGCCGAATCATCAGAATGTTATCGTCTCAGTGCCAAAAAGAATTTCGGGAAAAGAACTCGGATTACAGATGGAAGACACAATCACCATTAAAGGATTTCAAAAATAATTTTGTAACGAACACCAACAAATTGAAATGTCCGTTCAACAAACAAAAAAGGAAGAACCCTATGCCCGCACCTAGATTTAAATTTCAAATGTACAAGCAATTGCAGCAACGTACCCAACAAATTTACGCTGAAGCAAAGAAAGCAGCAGAATCACTCAACATACCGGCAGAACTCAAAGGAGCCATCGGATTAACTGGCGCCATTTCCGGATGTCCATCTCCATTGCGCGATGATATAGAGCATGCAATGGCAACCGAAGCAAAAAAAGTAGTTCCCCTTGCCGTGTATGTCGATCAAATTCGCGAAATTATTAAAGATGTGTACGGCGATGAGTATGATGCCTGTCCGGTTAACACGTGCGAGGCAGGATTGTGGGTTACCTTCGAATGTCTGATGACCCCACCCTTTCAAGGACGCGGCGACAACTATCGTTCGCGCTACATCGCACCGCTTGAACGCCATGCACATCATCAGGCATCGTACGGAAGACCTTTTCCACCAAAGTATAAAGATTTTCTTGCCGACCGCGGCAGTACAGCCGGCGAATTGGGTTTCTATGGAAAGCGTCAGGCAAACTTCGACACTATTCTTGTACCAATGGCTGGTGCTGAATATCCGGTACACGGAATAAAATATCATCCCGTTCCGTTATTGAAAAATATCAATGCACAAGAAACTTTACGCGAAATAGAAAAACATGCAAATCGCCACGAGACAATGCTTGCCGGCTTCGCTTCACTCGGATACGACACTCCTGGCTACGGCTATGGTGAAAAAGATTCTGAAGGTACACCCATCCTTCAAAAGGGAATTGCCGCACTTGCAAAAGAGTACAATCTCCCTTACGTCATCGATAATGCATGGGGACTTCCGATTATCGGTAACAGTATTAAGAAAATCGGTGCCGATGTAATGATCTATAGTATGGACAAAGCCACCGGCTCTCCGACAAGCGGACTGATTATTGGTAAAGAAGAGGTACTGGTTCCAATTCGCCGTGCACTGGGAATGCACGGCAACCGCTACGGCACCACTGCGTCGTACGGCAAGGCGGCTTTTGTCACTCAGGATCCCGGCAAAGAAGGACTCAGCGGACAAGTGGCAGCTTTGCGTGTACTTCGTGATAAGCCTGAAGTTGTTACGAAACCTGTTGATGAGTTGTATGAAATTTGTGTGGACGAATTTACCAAGATTGACCATCGCATTCGACCATTTTTCAAATTCTACAAAAGCAGAAACAGTGGAGCAGTCGAAATCAATTATGAAGAAAGTTGGAACAACGGCAAACTGGGTATTCCTATTTTCTCTATTGAAGATATGTATGCCGGTTCGCATCTGTTTCAGGACGGCATGACAGCAATGGGAATTATCCCAACCATCGCTTACGACGCCAATTTCTTCATCTCTCCCGGTTTAGGTACATGTGACTCCAAAGGACAGTTGATCCACGAACGAGCCCGAATGGTAGTACGCGCGCTGGTGATGTTGATTGAAATTGTCTGCCACCACGCAGGAATTTTTGAACAGTAACCGGCTGATGATGCACTATAGTCGAAATTCAATAGTCCAGACATACATGTCGGAGAAAGAAGAGTAGAAATTCTTTTGCACTTAGAACAGATGTGCAAAGAATGTCTATCAAGGTTTTCAGATATCCTATTCATTTAGTTTTGGTGAAACTATGTCAGCCCTTAATAACGTCATCGACGCGGTGGATGTAGAAACGTATTTGCTATGCAACGACGCACACGATGGACATCGTCTTGCGCTTCAACTAGGAAATGAGATGAACCTCGGCAACGTTGACATTATGTTTGAAGAGTACGACGGATATGGCGTACGCGTACGAATCAGAAAATACATTCATCGCCCGGCACAAAAGTACCATTGGCTTGAAAGTGAATCACAATGAAACGAATTCTCTGCGTTCCGTTCGATCCTGTTCACGACGTCGGCATTAAACTAATCAGAAACACACTGGCCGAACGAGGACATCTGACTGAACTTCTCCCCCCTGATCTTTCGATGGAAGAAATCGTCAAAAAAGCGGCGGCATCAACGTACGATTATATTCTCATCAGCCGCACATTGGGATATGGTGTCGCAGAACTGCTCGCCCGCTTCAATGACCTTCTGGATGCGGCAGGCGTAAGAAAAACGGCAAAAATTGTCATCGGGGGAAAACCGATTACTCCGGAACTTGCCGCAGAACTCGGCTTCGATCAGGGGTTTGGTGAACATTCGTCAATAGACGACATTGTTGCCTACATTGAAGGGAGTGCGGCGAACCGTACGACAATACAACAACAACGAATAAAGCCGGATATTACTTCACAGTATTTCTACTCCTTCCGTCATAAACGAATCGGAGAGTTGCTTGATGTTATCGCCGACAAAACACTTCGCTGGGCGGAAGGAAAAACGACCGCAGGAATTGAACGGTCACAAATTCGTGAAGAACTATTAGCCACCACCGATCCGACACGAAAAAAACAATTGAACGATCGTTACGCTTCGTTGTGCGATCCTCTCATTGCTGATGCAAATACGAAAAAAATTTTTCCACGCGGCATCCGTTACATTACCGATAATGAGATAGAACATTTGAAACTGATGCTCCGGCAAAAACAACCGACAAATCAATCGTCAATACGCCATCATCAGCGTCAGCCGTTGATCTTCAAATTCCTTGGCAGTGGTTGTCCTATCATGGATATACTTCACGCTAAAATTTGTGAACGGTACGGTGTTGATGGATTTCTCATCGTCAATCCATCGTGGGAAGCGCGCTACGAGGGATTGATTCACGGAATGCTGACACACGAAAACGACGGCACCATCACTTCCGGAGAGAACATCGCGTTAATGAGAGAGGCGCTACACAGCGCAACATTGCTTACCGTTCGCGCTCATCGCGGATTAAACACGCCGGAGACTACACTTCTTGCCGCCCATGCGGGTGCCGATCTTACCAAAATCAATCTCGTGTACGGTTCGCTCGGTGCCGGTACAGATCCAGAACGTTTGACGGTGGACGGTATCCACGCAATAAAAATTGCTGCTCAACATTCCATGCCATTCGATATTCCCGGCAACGACGAACTCAGCGGAGTGCCGGCAGCAAAGTCGTTAGCAGGATTGCTTATCAACGTGATGCTTGGAAAAAAACTGTGTGCGAAATCTATATTAAAGCCGCTGTTCTGCTACGGTCCGCATATCATCTTAAACGGACAGATGAAACAAAATTTTGTTGATTACAACACGGCAAAAATCCGGGCACTGCGTTCCATTGTTGATGCCCCAATTTGGCCTGGCGAGCCAATTGCGTTTATGACACAAACGGAAGAGCGCGTTCAATCGGCAAACGAAACGGCGTTTCATGCCGCACTGGCGGCTTCAACAGGCGTTGATGCAATCACTATTGCTTCTACTGATGAAGCGTATTCGCGCGGACCTATTACCATTGCTTCACGTATTGATTCTATTCGGGCAGTAACGGATGCTTTCAGGTTTGTGGGAGATGCCTCCCTTTCACCAACTTCTGCTACGGATAGTTTTACAGATGATCTTGTAAAGAACATCCAATTAACACTGGAAGATGTGGTGCGCTACAATTCACTTCCCGAAGCGATCAACGCCGGTGCACTCGGCAGTAAAGAAGATGGCGCCTACCCGGGAACATTTGGAAAGGGAACTGTACTAAATTCCAAATAACATAACCAACACCACAACTAAATTTCACATTAGAATATTTCAAAGGTTCCGGAAAAAGATTGAATATGAAATTTTATTCTGATGTGAAATTTTGGATTTAGACTTTCTTCCAAAATAATTTCATCTATGTCCATCATTGGCATTGCAGGCACAGCAAAGAATACCGGTAAAACGACAACACTCAATGCATTATTACATCATGCGCAGAAGCTCTCTGCCACCATCGGTGTTACCAGCATAGGATACGACGGCGAAGAGATCGATAACATCACCGCACTTCCCAAACCACGAATTTTTTTTCACCACGGAATGTTCGCCTCAACTTCTCTTTCTTGCGTTCCGGTTACTGGCTGGAACATTGTACAGCGGACAGGAATAACGACTGCGCTTGGTGAAATTGTTATTGTCCGGTGCGAAACACCAGGATTGCTTGTTCTCGCGGGGCCAAACAAGCGACATGAATTGGAGATTGTGTTGCAATACATGCATCGTTTCGGATGCTCCACTATTATTGTTGATGGTTCGCTGAACCGCATTGCACCACTGTCGGTTGTCGATACCATTATCTTCACCACCGGTGCCGCAAGAACAACCGATATTTCCGCACTTGTCGGTGAAATGAAAGCAATTGAATTCTTTTTTCAATTCGGCATATCGAGACAACGGAACAATCAAGAAACATCGTCAATCAATGTTAGTCTGAGCGAAGTGAAAAATCTCACTGTATCCTCAGAACTCCTCACCGGAGCAATCATTGATGCAATAGAAGTTGAACAATTATTACAGCAGTACGTAGAAAAATTTCATGCACACCACAACTGGAATTGGATTTCTATTAACGGATTCATTACGTCGGCAGGTTTACAAACACTTGTCGAAAAAATTCTTCTCATGTCAGGTACGGAACGACCGCTGGAAATTATCTTCAGCGATCCGATAGTACTGCTTCTGGCAGGCGAAGCCCAACAGACCAAACAACTTCTTTCACCATTGCGTGCACAACATATCACCATCTCATACCACAAAACAATTCAACTTGCGGCAATTACGGTAAATCCATTCTATCCTGAATATCGGGAGAAGACCTTCTCACCCGCCTCAATTGATTCTGCTCTGTTGCTTTCCACTATGCAACGTTCACTGCGCACGCCGGTGTATGATATATTCCAAACGTCGTTGCCAAAAGAAATAGTTTCTTAGCAAATTCTATTACTTGATTATTTGACTATGGACCTTTAGTTTGGAACATAACATTACATTGTTTCATGTCAAGAGGATTAAAAATGAAAAAAAATCAAAATTCTTACTCATAACGCTCCGAGAAATAAACGGAGAATATGAATATTACCATAAAAGCGTTCACAAATTACCCACTACAATAAAAAGATTTTCTGAGAATCATCTAAAACATTTTTACGGTGGAAAGGCGGTAAAATACAAGGATGGGTATTTATTCCATAATGAAGAGGTTTTTGTGGAAATTTATTCGTATCAGACAATTGATCAAAATGAATTTGGCGTATTGAAACGATATTTATAGAGAAGCTATAGTGTTGTCGGTTTTTCTTTTCTCATCACAAAATGCTTCATCAAAACCCGACCATCTAATCTGTAAAAAATTTTAATACCGTCTCATTTACACATACACCGCATTTCTTCAATACAAAATAATTTCCCCAAGACTATTTTATCTGAATAGCAAAATTTTTTTCCTTTTTTGCTGTTGCTTACTAACAAATTTTTTAAAAGACTTGCATACAGAAACTGACTTCAAGTCATTCGAACTGATTTAACCACACACAAAAAAAATAATTTTACGTTTCAAATCTCTGTGTGCGTGCAAACTTGAAACCTGAATCTTAAACTCAAACATCGTAATACTACCTTCGCAACATCGAGCGTGTGAGTTTACATCGGTACCGTTATGGGCACGGCTGAACGTAAAGAGCGAGAGAAAGAAAGCCGCAAAGAATCAATTATTGATGCGGCACAAAAAGTTTTTTTCGAAAAAGGACTTCTGCTCGCAACAATGGAAGAAATCGCCGAGCGCGCTGAACTTGCCAAAGGAACACTCTATCTCTACTACAAGAGCAAAGAAGATCTCTATCTTGCCGTAATGATTCGCGGTTTGAACATTCTCTGTGCAATGTTTGAATCAATCATTGCACAACCACAGCCGTTTATTGCAACATTAGTGCGTTTAATTGATGCCTACACCACATTCTATGAACAACATAAGAATTACTTTCGCATGCTTCACTTCTTTCAAACGCCGCAGTTTCACAAGCAAGTATCAGATGAAATGAAAGAAGCCGGTCGGCAGGTTGATTCACGACTGTGGGAGATCGCTATTGCTCAACTCAAGCGCGGAATACTTGAAGGGAAACTTCGTCGTGACATTGATCCGGCAGAAATGGCAATCATGTTCTGGTCTAACACTACCACATTGTTGCTTCGTATCGACACCCAACTTGATTTTTGGAGAGACAGAATGAACGTCGATCTTCAGCATACATTGAAAATTTCGCAAACTTTGATGCTCGAATCAGTGCTTACGGAAGAAGGAAAAAAAGAATATCATGAATTTATCTACAGTGAAACGAGGGACAGATGAACATCATTACATCACTACGAACTATTGACACTGGATGGTCACTTGTTGGAAACCGCAACCTTCGGGTTGCAACACACAATCGCCTCTATTATAGAAAGATCGCACTCATGTTCGCCGTACTGCTGTTTGCAACAGCCAGTTCAATATTCGCCCAAACCGACAGTACTTCCATAACGCAACTTTCTCTGGAAGATGCACTCCGCCTTGCACTGCAACACAATCCGGAACTTGTTTCAGCGCGGCTGGAAGTAGAGCGTTCCGATGCGCGTGTAATGGAAGCATGGGGCTACACGATGCCATCGGTAGATCTTAGCGGCACATTTAATCATGTTATTTCAAAACCAAAAAGTTACTTTCCTGATGCAATCTATTACCCACTTGTCAAATTAATGGATTCAACAGCGCGGGTTCCGAAACCTACCGGCCAACTGATTGAACTTCCGTTTTCAATGGTGCCGAGCAACAGCGCGAATGCCGCACTGAATGTCCGGCAGATTCTCTTCAACGGAACTGTGTTCGTTGGAGTTGGAGCCGCACATATCTATTCAAAAATGGCGCGAAGTATTTTCTTTCAGAAAAAAGTGGAAACCATTGCCAAAGTGCGAAAAGCATATTACGCAGCGTTGCTTGCTCGCGAAGCGTTAGCAATGATGCGGGCAAACCTGAACAATGCTGAAGAAAATCTCAAAAATGTGCAACTGATGCGTTCGCAGGGTATCGTATCGGAGTATGATGAATTACGTGCATCGGTTGGTGTTGATAATCTTCGTCCGCTGGTTATTCAGAGCGAAACAAATTTCCGCCTTGCTCTTGATAATCTTCGCAACACTGTCGGCGTTGGCGATTCGTTGACGATTGAACCATCAGATCGGCTGGTATTGCAGGAAGTTGATGAAGGCATACTTGCGGCGGCTGAGCAGAGTGTGTTGGAATCAAATCCCGCTCTTGCTATCGTCAAACATCAAATTGAACTTAACGATGCTTCTATCTATGCAGAAAAATCGAACTACCTTCCCACACTCGTGGCATATGGTTCGTATTCATATTCTGCCATTAAAGATAACTACCGGATATCTACCAACGACTTTTATAAACAAACACAGGTCGGATTGAATCTTTCGTTGAATTTATTTCAAGGCTTGCAAACTTCATCGCGGGTGGAACAAGCAGAGTTGGAAAAACAAAAAACTGAAGAACAAAAACGAAGTCTCGAAAAAAATTTACTGATGAGCATTCGTTCTGTTATTGGCAACCTTCGTCAGGCGCGTCAACGAATAGATGCACAGCAAAAAACGGTTGAAACTGCTGAACGTGGATATAAGATTGTCACAGCGCGGTTTCTCAATAACGCCGCAACACAGTTGGAAGTAAACGATGCTCAAGTGGCATTAACTCAGGCGCAGGTAAACCGCATGCAAGCAATCTACGACTACCTTGTTGCGGCTACCGATCTCGATGCTCTGCTGGGACGATTGCCAGAGTATGCAATGGAGGAAAATGAATAGCATCCTTGCGCTGCACGTTGTATGGTTCAGGGTTCAGATTCTGAAATCCAATGATGAGAGATAACGCGTATTACTTAAAAATTCAGACAAAAGGATTATTCCAATGAAAAGCCAATTATACATTGTTCCGTTATTCACTTTCTGCTTTGTTCTTTCTTCCTGCAAGAAAGAAGAAACAAACAATACCGAGAAAGTTCAGCCGGTCAACGTTGCCGTACAGGAAGTCAAACCATCGCTGCTCATTGATGGCATCCACGTTGCAGGAACGGCAAAAGCATATGAAGAGGTGATGCTTAGTCCTGAGGAAGGAGGCGTAGTGAAGATGTGGGTAAAGAAAAAAGGAGATTGGGTAAAAAAGGGAGACCTTATTGTCGTTTTGAAAGATGAAGTCATCAAAGCGGGATACGATGCGGCAGAGGCGCAGTACCGTATTGCTCAACTAAATGTTGAAAAGCAGCAATCGGTGTATGAACAACAGGGCATCAGCGAATTGCAATATAAAAACATGCTCTACAACCGCGATGCGGCAAAAGCAAATGCCGAATTGATGAAAGCACGATGGGAACGGACGCAACTCCGCAGTCCTATTGACGGCATTATTGACAATACGATACCGAATGTCGGCGAAATGGCTCCACCAGGCGTGCCAATCGCGCGCATAGTCAACACTTCGGTAATAAAAGTGCAGGCAGAAATTCCTGAAGTATATTCGGGAACTATTTCAACAGGCACTCCAGCAACGGTCACTTTCGATGCAGTGCCAAATGAAACATTGAGTGGTAAAGTCTCCTTTGTTAGTTCAACCGTTTCTGCCGCCAACCGTACGTTGCTGGTGGAGATTCTTCTGCACAATCCTAAAGGAAAAATAAAACCGGAAATGGTAGCCAAAGTGCATCTTGTCAGACGAAAAAAGCATGATGCTATACTCATCAGCGAACATATTATTCAACTTGTTGATCGTGACCGTTACGTGGTATATGTAGAAAACAACGGCCGCGCCGAAGAACGCCGCGTTACTATCGGCGGACGACAAGGAAATATGGTTGAAGTTACAAGCGGATTATACGTTGGCGATAGACTTATCGTTTCGGGATTTGAAAAACTGGTAAACGGAACTGCGGTAACGGTGACGGAATAAGGAGGACAAGATAATATCTTGTCCTACACAGTAACACGTGTTGGTTAACCATCGTGAAATGAATGTAGGAGAACAAAACTCATGAAAATATGGAACATTGCAGTCGATAATAAAGTCGCTGTGTATTTGTTAATGGTATTGATTCTTGTCTTTGGATATGTTTCGTACACCGATCTTCCGCGCGAAGCAACGCCCGACATTACCATTCCACTTGTTATCATTTCAACTCCGTACATCGGCGTATCGCCGGTTGATATTGAAGGATTGATTTCTCAACCGCTGGAACGCGCATTAAAGGGACTGAAAGATGTTAAAGAAATCCGTTCAGTGTCCAAAGAAGGGCTGTCAACAATTAGCATCGAGTTCAACACGGGCATTGATATAGACGAAGCACTGCGTCGTGTGCGCGACAAAGTGAACTCAACGCGCTCGCAACTCCCCGCAGATATTCTTGACCCGATTGTTTCCGAAATCAATATCAGTGAATTTCCCATCATGTATGTGAACGTTGTTGGCGATGTTGGGCTGGCACGACTGAAAAATATTGCTGAAGATGTGCAAGATAAAATTGAAGCCATTCCAGGCGTCCTTCGCGCCGATATTATTGGCGGATTGGAACCTGAAATTCAGGTAAACGTTGACGTATATCGCATGAACGCCTATCAGGTCAGTTTCGATGACATTGCCGGAGCCATTCGCGCAGAAAATCTTTCCATTCCCGGCGGCACGATTGAAACAAAAGAGAAAAACCTCACGGTCCGCGTTCCCGGAGAATTTAAACAGGTACAACCATTAGAAGACATTGTGCTCAAAATACAAAACGGTAAACCGATCTATCTTCGCGATGTGGCAACAGTGAATTATTCCTTTGAAGACCGTCAAACGTACGCGCGTTTGAACGGCAACGAAGTAGTTTCACTTGCTGTCCGTAAACGGGCTGGTGAAAATCTTGTTCGTATTGCCGATGAAGTAAAAAAAATTGTCGCATCGGAAATACACAATTTGCCCAGCGGCATTAAAATAGAAATCTCCAACGATCAATCACGCTTTATCAAGCGGATGGTACATGAGTTGGAAAACAGCATCGTTACCGGTATGTTTTTGGTGGTCCTATCGCTGTTCATGTTTTTTGGATTCAAAAATTCTCTGCTGATCTCAACTGCTATTCCACTTTCAATGTTTACCGGCTACATCGTTCTCAACGCAATGGGCATTACGCTCAATATGGTTGTCCTTTTTGCCCTCATTCTTGTGTTAGGAATTCTTGTTGACGATGCCATAGTCGTTATTGAAAATACTTATCGCCATCAGCAAGAATACGGTGAAGAGCCGAACACTGCGGCAAAAAAAGCGGCAGGCGAAGTATTCGTTCCTGTTCTTACATCCACGGTAACAATACTTTCTGCTTTTGTGCCGTTGTTGTTCTGGCCAGGTATTGTTGGTGAGTTTATGAAATTTCTCCCCATCACGCTGATTGTGACGCTCACGGCATCGTTGTTCGTTGCGTACGTCATCAGTCCGGTGCAAGCCGCACGGTGGATTGACTACAAGAAAGATATTGCCAAAGCAAAAGAAAATCTTGAACATCCGCATTGGTATAAGAAATACAATCCGTTTACTATTCTTTACCACAAAGTTGATGAACAGTTCTTTCCGTGGCTACAGAAGAATTATGTGAAAACACTCCAGTGGTCGCTACAACATAAAAAGCAGACCATTATTGGCTCGCTTGCTCTATTGGTAACAATTATTGTACTGTTTGCGCTGTTCAACAAAGGTGTTGAATTCTTCCCCAACACAGAGCCGACTCAAGTCAGTGTGAGCATCGAATGCCCCTCAGGGACTTCACTGGAGATTACCAATGCCATCGCAAAAATTCTCGAAGAGCGGCTGCAAAAAATTCCCGGCAGACATGATGTGGAATTCATCGTTTCCAGCATCGGCACTTCAGACAACATTTTTGATTTCGGCGGACAAGGAACAACAAACAAAGGACGCATTTCCATCAACTTCTTCGAAAAAACATTGCGCAACCAAAGCACCTTCATTACAATGGAAGAAGTCCGCCAAACAACGGTGGGTATTGCCGGCGCAGATTTGCGATTGACAAAGCAACAAATGGGTCCACCTGTAGGCGCACCAGTGAGCATCGAAATTTCCGGAGAAAATTACACGCAGTTGGCTGAACTGAGCAGGCAAATTCGTGAGAAAATTAAAAACGTACCGGGTCTTGTTGATTTAAAAGATGATTACAACACCGGCCGACCGGAAGTAGAAATTATTGTTGACCGTGAGAAAGCAGGTTTGTTCTGGACAAGTACGGGTCAAATTGCTTCAACAATCCGCGCAGCCATTGCAGGCGTGGAAGCATCAAAATATCGCGTTGGTGAAGACGAATATAAAATCCGTGTGCGGCTAAAAGAAGACCAGCGCACCGCTCCTGCCGATCTCGAAAATTTGCGCATCAACTTCATGAACAGACGCGGACAATTGCTTTCAATTCCTCTAACGTCGGTAGCAACTATTCGCAGAACAACCTCTGTCACCGATATTCGCCGCAAAGATATGAAACGCGTTATTACTATCACCGGCGATGTAGAAGGACGCGTACAATCTGAAGTGCTCAACGATGTCACTGCACATCTTGCCGGCATTCAACTACCAAATGGTTATTCAGTAAAATTGACCGGTTCGCAAGAAGAACAGCAGATGGCGGCAAATTTTCTCACACGAGCGTTTGTCATTACACTGCTCTTGGTGTTTTTCATTATGGTGATGGAATTTAATTCTATGAAAGTCCCGTTTGTCATTATGCTTTCTGTTCTTCTTTCACTCATCGGCGTGCTCTTTGGCTTAATCGTTACACAAACGCCGCTCAGCGTAATGATGACCGGCGTTGGCATTGTTGCGCTTGCAGGAATTGTCGTACGGAACGGAATCATTTTACTCGACTTTGTCAAACATAAACATCATGAAGGTGGGCTACCACTCGATGAAGCATTGCTCGAAGCGGGTCGGGTGCGTTTGCGGCCAGTGCTGTTAACAGCGGCGGCGGCAGTTCTTGCTCTTATTCCAATGGGAACCGGTTATGATTTCAATTGGACGGAGTTTCATTTTGTCACCGGCTCGGAAAGCGCTGGCTTTTGGCGTCCGCTTGCGGTGGCTATTATTTTTGGGTTAAC